>Ga0194128_10011315_pt1 | contig 10375 bp, 6 predicted proteins | sample TA2KigCa65mmetaG_FD_148650 | JGI IMG/M metagenome (GOLD analysis project Ga0194128, IMG submission 148650) | Freshwater microbial communities from Lake Tanganyika, Tanzania - TA2015037 Kigoma Deep Cast 65m | ecosystem: Environmental > Aquatic > Freshwater > Lake | place: Tanzania: Lake...
CGCGCGCTCGAGCAGTCGTTGCGGCTCGCGCGCGGCGGGATCGGCGGGCAGCTCGGCCGCGAGCGCGAGCAAGGCCTCGAGCGAGCCATCCGGGCTGGCGGCGCCGCGCGCGGCGGCGCGCTCGAATTCACCCAGTCGCAGGTCGGCCCAGGCCTGGTCCTCGCGCCAGGAGCGCGCGTAGCCCGCGGCGCGCACGGTGAGCAGGATCGTCGTCGCCGCGAAGATCGCGACGCGCCAGGCGCGCAAGCGGCGTCCCAACGCTGCGCCGATCGAAGTCTCGCGCGCGACGTCGATCAGGAATTGGATGCGCCGAGCCGAGCTGAAGTGGCGCCAGGAATCGCGATCCTCCGCGTGCATTCCGCTGACGCGCTGCAGCGCGGAGACCAGCGCGCGCGGATCGTCCAACACGTCGAACGCGTGCAGGTCGGCCTCGAGCTCGAAGCGCCGCGAGAGCCAGCCCACCGCCGCGAACCATGCGCCCAGCACCGGCAAGAGGCCGAGCAGCGACCACCACTCCTCGGGCGGCAGGCAGGCCTCGATCAGCCAACCACCGCCGACCAACATGACGATCGTGAGCCCGGCCAGCGCGAGCAGGTGGTTGCGCGCGGCATGGCCGATCTCGTGCGCGTAGACCGCGCAAAGCTCCGCCAGCGACAGCTGCTCGAGCAGCGCGTCGGTGAACACGACCGCACGCGTACGCGGCGTCAGACCCAGGATCGCGGCGTTGGCCATGCGGCCCTCGGTGTTCCACGCATACAGCCCGAGGCAGCGGAAGCGCGCGCGCGCACCCACGTGCTCCAGAGCCGTGCGCAGCGCGCCCTGCGGCAATGCGCGCACGTCCATCGTGTAGCGCAACACGAGCGGCGCGGTCAGCAGCACGATGCCGACCACGGCGGCGGCGTGCAGCGCACCGAGCAACCCGACCTGTCCGATGCGCACGCGCCAGGTCTCGTTCAACCCGACCAGCAGCAGCGCGCCGTACAGCAGAACCAGCGGGGCCAGCGCCATGGCTCGCATGCGCAGCTCGTAGGCGCGCAGTGCGCGGACGTGCTCGCGCGTTGCGGCTCGCGCGCGCACCTGAGCCTCGACGGACACGAATTCGAGCGCGACCCACGGCAGCAGCGCGAGCGCCAGACCGAGCTGCGGCCAGGTGCCGTCCGCGATCAGTTCGCCTCCGCCGATGCGCGTCGAGAGCTCGATCCAATCGCAGGCGTGGATGCCCAGTCCGTAGATGAGGACCGACGAGTGCCGCAGCACTTCCATCAACGCGCCGCCGAGCCGGTGCCGGCCGCGCAGGAAGCGCCGTCGCGCCGCCTGCGCCAGCAGCGGCGGAACGAGCAACCCCACCAGCAACCAGGCCGGCGAGGCCGACCCGAGCGGGCCGAACCGCTCGCACGCCAACGCGCAGGCCAGCGCGATCGCGGCGTGGACGAGATGCTGGATCCCCACCTTCGGCGCGCCTCGGGCCCCCGCTATCCCCCGCCGAGCACGCGCGTCAGTCCGTCGCGCAGCGCGCGCTCGATCATCGAACTCGGCACGAAGGCCGGCGCTTCGAGCAGCTCGACCTCGATCGCGCCCGCGACGGACCGCCAGCGCGCGCGAGCCGGCCCGAATGGCGTGTCCTTGGCGACCGTCCCTCCCAAGCCGTCGGCATCGGGCTCGTGCGCGACGCCCTTCTCGTGCGCCAGGTCCCGCAGACGCCGCGCGGCCTCGTCCTCCGGCAGCGCGTGGGCGTGGCGCCAGCGCGTGCTCATGCGCGCGCCGCGTCGCGCGGATCCGCCAGCGCCTCGATCGAACCGGTCAGCCACAGCACGCCGCGCTCGTCGCGCTCGACGATCAGCCAACCGCCCGGAATCGCAACCTCGACGGGCGACTGCACGCGGCCTTGGAGGATCGCCGCGAGCGCGGCCGCGCAGGCGCCGCTGCCGCAGGAGGCGGTCTCGCCGACGCCGCGCTCCCATACGCGCATCGACAGTTGGTTGCCGTTGGGGGCGGCGAACTCGACGTTCGTGCCGCGCGGGAACTCGGAGTGGGTCTGCAGAGCGGAGCCGACTTCCGCGACCGGCGCGCTGGCCGGATCCTCGACGAAGAAGACGCAATGCGGGTTGCCGAGGTCGACCAACACCGCCGAGCGCCACCACACGCCCTTCGCCGTGTCGACGCCGATTTCCTTGGTCTCGACGTGGCGCGGCACACCCAGCTCGACGCGCGCCGACCATTGCTCGTTGGGCTTGCGCAGCACGTGAATCGCGCGGCGGCCGACGTCCGTCTCGATGTCGAAGTCGTCGCGCTCGACGTAGCCGCGCTCGACGACGAATCGCCCGACGCAGCGCATGCCGTTGCCGCACATCTCGGCGCGCGAGCCGTCCGCGTTCCAGATCTGCATGCGGCAGGCGCCGCCGCCCGTCGGCGGCCCGACCAGCAGCACGCCGTCGAGCCCGCCGCTCACGCACACCGCGCGCGCCAGCGCCGCCGGGTCGTCCGGCCAGTGCCCGGCGAAGCCGTCGACCAGCGCGAAGCGATTGCCGGTCGCGGAGAGGAAAGCGATGTTCATGCGGGTTGCGCCGCGCCGGTGCCCGACCCTCCTCCGGCGTGTCAGCGGTCGAAACGCGCGGACAGCTTCGCGGTGTTCTTGAAGTGCACCTTCGCGACGCGTGAGAGCTTATCAAACCCGTGCAACTCGACGTAGCGCAGCGCTGCGTCGTCGGCCGGAGCTCCCGCGCCCTTGTGCAGATCGACGCCGCACTCCTCCGACAGCGCCTCCATGCGCGCGAGGAATTCATCGCGCGCCACGATGCTCGCCGCCGCGACGGCCGCCTCTTCCTCGGCGCGCGGGCGTTGCTCCAGTTCGATGTCGAGGCCCGCGAGCTCGCGCTGCATCAGCGCCGCGCCGGCGAACTGGTCGACGAGCACGCGCAGCCTGTCCTTCGACGCGCGCGCGCCGCCCGCGGCCCCAGCGCCGACATCCGCGCGGCTCACGACGGCGCGAATCGCCTTCGCATGCAACGCCGCCAGCACCAGATTCACGTTCGGCGTCTTGGCATGCGCCGCGTTGTAGGCCGGCGGCTCGAGCACCTCGACCGCATGCAGGTAGCGGTGGCGCAGTCCGCCGGCGAGCTTGCGCACGGTGGCGTCGGAGAGCTTCTTCGAGTCGCCGACGCCGCCCGCGCGCAACTTCGGTCCGTCGCCGGCGGGAACGAGCACGCAGGCGACCACGAGCGGCCCCAGGAAGTCGCCCTTGCCGCATTCGTCGCTGCCGACGAGGTCGACCCCATCGCGGCGGGCGGCGCCAGACGCCGCGCTCCCGGCCGCCGATGCCGGCGGGACATCGCCCAGGTAGGTGTTCATCAACGCCTGCGGATCCGCGGCCTGCACGACGAGCTTGCCCGACGTGTAGTGCGTGATCGTCGCGCCGGCGCCGCGCGCCGAGAAGTGCGCGTAGGGCGCGGAACGCAGCTCGAACCCGGCGCTTTCGAGCTTCCGTCGGAGTTCGCGTCCGGCGTCCGCGTGCATCTGGAGCACGAGCGTCTGCTGAGCCATGGGCGCGTGACGATAGCAGGCGCGGCGGCTGGACCCCCCGGGGGACCAACATCGGACAGGCACGCGCAGGTGTCCTCCGATTCGACGCCCCGCCCCCGTCGAAGGACTTGCGAACAAGCGATGACGCGCGCGGCACCCCCTGGCAGAATTCGGGCCATGCGAGCCCTCATTCTCTACGTGTGCGCCCTGGTGTTCGTTGGACGCGCTGCGAGTGCGCATCAGGACGCCTTGGAGCGCCGCGCGCGCGAAGTCGCCGCGATCATCGCCGCGGAGCCGAAGTGGGCCGACGACCTGTTCGACAAGGCCTTTCTCAAGGAAGTTCCGCCGGCCAGGCTGCGCGCCATCGGCCTGCAGTACTTCGCTCAGTGCGGCGAGGTGACGGACGTGCGCCTGCAAGAGCGCAAGACCGAGCACAGCGCGGTATTCGAGATGACGTTCGCGAAGGACCAGGTCGCGACGCTGACGCTCGGGCTTGGTGCGGCAGCTCCGAACTCGGTCGTGATGCTCTTCTTCGGCGTGCCCACGCAGGCGCTGTCCGACTGGCCGGCAGTGATCGAGGCCTTCCAGAAACTCCCCGGGTCGAGCAATTTCGCCGTCTGGAAACTCGGGGCCGAGAAACCCGAGGTGCTCGCCGCGCACGAGGCCGACCGCGCGCTCGCCATCGGCTCGGCCTTCAAGCTGTACGTGCTCGGTGCCCTGGTCGACGAGATCGCCGCCGGCAAGCGGAAGCTCTCGGACGTCGTGACGCTCGACGCGCGCTCTCGGTCGCTTCCGTCGGGAGTGCTGCACGCCTGGCCGTTGGGCACGCCGGTGACCTTGGCCTCGCTCGCGGTGGGCATGATTTCGATCAGTGACAACACGGCCACGGATCACCTGATGGCGGCGCTTTCGCGTGATCGGGTCGAGGCTCAGTTGGCGAAGATGGGCAATGAGAACGCTGCTCGCTCGCTGCCCTTCCTCCACACGCACGAGCTCTTTCGCCTCAAGGCCGCGCGCAACGCCGGAGCCGTCGCGGAGTACTTGAAGCTCGACCTACCGGGCAAGCGCGCGTTCCTGGCCAAGGAGGTCGCCGCCTGGCCGCTCGACGAGTCGATCTTCGACGGCGGGTTCCTGACGCGGCCGTCGTACATCGAGGAGCTCGAGTGGTTCGCCTCCGCCGCCGACTTGTGTCGCGCGATGGACTGGCTGCGCAAGGCGACCGAGAGCGGACCGGCGTCGAGCTTGCGCGAGGTCCTGGCGATCAACCGCGGTCTCTCGGTCTCGACGCGCGCGTTCCCCTGGGCGGGATTCAAGGGCGGATCCGAGCCTGGGGTGCTCGACTTCACATTCCTGCTGCGCGCCGCCGACGGGAGCTGGTACGCGCTCTCGGCGGCGTGGAACGACCCCAGCGCGGCTGTCGACGAAGTGCAATTCGCGGGGCTGGTGCAGCGTGCGATCGTCATCCTCGGCGGCAAGCCGGCGAAGTGACGGTTGGGCTCGGAACGCGCTCTGCAGCTCGACGAGCCGCGCGTTCTCGTGATCGGTGGCGGAGCTGCCGATCGAGGCCTGGTCGTCGTGGTGATGCAGACCTTGGCGTGCAGCGAGAAGCGTTCGATGTCGCGGTACGGCTCGCCTGAGATCGATAGCGGGCGCTCGTCGTGACGGCGGCGGCCGAGCTCCTCCGCCGGGCTCCTCCGCCGAGCTCCTTCAGCGGGTTTGTTCACTGCGACGCCGCTCTGCATTCCATCGCGCGTCCGGCTGCGGCGCTTGCGCATGTGCACGACGAAGGCGACGCTGGGCCTTCATGCGCGCGCTGCTCGCCGCGGGTTGGCTCATCGGGCTCACGCTCGTTGCGTTCGCCCAAGGACGAAAGCAACCCGCCGCGAAGCCGCCGCTCGATCCCGCCGTCTACCTGAAGCTGCCTGCGGTGGACCCGGTCGCATCGACCGCTCGCGCGATCCGCGTCTTGGTCTCGTTGCCCGAGGGCGATCGGCGCGACCAATGGCCGTACGAGGGCGTGTACCGCGAAGACGCCGGGCAGATTCCGATCGGCTATCGCGTCGGCGGCACGTCGATCGTCGGGCTCGCACTGCTGGCCGCCCCGGGATACGAGGAGGACAGCGAGCGCGCGGACGCCGTGCAGCGCGGTCTGGCCTTCGTGCTCGCGACGCTCGACGTGCCGCGCATGAGCGTCGAGTTCGAGGGGCGCTACGACGTGCGCGGCTGGGGCCACATCTTTGCTCTGCAGTTCTTCCTCGCCTTGCTCGACACGGGTCGCACAGCGAAGCCGCTCGAGGCGCCCGTGCGCGACAAGACGCGCTGGCTGGTCGGCGCGCTCGTCGACTCGCGAATTCCGGGCTCCGGCGGTTGGAACTACTCGCGGCCCGCCGGCTACATGAATCCGGAGAACCGCGCCTCGACATTCATGACCGCACCCGCGTTGCAGGCGCTCTTCCATGCTCGAGCCCGCGGCTACGAAGTTCCGGATCGTGTGCTCGACGAAGCGCTCGATGCTCTCGAACGGGCGCGCGCGGCTCCCGGTGGCTACGCCTACGGCGCGCCCGCCGTCGCACAGGCGGACAAGACCGAGGAGCAGCTCGGCATGATGGACAAGACCGCGAGCTCGGCCGCGCGCGCCGCGGCGATCGAAGCGACGCTGACGTTGGCCGGGCGCGGAAATCCGGCGCGGCTGCAGCGCGCGATCGACTTGTTCTTCGCGCACTGGGACGACCTCGCGGTGCGCAAGAGCCAGCTCGGCACGCATGTCCAGCCGTATGGAATCGCTCCGTACTACTTCATGTACGGCCACATGTACGTCGCGCAGGCAATCGAGCTGCTCGCCGACGACGCGGCGAAGCCGGCCTGGCGCGAGAAACTGCGCCAGCACCTCGCGCGATCGCAGGATGCGGAAGGGAGTTGGAATGACCGGCACTTCGAGCGCTCCGCCGGCTATGGCACAGCGATGGCGGTGCTTGCGATGCAGATGCCGACGACCGGCGCACCGGTCGCGCGTCCGTCCGAACTCGAAGCGATGCCGGAGTCAGGGCCCAAGCCGGCCGATGCCAAGTAGTTGCTTCGCGCGCCGAGGAGTCTTGTCGAGAGGCCTCACGGGACGCCCTCGAGGGAATGAGTCCGGGTTCCGCGATGAGAGCGCTGACTGGCAGGCCTGGCTTCAGGGTGTCAACAAGGTCAGCGCCAGGCCCTTGCTGCTGCTGAGCCCGAGAGGCGGCAGGGAGCAACTGGTCCAGGCCCATACGACCTGTACGTAGAGCGTCTGGCCGACCAAGCCTGGGTCGTTCGGGATCGGCAAGGTGGCCAGGCCGTTGCCCAGGGCGTTGCTGCTCATGGGCATTAGGAAGAAGTCCGCAGAGAGCGGATCGACGTGCAGCAGCACGCCCAGACCGAAGGGATCGGAACCGAGGAGATCCTGGCCCGTCGCCAGCGCGCCGATACCGGTGCTCGATAGCGGCGCGTTGTTGCACGTGATGCCGAACTGCGGTGAGCCGATCATCGGCGCGTGAGTCACATCCAATGTGTGTGCGCCTGCACAGCCGGGTGTGCCGGTGCCGTAGCTCGACGTGCCGGGGTTGTTGTCGAGGTCGAAGGTGTACGCCGCGCCGGCATTGATCGAGCTGTTGTCGGCCTGGTTGCCATTGACGCCCGTGGCGTTGCTGTCCTCGCGAGACGCCCCGACTACCACCGTGTCGCCGCTGACGGCCACCGAATAGCCGAAGTAGTCGAAGTCTCCGGGATTGGAAGCCTTGAGGTAGGCCTGCTGGCTCCAGTCGCTTCCCGAGCGGACGAAGACGTAGGCTGCACCGGATTCACTGGCGCCGTTGCTTGCCTGGTTGCCGTTTACGCCAGTGGCGCTGCTGTCCTCCCCATTGGCCCCGACCACCACCGTGTCGCCCGAGACGGCCACTGAACGGCCAAACTGGTCACTACTCCCGGTATTGGAGGCCTTCAGGTAGGCCGGCTGGCTCCAAGAGGCGCCGGTGCGGACGAAGACGTAGGCCGCACCGGAGAATGAAGAGCTGTTGTTCGCCTGGTTCCCGTTCACGCCCGTGGCGTTGCTGTCCTCGCCATGCGCCCCGACCACTACAGTGTTGCCGCTGACGGCCACCGACCAGCCGAAGTTGTCGAACGCTCCGGTATTGGAGGCCTTCAGGTAGGCCTGCTGGCTCCAGACGCCGCCTGAGCGGACGAAGGCGTAGGCCGCACCGGAGTCGGCAGCGCTGTTGTCCGCCTGGTTGCCGTTCACGCCCGTGGCGCTGCTGTCCTCGAGATACGCGCCGACCACCACCGTGTCGCCGCTGACAGCCACCGACAGGCCGAAAAAGTCGTTGCTCGAACTCACTCCGCTGTTGGAGGCCTTCAGGTAGGCCTGCTGCACAACAGGGTCAATCGTGAGCGGGTAGTGTGCACCAGCATCGTCGACCTGCAGCCGCAGCCGGCCGCTTCCGATCGTGTGCCACTTCGCGGAAACGGATTTTCCCGCTGCGTCGAAGACCGTGAGACCGTTGTAGTTCAGCGCCGCGCTGCCTCGCGCATCGGTGAACGACACGTTGCGGCCGTCTTGCGAAACGACTGGTTGCAGATTGCCACGAATCGACAGGTCCATCGTCAGCGGCGCGTCTGCACTGCTGGGTCTGCTTGCAACCGTGAAGCCGTGCTCGAGACCGCGTGAATCGTTGACGTACCACTCGGTGACGTGATTGTCCCATTCTCGCGAGAGACGGCCGCCATCGATCGACGTGGCGCGCGGATCGGTGACTGGATTCGCGGCGCCCCAGCCGTAGCCTTGAAGATCGAGGCCCCAGCTCCAGTTGCCGGAGTCGGGTCTTGTTGTGAATCCACGTTCGTCGAACGTGGTGTGCAAGTCCTGGCCCGGATTGCGGGCGCTCCAGCTCTCTTCGGTTCCGCATGCGCCGTCGACGGCGAAGATCTTGTGTCGGCCTGCTTCGTAGGCAGCGCGGATGCTCGCTCAGTCGTGAGCGGCAAGACCCATCGGCTGGTTCTCTGCGCTCGCACCGACACGACTTGCCACATCTGTAGCGCCCCCTGAGCGGTCCTCGCCGAATACCGCCAGCATTCCAAGGAAGACAAGGGGAACTGTGCGGAGCAGCGAAGCGATCCCGTCCATGGTTCAGCCTCAGATAACCAAGTTAACCGATGGCAAGAGAAGGCCGATTTCCACGCGAAGCCGCGCTGAAGCAGCGGGTAGGACGTCCAAGCGAATGCGCGGGTAGCGCATTCCTTCGGAAAGTCCCCGCAGGATGCGAAGGTCTTGTCGCAACTCGAACGAGCGCAACGAGCTGAGCGCGTCGAACGTATCCGAAGGATGCGAAGGGCCGGCCCGACGACGCACTCGAACGCTGCGCCAGCCCTCGAGCTCTACCCCGGCTTCCTGCCCGCAATCGAATGCGCGGCGAGCGTGTGGACGGGCACGGTTGGGCGATCGGGCGGCGCACAAGCTGACGCACTCGTAAGCGCGCCGCGTTTGCCGCTCCGCTGCGGCGGAGCTACGGTAGCGCGCTCACCCCCGCCCCCACGCCTCCCCCACACCGCCTTGGCCAAGATCAACGACACCATCCTCGAGGCCATCGGCTGCACGCCGATGGTCCGCCTGCGCCAGATCGGCAAGCAATTCGGCTGCGAGATCCTGTGCAAGTGCGAGTACTTCAACGCCGGCGGCTCGGTCAAGGACCGCATCGGTCGGCGCATGCTCGAGGAGGCTCAGCGCAGCGGCCGCATCAAGCCCGGTGACACGCTGATCGAGCCGACCAGCGGCAACACCGGGATCGGCCTGGCGCTGGCGGCCGCGATCTACGGCTACCGGATGATCATCACGATGCCCGAGAAGATGAGCCGCGAGAAGCAGCTCGTGCTCGAGGCGCTCGGTGCCGAGATCATCCGCACGCCGACCGAGGCCGCCTGGGATTCGCCGCAGAGCCACATCGGCGTCGCCAAGCAACTGCAGAAGATCCTGCCCAACGCGCACATCCTCGATCAGTACGGCAATCCCGACAATCCGCTGGCCCACTACCACGGCACGGCCGAGGAGATCCTCGCGCAGACCGACGGCAAGCTCGACTTCTTCGTCGCCACGGCCGGCACGGGCGGCACCATCGCGGGCGTCGCGAAGAAGCTGAAGGAGAAGGTGCCGGGAGTGCGCGTCGTCGGCGTCGATCCCGTCGGCTCGATCCTGGCCGGGCCCGGCCCGATCGCGAGCTACAAGGTCGAGGGCATCGGGTACGACTTCATTCCCGACGTGCTCGATCGCGGGCTGGTCGACGAGTGGATCAAGTCGCGCGACGCCGAGTCCTTCCAGATGGCGCGGCGCCTGATTCGCCAGGAGGGCCTGTTGTGCGGCGGCAGCTCGGGCTCGGCCGTGTGGGCCGCGCGCGAGATCGCGAAGAAGCACGGGCCGGGCAAGCGCATCGTCACGATCCTGCCCGACTCGATCCGCAACTACATGACGAAGTTCCTCGACGACCAGTGGATGCGCGAGAACGGCTTCGTCGAGCAGGGTTGGGAGACCACGACCGTCGGCGACGTGCTGCGCCGGCTGGGCAATCGCAAGGTACATGTCACGGCGAGCTCCGAGACGGTGGCGGACGCCGTGATGCAGATGAAGGAGCACGGCATCAGCCAGTTGCCAGTCGTCGACGACGGCGCGGTGGTCGGCATCGTCACGGAGGCGGACCTCTTGTCGAAGCTCGTCGAGGACCGCGCCTCGCTGGCGAGCTCGGTGGCCGAGGTGATGTTCCGCAAGGTGCGCACGGTGCGCGCCGACGACGACGCGGGCACGTTGACGAAGCTGTTTGCCGAAGGCCTGATCGGCCTGGTCGTCGAC
>Ga0194128_10011317_pt1 | contig 10373 bp, 8 predicted proteins | sample TA2KigCa65mmetaG_FD_148650 | JGI IMG/M metagenome (GOLD analysis project Ga0194128, IMG submission 148650) | Freshwater microbial communities from Lake Tanganyika, Tanzania - TA2015037 Kigoma Deep Cast 65m | ecosystem: Environmental > Aquatic > Freshwater > Lake | place: Tanzania: Lake...
GCCCCAGGCCGACAACGCCTCCGGTGTGAGACGCTCTGCAGTATCCACCTGCAGAGCCACCACTCGTGCCGCTATAGACCTTGCCAGGCGTGCTGCAGCGCCCAGAAGTTCATGCGCACTACTCGTCCGTGCTGGCTCCAGAAGCACCGCGATGGTCATCGCTGCTTGCGGTGCGCCAGGAGGTACGCTGTCTCCTGGCCCCTGGCTGGCGTGGTGCAACGCCCCTCGCGTCTGTAGCAGGGAGAAGACAGCCTGCGCAACCTGCACTGGCAATGGTCCCTGCAGCACCTGGTGGGCACGGTGCACTTCCAGGAGTTTGGTCTCGCCAACACGGGTGGGGCTCCCTGCCTGGCCCCAGGGTCCAGGCCCTAGATCGGCAGCGCTGAGGCGGCTCAACTTCTCTGCTGGTACGGCTGCGCGTTCTTCCGGTTCGGCGCGTAGCGGTGCACACAAGCGTTCGGCAGCGGCCAGTACTGCAGGGAGGCTGACCTCCACTTCGCCCCAGGCGTCGTCATACTCACAGCCTAAACGCAGCGTATCGTCTACGATCTCTAGCGTACGGACGGCAGAAACAAACGGATAATCCAGCAGCTCTGCCAGCTCTGGCCCCACCTGTCCGGTGTCAGCATCAACGGAATTTTTCCCGACCAAAATCAGATCAAACGGCCCTTCTTTGGTCAGGGCGGCCGCCAGGGCACGAGCCGTCGCCAGGGTGTCAGAGCCTGCAAAGGCCGGGTCAGAAATTAGAATGCCCCGGTCAGCTCCTCCGGCAACCCCCCAGCGAAGCACATCTTCCGCTGCAGGGGGACCGAGGGAGAGCACCGTACAGCTGCCCCCAGTCTGCCGGGCTAATTCTATGCCCTGCGCTGCAGCACGCAGACAGTAGGGGTTCATGGACAACTCGACCCCTTCACGCTTCAGGCGGCCATCAGCGCCGAGTTGCATCTCTTCAAATCGTGGAATTTGCTTTACGAGAGCAGCAATCCGAAGTGGCTTCATGCACACGTGCCCTTTCTGCGCCCTCCAGAGCCTCTGCCAGGACGTGGCGCGCAGGTGAGGTATCCCTTTGCTGCGGCTATAGTACACGACCATCAGAGAAAAGTCATCCTGCTGCTGTCGGAAGCCTACGGAGTTGCATTGACAGCCTTGGTGTCCAGACCAGATAATAGCGCATCGATCTGCGCCTGGTATAAGCCTCGATACATGGAGATATCGCGATGGATGTCCAAACATTTGTGGAGCACTTAGGATCTGCGAACCAGGAGGTGTTGGAGCGCCTGGCGCCATCCGAAACCCTGGTCGCCGAGAGCGGTGGAGATTTGCGTTTAGAGAATTTGCTCAAGATTGCCTTGAAAAATGAGCTCGAAGCCACCGAACTCGCCGCGCGCTGGCTGGTATCCACCGAAGATGTGGACATCAAAATCGCGCTGGCGCGCCAGGCCGGGGATGAAGCGAAACACTATCGTTTGATTGCCGACCATCTGCGGGCATTAGGGGTGGACCTGACAACTTTTGACCCTCTCGCACAGGGTTACGGCCCGCTCTTCCACTATTTGGATGCCTTAACGGACCCCGTGGAACGCATCGCCGCCGGGCAATTCACGCGTGAGGCCATTGCGGTGGTGAAAAACCAGCAGTTTATCGACTGGTGTGAGGCGGGTGGACACACGCAAACCGCGGCGCTCTACCGTGACATCATCCAGCCAGATGAAGCCTATCATCATCAGCTTGGCCGTGATATCTTGCTGCGCCTGGCCACCACGCCCGAGGCCCAGGATCGTGCCACGCAGGCTGCCACCCGCACCCTGGAACTTGCTGAAGAATTACAGCATCTTGCCCTGACCAAGCTGGGGGTCCATCACGCCCCTGGGTGTTAGCAATTCCGCTGTTGCGAGGTGACGAGAGTTGACGTCACCCCGCCTGCCAGGGCTTGCTGCAGGGCATCGCTCTCGCCATCCACTGCTGTGTGAGTCTCAAGAGAAAATGGCTACTGCGGCGAGGTAGCGACGCCACAGACGCTCTACACCACCCCCTGCGTGTGTAGTTGCGCGAGTTGGGCTGCATCATATCCCAGCCAGGTCGAGAGAATGTCGTCTGTGTGCTGGCCGAGGAGCGGTGCTGGCGTGTACTCGCGCGGTGACGCTTCCATCTGAATCGGCGAGCCTGGCATCGTAAATGCCCCCCGTTCAGGATGCTGTACCGTGACAATCATCTCCCGAGCGCGTAAGTGTGGATCGTTGAGCACTTCAAGACTGTCGAACGTGGCTCCGGCAGGTACCCCGGCTTTGCCGAGAGTTTCCATGGCCTCATGTTTGGTATGGGCCATGGTCCACGCTTGTAGACAGGCGGTTAACTCGGCGACATGTTGATTCCTGCCAGCCTGCGTCGTAAAGCGTGCGTCACTCAAGAGATCAGGACGCGCAATGGCCGTACACAAGGCCGTCCACATGTGCTGATGCGCTGTATGGATATAGACGTAATCGTTAGGCCCACCAGGCTTGCAGGGGTAGAGACCCGAGGGCACGGCCGTCGGGGAGGTATTACTGCGGCGTGGCGCGGGCGTTCCAGTGATATAATGCGACATTGTGGCGGTGCGATTAAAATTCACCACCGCGTCCTGCATAGCCACTTCGATACGCTGTCCCTGGCCAGTCTGCTGGCGCTGGATGTAGGCGGCAAGAATGCCGAGCGCAGCGTGTAGTCCCGTACCTGTATCGCCAATGGTGGGTCCGGGCAGTGCCGGAGGCATATCTGGGAAACCTGTGACACTATACGTGCCGCCAGCAGCCTGGGCAATCATGTCGAAACTTTTATAGTCGCTATAGGGACCGTAAGTGCCAAAACCTTTAATCGTGGCGAAGATCAGCCCAGGATTCGCCTGCCGTAGCACCTCGTAACCCAGACCGAGCCGTTCGATAGTGCCAGGTGCGAGATTCTCAACCACGACATCCGCTTTGGTGACGAGCTCTAAAAAAATGGCCCGGCCCTGCGCCTGCTTTAGATCGAGCGTGAGACTCCGTTTATTGGCGTTATAGAGGAGGAAATAATACGAGTCGAGGCCAGGGCGTTCGGTACGGATCGATCGCCCTGGCTCTCCCTTCCCCGGCGGCTCGATCTTGATCACGTCGGCTCCCATAAAGGCCAGCATCATGGCAGTAGACGGCCCGGCCTCAAACTGGGTAAGATCGAGCACTTTGATATGACTCAGTGCCTGTGGCATGGACTTCCCTCCTCCGGCCTCCCCTATGGGAGGGCGGTTGCAAAGATGGCATCCCTACGCCTATGTCTTGAGAAAGGCCGCGGTCACGGCGTTGAACTCCGCAGCATTATCGGCATTGACCGTATGGGCTGCCCTGGCGACCTCGACCAAGCGCCCGTCAGGCAGTGCCTGGATCATTTTCTCTGCTACTTCTGGCGTGAGCAGCGGACTGTGCTGACCGCGGATGAGCAGCGTTGGGCACTGGATACGCTTGAGCGAGGCATACAGGTCCTGGCGCAGGCTCTGGTGTAAGCGCCGCCATTCGAGGAGAGCGATATCCCAGCGCCAGCGCCACTGCCCATCAGCGCCCCGCGTCAGGTTATGATAGTTGGCATGTCGTAATTCGGCTTCTGGGGTCAGCGGATATTGCTGCATGCCATTGGCGACCACCCCTTCAAAGGTCGCGAAGGTTTCAGGAATGAGTGGGGCAGCAGTGGCTGGGGGTTGCGCCAGTCTGGCGAGCAGAGCCGGAGGGAATTCTGCAGCAGTATCGACAATCACGACTTTGTTGACCAGCGTTGGATGCTCCGCCGCGACCAGCGCGGCATGGCGTCCCCCCATGGAATGGCCAATCACGACAGCCGGCGCGAGGTGCAACGCCGTGATAAAAGCTGCAATATCGGCCACAGACGCCTCGGGAGTGTAGTTGCCGTCCGGAGCCCAGGAGGTATCGCCATGGCCACGCTGATCAAGTGCCAGCACGTGATAGCTGTCTGCCATAGCGTGGCTGAACGTATCCCAGGTGTGGGCATTGCTCTGGAAACCATGCAACAGCACTAATGCCGGATGGGTAGGAGAGCCCCACTCAACATAGTGCAATTGGAGGCCATTGATCGATACAAACTTATCTTGCCCGAAAGCCGAAGTGCCCATGGCCTATTCCTTACGATAGCTGTGGTGTGAACAAGTGACACGGAGGGGAGAGGGAAGGAATGACGTACACCGCAAGCACTGCGAGTTAACCACCACTGATGGGAGGAATGAAATGCACTTCACTCTCCTCACCGACAGACTCTGCCAGCCCATCAAGCGCCAGTTCGCCGTCAATGGCCACGGCGATATCCGGACGCAAATCACCATCCTGGAGGAGGCGTTCCTTCATACCAGGAAAGCGTTCCTCCAGGTGGTTGATGACCGTACGTATCGTCCTTCCCGCCACACGCACCTGTGACACACCACCCGTCAGAGGCTGTAACATCGCAGAGAGAAAGACAATTGCCATACCATGACGTCCTTATTCGTTCAGCTTGCTCAAAATATACCCCGGCGACATGGGCGCCTGCGTCATGCGTTTACCAGTCGCCCGGTAAATGGCATTTGCCACGGCTGCCACCGGTGGCACAATCGGCACTTCACCCACCCCACGCACTCCATAGGGATGGCCAGGATTGGGCACTTCTACGAGCACGGTATCAATCATCGGTAAGTCCAGCGTTGTGGGCATACGATAATCGAGGAAACTCGTGTTGGCCATATTGCCAGTGGTATTGTAGACATACTCTTCGTTCAGCGCCCAGCCGATCCCCTGCACCGCGCCACCCTGGATCTGCCCTTCAGCATAACTCGGGTGAATGGCACGCCCCACGTCCTGGATGGCCGTGTAACGCAGGATCGCGACTTTGCCGGTCTCGGGGTCAACTTCCACATCGACGATGTGGGTGGCAAACGCCCCGCCAATACCGCGCGGCTGTGACGTCGCCCGTCCGGTAATGGGACCACCCATACGGGCCATCTGCGCCGAGACGTCCTTAAACGTCATGGTCTTGCTGGGATCCTTGGCACACTTAAACACACCACTCGCATAGAGTACATCGTCAGGCGTAATCTGCACCGAGGCCCGTTCCGCCTGCCCCTCGAACTCTTTCTCGACCTCACTATCCCAGCGACGTGCCAGGCGTTCTTTCATTTGCCGCAAAACATCCAGGGACGCCTCGTGCGCGGCATACCCGGTGGCAAATGTCGTCCGGCTACCACCCGTCACATCCGTGAAGCCAATACCATCCGTCCCGGCCACGGTCGGACGCACGTCTTCATAGGGGATACCGAGGGTTTCTGCCGCTTGCATTGCAATCGAAGCCCGTGTGCCACCGATGTCCGTCGAGCCTTCGACGAGCGACACGGTACCATCGGCATTGACATTGATCACCACCGTGGACTGAAAACCCACGTTGAACCAGAAGCCCGAGGCGACCCCACGACCCCGGTTCGGACCGTGCAGCGGACTGGCATAGTGCTCATGTTCCAGCGCGGCATGCACCGTTTCCATATACCCAATACGTGGGAAGGTCGGGCCATCCACCCGTCGGTCCCCTTCCTTGGCCCCGTTGAGACGGCGCATGTCCAGCGGATCCAGGCCGAGCTTTTCGGCCAGTTCATCGATCACCGTCTCCGACGCAAACGCGGCATTGGTTGCACCTGGAGCCCGATACGCTGCGGTTTTCGGTTTATTCACTACTACATCATAGCCGTCCACCTGCATATTCGGGATGGCGTACGGGGAGAAAATACACATGCACCCCGCTCCCACGGGCGAACCCGGGAAGGCTCCCGCTTCATACATCAACGAAGCTTCTGCCGCAACGATCTGTCCGTCCTTCTTCACTCCCATCTTCACTTTGATATGGGAGGCCGGCGTTGGACCAGTCGCCTCAAATTCTTCGATGCGACTCATGATCAGTTTCACGGGGCGGCCCGACTTGCGTGACAGGACCGCGGCCACAGGTTCGAGATACACCGCGATCTTCCCACCGAACCCCCCACCGATTTCACAGGGTGTGACGGACACTTTCGACACGGACAGCCCTAAAATTTCAGCAGTTTGTCGCTGCACGACAAACGCCCCCTGGGTGCTCGTCCAGAGATACAGGTGCCCATCTTCATTCCACAGGGCCGTGGCGTTGTGCGGTTCAATGTAGCCTTGATGCACGGTTGCCGTGTCAAAGTCACGCTCGATGACGATGTCTGCATCGCGAAAACCCTGCGCTGGATCGCCGAGCGTAAACCGCATATGGTTGGCAATGTTGCTGCGTTTATCCGTCTTCTGCCCAAGTTCTGTGGTGGTCAGGTGCTCGTGCAGCAGTGGTGCTTCTTCCTTCATGGCATCCAGCACATTGAGGACGGCTGGCAGCACCTCATACTCGACTTCAATCAGCCCCAGAGCCTCTTCGGCAATGTGGGAACTCGTCGCTGCTACCGCGGCCAGAGCGTGCCCTTTGTACAGGACTTTGTCCACCGCGATGACATTATTGCTCAGGAGTTTGACGTTCACTGCCATCTCGCCGAGATTGGCAATGCGGTCTTCGGCAACCGGGAAGTCTTGCGCCGTCACCACCGCTTTGACGCCTGGCAGTGCCTCAGCCTTCGCGGTGTTAATCGACTTGATGCGGGCATGCGCATGTGGGCTCCGCAACACTTTCCCGTGTAACATGCCGGTCAGACGCATGTCACCACCGTATATCGCCCGACCGGTAACCTTATCGGCCCCATCAGGCCGAATCGGGCGCGTGCCGATCACTTTATATTCTGCCGTTGCTTCCGCCATATTATGCCTTCTCCATTACCGCGGCGGCATCCAGCACAGCGCGGATAATCTTATCGTAGCCTGTACAACGGCACAGATTCCCCGCCAGCCAGTAGCGCACCTCGTGCTCGGTCGGCTTGGGATTCTTTGCCAACAACGCCTTGGCAGCCATGATAAACCCCGGGGTGCAGATGCCGCATTGCAGCGCGGCATGCTCAAGAAATTTTTGTTGCAGGGGATGGAGTTGAGACGGGGTAGCCAGCCCTTCAATCGTGGAAACGTCTTTGCCAGCCGTTTCGACCGCCAGCACCAGGCACGAATCGACCAGGACACCGTCCAGTAATACACTACACGCACCACAATTGCCGTTGCTGCAGCCTTCTTTCGTGCCAGTGAGCCCGAGCTCATCCCGCAGGATTTCTAGCAGGCTCTGGCGCGTTTCGCAGAGAAAATCGATTTCTTCCCCATTGATACGTGTTTGCACGTGTACTTTAGGCATGACTGACCGTCTCCCCCCTGGCTCGAGCAATAGCACCCTGTAACGTCCGTCGTGTTAACACGCCTACCAGATGGCGGCGTTGATCGGCTGTCCCGCGCATATCACTAATAGGCCTTGCAGCAGCCTGAGCGGCGGCAGCGGCTTGGGCAATCGTTGCATCAGAAATGGGCTTGCCAACCAGCGCTGCCCCTGCTTCATTGACCAGCAATGGCGTTGGCGCTACAGCGCCCAGGGCGATACGCGCCGCAGTGACCGTGGCCCCATCATCGCCTAACGTTAACGCCGAGCCCACACCTACCACCGCAATATCCATCTCGTTGCGTGGAATGAAACGTAAATAGCGTGCCCCAAAGCGCGGGCCAGGTGCAGGGAGGCGTAGGGCCACGAGGAATTCCCCATTCCCCAGCACATTCCGCCCCGGTGCCGTGCAGAACTGCTCGACTGGCAGTTCCCGCCGTCCGCCAGGCCCTGCAATCACACAGGTGGCCTGATGCGCGATCAATGTAGGAATCGTGTCGGCTGCTGGCGACGAATTACAGAGGTTGCCACCTACCGAGGCGCGCCCTTGAATCTGCGTGCCACCAACCAGGGTAAAGGCGTCCATCAGCCCTGGATAGGCCCTGGCAATGGTTACATCTCCATACACCCGGTGGCAGGGGACTGCCGCGCCCAGCGTCAGCCCATTGCGGGTATCGTACGACAGGACATTCACATCGGGGATTTTTTTGACGTCCACCACCAGCTCCAAGCGCCGGCGACCTTCACGTAGCTGGACTATGAGGTCAGTGCCCCCTGCCAGTACGCGCGCCTGATCACCCTTCGCCGCCAGGAGCGAGACGGCCTCGTCGAGAGTTTGTGCTGCAATATAGTCGAATGCTTGCAAGTACTCACCTCCTTGCAGTGTAATGTTGTATGCATTGCCCACCTCTCGGCTGTGCGCACGTCGGTAAGGATACGCAGTCGTGCCATATCGCCCATGGTCTCAAAGAGAGAGGTGTGGTGTGCTTGCAGCATACCATATACGATGTTCCACCAAGGCATCAGCCTAACATAGGCACCTTTGCTTCGTCAATGGCTGCTACTGCCGTAGGGATGGGGGGCTGTCCGGCCCGGCAAACTTACCTGAAAAACCTGCGCACCAGCCAGAGCGCGAGGCTCACCCCAAGGCTGAGCAGCAGGGACGTCATCACAGGGATATAGAGCTGGAAACCTGGCCGCTCCAGGCGCATATCACCAGGGAGACGCCCGAGCCAGCTCAGGCGATCACCCAGCAACCAGAGGGCCAGACCGATCACGAGACAGACCACGCCAACGCTCACGAGCATGTTGCCAAGAGGGACCACGATATGTCCTTATCTGCTCTTATGACGATTGCATATCATTTTCATGAAAGAAATCTGTTGTACTTTTGCTGTCCTATATCGGATACTTTTTTTTGTGGCCCTGTGGTGTCGAAATGGTCAATACGAGTGCGAGTTGTCTCAGTGATTGTACTGCGCTACTTTCAGGTGAGTTCGATCTGAGTACCGAGTGAATTGCGCTATCTCTAGTACGCTGCTACTGTTCATGTGATCCGCTGTTTCGACACCCTCTTCAGCCTCCACGCTATTGCATGTGCTGTCTGCCCCCCTGCACGGCCAGCCTCCCAAAGCGGAGCTTTCTCAAAAAAAAGGAACAATAATATAGGCAGCCGTGGGAATCGGGGGGAGGAAGAGGGCGCACAACAGCCTTTTACGCTCTGCCTTTCTGTCCTCGCTCGATCTTGGCCCAGGTATCACGCAGGGTCACCGTGCGGTTAAAGACCAGCGCGCCAGGCCGTGTATCGGGATCGACGCAAAAATACCCTTGGCGCTCAAACTGGTAGCGGCTCCCCGGAGTTGCGGCTGCCAGGCTGGGCTCCAGATAGCAGCCAGTGACGACTGCAAGGGAGGCAGGATTTAAGGCGGTGGCTACATCGTCATCCTCTGCCGGATTGGGTTTGAGGAAGAGATTCTCGTAGAGGCGCACTTCTGCTGGTATGGCATGGGCGGCTGAGACCCAGTGAATAGTGCTTTTGACCTGACGGCCATCCGGAGCCCAGCCGCCGCGTGTCGCAGGGTCGTAGGTACAGCGCAATTCGACGATATCCCCGGTGCGCTCGTCTTTGATGACCCCGGTGCAAGTCAGATAATAGGCATAGCGCAGACGTACTTCCCGGCCGGGTGCCAGGCGGAAAAACTGCCGAGGTGGGTTCTCACGAAAATCGTCTTGCTCAATATAGAGCACCCGTGAGAATGGCACAGAGCGGGTCCCCATCGTGGTGTCTTCCGGATTATTCACCGCCTCCATGGTTTCCACCAGATCTTCTGGATAGTTCTCGATCACCACCCGCAAGGGCCGCAGCACCGCCATGACCCGTGGGGCCCGTTTGTTCAAATCCTCACGAATGCAGTGTTCAAGCAAGGCCATATCGACGACACTGTCGCGCTTGGCTACCCCAATACGTTCACAGAAGGTCCGGATGGCTTCTGGAGTATAGCCGCGTCGTCGCAACCCCGAGATCGTAGGCATACGTGGATCGTCCCAGCCATGTACATGCCCCTGAGTAACAAGCTGTAAGAGTTTGCGCTTGCTCATCAACGTATAGCTAAGATTCAAGCGCGCAAACTCGATCTGCTGCGGATGACAGGAGGTCTGCAACTGGTCGAGAAACCAGTCGTACAATGGACGGTGATCTTCAAACTCCAGCGTGCAGATGGAATGCGTAATCCCCTCCAGAGCGTCTGACACGCAGTGGGCGTAGTCGTACATAGGATACATACACCACTGCGTGCCAGTGCGATGATGGGGCGCATGCAAAATCCGGAACATCACTGGATCACGCATGTTGAGATTGCCCGAGGCCATGTCGATTTTCGCCCGTAGCGTGTGGGTGCCTTCTGGGAAGGCTCCGGCGCGCATCTGCTCAAACAAGGCGAGATTTTCTTCGACAGAGCGTGTGCGATACGGACTGTCCTCGCCTGGCACCGTCAGGGTGCCACGGTATTGGCGCATTTCCTCAGGACTCAGACTGCACACGTAGGCTTTGCCAGCCTGAATGAGTTGTACCGCATACT
>Ga0194128_10011320_pt1 | contig 10373 bp, 6 predicted proteins | sample TA2KigCa65mmetaG_FD_148650 | JGI IMG/M metagenome (GOLD analysis project Ga0194128, IMG submission 148650) | Freshwater microbial communities from Lake Tanganyika, Tanzania - TA2015037 Kigoma Deep Cast 65m | ecosystem: Environmental > Aquatic > Freshwater > Lake | place: Tanzania: Lake...
CAGGTGGTCCGGCGCCCGAACTCGCCGTTTGCCAACGACCCGTTCTTCCAGTTCTTCTTCGGCAGCCCCGACGACGTCTTCGGCCCCCGCCGCGACGTCGAGCGCAGCCTCGGCTCGGGCGTCATCGTCGGGAGCGACGGCCTGGTGCTGACCAACAACCACGTCGTGACGGGCGAGTCGGGCCGCATCTCGCTGCGGCAGCTCCCCGCGGTGTCGGTAGCGCTCGCCGACAACCGCGAGATGCAGGCGCAGATTGTCGGCGTCGACCCGGCCACCGACCTGGCGCTGCTGCGGATCCAGGCCGTCGGCCTGCCGACGATCCCGTGGGGCGACTCGAGCCGACTGCGCGTCGCCGAATGGGTGCTGGCCATCGGCAATCCGTTCCAGCTCAACCAGACGGTCACGCTCGGCATCGTCTCCGCGCTCGGACGCACGAACGTCGGCATCTCGACCTACGAGGATTTCATCCAGACCGACGCGGCGATCAACCCGGGCAACTCGGGCGGCGCGCTCGTGAGCGCGCGCGGCGAGCTGGTGGGCGTCAACACGGCGATCTTCAGCCAGAGCGGCGGCTATCAGGGCATCGGCTTCGCCGTGCCCAGCAATCTGGCGCGCCGCGTGGTCGCCGACCTCACGCAGTACGGCGAGGTGCGGCGCGGGTCGATCGGCTACGTCGAGATCGCGCCGCTCTCGACGCTGATGGCCGAGCAGCTCGGCGTCGGCGACGCGCGGGGCGTGGTCGTGCAGGCGATGCGCCGCGACTCCGCCGCGTACGCGGCCGGCCTGCGGCCCGGCGACGTCATCGTGAGCTTCGACGGCGCGGCCGTCGCCGACGGCGGGCAGCTCTCGCGGCTGATTCAGGACGCGCCGATCGGCAGCACCGCGACGATGTCCATCGTCCGCGACGGGCGGCGGCTCGAGCTGAACGTGCCGATCCGGAGCAGCACCGCCCGCTGACCGTGCCCGCGGCCGTCGCCCACCCCCCGTGACGGGATGCCCTGCATGTCGAAGGACTTTGCCTTCTTCGTGCTGACCGTGGGCCTCGGCTACGCGGTGGACGTCGAAGCGGCGATCGAGGCGATGCGCGACGCCGCCGCCGCGCTGGCCGACGACCCGGCGTTCCAGCCGCACATCCTCGCCCGCTCGAGATCTTCGGGATCGACGCGTTCGAGCCGGGGCGGCTCGTCGTCAAGGGGCGCATCAAGACCGTGCCGCAGAAGCAGTGGCTGGTCGGCCGCGAGCTGCGCAAGCGCGTCGCCCGGCTCTTCGCCGAGCGCGGCATCGAGATGGCGACGCCCGTCATGACGCTTCGGGCCGAGCGGGAATAGTCGTCAGTCGACCGGCGGTCGGCGCGGGTCGGTGGGCGGTGGCAGTTCTAGGTTCCTGAAACGAGCGGCGGCGGCTCAGAGACGAGGCGAGCGCCGGGTGGACGGTCGAGCGAACCACAGTGCCCGGTCGCCGATAGCGGCGCGTGCGCTACCGCCTGCGCGCTACCGGCTCCCGATTACCAACGCCGTTCACACCCCGTGGCCGTAGCCGCGCTCCTGCAGCGCGTGGCCCACGGTCGACGGGGTATCGAACGGATCGACGGCGCCGTGCGCGGCCGGCTGCGCGGAGCGGATGCCGGTGACGACGGCGATGACGTCGTTGTCGGTGAGAATCTTGCGATCGTCGGCGATGGCCATCAGCACGCGGTAGACCTCGACGAGCTCGGCGCCCTCGACCTCCAGCCCCAGGTCCTTGCAGCGCTTCTGCACCGCGTGGCGGCCCGAGTGCTTGCCGAGCACGAGCGGGTTCCACGGCGCGCCGACGTCCTCGGCCCGCATGATCTCGTAGGTGCGGCGATCCTTCAGGATGCCGTCCTGGTGGATGCCGGCCTCGTGCGCGAACGCGTTGCGGCCGACGATCGCCTTGTTGACCTGCACCCCCTGCCCCGTCAGCCGCGTGAGGAGCTCGCTCGACGGATAGATCTCCGTGTGCGCGACGCCGACCGTGTAGGCGTACCGATCGCGGCGCACGTGAAACGCCATCACGATCTCCTCGAGCGCGGCGTTGCCGGCGCGCTCGCCGATGCCGTTCACCGTGCACTCCACCTGCCGCGCGCCCCCCTGCACCGCGGCAATCGAGTTGGCCACGGCCATGCCGAGGTCGTCGTGGCAGTGCGTGCTGAAGGTCACCGCCTCGGCGTGCGGCACGCGCGTGCGGATGGCCGTGAAGAACTCGCGGGTTTCGTCCGGCGTGGCGACGCCGACGGTGTCGGGCAGATTGACCGTCGTCGCGCCGGCCTCGATGACCCCCTCCACGACCCGGCACAGGAAGTCGAGATCGCTGCGGGTGGCGTCCTCGGCCGAGAACTGCACGTCGTCGGTGTGCCGCCGCGCGACGCGCACCGAGTCGACCGCCGCCTCGAGGCACTGCTCGCGGCTGATGCGGAGCTTGGCCTGCAGGTGCAGGTCCGAAGTGGCGATGAACGTGTGGATCCGGCCGCGCGCGGCCGGCTCGAGCGACCAGGCGGCCTTCTCGAGGTCGGCTCGGTGGCAGCGCGCCAGCGCCGCGATGACCGGCCGGCGGACCTCCTGCGCGATGCGGCGGACCGCCTCGGCGTCGGCCGGCGACGCGATCGGAAAGCCCGCCTCGATGATGTCGACGCCGAGCCGGTCGAGCTGTCGGGCGAGCTGGAGCTTCTCGCTGACGCGCAGGGAGAACCCGGGCGCCTGCTCGCCGTCGCGCAGCGTCGTGTCGAAGACCTTAACTCGTTGATCGCTCATCGGTTACCTCGCTCGGGGGCGGAGTCGCCGCCCTGTCAGTACACGCGACCGGGCATGATAAAGTCAAACTGATAATTATTCTTCTTGGATTATCGACGCTTATAGGCTGCCCGTGGAGCTGAGCGAGCTGCGCGTCTTCCTGAAAGTCGCCTCCGAGCGCAGCTTCTCGCGCGCGGCGATGAAGCTCCATCGAACCCAGCCGGCCGTGAGCCAGGCCGTACGGCGCCTCGAGGAGACCGTCGGCGAGCGGCTGTTCGACCGCGCCACCAAGGACGCCACGCTGACCGAGGCGGGGCGGCTGCTGCGCGACTATGCCGAGCGCCTACTCCGGCTGTCGGAGGAGGCGGCCATCGCGGTCAAGGACCTCCGCGACCTCCGCCGCGGCCGCGTGCTCGTCGGGGCCAACGAGGCGTCGGTGCATGTGGTGCTGCCGCTGATTCAGCGCTTCCGCGCCGCCCATCCGCTCGTCCACGTCGACGTCCGGCGCATTCCGTCGCGGCACATCGGCGCCGAAGTGGCCCAGGGGGGCCTCGACTTCGGCGTCCTCACCTTCCCGCCCGCGGAGCCGCGGCTCGGGTCGATGATCCTCCGGCACGACGAGCTCGTGATGCTCGTCCACCCCTCGCACCCGCTCGCGGGCGCCCGGGAGGTCACGCTCGCCGAGTGCGGGCGCCAGATCGTCATCGCCCACAACGATCCGTCGCACGTGCGCGACCGGGTGCTCCGGCTCTTCGAGCAGCATCGCATTCCGGCGAACATCCTCGTGTCGCTCCCCAGCCTCGAGGGGATCAAGCGGGCCGTGGCGATGCAGATGGGCGTCGCGCTGCTGCCCCGGCGCTGCGCCGAGTCCGAGATCGCCCGCGGCGAGCTGATGGCGCTGACCATGCCGGAGATCCGGCTGCGCCGGCAGGTGCGGCTCATCTATCGCAAGGGCGGCGAGCGGTCGCACGCCGCAGCGGCGTTTCTCGCGGCGGTCGACGAGAATCGCTCGGATCGTTCGGATCGTTCGGATCGTTCGGGGCGTTCGGATCGTTCGACAGGCCGTTCGGACGGTTCGGATCGTTCGGATCGCTCGACGAGCCGTTCGGACGGTTCGGATCGTTCGGATCGCTCGACGAGCCGTTCGGACGGTTCGGATCGTTCGGATCGTTCGACTGGCTAAATCTAGACCTTGTCGGTGGCGAGCGGGGTCCGGAGCCGTTGTTCGGCGTCGCCGAGCGGCAGCGTCTGCGAGGCTTCCGTCAGCTGCGTCAGGACCGGGTGTCCCGCCCGCTGATCCTCCATGAGCTCGCGCGCGAATGAGCCGTCGCGAATCCGCTCCAGCACGCGTCTGGCCTCCTGGCGCAGACCCGCCTCGTCGACGACCGCCGGCCGCTGCGTGAGCACCCCATAGCGGCACGCGGGCGAGCCGTCGCTCTGCAGCATCGTGTAGAGCCCGACGTCGGCGGCCCGCATCAGGATCTGCCCGAGCTCGCCCGACCCGTGCAGGTCCATCACGGCAGCTTCGGGCGGATACCCGGCGGCCACGAGCTCCTCAAACGCGATCTCGAGGGCACGGAAGACCAGCGGCAGGGTGAACTGCTCCGAAAAGAGATCCAGCTCGGTCTCCTGCGTCGCCGTCAGCGCGAGGGCGCCCGCCCGGGTGGCGCCGATGCCCTTCGCGAGCGCCAGCAGCCGCGCCCATCCGCGTCCCGTGGCGTCGCGCGCCACGTCGACGTACGCGGGCACGCCCGACCCGGCCACGAACCGATCGCGCACGTACCGCCCCGGCAGCCGGGGCGCGAGCAGCAGGACGTCGACGCCCTCGGGGACGTCGAGAAACCCGTAGCGCAGCGCGAAGCCGTGCGCCACGACCAGCGCGCTCCCCGGGGCCAGCCGGCCGCGGATGCGCTCGGCGAACACGTCGGGCTGCGCCTCGTCCGGTATGAGCAGCAGGACGATCGACGCCTGGGCGGCCGCCGCGCCGATCTCGTGCACGTCGAAGCCGTCGTCCCGCGCCCGCGCCGCGTACGCGTCGTCGCGGTTGCCGACCGCGACGCGGAGCCCCGCGTCGCGCAGGTTGAGCGCCTGCGCCCGACCCTGGATGCCGTAGCCAATCACGGCAATCCGCTCGGTCGCGATGTCCTGGAGATTCGCATCGCCGTCGCGATAGACCCGCATCGAGATCCTCCGGGCTGCGCCTTCCACCGGCGACCGGGCGGGACGACGAACCCGCGTGGCGCGCTCGTCGCGGTCGCGTACCGACAGCGTCAGTCAGAATCCCGCGACGTACGGCAGACGCGCGGCGGCCCGATCGACCTCCTCGTACCGATCCCGCAGCATGCCCGTCGTATCCCACGCGCCGGTGACCAGCGCGTCGCGCGCGTGCCCGGGGAGGGCGATCGCGCAGCGGAACCCGTCGATCTCGCACGTGCCCGCCTCGAGATCGATCCGGAGCCGCGCGTCGGGGCGCTCCTCCACCCGCTCCATCAGCTCGCGCACCTCGTCGGGCGACGCGGTCAGGCACGGCATGCCCATCATCAGCGAGTTGCCGAAGAAGATCTCCGAGAACGACTCCCCCACGACGGCGCGGAACCCGGCGCGCTGGAGCGCCTGCGGCGCGTGCTCGCGCGAGGAGCCGCAGCCGAAGTTCCGGTTGACCAGCAGAATCGACGCGCCGCGGTAGCGGGGATCGTCGAAGGGATGGCGCGCGCCGGCGCGCTCGCCGGCTGCCGACCCCGCGCGCTCGTCCTCGAACAGGTGCCGCTCCAGTCCCTCGAACGTGATGGCGCGCAGGTAGCGCGCGGGCATGATGCGGTCGGTGTCGACGTCGTCGCCGCGCATCGGCAGCGCGGTCCCCTCGAGGCGTGTGATCTTCATGGGTGGTCGGCCGTGGGTTTCGGGCTCCGGGCGTTGGGCATCAGGCTACGAGCGCGCGCACGTCGGTGACCTCGCCGGCCAGGGCCGCCGCCGCGACCATCGCCGGGCTCATCAGCAACGTGCGCCCCGTCGGACTGCCCTGCCGGCCCTTGAAGTTGCGGTTCGACGAGGAAGCGCACACCTGGCTCCCCTGCAGCTTGTCGGGATTCATCCCCAGGCACATCGAGCAGCCGGCGCCCCGCCACTCGAATCCGGCGGCGCGGAAGACCTCGTCGAGCCCTTCGCGCTCGGCGGCGCGCTTGACGGCGGCCGAGCCCGGCACCACGAGCGCCGTGACGTGCGGCGCCACGCGCCGGCCCGTCACGATCCGCGCCGCCTCGCGCAGGTCGGACAGGCGCGAGTTCGTGCAGGAGCCGATGAACGCGACATCCACGCGCATGCCCGCGATGGGCTCCCCGCCGCGCAGCCCCATGTACGCGAGCGCGTCGGCCACCGCCTGCGCGGCGCCGCCGGCACTCCGCTCGGGCGCCGGCACCCGCCCGGTCACCGGCACCGACTGCCCCGGGTTGACGCCCCAGGTGACGACGGGCGTCAGCTCTGCCGCCCGGATCTCCACGTCGTCATCGTACCGGGCGTCGGGGTCGGAGGCCATCGACCGCCACCAGGCGGCCGCGCGGTCGAACGCGTCGCCGGCCGGCGCGAACGGCCGGCCTTTCACGTACTCGAAGGTCGTCCCGTCGGGATTGACGTACCCCACCCGGGCGCCGCCCTCGATCGACATGTTGCAGATCGTCATCCGCTCGTCCATCGACATGCGGGCAACCGCGTCGCCGGCATATTCGTACGCGTAGCCGACGCCCCCGCCGACGCCGAGGCGATTGATGATGGTCAGGATGACGTCCTTCGCGTAGACGCCGCGCGCCAGCGTGCCGGTGACCCGAATGCGGCGCACCTTCATCGGCTCGAGCGCCAGGCACTGCGACGCGAGCACATCGCGCACCTGCGACGTGCCGATGCCGAAGGCGACGGCGCCGAACGCCCCGTGCGTCGAGGTGTGGCTGTCGCCGCAGGCGATCGTCATGCCCGGCTGCGTCAGCCCCAGCTCCGGCCCGATCACGTGCACGATGCCCTGCCGATCGTCGTCGAGGCCGGCCAGGCGGACGCCGAACTCGCGGCAGTTGCGCTCGAGCGCGGCGATCATGTCCTCGGCCATCACGTCGAGGAACGGACGCGCCCGCTCGCGCGTCGGCACGATGTGATCGACGGTCGCGAACGTGCGGTCGAGCCGCGCGACCGTCCAGCCGCGGGCGCGCAGCTCGTCGAACGCCTGCGGCGACGTCACCTCGTGGACGAGGTGCAGGCCGATGAACATCTGGGTCTGACCGGTCGGCAGCGTCCGGACGGTGTGCAGGTCCCACACCTTCTGCAGCAGCGTCTTGCCCATCTGAACGGTTTATCGTACCACGCGCCGCGGCCCCGACACCGACGGGTGGCCCGTGATCCAGCAGCGCCACGGCCTGTCCATTCCGACACGGATGCCGATGCGCGGCCCCCACGCGACCGCGCCGGCGGGATAGCCGCGGTCCTCGATCACGAGCCGGCTCGACACGAGGTCCAGCTCGTTCTGCGCGAGCGTGATGCCCAGGGCGCGCGTGAGATTGCCGGGGCCGCGGCACAGACCCGCGTCCTCGACCCCTCCGTTGCCCGCCTCGCGCCGCCGGCGCATGAGCGCCACGCCGTCGATCGGGTGCAGCGCGCGAATGAGCACCGCGGCAGGACGTCCCTCGGCCTCGGTCACGGCGTTGACCAGATGGTGGATGCCGTAGTTGAGGTAGACGTAGGCGCAGCCGGGCCTCCCGTAGAGCGGCGCGTTGCGAACGGTCGGCCCCGGCGCGGCGTGGCACGCCGGATCGTCCTCGCCGATGTAGGCCTCGGCCTCCACGATCATGCCGGCGGCGGTTCCCTCGGGCGTGCGGTGGACGAGCACCTTGCCGAGCAGCGCCTCGACGACGGTGAGCGTCGGGCGATCGTAGAACGACCGCGGGAGCACATGCCGCGCCTGCGCATCGTGGGGAGCGCTTGGGGCTCCTGGAGCGTGTGGGGGGGCTTGAACGACCCGAACCTCCCGAACGCCCCGAACGACCCGAACGCTCCTACCGCGCGGCATACGCGTGCGCCCGGCCCGCCGCCAGCACCTGACGCAGCACGCGGCCCGTATGCGACGCCTCGGCCTCCGCCACCTGCTCGGGCGTCCCCGCCGCGACCACCCGGCCGCCCTCGTCGCCCCCTTCCGGACCGAGGTCGATGATGTAGTCGGCCGTCTTGATGACGTCGAGGTTGTGCTCGATGACGAGCAGCGTGTGTCCCGCGTCGACGAGCTTGCGGAACGCCGCCAGCAGCTTCGCGATGTCGTCGAAATGGAGGCCGGTCGTCGGCTCGTCCAGGATGTAGAGGAGGCGCTCGCCCCCGAACGACGCCAGGTGCGCGGCGATCTTGATGCGCTGCGCTTCCCCGCCCGAGAGCGTGGTGGCCGGCTGCCCCAGGCGCAGGTAGCCGAGCCCGATTTCATCGAGCACCTGCAGCCGACGCAGCACCTTCGGCGAAGCGCCGAAGAAGGCGAGCGCCTCGCGCACGGTCATCTCGAGCACCTGGTGGACGTTCCGGCCGCGGTAGCGCACCTCGAGCACGTGCGGCTTGAAGCGCATGCCATCGCACTGGTCGCACGGGACGAAGACGTCGGCGAGAAACTGCATCTCGACGCGCACGTCCCCCTCGCCCTGGCACGCCTCGCATCGGCCGCCCGGGACGTTGAACGAGAAATGGCTCGCCGTCAGGCCCTGCGCGCGCGCATCGCGCGTGGCGGCGAACAGCTCCCGAATCGGGTCGAACGCCTTGAGATACGTCACGGGATTCGAGCGCGGCGTGCGCCCGATCGGCGCCTGATCGACGAGCACCGCGTCGCTGATGTACTCGAGCCCCTCGAGGCCGCGGAAGGCGCCCACGCGCCGGTCCCAGTCGCCCTTCGCCCGCTTGATCGCGGCGTAGAGCACGTCGTGGACGAGCGTCGATTTGCCCGACCCGCTCACGCCGGTCACGCACGTCAGCATGGTGAGCGGAATCTCGACGTCGATGTGCTTCAGGTTGTGCTCGCTCGCCCCGACCAGGCGGATCTTCTGCCCGATGCCCTTGCGGCGCGGCGAGGGCACCGGAATCGCCAGCTCCCGGCGCAGGTACTTCGCCGTCAGCGACCGCGGCTCGCGGAGCAGCCCCTCCAGGTCGCCCGAGAAGACCACGCGCCCCCCCTGCTCGCCCGCGCCGAGTCCCATGTCGACGATGTGATCGGCGACGCGGATCATCTCCTCGTCGTGCTCGACCACGAGCACGGTGTTGCCCTGATCGCGCAGCTGCCGCAGGATCGCGATGAGCCGCTGGTTGTCGCGCGAGTGCAGGCCGATCGACGGCTCGTCGAGCACGTACAGCGTGCCCACGAGCGCCGACCCGAGCGAGGTGGCCAGGTTGATGCGCTGCGCCTCGCCGCCCGAGAGCGTGGACGCGAGGCGGTCGAGCGTCAGGTAGTCGAGCCCGACGTCGGAGAGGAACGCCAGGCGCCGCCGGATCTCCCGCAGCACCTTCTCGGCGACGGCCGCCTCGCGCTCGGAGAGCTCCAGGCCCGCGAAGAACGCCTGCGCCTCGTGGACGGTCAGCGCCGCCACCGCGTCGATCGGCCGCCCCGCGATGCGCACGTCGCGCGCCTCGGGCCGCAGCCGCGCGCCGCCGCAGTCGGGGCAGGCCAGGTACCCCCGATACCGGCTCATGAACACCCGGACGTGCACCTTGTACTTCTTGCGCTCCAGCCAGCGGAAGAACCCGCGAATCCCGCCGTAGCCGTCCGCCCCTTCGACGACGAACCGGCGTTCCTCGTCGGTCAGCTGCGCCCAGGGCACGTCGAGCCGCACGGCGCCCCGGCGGGCGGCCCGCTTCAGCTCGGCGAGCTGGGCGCGATAGTGCGGCTTGGTCCACGGCTCGATCGCCCCCTGGTTGATCGATTTCGTCCGGTCGGGGACGACCAGATCCATGTCGAGCTCGATGACGTTGCCGAACCCGTGGCACGTCGGGCAGGCGCCAAACGGGTTGTTGAACGAAAAGAGCCGCGGCTGGGGCGTCTCGTACGCAATGCCGCACGCGCGGCACTCGAAGCGCTCCGAGAACTCGAAGCGCCGGGAATCGGACGAATCAGACACGTCCCGACCCCCGATCCCCGATCCCCGATCCTCCAGGAGGATCGCGAACGCCGCGCCGCCGCCTTCCTGATACGACGTTTCGATGGAGTCCGTCAGGCGGCTCAGCATGGCGGGGTCGGCGCCGCCCTCGAGGCGCAGGCGGTCGACGACGACTTCGAGCCGCGTGCGGCCGCGGAGCGATGCCGGATCGATTTCGTCGAACGGCGCGGCCTGCCCGCCGATGAGCAGGCGGCCGAAGCCGCGGCGCCGGAGCGCGTGCAGCGTCTCGACGATGGCGTCCGTCCCGTTGCCGTGCCGCTTGTCGTGGTGCCCCGCTCTCGCCGGACCGTCAGGCGCGGCGTCGGGCTCGCCGTCCTCCGCCGCGTCGGCGTCGGCCGCCGGCAGCGATACCACCGGGATCTCGAAGCCGACGAGCACGCGGCTCCCGGCGGGCAGCTCGGCCAGCCGCCGCGCGACGACCTCGGCCGTCTCGCGCGTGACCTCGCGCCCGCACCGGCGGCAGACG
>Ga0194128_10011324_pt1 | contig 10370 bp, 7 predicted proteins | sample TA2KigCa65mmetaG_FD_148650 | JGI IMG/M metagenome (GOLD analysis project Ga0194128, IMG submission 148650) | Freshwater microbial communities from Lake Tanganyika, Tanzania - TA2015037 Kigoma Deep Cast 65m | ecosystem: Environmental > Aquatic > Freshwater > Lake | place: Tanzania: Lake...
GGGACGTTTGCAAATAATCCATTTAGCGTTTGTTCATTATCTACCAACATATTACCGGTGGAAGAACCCATAAAAACCTTGACTCCACAAACATTTTTCGGGTTCGTTTTAAGTACTTCTTCAAGGTTGTTATTTGATGCTCCCATGTAAAATGAATAGTTTGCAATGGAATCCTTTGACGCAATGACGTATTTATCCGCCAGCAATCCTTGAGTCAATGCATTGGGAATGGTATTAGGCATTTCCATAAAGGAAGTAATTCCTCCCGCCACGGCTGCCCTTGATTCTGATTTGATACACGCTTTATGTGTTAAGCCAGGCTCTCGGAAGTGCACTTGGTCATCGATACATCCAGGTAACACATAACATCCTTCTGCATTAATTTCGTTTTGGTGTGATAGGGAGTCAATTATACCGCCAATTTTTGTGATATTACCCTTCTCAATCAATATGTCTCCCTCAAAAAACAAACCCTCATTTACAATGGTCCCATTCTTAATAACGGTTTTCATAGGTTCATTTTTTTCATTTTCCAAACCCCAAAAAATGCCTCTCTAAATATTTTTGTACTCATTTTTGACTCTCCAAATTGTCTATCTACAAATGTTATAGGAATCTCTTTAAGCTTAAAACCGCTTTTTTTGGCGGCATACTTCATGCAGATTTGAAATGCATATCCTTTAAACGGAATATTATCCAGTTTGATACTTTCTAAAACTTCTCTTTTGTAACATTTGAAGCCTGCAGTAGTGTCTTTAATCTTTATCCATAGAATAATTCTCACATAGACGCTCGCAAAATAAGAGATCAACCATCTCGAGAAGGGCCAATTTTCAATTTTGCCTCCCTTACAATAGCGCGATCCAATGGCTAAATCTGCACCATTGTCACAAGCCTCCTTGAGCCTTATCAAATCACACGGGTTGTGAGAAAAGTCACAATCCATCTCAAAGATATGTGTATATCCGCGCGCCAAACAATACTTAAATCCGTGAATATAGGCTGTTCCTAAACCTAGTTTACCGATTCGTTTCTCAAGGAAAACCCGTCCCTCAAACTCTTTTTTCAGAGATTCTATTTTTTTGCCGGTTCCATCCGGACTATTATCGTCAATAAATAAAATATGACAATTCACTCCTTGATTTAAAATGGCGCGCGTCATCGACTCAACATTATCTGTTTCGTTGTAAGTCGGGATAATAACTATTGAAGATGCCACAAAGCCAGTTAGACTTCGAAGATAAGTAATAATGTGCCAAAAACTCAAAAAAGCAAAGCATTAATAATCGTGGCCCAAGCAAAAAGCGGACACATGTGTACTAAATAAAAGTCTTAAGAGTTTAAATTTAAAGGAAGAATTATTTCACTAGGCATATTGCCATCAAATAGCAAATAAATCGGTAGATATGTCAAAGGTTAACGCATTCTCGGCTTTTTTCCGCCCATCATTTGAGCCATACGCATCTGATTTTTTGATGGAGCCATTTGCAATTGTTGTTGCATCATTTTAATTTGATCGCGAAGCATTCCCTTTTTGTCAAACTTTTTTGCCTCTCCTAATAAGGAAACAGCCTCTGTTTTTCGTCCGGATTGAGCACAAATTCCCGCCAAATGCATACGCGCTACAGCGTTGTCTTCTGAAGTTCTCAGTCCTAGGGAAAGTGCCTTTCTCAATAATGTTTCACTTTGATTAAACCCTATCTCTTGCGCATTCATAAGTGCTTGCAAATACAAAATATATGCGTGTTGCTTTTTTGGTAAAAACTGTGGGTGTGTTATTTTATTGATGAATTTTTTTGCCTTCTCTTGATCTCCTTTCTGCATTTGATACAAAGCCCAAATCATTTTTTCATTTCTAAAGAAAGAAGCCACAAGTAAACCCGTTACCAAAATAAAGGTAATTCCCCAGCCCCAATGACCCGTTGCAAAAAGCCAAACATTAAAACTCAATGCTGATAGGGTTAATGCTATTCTGATGATAAATCCTGTCATATTTTTTTAATTTAGAAGGTAGAATTCAAAATTTAGATTTTTTGTCATTCTACATTGTTCATTTTACATTCTACTCAATTGTTGCAATACACTTCAACTCAATGGCAATCGGTGTTGGCAGCGCATTGATTTCACACGTTGTTCTGCACGGTAAATTTTCTTTAAAATACTCCGCATATACGCGGTTATATGTTTGAAAGTCGCGCTTCATGTTCACCAAAAAAACGGTCACGTCTACTAATTGATCCCAACTAGAACCAGATTCCTCCAAAATAACACGGACGTTATCAAACACGCTTCTGCATTGTGCTTCAAAATTAAATTCTATAAAATTTCCGTTTTTGTCCAATTTCAAACCTGGCACAGCAGAATCCGTATCGTCTGAACCCGCCACTCTTGGACCAACCCCAGAAAGAAACAACAAGTTTCCAACACGTCGCGCGTGCGGATATAAGCCAACAGGTTTAGGAGCTTTGCTTGTTGAAATACGAGCTTGATTTGACATTTTTTTTTGGCAAATATAGGGATTATTGACGAGTCATTATTTCATTCAATTGCCATAACTTCTCAGGAATGAGTTCTACACTATCAATTGTCATTCCAACCTGTAACGAAGAAGGAAATATTATCTTGTTGACAAGATTAAATGTGGCCAATTGATAAGAATGTTAACTAGAAAAATGAATTTGGTGATGAATGCATTAACTCTTTTCCATTGAAACAATGTCCCAAAAACAACAAAAAGAATATTTTAGCGTTTTTATCAGATGAAAACAAAGAGTATTTTTTTTCTTCTATTAGTTTTTTCAAGCCTTTTGTTAAGGGCTCAAATAGGCATGGGAGAATGGCGCTTTCATTCAACGACAAAATCAGCAAAAGATGTTGTTGCAACGGAAGAATATGTATACACGGCCTTTGAAAATGGACTGTTAATATTAAAAATTTCAGATAAAAGTCAAGAATTATTAAATGTTCTTAATGGCTTATCCGACATTGACATTTCTTGTATATATTACGATTATCAGGATCAATCTTTATTCATTGGTTATGAAAACGGAAATATTGATCGATTAAAAAACGGGCGTATTCATAACATTCCGGCTCTTGCATTGGCATCCATTTCAAATTCAAAAAAAATTAATCATTTTCAAAGGAAAGGGGATTTTATCTATGTTGCTTGTGATTTTGCAATTCTAAAAATGGATCCAATTAAAGATGAAATTAAAGATACGTATTACCCAACAAATTCATTAGAATCTGTTAATGATATGTGTTTCAAGGGAGATACTATTTTTGCTCTTTCTCCAACTAAACTGTTCTCTGGTCTGCTTTCAAATCCAGCACTTGCAGATGCTTCACAGTGGAGTATGGACTCACGTATATTGCCACAAACAGGAGTTACGAACAAAGAAATCGAAAATTTTAATGATAATTTAGTTGTTTTAATGCAGGTCCAAGGTGCTCCCGCTGACTCTGTTGTTAAATTAACACCCTCCGGGTATCAAGTTATTTACTCGTTTCCTTGGCAAGCAAAAATAAATTCAATTAATGTATTGAACAATGGAAAATTAGCACTTAATGTGAATGGGGCGTATGTTGAGTTAGATCAGAACTTTAATGAAGGTTTGTTTTACGGTTCTGGCACCTTTAATCAAGAGTTTTTAGTAAGTCGTTCTTCTAGAAATTCAAAAGGTGTGTGGATTTCAGATTTAGAGTTGGGGCTTATATGGTTCCCGACCAATTATTTATCTTTTGATGTTTTTAAAGTTTCTGGGACCGATAATAAATATTTCTATTCTATAGATAGTTACAACGGAAAAACTGCGATTGCCTCAGGGTATTTATTAGACAAACTCCCGGCTTTCAGTAAAAATGGTGTTCACTTTTTCGAAAAAGAGAACGAGGGGGAAAAATGGCGCTTTAGAGACGTGTATCAAACTCCCTGTTGGGATGGGCTTAATGTTTGGGACATGTTAGATGTTTCCATAAACCCCAAAAACCCAACTGAATATGCGGTAAGTACTTATTCAGAAGTTCCGGTAACGGTATTTAAGGGAGAATCATGTGAAACCTTTACTGATGCAAATTCCACACTTGAAAAAACAGCAATTGGGAACGGGTGGAGTTTAGTTTCTGATGTTTGTTACGATGACAAAGGAAATTTGTGGTGTTTAAACGGATATTCAGAAATGCCGTTAAACGTTCGCTTAGCAAGTGATGGATCATGGCAGAATTTCGATTTAGGAGCAGCCGCTAAAAACAAGTATACTAAGAAAATGGTAATTGATTTTGATGGGAATATTTGGTGCGCCACATATAATTCCGGCTTGTTTGGTTATTCATATGGAGAATCAATTAGCGATATTTCAGATGACGATAGAATCAACCTTCAAACAGGAGAAAACGCAGGAAATCTTCCTTCGGAGAATGTAACGGCTATTGCCGTAGATTTTGACGGAGAAATTTGGATCGGAACAGATGCTGGATTTGCGATTTTATATAATGCTTCGAGTGCGTTTTCTGCCGGCGCAGGGAATTTTGATGCACAGCGAGTGAAAGTAACTTTTGAAGGAAACGTTGAATACGTGTTAGGTTCTACTCATATTACGGATATAGAGGTGGATGGCGGAAACCGCAAATGGGTAGGCACTGCAAATGCAGGAATCATTCTCCTTTCGTCAGATGGATCCGATATTCTAGCGCAATACACCACAGAAAACTCCCCTCTGATCTCAAATGTGGTTTTTGATCTTAAATTAGACCAAAATACAGGAGAACTGTTTATAATTACCGACAAAGGATTGCTTTCTTTTCGCACCAACTCCAGTTACGAGGATCCTAGCTATGAAAGTGCTAAGGTATTTCCAAATCCTGTGAGGCCGGGTTATTCTGGCCCTATCACCATTCAAGGAATTCGGTATAATTCTGACGTAAAGATTACGGATGCCGCGGGCAATTTAGTATACAAAACCATATCCAATGGGGGAACTGCAACTTGGGATGGAAATAACCTTGAGGGGAAGTCGGTTTCAAGCGGGGTATACTTTATCTGGACAGCTCAAAATGAAGGCAAAGGGAAAAAAGTTGGAAAGGTCGCTATTGTGAGATAAAGAATCAAAAAGACTTCGTTTAGAAAACGGGAATTCATTTACTCCTCTTCTCGGTAATATTCATTGGCTGTAAAATACTCCAACATTGCTTCTTTCAATAAAAACTGCTGCTCTTTGTGTTCCAATGGTGGTAATTGCTTACACAATTTGAAATGCGGCCAACCGTCTTCGTCTCTTCCCTCGAATTCATAATAGCCATAAGGCTCTAGCAGGGTGCAAATGGCGATATGAAATAATTCTGTTTTTTCTTGTTTGGAATAATTTTGATGTCCTTTTCCTAACTCGTTTACGCCAATAAGAAATAACATCGCTTGTACATCCATTCCCGCGCCAAACGTTATTTCCAAGTGTTGCTTAAGGCGTAAAAACCGTATTTCTATATCGTAATCCATTACGCAAAGGTAGGCGAAAAGGATTACTTAAGAAGAAATCCAACCGACTGATCTCCTACTTTCAATGTGAATTCTCCCGGTTCAGTTGTCCATTGATTAGTTGAATTAACAAATTGTAAGTCTTTTGAATCGATTGTAAAGACAAGATTTTTTGATTGACCCGGTTCCAAACTTATTTTCTCAAAATGCCTTAATTTTTTATTAGCCGGAGTAATACTTGCATATTCGTCAGTGATGTACCATTGAACAACTTCTTTACCCGCTTTTGACCCCGTATTTTTTACATCAATGGAAGCTTTAAATTTTTCGGCTCCCAAGTTTTCAATTTTGAGATTTGAATAGCTAAAAGAGGTGTAACTCATTCCAAAACCGAAAGCCCACTGCGGATCGATGGGCTTAGCATCCAATTTGTTTGTTTTCGACTCTGAATTCACATAGTCGTAATATTCAATTACACCATCGTATTTCGGAAACGTGTAGGGTAATTTTCCAGAAGGATTTACTTTTCCTGTTAAGATCTCAGTTAAGGCATCTCCACCGAAATCGCCCGGTAAATAAGCGTGTACAATAGCAGCGCTTTTTGGTTCTATACCGCGAATAATATGAGGCTTACCAAAAAGGAGGACTAAAATTACGGGCTTACCAGTAGCTTGAAGCGCTTTGACTAATTCTTGTTGTTCCTCGCAAAGATTCAGGGATTTAACATCTCCTGGTTTTTCTGTTGCGGGCATTTCACCTAAACAAATAATTATTTTATCAGCTTGGGCAGCATTTTGCATAACTTTCTCTTTATTTTCTATCTGACATGCTTCCCAGCCATTTACATTTGACAAATCATACCCTTTTTCAAACATAAGATTCTGTCCAAGTTCCTTTTGAAGTGAAGCGCGGAAGGTCATCGCACCTTTTGTATTAAAAGAAGTATCATCACCTTGCCAAGTATGTGTCCAAGCTCCATTGTGAAAAATCAAGTTATCAGCAGCTTCGCCAACGAGAAGAATTTTCTCTGATTTCTTCAATGGTAAAACTTCATTCTCATTTTTCAAAAGTGTTATTGATTCTAACGCTGCATCTTTTGCTGCATTTTTAAATTCTTCTGATCCAAATTTTGAAAATTCATTCCAAGGTGTCAGCTGTTTTTCATAAAGTCCAAGTTTAAGTTTAACATAGATAATCCGCGTAACGGCATCATTCAAGCGTTTCATAGAAATCTTTTTTTCTGAAACAGCTTCTTTGAATAAGTTTAAATATTCTTCGTGAGGACCATTGTATGGCACCATGCTCATGTCTAATCCCGTGTTAATGGCCATGACTATAGCGTCTTTCTGTGAAGCAGCCACTTTATGAACGGTATGTAACATTCTAATATCTTCCCAATCAGAAACTGCTAATCCTTTGAAGCCCCACTTGTTTTTTAGCAAATCTGTTATTAGGTATTTATTGCTATGGCCAGGCGTACCGTTCACATCCCCTGAATTAATCATCACCGTAAGCGCCCCAGCATCCACAGCAGCTTTAAATGAGGGCAAATAAAGTTCGTGCATCAACCTTTGAGGAATCCAAGCTGGAGTTCTATCCCTACCTGAATGCGGTAAACTATACCCTACAAAATGTTTCATACAAGCTGCAACACGAGTAGATTCCGCTGGATTTGTGCCTTGATATCCTTTAACTAATTCCGCACCCATTTCTGAAGCTAGTAATGGGTCCTCACCCAAAGTTTCAAAAAATCGTGACCATAAAGGTTGTCGTCCTAAATCTAAAACCGGAGAAAAATTCCAAGGAACTCCCGATGCACGCGTCTCATAGGCTGTGATTTCTCCCATTTTGTTTGCCAAAGAGGGATTCCAAGTTGCCGCTAAACCAATTTCCTGCGGAAACAATGTGCCGCCAACGACGTAATTTGCTCCATGGATTGCATCAACTCCGTATAATACAGGAACTTTGGTTTTTCCGATTTGGTATGGGGTATGAATTTTTTGCAATAAAATGTTCCATACTTCACGTGTCAAGGTGTGGGTACTTACATTTAAGACTGATCCGATTTGTTCTTGTTCAATTAGTTTATCGCATTTTTTTGGGTCGATTTCTATTGGTTTTATCACTTGACCTTTTGCGTCGGTTTTTAATAATGCATCTAAGGTTACTTGGCACGTTTGAGCGATCTTTTGATCAGTTGTTAAAGAACCTGTAAGTTTTTGAGCTTTTTTCCAAACTACACCATCTTCTTGGCTGATTATTGTCGCTAAATTTCCAAAAAGGACAAATAATAAATAGAATGAATTGCGCATAAATATATATAAAACGATCTAAAAAAAGAAAAGGAAGATTTCTCTTCCTTTTCCTATCTGAAATAAAATGTTTACTCTATTACAATATTGAAAATTTTGAAATTGTCGTTTGAATTAACTTTTAGTAAATAAGAACCGCTTGCTAATTCACTGACATTAATTTTAGAGTTAAACCCATTAGGATTGAAAGTTTTCACTTTACTTCCTGCTAAGTTATACACTTCAATACTTGAAATTGACATAGTAGATTCAATGTAAATAAAGTCATTCGCCGGATTTGGCATAATGTTAACTTTCATTGAATTTTCAACAAGTGAACTTGTAGGACACACTTCACAACTACCGAAACAAACCGCAGGTAAAGTTGCATCAGCTGAAACAACATAGTAGCGATTAAAGAATCCATCTGCAATTGTATCAACACACGGTTCTCCACCAACAAAGAATTCTTGATCATTCCAACCATCAATGCTAAATTTATACTGAATCGGACCTGCAGTAAGCGGTACTGTCACTTCCCAAATTGAACCGGATGTATTGGTCATTGGCGTACAGTTTCCACACCAGTTATTAAAGCTTCCATTTAAGAAAACACCCGTTGCAATTGTTCCGGCATAATCTGCCATGTCTACTTTAAATGTAATATTAGGATCTGCTACAACAACTTGCTGCGTTTTATCGTAGATAAATCTCCACCAGCCTGGACCGAAATTAATATCTGCTATCATGGTATTGTCATTGTTTGCAAATGATAATTGGTATGTAATTGAAGCTGGCGCGTTCGCTGGATTCGATAATTCTCCTCCATTATAAACTTTAGCTAGTCCAATGTGACCACCAACACCGTTAATGGTAAGTTCACCACCACTGTATGAATAGGTAAATGGTCCTACACCGTTGTGAGGAGCAACTGGAGTACCGCAACCTTCTGATGTAGCTCCTTGCCATGCTTCTAACCAAGTATTACCATCCATGTAGTGAGTCATCGTTCCATTAGCCTCAAATTTGATTGAATCATCAAATAGACAAGCTCTTGTTGCAACATCAGCCGCGCTATTTGACCACCAAGAGCCATCACCAAGAGCGGGACCAACAGCAAGAGATCCAGCATTTGGTTTTAATTTCCAGGTACCAATTAACTGAGTTGCATTACTTGGACATGGATCACAACTACTAAAACATACCGCTGGCAATACAACATCTCCTGTAATTTGAAGGTATCTATTGTAATATGGATCACCCATGTTAGGGTCAATGCATGCGTCATTCGCTGTAAAATTCTCTTGATCAGTCCACCCATCAACAGTAAACTTGTATTCAATATTACCAGCTGGAATAGGAAGCGTTACCTGCCACATACCATTACCCATATTATTCATTGGGTTGCAGCTACCACACCATCCGTTAAATGAACCGTTTACAAAAACTCCATTAGCTATCGTTCCTGTGTAATTACTCATATTTACTCTAAAGGTAACATTTGGATCAGGCATTGTAACGGTTGTTGTTCGTTGATAGATAAATCTCCACCATCCTCCTCCAATACTAATATCTAATGTTAGCGTGTTATTATTGTCTGAAAATGCAGTAAGGTATGTAATGCTTGAAGCTGCATTAGCAGGACTTGTTAATTCCCCGCCATTGATTACCTTGGGCAGCCCCATGTGAGCACCAACACCATTTACTACTAACTCGCCAACAGTTGCGTTGAACGAATAGGTATAAGGTGCATTAGTAGTTCCGTCATGAGGTGCAACAGGTATGTTACAAACATTTGGTGAACCTTGCCACCCTTCAATCCACGTGCTTCCATCCATGTAGTGCGTCATTGTTCCGTCTGCATCGAACTTGATTGAATCATCGAACAAACACGCTCTGACAGAGACATCTCCTGCTGAGTTTGACCACCAAGAAATATCTCCTTGATTCGGTCCAACACCTAAGGAACCCGCTGCTGGCGCCAATCGCCACGTTCCTTCAATTTGTGCAAAAGTATTTATCGCTGAAAATACAATTGCTGATAATAAGTAGATTTTTTTCATAGTTAAAATTATTTTGGTAAAAATAGTATAAAATACAATAAGTATAAAAAAATTAGGGTAAAAATTACATTTTGAAGGCGTATTCCTGATTTTCAACTAATTCTTTGTATCTTTTTTTATCGAAAGAATAAAGCTTTGCTGGACGGTGTTTTACGTTCGTTTGCTTTTCGTCGTGGGATATAAGCGGGATATGTTTAGTTTTCTTCCGGAAATTTGCCTTGTTTAATTCAGATTTAAAAGCGTATTCATACAATTGCTGCAGTTCATGAAGGGTAAATTTCTCTTGCAATAAATCAAAGCACAACGGTTCGTTTTTGAGTTTACTCTTCAAATTATCAAATGTGGACTCTAAAATTTGATTGTGATCAAACGCCAACTTACCAATTTCGTGAACTGGCATCCATTTTACTTCATTTGCCCAAGAGGAAGCAACTGCATTTAATTCATCTATTTGGGTCAATGCGAAATAGGCACATGTAATTACTCGTCCTTGCGGATGTCGATTAGGCTTTCCAAAAGTTTGCGATTGATGTAGTTGAATAT
>Ga0194128_10011331_pt1 | contig 10367 bp, 8 predicted proteins | sample TA2KigCa65mmetaG_FD_148650 | JGI IMG/M metagenome (GOLD analysis project Ga0194128, IMG submission 148650) | Freshwater microbial communities from Lake Tanganyika, Tanzania - TA2015037 Kigoma Deep Cast 65m | ecosystem: Environmental > Aquatic > Freshwater > Lake | place: Tanzania: Lake...
GGACGCCGAGATGGAGACGATTCCACTGAAGCGCCATCGCTTCCACGGTGAGTGGAACTACACCGTCGATCCTTCTTGACCGTGCTTTTGAATAAAATACGATTTGTTATTTTGCGGAGCGCCCTTACGGGACAACAACTGACCCGGACGTGTCGCGCGCCACGATCAAGCCGATTTGGGGCTACAGGATGCTCTCGCGATCCTTGCGCGCCTTCTCCTGCTCCTCGGCTTCCTTGAGCAGCCGCAGCAGGTTGTCTCCCTTGTAGTTCTTTTCGAACACCTGGAACTTCGTCTCCAGGCTGCGCACCTGGGATTCGAGCTTGGACACGCGGTCCTGGAGAAGCTGAAATTCACGTCGGCTCAGTGCCATTGGGGGATCCCCCTCGTCGGTGGAATGGGTGAATCGCCATTCGCCAGCCAGATGCGCTCCCCTCCCCGGAGAAATCCGCCGGGAGACAGGACGCGCAGCGGGCCGCTGAAACAATGGTGGCGCGTGCCGACCCCTGCACGGGTGAAGATCCGAGAAAGGAGGACCCACTCCCATCCCGTCGAAACGAGCGCGGTCTTATGGGCATCTGGCCTAAATTTTTGCTCTGGGGAGTACGATTCCTATTATGAGTTCCAGCGAAACCAGACACGGCGCGATCACCGCGGCCATTTCGTGGACCGACCGCCACGCCACCAACGGCAACGGTTCCAGCCTGGCGAACGGGAAGAAGCCCGTTGAGCGGGTGGACGAGTTCTTCGGCGCAGACGTATTCAGCATTGCGGAGATGCGCCAGCGTCTCCCCAAGAGCACCCTCAAGTCCCTGATGCGCACCATCGAGCAGGGCGAGCCGCTGTCCCAGGAAGTCGCCGACGTGGTGGCTTCCGCAATGAAGGATTGGGCGATCGAGAACGGCGCCACCCACTACACGCACTGGTTCCAGCCGCTCACCGGCTCGACCGCCGAGAAGCACGACTCATTCATCGTCCCCGACGGGCACGGCGGCATGCACTTCTCTCTGTCCGGGTCGGAGCTGGTCCAGGGCGAGCCCGATGCCTCCAGCTTCCCCTCCGGCGGCATCCGCGCCACCTTCGAAGCGCGCGGCTACACCGCGTGGGATGCCACCAGCCCGGCATTTCTGATGCGCGGCAAAAACCACGTGACGCTCGTCATCCCCACCGCTTTCGTATCGTGGACCGGCGCGGCGCTCGACCAGAAGACACCGCTGCTGCGCTCGATGGACGCGCTCAGCAAGCACGCAATCCGCCTGCTCAAGCTGTTCGGCACTGACAGCGGCGTGAATCGCGTCACCGCGACCCTCGGCTGCGAACAGGAGTACTTCCTGGTGGATCGCAACCTGTACTATGCGCGCCCCGATCTGGTGACCTGCGACCGCACGCTGTTCGGCTCCAAGCCTCCCAAGGGCCAGCAGATGGAGGACCACTACTTCGGCTCCATCCCGCCCCGCGTGCTCGGCTTCATGGCCGAGGTGGAGCGCGAGCTTTATCGCGTGGGCGTGCCTATCAAGACCCGCCACAACGAAGTCGCGCCGGGCCAGTTCGAGCTGGCGCCCATGTTCGAGTCGGCCAACGTGGCCTGCGACCATCAGATGCTTACCATGGAGACGCTGCGCCGCGTCGCGCCGCGCTACGGAATGCAGGCCATCCTGCACGAGAAGCCGTTCGCCGGGGTGAATGGCTCCGGTAAGCACAACAACTGGTCCATGGCCACAAACACCGGGGTCAACCTGCTTGATCCCCTTGATGACACGCACATGAACCTGCAGTTCCTGACCTTCCTGTGCGCCGTCATCCGCGCCGTCGACAAGCATGGCGACCTGCTCCGCTCCTCGGTGGCGGGCGCCGGCAACGACCATCGCCTGGGCGCGAACGAAGCGCCGCCCGCCATCATGTCCATCTTCCTGGGGGACATGCTGACCCACCTGGTCGAGCAGCTCGAGCGCGCCGATCTGAAGGAAACCATGCGCGGCGGCGAGATCAACCTGGGCGCCAGCGTTCTTCCCGCGCTGCCGCGCCACGCGGGCGATCGCAACCGTACCTCGCCTTTCGCCTTTACCGGTAACAAGTTCGAGTTCCGCGCCGTGGGCTCGTCGCAGTCTCCGGCCTGGCCGTGCACGATCCTCAACACGATCGTGGCCGAGTCGGTGGATTACATCGCCACCGAGCTGGAGAAGACCGTCGGCCAGACTCCTTCCAAAGCAGCGCTCCAGCAAGCGCTGCTTCCGCTGCTCCAGAAGATCGTCAAAGAGCACAAGCGCGTCGTGTTCGACGGCGACAACTACACCACCGAGTGGCACGAGGAAGCCGCCCGCCGCGGGCTGCCCAACCTCAAGGACTGCATCACCGCGATTCCCGCCCTGGGCAACGAGAAGAACGTCAAGCTGTTCGAAACCTACAAGGTGATGACGCCGACCGAGGTGGAGAGCCGCGTGCACATCTTCATGGAGAAGTACGCGAAGGAACTCCTCATCGAGTCTGAGTCGATGGTGCTGATGGCCCGCCAGGTCATCCTCTCCGCGGCGCTGGCGCACCAGGAGCGGCTTGCGAAGGCCGTCTCCGCCACCGAGCAGGCGGGCGTGAAGTGCGACTCCATCAAGGAGCAGCTCCGCTATTTCGCCGACCTCGTCGAGCGCTTCAACAAGACCCTCGATGAGCTGGACATCGCCGACAGCCACAAGGACGACGATCCCTTCGAGTACTCCCAGTACATGAAGGAAAAGGTCGTGCCCCTGATGGCAAAGCTCCGCGACATGGGCGACGAGCTGGAATGGCGCACCTCCAGTGAATTGTGGCCGCTTCCGACCTACCGCGAGCTGCTGTTCGTGAAATAGGAGCGCGCCCGGGCAAGACCGAGAGCCGAAAGGCTCTCTTTTTTTTGCGCATGGAGCCCGAAATAACCGAATGCGTCCCGCGACCAACATCCTCTGAAAGGAAGTGACGGTCATCATGCGGCGCGATCTGGCGTTACTCTTGGGCGTGCTGGTGCTTCTGGCGGTGTACGGGCGGGGATCGGTCCTGCGGGCCGACTCTGGCGACCCTTCCCTGGCGACGGACGAAGCGGCGATCTACGCGCTGGTGTTCACGCGCTTTTCCTCCGACCGCGGGCGGATGCCGGTCTTCGTCTCGGTGAACGGCGGCGATCCCTCGCGGGAGATCTTGCAGCGGCTGAACGAGGTGCACCCCGTCCGCCCGGTCTCGGAATGCCTGGCCGCGGACTCATCCCTCGTGCAGGATTCGCGCAGCGGCGCCTGGGGCGTGCTCTGGACCATGGGACCCATCGAGTGGCGCGGCGCGCATCGGGCAACGACCAGGGCGGGATATCACTCCGGCCACGCCCTCACCTATTTTCTCTATCGCACCCGCGACGAGTGGCGCGTCGAGGGCATCCAGCGATAATTATTTCTTCCAGAACTGCCAGAACGCCGGCGGAGGCGGCGGCGACATGGTTTCCCGGTTCAAAAACCACCACCAGCGCTCGCGGGGCGGGTCATTGATAATCTGGTACTGTTTGAAATTGGCGTGCCCGACCTCGTTGACAAACTCCTGCTGGTTGGCTTTCAGGATATTGTCCAATTCGACGGTCTTTCGCCAGTAAGGCTGAGTGTCAAAATCCGGCTCGCCCTCCAGAACCTCCAGCGTCTCCTGAACCTCGTCGCGATAGTACATGAGCATCGCCGCATTCACGCCCAGCGAGCCGATATTCTGCACGTGGCGGGCGTAGTCGGTCAGTACTTCATCGAGGTATTCAACCAGCTCCGCCAGATCCGGATCATCTTCCATGGACAGCACGCAGCGCCACCAGATCCTCCGGCGTCGTGATTTTCAAATTATCGTAATCTCCGGCAACGACGCGCACCACACCGCCCATCCGCTCGATCAGCATGGCGTCGTCGGTCGCGACGAACCCGGCCTCGGAAGCGCGCTTGTGCGCCTCCAGCAAGACGTCGAGGGAAAACACTTGCGGCGTTTGCGCGGCCATCAGCGACTCGCGGGGCACCGTCTCGACAATAATATCGTCCTGAACCCGCTTCATGGTTTCTTTGGCCGGCACCGCGAGAATCGCGCCTCCCGCGCGCTCCGCCTCGTGCAGCAGGCGCACCAGGGTGGCGTCCGCCAGCATCGGCCGCGCGCCGTCGTGCACCGCCACCAGCGGGTTCTCCGACTCCGCGGCGCGCATCTGGCGCAGCGCCCGATACACCGACTCCTGGCGCTCGGCGCCGCCTTCAATCACCGCGGCCACCTTGGAAAATGCTCCGAGCAGGGACCGATACTGGGAAACGTCCTCCGCGCTGGCCGTCACGTAAATTCGCGCCACCAGGGGGCAGCGCTCAAATACGGCCACGCTCCACTCCAGCACGGTGCGCCCGCCCGCCGTCAGCAGCATCTTGTTCACACAATCGCCCATGCGGCGGCTCCGTCCCGCCCCCAGGACCAGCGCCAGGACCCGCGTCATGAAATCTTCTTGTCCTCGTTCGCCTTGGCGCGCGCGAAAATCATCTTGCCGGCCACCGTCTGCAAAACGCTGGTCACCTGGATCGCGATGGTGTTGCCAATCGAGCGGTAGCCGTCCTCGACCACGATCATCGTGCCGTCATCCAGATATCCCACGCCCTGACCGCGCTCCTTGCCCTCGCGGATGAGGTGCACGGTCATCTCCTCGCCGGGCAGCACGACCGGCTTCACCGCGTTGGCCAGCTCGTTGATGTTGAGCACCTTGATGCCTTGCAGCGAGGCCACCTTGTTCAAGTTGTAATCGGTGGTGATCAGCTCGCCGTGCAGCTCCTGGGCCAGCTTGATCAGTCTGGCATCCACCGCGGTGCCCTCGACCTCGCGGTTGAAGATCTCGATGCCCAGCTCCTTCTGCATGTTGCTGAGGATGTTCAGGCCGCGGCGTCCCCGCCCGCGCTTGAGCGGGTCCGAGGAGTCCGCGATGTGCTGCAGCTCCTCGAGCACGAAGCTGGGCACGATCAGCGCCCCTTCGACGAAGCCGGATCTGCAGATGTCCGCGATGCGCCCGTCGATGATCACGCTGGTGTCAAGGATCTTCATCATGCGGTCGAGCTGCTGCCCGGCCGGCGCGTTCCCAGAGGCGAACAGCTGGCCCAGGCTGTGGACCACGGCCATTCGCGTCCCGAAGAAGGCGCCCAGCACCGACCAGAAGAGCGTGACCAGGATGAGGATGAGCGGCGCCAGGTACTCCCCGACGACCGGAATGCGCGCGATGGGGATGTTGGACATCAGCAGGCTGCTGAAGAACGCAATCATCAAGCCAAAGATCAGGCCCACCGCGCCGAGCAGGATCTGCTGCAGGGAGAGCTTCTCCAGGCTCGCGGTCACGCTGTTGATGATGCGGATGAGCGCGTTGGCCACCACCGGCGCCACCGCGAGGCCGACCAGGCCGCCCAGGCACAGGAAAGCAAGGGCATTCAGCCTCTGCGCGTTCGGGTTGAGGATGTTGTAGAACTCTTGCGTGTTCTGCGCGATTCCCCATCCGAAAAAGGCTCCAAATATCACGAAGATTAACTGGAGGATGCCTCTGATCGCCGGGCCCAGTACGTCACGCTCCCTTGTCTTGGGGCTTGTCTATCCCGCTTCGCGCTGACATGCTTTGTCGCCCTTGCGAGATTGCCCTGCCCGCGGAGATGGCGCGTTCTCGCTACTCTCCGGCGTCCGCTACATTATAGCGAATCGAAGGGGTCGTCCGGGGGGCCGCGGAAACCAATCCGCCCAAAACCCCGACGGAGGTCTCCTGAAATGGCCCGAGCCCGCTCGCGATACGTCTGTCAGCAATGCGGGTCGGTGGCGTTCAAGTGGCAGGGACGGTGCAACGACTGCGGCGAGTGGAACACCCTCGTCGAGGAGGCCGAGCCCGCGGCCCGCAAAGGATCGCTTTCCCCCACCACGGCCTCCGCCCGTCCGGTGCCGCTGTCCGAGGTCGAGATGGTCTCTTTGAAGCGCGCCACGACGGGCGTCGCGGAGTTCGATCGGGTGGCCGGGGGCGGGCTGGTCCCCGGCTCGCTGCTCCTGGTGGGCGGCCCACCGGGCATCGGGAAATCGACCCTGCTGCTGCAAGTGGCGGAGGGCGTGGGACGGGGCGGCGGCAAGGTCTTGTACGTGACCGGCGAGGAGTCGCTGGCCCAGGTCCGCATGCGTGCGGATCGCCTCGGCGTCAAGACCGCGGGCGTGAGCCTGCTCAGCGAGACCGACCTGGAGGCGGTCCTGGCCACCGCTCGGGAAACCCGGCCCCGCCTGCTGATGGTGGACTCCGTGCAGACGCTCTTCCACCCCGAGATCAGCTCGGCGCCGGGCTCGGTGAGCCAGGTCCGCGAGTGCACCGCGCACTTGATGCGCCTCGCCAAGGGAGACTCCATTACCGTAATTCTCGTGGGGCACGTCACCAAGGACGGCAGCCTGGCCGGGCCGCGCGTCATGGAGCACCTCGTCGACACCGTCCTTTACTTCGAGGGCGACGCCATGCACCAATACCGCATCCTCAAAGCGGTGAAGAACCGCTTCGGCCCCACGCACGAGGTGGGGCTGTTCGAGATGCAGCACCGCGGCCTCGTGGATCTTCCCAACCCCTCGGAGTTCTTTCTCTCCCAACGGGTGGGCGGCGCAGCGGGGTCGGTCATCGTCCCCGTCACCGAGGGCACCCGCAGCATGCTGGTGGAGGTGCAGGCGCTCTGCAACTCCACCGGGTTCGGCTACCCGGCGCGCAAGTCGAGCGGCGTCGACGCGAACCGCCTGGTGATGCTGCTGGCGGTGCTGCAAAAGCACGCGATGGCCGGGACGGGCAACCACGACGTCTTCGTGAACGTCGCCGGGGGAATGGACGTGGAGGAGCCGGCCGCCGATCTCGGGGTGTTGCTCGCCGTGGGGTCGAGCATCGTGGAAGCGCCCGTCGCGGAAGGCACCGCCGTGTTCGGCGAGGTGGGGCTGGGCGGTGAGATCCGCGCGGTGGGCTCAGCGGAGACACGACTTGCCGAAGCGGCGCGCATGGGATTTCACCGCCTGCTCCTCCCCGCTTCGATGCTGAAGGGACGCACCCGCCCGCAAGCCCCTGCGGGCGCCCAGCTGGTCGGCGTGGCCACCTTGAGCGAGGCGCTGCACCAGGCGATACCCGACTTCAAAGTGCTGTTGGCGAAGGCCCGTGAGCGCGAACAAGGCCGCGCCGAGGCCCGCAAGCGAGCGGAGGCCACGGCCAGGTCAGGACAATAAAGCAAAAGGCCCCGCCCCCGAAAGGGCGAGGCCGTCCGGCCGGAGTCGATCAGGCTTTTCCGACCGGCTCTTTTTCCTCCGCCTCGGCCTTCTTGCGGAAGACCAGCTTGCGGGGCTGCTTGGGCTGGCCTTCGACGACCGGCGGCTCTTCGTCGCTGTCGACCACGACGACGTCGCCTTCTTCGAAGTTGCCGCGGATGAACTCCTCGGCGAGGGGGTCTTCGACCATGCGCTGGATCGCGCGCCGCAGCGGGCGGGCGCCGTACACCGGGTCGAAGCCTTCCTGCGCGAGGACTTCCTTCGCCGCTTCGGTGGTCTCCATCGTGCGGCCCTGCGCGACGACTTCCTTGTTGACCTTGGCGAGCATCAGATCCACTATCTGCTTGATCTCGGCGTGGGACAACTGATGGAACACGATCGTCTCGTCGAGGCGGTTGACGAACTCGGGCTTGAAGACCTTCTTGACCTCTTCCAGCACCTTCTTCTTCATGCGCTCGTACTTGACGTCGTCGGTGCCCTCGTCGCGCGTCTTGCGGACGCCGATCTCCGGGCCGCCGTCCATGCCGGACAGACCGATGTTCGAGGTCATCACGATGACCGCGTTCTTGAAGTCGACGTGGCGGCCCTGGGAGTCGGTCAGGCGCCCGTCTTCCAACACCTGCAGCAGGATGTTGAAGACATCCGGGTGAGCCTTCTCAATCTCATCGAGCAGCACCACCGAGTACGGCTTGCGCCGCACGGCCTCGGTGAGCTGACCGCCCTCCTCAAAGCCGACGTATCCGGGAGGCGCGCCCACCAGGCGCGACACCGCGAACTTTTCCATGTACTCGGACATGTCGATGCGAACGATGGAGTCCTCGTCGTCGAACAGGAACTCGGCCAGCGCGCGCGCCAGCTCGGTTTTTCCGACGCCCGTCGGCCCCAGGAAGAGGAACGAGCCGATGGGCCGCTTCGGATCCTTAAGGCCCGCCCGCGCGCGACGAATCGCCTTCGAGAGGACCTTGATGGGCTCGTCCTGGCCAATGACGCGGCCGTGCAGCGCCTCTTCCATCTTGAGGAGCTTCTCGGTCTCGGCCTCGGCCAGTTTGGCCACCGGAATCTTGGTCCAGGTCGAGACGATATTCGCGATCTCGATCTCAGTGACCGTGTTCATCCGGTTGCCCTTGTTGGATTTCTTGTCTTGCCACTCTTTGTCCAGCTCGTCTTTACGGCGGCGGACTTTCTCCTCGCGCTCGCGGAATTGAGCGGCCTTCTCGTACTCTTGCGCCTTGATGACGGCTTCCTTCTCCTGGCGGATGCGGCGCAGCTCGCCCTCGACGTCGCGCAGCTCCGGCGGCGGCAGGGTCGCTTGCAACCGCACCCGCGACGCGGCCTCGTCCATCACGTCGATGGCCTTGTCGGGCAGGAAGCGGTTGGAGATGTAGCGGTCGCTGAGACGGGCGGCGGCGTCCAGCGCCTCGTCGGTGATGCGCACTTTGTGGTGCGCCTCGTAGCGGTCGCGCAGGCCCTTGAGGATCTCGATGGTTTCGTCGACGGTCGGCTCGCCCACCATGATGGGCTGAAAGCGGCGCTCCAGGGCGCTGTCCTTTTCGATGTACTTGCGATATTCATCAAGGGTCGTGGCGCCGATGCACTGCAATTCGCCGCGCGCCAGGGCCGGCTTGAGGATGTTGGAGGCGTCGATGGCGCCCTCGGCGGCGCCCGCGCCCACGATGGTGTGGAGCTCGTCCACGAACAGCACGATCTCGCCGGCCGCCGCGCGGATCTCTTCCATCACGCGCTTGAGCCGCTCTTCGAACTCGCCGCGGTACTTGGTGCCGGCGACCAGCCCGGCGAGGTCAAGCTGGATGACGCGCTTGTCGCACAGCAGATCCGGCACCTCAACGCGGATGATGCGCTGCGCCAGGCCCTCGACGATGGCCGTCTTGCCGACGCCCGGCTCGCCGATCAGGGCGGGATTGTTCTTGGTGCGCCGCGACAGCACCTGGATCACACGCTCGATCTCGAGGGCCCGCCCGATCACGGGGTCCAGCTTGTTCTCGCGCGCCAGTGCCGTCAGGTCACGGCCGTACGAGTCGAGGGTCGGGGTCTTGGTTCGTTCCTTCTGTGGTGCCACCGAAGTCTCCACGCCAAGAAGCTTGGTGATTTCCGCACGAATCTTGGAAGGGTCCACGCCCAGGTTGCTGAGGACGCGGGCGGCCACGCCTTCCCCTTCGCGGACCAGGCCGAGCAGCAGGTGCTCCGTCCCGATGTAATTGTGCGCCAGGGCGCGCGCCTCTTCGAAGGCGAGCTCGATGACCCGCTTGGCGCGCGGAGTGAAGACCATCTCCTGCTGGGCGGTGGGCCCCCCCTTGCCGACGATCGCTTCTACTTCCGAGCGCACCTTTTGCAGGCTGACACCGAGGTTCTCCAGGACCTTCGCGGCGACGCTTTCACCTTCGCTGATAATCCCCAGAAGCAAGTGCTCGGTGCCAATGTAGTTGTTGCCGAGCCGCTGTGCCTCTTCTTGAGCCAGCACGATTGATCTGCGTGCTCGCTCGGTGAAAGGTTCCCACATAGTTTGCCTCCTTAGGTTGCGGAGAAAAGGACGTGCACGTGCATCACATCGTTCCTGGCGCGAGTGTTGCGCTTCGCGCAGGCGGTGCCGCGGTGCCGCTTTCACGACACTTCATCCCAGTTAAGGTGCTTCGGCCAACTCCTGGCGGATCCTCTGTGCTCGGATCATGTCTGCCTGGAGCGGGTCCGAAACCTGCCCCATCAAAACCTGCAGCATGGCCGGGCGCACGCTGACCATCAGCTCGTTGAGGCGCTCGCGTGGAATCGGCGGCAGAATCTCCATTTCCACCCCGAGGCGCACCAGCGACAGGCCGCTGAGCGCCTCCGGGAAGTCCATCGTCTGAGCGTGCCGCATGACTCCAAGGGCGCGCCACACCTTGTCAAACAGCGCCACCGAGTTGTCCCGGCGGATCTCCTGGCGAGCCATCATCTCCTGCTCGATGATGCGCCCCGCCATGCCGCGCACCATTCCGATCAAATCCTCTTCGGCGGGGCCCAGCGAGATCTGGTTGGAAATCTGGAGAAGGTTGCCGAGCACGCCGGAGCCTTCCCCGTACAATCCCCGCACCGACAGACCCACCTGGCTG
>Ga0194128_10011335_pt1 | contig 10365 bp, 10 predicted proteins | sample TA2KigCa65mmetaG_FD_148650 | JGI IMG/M metagenome (GOLD analysis project Ga0194128, IMG submission 148650) | Freshwater microbial communities from Lake Tanganyika, Tanzania - TA2015037 Kigoma Deep Cast 65m | ecosystem: Environmental > Aquatic > Freshwater > Lake | place: Tanzania: Lake...
AGACGTCGACGGCGTGGCGGCGGTGATGGAGGCGCGCAATGCGCCGCCCTCAGTGCACGGGCCGGACGTGGTGGAAATGTTCCGCGAAAAGGATGCGCGCATGCAATCGCTGGTGGGTCGGGGCGCGCGCGTCGTGGTGTGCCGCGTGTGCGCGCGCAACCGCGGCCTGTATCGCGGGATGGAAGTGCTGGACGGCACGCGGGTCGGCGACCTGGGAGAATTATCGGCGATGGTCGCGGAAGCCGACCGCGTGGTTTCGAGGTAACTGATGACATCGCGCAACGTGCTGGTGACGGTTTCCGAAGGCGAGGGCAGCGAGCGCGGCCTGGAAGGAATCCGCGCGGCTCTGGGCCTGGCGCGCGGGTTTGAGGGGCACAAGGTGCGCGTATTGTTTCGCGGGCCGGCAGTGCAGTGGATGCGGGCCGGCAACGGCGCGCACGTCGCGGCGGGGGCGATTTTGATGCACCTGCGCGCGACCGTGCCGATGTACGTGGAAGCGGCCGCCCTGGAGGGGACTGGGATGTCGCGGGAGACGCTGGACGCGTCGGCCCACCTGGCGGAGCCGCACGAGGTCACGACGCTGATGGAGGCGGCGGAGGCGCGGCTGGATTTCTAACGCAGCCCCACCAGTTTTCCTTGAGACGCCCGAACGCGGCGGCCAGAATCGCGCCCTCATGGGCCGGTCCGGCCTCCGCGAGGTCGAGTCCGAGGCGCGCCACGAGGGCGTGGTTCCGGCAGGTGCATGGCGCAAGGTGGCAGCGCGGCCAGGAGTTGGCGGGTGCCGCTCGTTGTTTCCGGGCAAATTGTGCGTAATTCTGTGGATAACTCCATTCGCGCTTGTCCGGCCTCCACCGGTGCCGCGATGCACGGGACGGACCCTGGCCGGCCCACAAGGAAAGGGGAGGACTCCCGCGCAGGGCGCCGAAACTCGGGGGCGTCCGCGGCCCCCTGAAAGTCATTGCCGGGCGCGGGCCATCCAAGCCTGGGAGGCGAAATCCCCTTCATGTCGGTGACCGTTCGTATTCCAGTCTCCCTTCAAAAATTAACCGGCGATCAGTCGCGCGTGGAAGTGGACAGCGCGTCCGTGGAAGCCGCCATCAATGCGCTGGAGGCGTCCTACCCCGGGATTCGCGGGTCGCTGCTCGACGATGCCGGAAACTTGCGCCGTTTTGTAAATGTTTTCGTCAACGAAGACGATATTCGCAGCCTGCAAGGTCAGCAGACGCCGCTCAAGGACGGCGACGAGCTGTACATCGTGCCGGCCATCGCTGGAGGAAGATAATGGGCGTCAAAAACGATCGCTGGATCCGAGCCATGGCCCTCGAACATGGCATGATCTCCCCCTTCGAGGAGAGCCAGGTGCGCAACGGGGTGATTTCTTACGGCGTCTCGTCGTACGGATACGATATCCGGGTGGCGGACGAGTTCAAGATTTTCACCAACATAAATTCAACGATTGTCGATCCGAAGAATTTCAACCCGGCCTCGCTGGTGGATGTGAAGGCGGATTTCTGCATCATCCCGCCCAACTCATTCGCACTGGCCCGCACGGTGGAGTTCTTCAAAATCCCGCGCGACGTTATCACCGTTTGCGTGGGCAAGAGCACCTACGCGCGCTGCGGCATTATCATCAACGTGACGCCCTTCGAGCCGGAGTGGGAGGGCTACGTGACCCTGGAGATCTCCAACACTACGCCGCTGCCCGCGAAAATCTACGCCAACGAGGGCATCGCCCAGGTGCTGTTCTTCGCCGGCGAGGAAACCTGCCTCACCTCGTATGCCGACAAAAAGGGCAAATACCAGTCGCAGGAAGCCATCACGCTGCCCCGCCTGTAGAAAATTTGTTCCCGGCGAGCCGCCTCGGCGTCGCCTGGGCCCCATACCAAGGAGCGTAATTTTTGCCCGAATTCTACGAGGCGATGTTCTTCATCGTGCGTAAAATGGCGGCCGTCAAGAACCGTCCCGGTGGCTACGAACTGCTCACTGAGAAGGGCGGCCGTCTCGGGGAGATAGAGGCCTCCGTTCGCGGCGGCCTGGGGCGCTTGCTGATTGAGGGCGGCATCGGGCTGCCCCGCCGCATCAACGTCACCGATCTGCAAGGCCGCACCATCGTCGACATCCGCAAGCCGTTCGGGTTGAAGTCCTTCAGCGCGCAAATTCTTGGCGCCGATGGCAAGCCCATGGGACGGGTGCGCATGGGCCGCCGCGCGATGGGCATGGCCGGCCAGAGGCTGGAGGTGCAAGACGCGAGCGGCAAGCCGCTGGGCTCGCTGGTCGGAGACTGGCGGGCCTGGAACGTGCAACTCTTCGACGACAACGGAGGCTTGCTCGGAAAAATTGCCCGCAAGGCGGAGAACGTCAACCGCGTGATATACGCGGACGTGGATCATTACCAGGTGGAGCTCAGCAAGCCGGTCACGGGAGAGTTGCGCCGCCGGCTGTTGTTAAGCGTCGCGGCCAGCCTGGGGCTGCTGATGTCTTGAGAACCCTCCCCCTCAGCCTCCGGCGGATTCCCCTGGTTGACCGTCCCTGGTGAACGACCCGTCCTCCATGGGGACTCACTTGACGCCTCCCCGGCCCTCGTATATGCTTGTTCGCAACACTGAGGCGTGGCCAAGCGGTAAGGCACCGGTCTTTGGAGCCGGCACTCCCTGGTTCGAATCCAGGCGCCTCAGCCATCGAATCGGCGCCATGACGGCGCTCTCGGCCCTTGCAGAGGGAAGGAGACTTTCCAGCAGGGGCCTAATTCATGCGCTCCATTTTGCATACAGGCCCAGGGAGATCCCACAATGCGAGGCTTTTCCGCCGTCAACGAAATCAAAGAACTCGCCGCCACCGCGTTTCGCGGCGAGGGTCAGGAGCGCCAGCGAGACGACCTGGAAGCCCTGGTGCCGCTGGCGCAGTCCCACAAGTACGGCATGCTGTCCCCGCTTCTCGGACGGCTGGCCCGCGTGGCGGGCGAGGGCGGCGACCTGCTGGCCAGCCTGCGGCTGCTCAACTTGCAGGGCCGCGCCCTGCGCATTACCGGCGAGTGGGATGCGGCCGAGGCGGCCTACAACGAGGCGCTTGACAAGTGCAGCGAGGCGCAGGCCTACGAGCGGGGCTGCGCGTACAGCGGGCTGGCCACGCTGAAGGGCTACCGCGGGGAGTACGAGGACGCGCTGCAAGACCTTGCGCACGCCATGAAGCACGCCCGCAACGCCGACAGCCCGGCCCTGCAAGCGCTCTACAAGTGCCAGCAGGCAGGGATCTTTTCGCGGACCGGCGACCAGTCGCGGGCCCGCAACCTGCTCGACGAGGCGCTCGAAGCGGTGGCCGAGAGCGAGGACGAGGCGTGCCGCTACGTCCGCTCACAGGCCTCGCTGGGCCACGGTCTGCATGCCTTCCGCGAGGGCGACCTGACGCGGGCCGAGGAGCACATGGGGCAGGCGCTCTCGCTGCTCTCCGAGGACGACTATCCCGTCGAGCGCGGTGAGGTGCTGCGCTACCTGGGCGTCATCAAGGGCGCGCTGGGCCAGAACGCCGAGGCCATGCGCTGCCTGGTGGCGGCGCTGCGCCTGTTCCGCGAGGCCGGCTATACCTACGGCCAGGCCCGCACCTACAACAGCATCGGCCGCACGTTTCTGCAATCGACGCGCCTTGAAGAGGCGATTTTCTACATGGAGAAGGGCGTGCGCATCTGCCGCGAATTGCGCGCCGAGGCGGAACTGGCCACCGTGTACGGCAAGATCGGAAATGCCTACATGCTGTGCGAGGACTACGGCCGCGCCGTTCACTACCTGCTCCAGGATCTGGAGCTCTCCAACCGCTTCAAGAACTATTACGCGCTTGGTTACACGCATCGAAACCTGGGGCGCTGCTACACCATGGGCGGCAATCTTGAGGATGGTATCCAGCACCTCAACGAGAGCCTCGGCCTTTTTCAGTTCGTCGAGGACAGCGCGAACACCGCCCGCGTCTACATCGACCTGTGCCAGGCGAATACCGAGCGGGGCAAGCTTCAAGACGCGCGCCAATTTGGGCAGAAGGCGTTGAACCTGTTGACCGGCCACAAGATGAAAATGGAGGCGGCCTACGCGCACGTGGTCCTGGGCGGCATCGAGCGGCGGCTGGGAAATCTGGACGCCAGCACCATGCACCTCTCCGAGGCGATGCCGGATCTGGAAACCGCCGGAAAATCCTCGCGGCTTGCCGAGGCATTTTACGAAACCGGCCAGCTGGCGGCCGACCGTGGAGAGCGTGAAAAGGCTTTCCAGAATCTGGAAAGAGCCTTGCAGTGCGCCAAGGAGCTCGGCCTGAAGAAGCACGCCACGCGCTGCTTCGCGGTGATGGAGCATCTAGGCGATCTCGAGTTGCTTCAACTGCTCAGCCGCGACATGGAGGATCGCGGAAAGAAGACGCCGGCGGAGGCGAAAGCCTGAGATGAACGACGTTGCCGCAGTAATCATGGCCGCGGGCAAGGGCACCCGCATGAAATCCATCACGCCCAAAGTGCTGCACCCCATCATGGGCAAGCCGATGCTGGCCTACGTGCTCGACGCGCTGGATGGAATGCAGGTAGGCGATCGCATACTTCTGGTCGGCCACGGCAGCGAGGCGGTTGCGGCCGCGGTGGGCGAGCGGGCGCGCACCGTCGTGCAGGAGCCGCAGAACGGGACCGGGCACGCGCTGCAAGTCGCCTATCCCCACCTTGCCGAGGGCGCGCGCGCGGTGCTGGTGGTGAGCGGGGACCAACCGCTGATCACCGAGGAGATGCTGCGGCGGCTGGTCGAGCGCCATCAGACGAGCGGCGCCGCGGTCACCATGCTCACCGCGCTCATGCCGGGTGAAACTGACCTGGGGCGCGTCATCCGCGGGGCGGACGGCACCGTGGCGCGGATCGTGGAGGCGCGCGAAGCCTCGGTCGAAGAGCGCGCGGTCCGCGAGGTCAACCTGGGCACCTACTGCTTTGATCGCGGGTATCTTCAGGAATATCTGCCCCGCATCGGACAGCGCAGAAACGTCCAGAACGAGCTGTACATCACCGACCTGATCTGGATGGCGGTGGAGGCCGGCCGCGCCGTTCAGGCGGTGGATAGCGGCGATCCGGACGCATCCATCGGCGTGAACAGCCGCAAGGAGTTGGCCGAGGTGACCCGTGTCCTGCGCGAGCGAGTCAACGAAAAGTGGATGGTGGAGGGCGTTACGCTGGTGGATCCGGCGTCCACGTTCATCCACCCGGACGTGGTGATCGGGCGCGACACCGTGATTCTGCCCTTTACCACCCTCGAAGGGAAGACGCGGCTGGGTGACGGCTGCACCATCGGGCCCTCCGCGCGCATCGTCGACTCCCGGCTCGGAGATCGCGTCACGGTGCAGAACTCGGTGCTGCTGGAGGTGCTGGCGGCCGACGATTGCAGCATCGGGCCGTTTGCCTACTTGCGTCCCGGCACCGACCTGGGCCGCAAGGTGAAGGTTGGCGACTTCGTGGAGATCAAGAAGTCGCGGCTCGACGACGGCGCCAAGGTGCCCCACCTGTCGTACGTGGGGGACGCGCACATCGGCCAGCGGGTCAACATCGGGGCCGGCACGATTACATGCAATTACGACGGCAAGAACAAGCACCACACCGAGATCGAGGACGACGTCCACATCGGCTCCAACACCAATCTCGTGGCCCCGGTGAGGGTGGGCAAGGGCGCCCGCACCGGAGCCGGAGCGGTGGTCACCCGAGACGTGCCGGCCGGCGCCACGGTGGTGGGAGTGCCGGCCCGGGCCCTTCGCGAGAGCCCCGCCTGACCTCGCCTGACCTCGCCTGACCTGTCTGGGTGTCACCACAGGGGCGGTCAAAGCCATGGTGGCGCTGGCTGGGCCGGGCCCCTCGCTGAAAGGGCAGGAGTTGCCCGGGGCGGCGAGAAGCATGGCCACCCCGTCTCGTTTCCAGGTTGGGGCTTGACGGCATTCCCGCGCGCAAACGCACACGCGAGGAGAGACTGCGGATGCTTGTCCTGGAGAAGGAAGACATGAAGTCGCTCAAAGGCGAGAAGGTCAAGATCTTCACCGGGAACGCCAATCCTCAATTGGCGCGCGATATTGCCGCCTACCTCGAAGTCCCCCTGGGCAAGGCCATGGTCGGGAAGTTCACCAACAACGAGATTGCCGTGAAAATCGAGGAAAACGTCCGCGGGACCGACGTTTTCGTGATCCAGCCCACCTGCCATCCGGTGAACGACCACCTGATGGAGCTGCTCATCATGATGGACGCCCTGAGCCGCTCTTCGGCCAACACCATCACCGCGGTTGTTCCTTATTACGGGTACGCCAAGCAGGAGAAGAAGACGTCCGGCCGCGAGCCTATCACCGCCAAGCTGGTCGCCAACCTGATGACCGTGGCCAGCGCCGACCGCTTGATCGTGGTGGACCTGCACGCGCCCGCCATCCAGGGGTTCTTTGACATTCCGGTGGACAACCTGTACTCGCTGCCGGTGATGGTGAACCACTTCGTGAAACGCGGCCTGACCGGCAGCAACCTCGTGGTGGTTTCTCCGGACGCCGGTGGCGTGGCCCGCGCCCGAACCTTCGCCGAAAAGCTGCAGGCCTCGCTGGCCATCATTTTCAAGCGGCGGCCGCGTCCGGACGTCAGCGAGGTGACCGAAGTGGTCGGCGACGTCAGCGGCAAGGTGGCCGTCATCGTGGACGACATGATTTCGACCGGTGGCACTCTGGTCAACGCCGCCAACGCGCTGCTGGCCCGCGGCGCCACCAAGGTGTGGGCGGCCGCCACCCACGGGATCCTGGCCGGCGACGCCATCAATATTATTGGAAACTCCGCCATCGAGGAAGTGGTGGTGACGGATACGATTCCCATCCCGGCGTTTGCGCGGGAAGGCAAGTTCGTCGTGCTCTCCGTGGCGTCGCTGCTTGGAGAAGCCATCCGCCGCAATTACTTCCACATGTCGGTCAGCAAATTATTCACTTAGGAGTAGCGCAAATGCACCAGGTACCGTTGGAAGCGAAAGTCCGCACCGAGCACGGCAAGAAGGGCGCCATGCACCGCCTTCGCAGGGCCGGCAACGTCCCGGCCGTTCTCTACAGCAAGGGCAGCGACAACCTGCTGCTGCAGGTGGACGGCAAGTCATTCCTGAAGGCCATCTCGCACGGCAGTAACGTGATCGTGAGCCTGCAGATTCCCAACGGCGGGGGAGGCGAGCACCTCGCCATGATCACCGAGATTCAGCGGGACATCTACCAGAAGAACATTTTGCACGTGGATTTCCACAAGATCTCGCTGAAGGAAAAAGTGCGCGCCACGGTGCAGGTCAGTTTCCAGGGCACCTCGCAGGGCGAGAAGGACGGCGGCGTGCTTGACCACGTGCGCCGCGAGGTCGAGCTGGAAGGGCTGCCGCTCAGCATGCCAGAGCAGCTCGAGGTTGACGTGAGCGGCCTGAAGCTGGACGAGGCCATCCACGTGAAGGATCTCAAAGTGCCCGAGGGCGTCACCGTCCTCACCGACGGCAACGAGATTGTGGCCGTGGTGCACGCCTCCCGCGCCGCGGTGGAAGCGCCCACCAGCGAAGAGCCGGGCACCGCGCAGAGCGGGGCGAAGCCCGAGGCCAGCTAGGCTCAAGCTGGCGGTTCAAGCGCGGCGGGCCTCGCACTTCGAGGCCCGCTTGCTTCCGTGAGGAAATCCGAAATGACCGAGGCAACTCCGTTTTTCATCGTGGGCCTGGGAAACCCGGGCGCCCGCTACGAGAATACCCCGCACAACCTGGGCTTCTGGGTGGTGGACCGCCTGGCTGCCGCGGCCGGCATCGCCGTTTCCAAGAACAAGTTCTCGGCGCTGTACGGTCAGGGACGCCTGGAGGGCGAGACGGTGCTCCTGGTCAAGCCGCAGACCTACATGAACCTGTCCGGGGAAGCGGTGCAGCCACTGGCCCTCTTCTACAAGACCTCGCCCCAGCGCATTCTCGTGGTGTGCGACGAGTTCAACCTCCCCCTGGGAAAGCTGCGGCTCCGCGTGAAGGGAAGCGACGGCGGCCACAACGGCTTGAAATCGCTCATCAACCGCCTGGGCACCCAGGAATTCCCCCGCCTGCGCATCGGCTGCGGCCCGGTCCCCGAGTACATGGACCCGGCCGATTACGTGCTGGGAAATTTCAGCAAGGACAATCGAAAGCTCGCCGAAGAAATGGCCGATCGCGCCGCGGAAGCGGTCCGCACGTACGTCAAGAGCGGGCCGGACGCCACCATGGGGTTGTACAACCAGGGGTAAGAGCCTCTTCCTTTTTCAATACTGCAGCTGGTTGCCGCCCTTTTTGCGGGCGCGCTCCAGGGCCTCGGCGGAGCGTTCCACCAGCTGTTCGCGGGTCTGGGAATCGACCGGATAGGCCGATACGCCGCCGCTCACGGTGATGTGCACCTTCTGGCGGGCCTGGCGGCCGATGGAGCGCATTTCCAGGGCCATGCGGATGCGCTCGCCAATTAAAATCGCGTTGGATTTTTCCGACTCCACCAGCAGTACGGCAAATTCGTCGTTTTCCAGCCGTGCCAGCACGTCGGTTTCGCGGGTGTGCTCGCGCAGCAGCCCGGCGAAGTCCTTCAAAAGCTGATTCCCTTCGGCGTGTCCGTAGGTGTCGTTGTAGCGGGTGAAATTATCGATGTCGAGCAGAATCAAGGAAAGGGTGAACTTGTAGCGGCGGCCGCGCTTCACTTCCTCGGTGAGGCGCTCGTCAAAATAGAGCGCGTTGTACAGGCCGGTGATGTCGTCAAAAATCCCAACCGAGAGCGTGCGCTGGTACAGCAGGCTGTTGTTGAACACCGTGGAGGCCATGCGCACGAACTGCACCAGCGTGTCGAAATCCTCCTGGCTGAACGACGAGGCCGGCGCGCGTCCCAGGTACAGCACGCCGAGCAGGCGGCCGTCAAACTCCAGCGGCGCCACCAGCGCGCTTTTCTCGTAGGAGAACAGCGTGGTGACTTCCTCGCCCTCGACTTCCGCCTGCTCCTTGTCAATGCGGATGGGCGTGCGCTTCTCGGCAACCCAGCCCACCGCGCCGTCGCCCAGCTTGATGCTGTAGTTGCGCAGATATTCGAGGTACGGGGAGGCGCCGCCGTCCGGAAACAGCTCCACCTGGCCGTCCTGGGTTTCCACCGAATACAGCAGGCAAGTCTGCGAGGGGACCAGCTTCATCAGGCACTCGATGATGTTCATCACCGCCTGATCGCGGTGCAGGGCGGTGTTCAGCGCGGCGCTGGTTTCGAGCAGCACCTGGACGCGGTCGAAGCCTTTCTGCACGTCGTCCAGGTCGCGCCGCGTCTCTTCCAATTCACGTTTATGGCCGGTGAGCAATTGCGCTTCCTTGCGCTGGGCCAGCTGCTGGGACGCCTGATATTGATGGCGGCACTCGTGCAGCTTCTTGAGCGTCCCCTCCAGGTCGTCACGGCTTTCCTGGTTCTCTTCTTGCAGGCGGCGCAGCGCGTCCTCGCGCTGCTCCAGCTCGTTGAAGACCTGCGAGATCTCTTTTTTCGTGGTGCTCAATTCCTCAAGCAGGATCTCGCGCTCTTCCTTGTTCTTCCTTTTGAGGATGCCGACATCGCCCTCATCGCCGCGCACCGCGGACATGACCCAGCCCATGACGAGGGCCATCAGCAGGTTGCCGGCCAGCATTTCAGCGCGCAGGCGGGCGGCGTCCACGTAGCCGGGCCCTTCGGTGCGAAGAATCACGAAGATCTGCTGGCCCACCAGCGGGCCATAATAGCAGCCGATAAATATCGCCGTCATGAGCGCGGCAAAGCCGCCGAAGAAATACGACGCCTGGATGACCGGCAGCGCGAACGCCACCAGGAAGAAATCCACGCCGTAAAAATAGGTGAGCAGGGCGCCGAACAGGACGTCGGCCACGGTGAGAATCAGCATGCTCGAGGGCAGGTCCGAGAGCTTGACGATGAACACCGAGGCGCCCGCGTGGTACACGACAAGCAGGAAGACGACGGCGATGCCGAGGTCCTTGAGGAGTCCGGGCGGCGGGACGATTTTCGATCCGGCGTTTACCCACATCAGCACCAGCCCGAGCAGCAGCGACAGCCACCGCAGTCCGAGCAGGAACGCCTTGACGCGCTGCGAGCCGGTAAAGCCCGCCGCTGGTTTGCGAGACATCCACCACGCCTTCCTCGAAAAAAATTCAGCCGCGCCGAAAGCGGCGCGGCCTCTATTCGGTCAGGTCAAAGGGTGTTCCTAGCGTCCTCCCGTAGGGGCCGAGGTGAGCAGGGCCGCCGCCGCCCGATCCACCAGCCAGGTCAGCGTCCCGTTGACCGGCTGGATTCCCTGGGACGGGTGCGTGTGGTGGTCGCGGGGCCCCTCCAGCACCTGCTTGAGCTCCGCCGCCT
>Ga0194128_10011338_pt1 | contig 10361 bp, 8 predicted proteins | sample TA2KigCa65mmetaG_FD_148650 | JGI IMG/M metagenome (GOLD analysis project Ga0194128, IMG submission 148650) | Freshwater microbial communities from Lake Tanganyika, Tanzania - TA2015037 Kigoma Deep Cast 65m | ecosystem: Environmental > Aquatic > Freshwater > Lake | place: Tanzania: Lake...
CTGCGGGGTCCGATCCCCTCTGGGGCTGCTTGCCGACCACGGTGCGCACCTGTTCAACCGAAACGCGGTGAATCCTGCTCAGCAGCCTGTTCGCAGGCGTTTGACGCGCACCCCGGCCATCGTCAAGCGACATCCCCATCAACGCAACGTCGCGACCACCGGGATGTTCGGCGCAAGGTGGCCGGTCTCCTGCGGAGGAAGCGCCAGCGGGGCGGATACATCTCGAGATTCACCAGGTGCGCGTTCTCCCGGTGGACGCGGGCCAGCAGCCGCGCGACTTGCGCCCGCCAGAGCAGCGGATGGCTCGACGAGACGACCGCCACCTCCGCCAGCCGGGAATCGCCTTCCATCAAGGGCCGGCCGGCCGGCGACGTGACCAGCACCACTCCGTCGCGGTGTTGCGCGTGCAGGAAATCCAGAACCAGGGTGCTCTCGACGAGATCGCCCAGTCGGGTGACGCTGAAGACGTAGGCGCGGCTCACGGTGCGGCCAACTCTCGCTTTCGCATGACCACCTGGATTTGCGCGAGGGCGCCGTGAAGCGTCTGGTCAAGCGGCATGCCTGCTTTGAAGAAAATCCAGTCCACGATCCGCGTCACAGGAGGGGGCACGGCGCCGAAACGCGACATGAAGCGGTGCAACAGTATGCGCAGGTACCAGAGACGACGCGCGTAACGGCGGGAAGAGGGGCGCAATCCATGGCCCATCCAGCGGTAGTCGTAACCGTGATCCTGGACTTCCGCGGCCAGGATCTCTCCGTCTGACAGGTCTCGCGCCATCGCCTCCAGGTCGTGCGAGACGGGGGACCACGGGCGTGCTGGCGGGCCCAGGCGAAACGTCACCTTGTGGTCTGAGTTGAAGAAGCTCGGCCAGGCGCCCTGCTCGTAGAGATCCTCGTGGGGAACCACCACGACGAGCACGCCGCCCGGCTTGACGAGCGCCCACCAATCGCGCAGCGCGGCGCGCGGATCGCGCATGTGCTCCAGGCAGTGGGAACTGTGCACGCAATCGTAGCTTTCGGGCGTGAGGTAGTCGAGGACGCGCTCGGCATCTCCGTGGGCGCGATCGAAGCACTCGGCGTGCGGCACGACCGGGTCGCTGCCAGCGCCGACGTCCAGCGTGCGGCCGCTGCAGTACCGCTCGAGAAAAGCGACGCCGCGCACGGCGTTGGTTTTGGTGGCCTCGCTCACGACGGGTCGGGATTCTCCGGCATCAGGCGGTCTCCTTTGCCCCGAAGGGGCTCATGGCGCCGGGTGGACTCAGTGACCGACGTCGTCGAGCAGGGCGGCGAGCCGGCGGGTGAGGGAGGCGCTTGAGAACGTCTCGACCGAAGGCGCGGATGCGTTGCAAGGCGCCGGCGCGTGCGCAGTCGCGCCCGCTCCAGGACCCGCGCGCAGGAGATCGATGATGGCCTGGCGAGCGCCGGCCACGTCGTCCGGCGGGACAACACGGAGCTGCGGGCAGCTTGCCAGCAGGGTGACCACGTCCGCGTCCGGGTGTGCGACGGCCAACACCGGCCTGCCGGACGCCATGTACTCGAAGACCTTGGCCGCCACGTTGCCCACCAGGTGGGGGCCATCGCACGGGACCGGACCCGAGAACACAAGCACGCGCGCCGCCCGCATGCTGCGCATGGCTTCGTCATGCGCGATCAAGCCGGTGGCCTCGATCAGCGGCTCGATGCCCAGGCGGCTGGCTTCCTCCGCAATGCTGGGAGGATAACGGCCAATCAAGCGGAGCCGCGGCGTCGGTCCCTTCGGCGAAGCAGCCATTTCCGCCATGGCGCGCAGCACCGCGCGCAGGTCCTGCGCCTCCGGATAGTAGGTGCCGAGATAGGCGAGGTCGACGTCCGGGACCGGCGCGCCACCGGAGAAATCGGAGGGGTCGTACCCGTTGGTGATAACCTCCGCGCGCCTGGCCCCGCGCTTGCGAAACTCCTCCGCGTAGGTGTCCGACACTGTCACGACAGCGGACGCTTCCCGCACCAGCGCGCGCTCGAGCGCAACGTTGAGCCGCTGCCGCAGACCGCGGTGCCCCACCCAGTTCGACCACAGGTCGCGATATTCGGCAACCCAGGGGATGCCCGTGATGCGGTGCACGATCCAGGCCACGAGGTGCGCGGACATCGGGTACGCCGACGAGTAGACGGCCTGCACCGGCCGTGCGCGAATCGCACGCATGGCCTCCAGCACCGCGAAGGGCACCCAGCCGATCTCCGCGTCCGGAATGTGGATCCAGCTACGGACCAGGGAGCGCACCCAGTTCACGAAACGAGGCGACCTGGCGGACTCCGCGAGGACTTCGCTGGCCGGACGCAAGCCGGACAGGCGAGACAAAGGCAAGCGGTACGCGCGACTCACCCGGGCGTCGCCCCATGTAAGACTGGCGTCGACCCCCAGCACGCACACGTTCGAGGAAACGACGAGCGGCTCCCACCCCTCGGCCGGAAGGTGGCGCACGAATCGCGCGGCGCGTACGCTGGCGATGCCGCCGGCCGGCGGGAAGTGATAGCACACCATCAGCACGCGTCGCATGCAGCTAAGCTCCCCGCCGGGCTGCAAGGTCCCGCGCTTCTTCGTACAATGACCCGAGTCCGGACTGGAACACGGACAGCGTAAAGCGTCGCTCGAAATGCGCCCGGGCGGCCTCCCCCATGGACTTTCGCAGGCCCGCATCCTCGCCCAGGCGCCGCATGGCTGCGGCCACCGCGACCGAGTCGTTCGGCGGAACCAGGAGACCGCTGCGGCCGTCGTCGACTACTTCCGGCACGGCGCCGATGCGCGTGCTGATCACGGGCAGGCCATGCCCTTGCGCCTCGGCGTTCGTGAAGCCGAATCCCTCGGCGCGCGGCGGATTCACGAAGACGTCGGCCGCGGCATAGATCGAAGCCACCTCGTCGGAGGGCGCGAGCGGACAAATCTCGACGCCCTCGAGCGGTCCCGGGGAGGGACGTCGGTGACGAAGCGAAGGCGCGCGCGGCAGGACCGCCCGTACTCGCGCGAAGGCCTGCAGGACGAGGTCGCCCCCTTTGCGCGCGGCTTGCCGGCCCATGAACAGGAAGGTTACCTCGGAGCGCTCGGGGCGTGGCGCGGGGGCCGGGATGTCAAAGCCAGGATACAGCACGCGGATGCCCGTCTCCGGCACACCCATCTGCAGGTAGCTGCGACGCGCCCACTCTGAAAAGGTGTAGGCGACATCGATGGCCTGATTGTGAAGCATGCCGTCGAGGATCCCGAGGGCTCCGTAGGTGGCGCGTGCCCGGCCGTACCAGCGGCGCATGGTGCGGTCGTCCCAGCCTTCGTATTCGGTGCCGTACACGTAGTGGCTTGACCCCGCGCTGAAGACCACCGGCCGCCCCCGTCTTCCGAGAAGGAGCGTGGGATGCGTGTGCACGTGCACGAGATCCACGCTGGGATCGACGCGCAGCACGCGAAATCCCATGTTGAAGGGCATGAAAGGATGCGCCAGACGGTTGAGCGCGACCTCTGCGGATCTGTTGCAGCGGGCGAAGCGACACGACGCATGGAAGTCAAAGGTGGCCTCGACCTCCACGCCGGCGGGGGGCCGATCGCGCAATAACGACGAGTACACCTCCTCGCCTCCGTGTCCACGAACGCCGACCAGCAAGACCTTCACCGCGCCGCTCCCGCGCGCCGCAACTTGCCGAAGAGGGCGAGGGGCGCCTCCAGGCGCATGAGGCTGTATGGCGCCCGCTTCACGAGGCGGTTCATGGTGTGCGTCCGCAGGCGTGGCGCAGCACGCGCGCCTCCGTTGAGGTCCACTCCCGAAGCAGCAGCATCGCCCCTCCGTAGCTGACGGCCAGCACGAAGAAGCCGGCCAGCGCTCCCACGCCCAGTACATGCACTAGAAAGGCGGCTGCGGCGATGCCAAGCGCCGGTCGCAGCATTGAGCTGATGGCCTGCCATCCCAGTCCGCGCGCCGCGGGAAGTGCCAGGGCCAGGATCGGCACTGCGCAGTACGAGACAGCCGTGGCCAGCGCCGCGCCCTCCGCCTGCCAGCGCGGGATCCAGATGACGTTCAAGCTCACGTTCACCGCCGCCACCGATGCTGCCAGCATTGCCGCGCTCATTTGCTGGGAAGTTGAAAGCAAGCGATTGAACAGCACCGATCCGACAAAACCGGCCGGCAGCGAGATGGCCAGCAGGCGCAGCAAACCCGCGGCCGGCGCGAATTCGGCGTCAAACAGGATACGGATCACGGTCTCGGCATACAGAAACAGCCACGCCGCCAGGGGAAATCCTGCCCAGGCCATGGCCCGGAAAGCGAGCTGCGTCGCGCGCTCGAGGTGCTCCTGGGACTCTACCGCAAAGCGGGCCAGCAGCGGAAAGGCGGACGCGACGAAGGTTACCGGGATGACGTTGGCCAGCTCGACAACGCGCACGCTCGCTCCGTACAGTCCGACCTGCTCGGGGCCGCTCAGGCGAAGCAGCATCAACTGGTCAACGCGATAGTACAGGTTGATGAAGCCGATGGCCACCGCGGCCGGCCACGTTTCCCGCAGAAGCCGCGCCCAGTGCAGCGGCTCGAACGTCGGTCGCAGCCCCAGGCCCATGCGACGGGCGAGAAACCAGGCCAGCGCCAGGGTGGCCACCGCCGAAAGCGGCTCGAGTACCACGAAGGCGGAGAGCGGCGCGTGTAAGACGATGAGAGCGAGCTTCGCGCCAGAAAAAGCGAGCGTAAAGGCCGCCATGGCGAGCTTGGGGAGACCCTGGCGAAGCTCGACGTCGTAAATGAGCAGGTAGTAGGGATAGAACGAGAACAGGAAGGTCGTGCTGATGATGACGACCCACCAGAAATACGCCGCGCTGGGCGCCAGAAAGGCCGCGGCCACCCACGAGGCGAGCATGCTGAAGCCGATCAGCACGAGCCTCAGGCCCAGCGCGCGGCTCGCCGTGCGCGCCGCGTCCTGGGGAGCGCGGGCCACGTCGCGGAAGACGATGGTGTCGATGCCGAGCGACGACAGGATCTGGAAGACGTACAGGAAGGCATACAGCGAGGCAAACAGGCCGTATTGCGCGCGGCCGAGGTAGCGGATGAGCAGCAGGCCCATGATCCCCGCGACGAGGGTGTTGAACACCTGCGACGCCAGCAGCACCGCCGAGTTGGTCCCGAGACGGCGCGCGGTTTCCAGGGCGACCGACTCGCGCACCTCCGCGGCCCCGTCGGGCCTGGGTGTGGGCAAGGTCTTGGCGATCACGACCGCTTCGTCGTCCCCGCTTCTGCAGCGAGGCGGATGCCGGGGCAGTGGCGTCGGATCCAGCGCACCAGATCGCCGCCTCGCGAGTCGGCTGCGACGCGCTCCGGGGATGACGGGTGGCCGCTCCCGGAAGCAGCGCCGGCGACAGCCGAGGACGGACTCGCGAGACGGGCCAGAAACCTGCGCAACGTGCCGCGGCACCTAGAGACGAAGGCGAGCGCGGCCTGCAAAAGGTGCGGAATCGACGGTGTGACCTCCACCGTGTCAAAGCCCGCGGCCGCGATAGACTTGCGGAGCGACTCCGACGTGAAGTGGTGGAGGTGGACGGGCAGGTCGTGAACGTCGCGGCGTGCCTTGCCGGGAAAACGCGCGGCCATCGCGCGCCGATTCGGCACTTCCAGAATGAGCGTTCCACCCGGCGCGAGCAGTCGTCTTGCCAGGTCCAGCGCCGCGAGCGGGTCGGGAAGATGCTCCAGGACGTGGTGCATGGTGATCACGTCGAAATATGCGTCCGCCTCAAACTGGCCGCCGCCAAACGGTCCGCTGCGAACATCCACCCCAAAGGTGCGGGCGGCGTGCGCGGCCATTTCCGCGGACCACTCGGAGCCCACGACGGCATACCCCTGCTCGGCGGCGGCCGCCAGGAAAGTACCTGGACCGCTGCCGACGTCGAGGAGACGGGTTCCACCGAAGCGGGCGCGCAACCCCGCCGCCCGCGCGCGATCATCCGGTCGAACGACGCTGGCGGGCATCCCGCGATCGGCGTAGTAATCGCCAATTCCGTACGCCCTGCGCAGATCGTCGTCAGACGGTCGGGGCAGCGTCCACCCGTGGCCGCAAGCGCGGCACGCCATCACGCGCCAGGGGCCCTGGCCGAAGACGGGGCGCGGAAGCGGGGGAGCGGCGCACACGGGACATGCCGCGGGAGAGGCCGTCGCAGCCTCGGCCGCAGGGTGATCGACTGGGGGCATGGCTGTCAACTGATTTCTCCCGTGCCGGTAAAGCCGTGAGCTTCCCTTTCCGCTGCCGGCTTCCTTCTCAGCGCGCGCCTGGGCGCTTTCTCCTACCAGGTGCAACCTGTTTCCCCCGGCGTCCGCCCAGCCAAACTCGCGCTTTGTCGCCCAATCGACCACTACCGGTTGAAATTGAACGAGCTGGTAGCCGTTCAAGATCCGGCTGCTGATGAGGATGGCGTCGTCAAGAGAATTGGCGCGAAAGAAAATCCAGGCAAAAGTGACGCAGGCAAAGGTGGTCAGCACGGACAGCACCGTCACGCCGGGAAGCCCGGCCAGTCGTTGTGAGACAAATTTGCGGACCTGTAGATAGGCCACGACAAAGGCCGCATGCAGCGCACCCCACACCACGAACGTCCAGTTTGCCCCATGCCACAACCCGCTCAACAGAAAGACTACAAAGAGATTATAGTAGCGGCGCGCCCCGGCCGCGTCTCTACCGCCGAGCGGAAGGTAGACGTAATCCCGGAACCACGTCGACAGCGAAACGTGCCAGCGCCTCCAGAAGTCCTGGATGTTCGCGGCGAAATACGGGCGGTTGAAGTTGGTCATCAGGTCGAACCCCATCGTGCGGGCCGCCCCGATCGCAATGTCCGAGTATCCAGAAAAGTCACAATAAATCTGGACGCTGAAAAAAACAGTGGCTACCAGCAGGTTCAGGAAGTGAAAATCAGCCGGGTGGGCGAAGACGGCGTTCACATAGATGGCCAGCCGATCCGCGATTACCACCTTCTTGAAGAACCCCCATAGCATCAAGCGGAGGCCGTAGAGCAAGTCGTCGCTGCGGAAGGATTTCTCCTCGCGGAACTGGTGCAGCAGGTTCTGCGGCCGCTCGATAGGTCCGGCCACAAGTTGGGGATAGAACAATACGTAGAGTGAGAAGAGGCCCAGATGTCTCTCGGCTTCCTGACGACCGGCATACACTTCTATGGTGTAGCTCATTGCCTGAAACGTGTGGAAGGATAGGCCGATCGGTAGGAGGATCTGCAAAAGCGGAAGGCTGATTCCGGAGACGGCATTGATGTTGCCGATAAAAAAGTTGTAATACTTAAAGACCGCCAGCACACCTACGTTGGCGCAGACACTGAGCAGCAGGAACAGTTTCCTACGGTTTCCGCGGGCCCCATCGATCGCGATTCCGGCGAAGTAGTCGACGAGAATCGTAAAAACCAGGATCAGCAAATAAATCGGTACAAACGCGCAGTAAAAAACGCAGCTTGCCAGCAGCAAATGCATCCATCTGAAGCGATGCGGCAGCGCGTAGTAGACCAGGGTTACCAGCGGAAAGAACAGGAGAAACTGCACCGAGTTAAAAAGCATTCGCCGAGGATTCACCCTGCGTTGAAGCGGCTCCTGCGATGGCATGGGCTGGAAACGCCGCCAGCATTCGATCTGGATGAGATCACCCGGTGGTATCCGGGAAGGATTTGTCCGCCGCTCGCGAATCCTTCGAATTGGGTGGCCAGGGAGGATGTCTCGAGATGGAAGTCGCGACGGGCGATCGCACGGCATTAACACGTTTCTCCGAATGGATGGTGATTCTCGCCAGCCTGTTCGTGATCGCGACGCCACTCTTGCCAGCCACCGCGCGGACCGAGGACGCCGGACCCATCATGGTGGGTGGCGCCGCCGTACTCCTGATTGGCGCGCTGATCGCGGCCTTGCGATCAAAAAGCGTGTCGACGCCGAACGCCTTGCTGGTGTTCGTCGCCTTTGTGGGCTGGGCGGCGTTGTCAGCCTTTTTCTCGGCCGTTCCCTTTCGCAGCGAGCAGCGGCTCGCGACCTGGCTGGCCGCGCTTGGACCGTGCCTCGTCTTCGGCGTGCTCGCCACCTCGCGTCGCCAGTTTCGGGGAGTAATGTCCGCCATGGTGGCGGGCGCCACCATGCTCGCCCTGTACGGATGGGCGCTCGCCTGGCGGGAAGCCGCCGAGAAGGAGTGGCAGGGTGGTTTCCCCGCCATCCACGCGTCCTTCTCCAACCACGACTGCTTTGCCGCGCTCGTCCTCCTGGCGCTTGGCCTGTGCAGCGGCCTCCTGGCGGACTACTCCTGGCGCAGGGGCGTGGTGTTCGGCGCGGCTTCCATCATTCTTACCGCGACGCTGTTGATGACCCAGTGCCGTTCGGCCTGGCTTGGCGCGGTCGTGGCAGGCATTGTCTTTGCGGTGTTGACGGTACGTGAGTCCGATGGCACCAATCGCGCGCTGCGGGCCATAACGCCACCCTTGCTCGCGCTTCTCATTCTTGCCATCGGCGGCGCCGCGCTGGGCGTGAGCAGCCCGTTGGCCCGCCTTGGCGCGCTCACGGTGGGAAGCGGCGAAGAGTTCGAGGTGCGCAGGCTGGTGTACACGGGAAGCTGGACCCTCGTCAGGCAAGCGCCCGCGCTGGGCCAGGGACTCGACAACTTCGCCCTGGCCTTCCAATCGGTCCGCCCCGAAAGCTGGTTTACAGGCTACATGAACCAGGCACACACCGATCCCATTCAGGTGCTGGTGGAGACGGGTGTTGTGGGATTTCTCCTGCTAAGCGCTGCCCTGTTGTGGGTCATGCGCGATCTGGCGCGCGTGCGCGGATCGTCGGCAAGCATCGCCCGCGGCCTTCTTTTCGCACTGATCGGCGTGGCCGTCTACGGGTTCGCAAATTTCGCGATACCGGTGCCCGCGGATCTGATCTGGATGGCCGCCTGCCTGGGTCTTTCATTTGGATGGACGACGCATGCGCGGGGCCGGCAACCGGCGAGCACCGCGCCCCGCGCCTGGACCACAATCGTCCTGGCGCCGATCCTCGCCATAGCCGCGGTATGGGGGGCGGCGCTTGGCGTGGGGACGTTTCTCACGGCTTCCCTGTCCCGCCAGGCGGAGGCGGCGAAGCCGCGCTACCAATGGGACGAGGCAGTGCGCGCCATGAACGCGGCCGTTGCCTGGCAACCTCGCAATGAGAACCTGCACCTCGAACGGGGGCAGTTGCTGGTGCGTGTGGGTCAGTTCCGCTCTGACGCGGCCATGGTGCAGGCCGGCTTGCAGGACCTGGATGAAGCCCTTCGCCTGAATCCGCGAGGTCACGGCGTTCGCCTTACGGTTGCCGGCGTCCACGGGATCCTGGGTGGGCGCGAGAAAGCCATCGCCGTCCTGGAAGGCGGGGTCCGCGACTATCCCCACAACGCCATCTATTGGATCGAGCTGGGCCGCCTCTATGCGGGTGCCGGCGACTCGGAGCAGGCCGCCCGCTGCTTTCGCGAGTCTCTCCGCATGCAGACGGACGCGACACAATCGTTGGCGCTGGCGCTCCTGGGCATGGAAGCACAGCACGGCACGGGCGTGGCCCGCTTGAGCGCGTGGCTTCGTAAGCGAGGGCCCGACCACGCCAGGCTGGTTGACTGCGCCCTCAACGCGGTGAATGCCTCGAGCCGTTTGTCGCCAGACGTCGCGCAGCGCTTCTGCGCGGCGATCCTCGCCGACGATCCGCACAACGAGCCGGCCTTGTTGGCCTCGGGGAAGCTGCTGGTGGCCTCCGGCAAGCACAAGGAGGCGGCGGACCACTTCACCCGGCAGTATGACAACGCGGTGGCGCCGGCGGTTCGCCTGCTGGCGCTGCGCCACCTGGTGGAGTGCCTGATCACCGCCCGCAAGCGTGATCGGGCCGCACAGATCCTTGAGCGGCACCTCGCCGCGAACCGCTGGGACAACGAGGCGCGCGTGATGCTCGTCGACATTCGGATCGCTGAGAAGAACGAAACAGCCGCCTTGAGGCTGCTCGTGGAAGCCGTGCAAACTGAGCCCGGCAACGCCTTGCTGGTCGCGCGCCTCGGCGACCTGTATGCGGCCCAGGGAATGACCGAGCTCGCCAACCAGGCCTACACCGACGCCATGCGTCTCGACCCGAAGAACGAGTCGTACCTGCAGAGAATGAAGGCGCTCAACGAGCAGCTCTAGAGCGGTTGGCCGCCCTGGTTGGGCTCTAGAGCGCTCTAGAGCGGTTGGCCGCTGGTTGGGCTCAGCCCGGCCAGGGTTAAGACTTCAACTCCACGTGGTCTTCGTGCCCGTTGCGTCCCGTGCTCTTGTCCCGCAGAATCTCCCACTGCTGCGAAAGGCTCTTTGGGATTTCCGGAATGACGCCAACGACCGGGAGGCCCAT
>Ga0194128_10011339_pt1 | contig 10360 bp, 13 predicted proteins | sample TA2KigCa65mmetaG_FD_148650 | JGI IMG/M metagenome (GOLD analysis project Ga0194128, IMG submission 148650) | Freshwater microbial communities from Lake Tanganyika, Tanzania - TA2015037 Kigoma Deep Cast 65m | ecosystem: Environmental > Aquatic > Freshwater > Lake | place: Tanzania: Lake...
CAGCTTATTACGATGTGGGCGAAAAGTATATTAAAAGCCGTGATGGTCGCGTGTGGTTCTCTTTTGCGGGGCTTGACCGTTCTATCAGTTCCATAAAATCAAAAGGGCGGATTTTAATTTGTTGGGTTGATGAAGCCGAGCCAGTGACAGACGACGCATGGTCTACGCTAATCCCGACGCTGCGAGAGGAGGGCGATAAATGGAATGCAGAATTGTGGGTAACATGGAATCCAAAGCGCAAAAATGCGGCGGTTGAGGCACGGTTTAGGAATAGCAGCGACCCACTCTATAAAATCGTTGAAATGAATTGGCGCGATAACGCAAAATTCCCGGACAAACTAGAACGCGATAGGCAACGCGACATTGAGCAGCGGCCTGAACAATACGAGCATATTTGGGAAGGCGCATACATAACAGCAATTAGCAGCGCCTATTATGCTAAACAGCTTGCCAGGGCAAGGGCTGAACACAGAATATGTCAGCTCGCACTCGACGAACTAATGCCGATCAAGGCGTATTGGGATATTGGCGGCACTGGTCGTAAATCAGACGCAACGGCGATCTGGATATGTCAATTTGTCGGCAAAGAAATTCGCTTTGTCGATTATTATGAGGCCGTTAATCAACCGCTGGCTTCGCATGTAAACTGGCTAAAATCGAACGGTTACGAAATGGCACAATGCGTCCTGCCGCATGACGGCGCGCATAGCGATAAAATATGGGTAACGACCTACGAATCAGAACTGCAAAAAGCGGGCTTTAAAACAGACATTGTCCCGAATCAGGGCGCGGGGGCAGCAATCAAGCGGGTTGACGCTGCAAGAGCATTGTTTCCTCAGATGTGGTTCGACGCCAAAAAATGCTCAGGCGGACTAGACGCGATTGGCTGGTATAGCGAGCGGATTGACGAAAACAGGAATATCGGCTTAGGTCCTAACCACGACTGGTCAAGCCACGCCGCTGATGCGTTCGGCATGGTAGCGATTTCGTATGAGCAAATAACCTCGGCGTTTGAGGTTGGTCGCAAACTGGTGTACCCAAGCTTAGGCTATAATTAATAGGCGTTTTATTATTAATTGGTACTTCTTGAGTACCGATTAATCAGTTATCCCATATTCAAGCTCTAAAATTAGCTGACAATAGTGGATAGCTTTAGCAATATCATCTGCTCCCCCTTTTTCTTTATAGCGTGTAATGTACTTGACCACATTGCCCTGTAAGAAGCTCAGATCATTCCGGTGAATATATTCAATCGGCTGAATTGCCCTGCCTTTGTAGTGGCTGCCGCCGGATTGCTGTGTTAATGCGCTCATAATAATGTTTATCCCAACAATAAAACCTGATTATCACAATATATAGTATATTTTTAACGTAAAACAATAAAAAAAACACAATATATTGTTGATTACGTTTTAAAAAGCGTTAAAATATAGCAACCCCCCCTTTGTTAACTGGAGTGCATACATGCAACGTCTGGCTAATATCACAAAGTGTCTGTTTATTTATCTATTAAACAGACTTAAAGAAATGTCAACATGGCGAGCTATCATCTGGATTGTCACGGCATTCGAACTTGTATCACTCGATCCTGAACAATCCAAAGCTGTAGTTGCTATCGGCATGGCTTTAGCCGGTGGCGTTGGCCTTGCACCCGACAAGATAAAGTAAAAATGGAAGAACAACGATTGATTGAATTGCTTGAAAAAGTGATTGATAGCAAAATGCGCGGCGGATCTTTAAATGAACACGCCGAACATCATGAGTTTATCGCGTCCTGGATAAAAAAAGAACAAATTCGCGCCGAACGTTGGGAGGAAATACATAGGCAATTGCTTGGGTGGGGATTTATTGCGGTTATCGGGGCGATAGGCGCATACATAGCTCGAAAAGTCGGTGTGCAGCTATGATGACAGACGACCAATTAAAAGCACTAACAGATAATGAGATAAAAAACTCATTAGGCTATTCGTCTGGACAACTAGCGCGAGACCGCCAAAAGGCGCTCGACTATTATTACGGCAAGCCGACAGGTGACTTATCACCCCCCGCAATTGACGGGCGCTCTACCGTTGTTGATACGTCCGTATTAGATACCATCGAATGGATGCTCCCGGCAATCCTGCGTATGTTTACCAGCGGCGACCGGATCGTGGAGTTTGAAGCCAAGACTGAGCAGTTTGAGCAACATGCCAAGCACGCGACTGAATATATCGCAGACCACGTTTTTAGGGTGCAAAACCCCGGCTTCCAGATCATGCACACATGGTTTAAGGATGCCATGCTATCAAAAGTCGGCATCGTTAAAGTCTGGTGGGACAAATACCAGGAGGATGCGCGCGAAGATTATTTAGGGTTATCTGACATAGAATTAGCGCAGCTACTAGACGATAAACACGTTGAGCCGGTCATGCACTCAAGCTATCCCGACCAGCTAACAGGGATGCAACTGCATGACATAGCTGTAAAGCGAGTCTGCGACAAGGGGTATTGTTGTGTTGAAAACGTACCGCCTGAAGAATTCTTAATCTCGCGCCGCGCAAAGAATTGCAAGGATTCCCCTTTTGTCGCTCACCGGTTTGAGCGGACTATTGGCGAGTTGCGCGAAGCTGGCTACAAAAACGTAGATAATTTAAGCAGTGACGACACGGACGGCACATTAGCGCCTGAGCGCATATCGCGCAAACTGCAAAACGACGAAATGGGCTGGCTGCGCGAAACCAGTCAGCCGAATGACCCATCAATGCGTGTCGTGTGGGTTACCGAGTGCTATCTCAAGGTCGATTACGATCAGGACGGGATACCTGAATGGCGCAAAATTACCCGCTGCGGCAGTGAAATTCTAGAAAACATTGAATGTGACGGGAACCCGTTTGTCACATTAACCCCAGTCCCCATCCCGCATCAATTTTTCGGGCTGTCTATTGCTGATTTAGCGATGGAAGCGCAGCGCACGAAAACCAGCTTAATGCGAGCGTTGATTGATAACCTTTACCTGTCAGTCAATGGTCGTTCATTCGCGGTTGAAGGGCAGGTTAATCTGGATGACCTGATCACAAACAGACCGGGTGGAGTAGTCAGGGTTAAATCGCCCGGCGCGGTGGGCGCATTGCCGGTAGGGTCTGGTGATCTGGCTGGCGGCATGGCTATCATGGATTACCTTGACCAGACCAAAGAAAACCGCACGGGGTTCACACGGTACAGCCAAGGTGGCAATGCGGATGCTCTGAATCAGACGGCTACAGGCATTAGCATTATTACTAACAAGGCGGATATGCGCCTTGAATTAATTGCGAGGAACTTCGCGGAGACGGGGGTTCGTCCATTGTTCCTGAAGATTCTAGAGCTGATCAGTAAGTATCAGGACAAGCCAGACCGTATCAAAGCAACCGGTGGATGGGTTGATATAGACCCCAGAGAGTGGAAAAACCAGTTCCACCTCAGCGTAAATGTAGGTTTAGGCACAGGCAGCAAAGAAGAAATATTGCAATCGTTAAACGCATTAGGCACTGCCATGACTGGAGCAGCAGCGGCAGGGATTGTGAAGCCGAACAATGTTTACAATGCAGGGGTGAAGCTGGCTGAAACATTAGGATTTAACGCTCCGAGCCAGTTTTTCACAGACCCGCAAACCATTCAGCCTGAAGAACCGCAACCTGATCCGCAGCTGGTGACGGCGCAAGCGATGATGGAAATAGAGCGCATGAAGGTCGAAGCTAAGATCCAATTAGATCGTGAGAAGCTGATGGCTGAACTACAAATGAACCGCGAAGAAGTGGCGGCGAAAATAGGCATCATGCAAGAAGAAATGAATCACCGAATTATAGCGAGGCAAATGAATGCAGCAAGACAAGATCCATCAGGCGGAGCAGGCTATATCCCGCCAGCAGCAGGCGGAGTACCTGATCAACCACCCATTGTTTGACGGGTGTTTTCGTGAATTGGGCGAAGCATACAATGAAGCGTGGTTTAACACGGCGCATGATGAGCAGGAAATGAGAGAAGAATTATGGCGAAGGTTACAGGTACTAAAGCAAGTAAAAGCGCATCTACTGGAGATGATAACGACAGGTCAGTCAGCAGCAAGCGCATTAGCTTTTCTGAAGTCGTCGAATGGATAAATGGATTGGAGAGATCAGACACGAATACTCGTGTCGCAGCTATTTTGACGACAGATAGCAAGGCTCCAGAATTTCATTGTTTAAGATTTAGCTACCCGCCGGTAAAGATTGGCAAGATTACAGGCTATGAGAAGCCGGACGGGTCGATAATTCTTAAGCAAAACTAACAGCCCTACCTAGTTATAGACGGGCTATTACCTCGCCGTGAGGCGACACGATCCCCTTGAGGGAAGGATGTAAACAGTGGAACAAGAAGCTACCCAATCGGGCGCGGATATTCAACAAACGGAAGCCCCGCAAGGCGGCAGTGATGATGCAGCACTATTGTCTGCATACCTTGAGCAACAAGAGCAAGGCGATGTTATAGATGATGTTGAGTCCGGCGACCCTGCCGCCCAAGACGATGCTCCTCTACAACCTGTCGACACTTTTACGGTCAAGGTTAATGGTGTTGAAAGACAAGTCACTCGTGATGAGTTAATTGCTACCTACCAAAAAGGTGACGCTTCAAACAAGAGGTTTGAGGAAGCGGCACAAATACGGCGGGACGCAGAATCGCAAATGGCTAATTTTCAGCAGCATCAGCAAGTGCTGGCAAATGCCATCCAGCATTTTAACCAAGCCGCGGAGCGTTACTCAATAGCGCCGCCAAGCTTGAATCTGTTGGATAGTAATCCTGTCGAGTATTTGCGACAGAAAGAGCTATACGAGTCGCATCAAGGCGAGTTGCACAGGGTGCAGGTGGCGCAAGCTTACCTGCAACAGCAGCAGCAAGCCGAGCAGCAGCAGTATATGCACAAGCATTTGGAATCGGAAGGGATAAAACTTCTTGACTTGATCCCCGAATGGAATGATAGGGCGGTCAGAACCCGTGAAGAACAGGATTTGATTAGCTTTTTATCAGAAAAAGGGTATACGCGCGAGGATATTGCCGGGCTTGATAAAAGTCGAGCGGCGAATGTTCTTTTAGCGGTCAATGCAATGAAATATGAACGCCTCCAGAAGCAGGCGAAAAGCGCGAATAAGCGTGTCGAATCCCTGCCACCGAGAGTGGAACGCCCCGGAGTTTCAAATGTGCAGTCTGGTAAGCGTGAGGCCTACCAGCGTTTAACACGCAGCGGCTCGATTGATGATGCCGCAGCAGCGTTATATGACTTATTTTCATAACCGCGTCGAGATGACGCATAATTCCCAAAGCAGGAGATTACATTATGGCTATTGTTTCAGGTACTTATCAAACCTTTCAGACGAAAGGCATCCGAGAGGATTTATCAGACATCATCTATCGTATTACACCGACAAAGACCCCGTTTTTATCTTCCATTCCGAAGGTTAAGGCAACTAACACCTTCCATGAGTGGCAAACACAAGATTTAGCGGCAGTTGCGGCTAACGCTCAAATCGAGGGTGATGATGTATCCACATTCACCGCAGTAACCCCTACCATTAGACTTGGTAACTACACTCAGATTTCGACCAAAAACGTCGTTATCTCTGGCACTAACCAAGCTGTCAAATCAGCAGGTCGTAACAATGAAATGACCTATCAACTCAGCATGAAATCCGCCGAGTTGAAGCGCGACATGGAAGCTGCATTATGCTCGGCAGCTAACGGCTCCGGCGGCGCAGTATCAAACGCCTCCACCTCAGCAACACACGCAGGCTCTACGTCCGCTGCGCGGGTATTGCGGGGCTTAGAAGGCTGGATTGCAACTAACGTTGATTTGGGCGCGTCCGGCGTAGCACCTGTTTATACAATGGGTTCATGGGCAGCACCGACTGACGGTACAGCTCGTGCATTTACTGAGTCACAGTTAAAAAATGTTCTGCAAAAATGTTACAACGAAGGCGGCGAGCCAGACACCATTATGGTCGGTGCATCGCAAAAGCAAACCTTCTCAACATTTACTGGCGGCAGCACTCGTTTCGACAAATCGGAAGATAAGTCATTAACAGCGGCTATTGATGTTTACGTCAGTGATTTCGGGACATTAAAAGTCGTGCCTAACCGATTCCAGCGCGCAAGAACTGCATTTGTGCTGGAAACCGATAAATGGGCGCTGGCAACCTTGCGTTCATTTGAAACTGTTGATCTTGCAAAAACAGGCGATGCTGACAAGAAGCTATTGACGGTCGAGTACACGCTTGAAGCGCGTCAAGAGAAGTCTGGCGGCGCAGTCAAAGATCTGTCGTAATAAAGGCATCAAATCAGTCATTCGGAATTTCCGAATAACTGAAATCAGTGAATTAGCCGGGGCTTAACCGCCTCGGCGTTTATTGTCGGGAGACAACAAAAATGGCTGAATCTATACACATTCAAGCGCCTGGAGTTACATTAACATCTAGTACAACAAGTACTAGCGGAGCCATCCCCAACACAGGGAGTGGTATTCGTCCTAATCACGTCAGGATACAAGTTACTAATTACGCATACGTTAAATTCGGCGCGTCTACGGTTACTGCGACAAATTCAGATATTCTACTTAGCCCGAACAATGCCGAGCATTTCAGGGTCAGCGGCAACACGCATATAGCTGTAATTCAACATAATAACAGCGCATCAGTAAATATAACTCCGCTAGAGGATATTTAATGGATATGCTGACGCAGTTCCATGCTGCGGGTGATGAGGCGATCATCGTAGCTAACACGCAAGATGTTGAGCCTATATTGCACCAGTGCAAGGCAAAGCATAACAGCGGCATGGTTGGTGATAACGAGATGTACCACGCAGCCTCCTTGCCTCTGGTTTTGGTGGAAAATTACTGCAACCAAAAGGGCATCACGTTTCAAGAGTGGATGCGTGACGAGGCGCATATCAAAAGCATGCTCAACGACCCTGATTTAAAAGGCTTCAGGGTTTGGCAGGGAGCTATATAAATGGCGCTCACAAGCTATAGCGGTCTGGTAGATGCGATTGGCGCATGGGTTCACAGGTCTGATCTAACCAATGTCATTCCTGATTTTATCCGCATGGCTGAATCCAGAATGCAGAATGACTTGAATATTAGGCAACTGGACAAGGTTAGCACACTGACCGCTACAGGTGGCAGCAATAGCCTGGCACTGCCGGAGGACTTTAATCAACTCAGGTCATTATCGTTAATTAGCAGCGGCGTAACGCAAGTTTTGGACGCTATGCACCCTGACATGCTGATCCAGCGATGGGGCAGTTATGGGTCTGCGCTACCTCGCACTTATGCCATTAGAGGTTCTAACTTTTTGTTAGGTCCGACACCGGATAGCGCGTACACGGTTACGATTGAGTACGCATCGACTATCCCCGGATTAACACAATCGAATACAACAAACACTGTATTAACAGCGTACCCGGAAGCGTATTTGCATTGCTGCATGATCTTTGCGGGGCAATACATTAGAGACATGGATCTGGTCGCAGGGATGGAGCAGTTATACGCCGCTGATGTTGAGCGCATTAACGCTCAAAACTGGGCGCAGATGGGTAATATGACAATGAGGACTGGGTAATTATGTCTTTAGAAACAGCAACTTATATTTATAATCTAGTCGCCACAAACCCGACTAGCACAGACCCTAAGAGCGAAGGGGATGACCATATCCGCGTCATTAAGTCGGTGATTAAGAACTCCTTTGCTGGATTTCCCGGCATGGTTGTCGTCACAGGCACGGAAGCACAAGGGGCGACCGTCAATGATTACACGGTTACTATCACTCCTGCCCCGTCAGCTTACACGGCTTCAACGCTTATTGTGTTTAAAGCTGCCCACGCCAATACTGGTGCGGTTACATTGCAAATTAACGCGCTAGGGACTAAAACTCTGCTGGCAGTGGATAATACTGCGCTAAAGAGTGGAGATATTGAAAGCGGCGGGGTGGTGTTTGCATACTATGATGGGACAAGCTTTTATTTGGTGTCCGGTAATGATAGAGCTAACCGCAACGGGGAAACTTACAGCGGAGCGCATAATTTCACATCGGCAACACCAACAGTCCCGACCAAGGCGCAGGGAGATAACTCGACCAATGCGGCTAGCACAGCCTATGTAGACGCAAGCACGGCGGCAGAGGCAGCAACGCGGCTTGCTGTTGATGCTACTAAGGCTAATATCTTATCGCCAGCACTGACAGGCACTCCTACCGCACCAACTGCGGCGGCAGGGACAAATACCACCCAGATCGCCACCACGGCTTATGTAGACGCAAGCACGGCGGCAGAGGCAACAGCGCGGACTGCTGCTGATGCAACTAAGGCTAATATCTCATCACCCGCTCTTACAGGCACTCCTACCGCACCAACTGCGGCGGCTGGCACAAATAGCACACAGATCGCCACCACAGCCTATGTGGATGCCAGCATGGCGGCAGAGGCAGCAACACGGATTGCTGCTGATGCAACCAAAGCTAATATCTTATCACCAGCATTGACAGGTACTCCTACCGCACCAACTGCGGCGGCTGGCACATCTACAACTCAACTTGCAACTTGTGCTTTTGTAACTGCCACCGCATTTAGTTCAATAATTCCGGGTCAATCCGGCAATGCTGGTAAATTCGTCACGACTAACGGCCTCAGTGCCTACTGGACTGACGTTCCTAAACCCGATCTTCTTTCTATGTCTTTGGGGGTAATCTGAAATGGCAAATAATCCTGCATACGCTGCGACACCTAAAGTCAGCGTTGGGACCATTAGCGTTGCTAACACAAACCGTGACGGCACTGGCACAATTGGCACTGTATTCACCGCTGGCGCTAGCGGCTCTCGCATTGATCGAGCTGTTATTAGCGCCGTCGGTACAACCACGGCAGGCATGGTGCGATTGTTTTTGCACGACGGGGCGACTGCAAAATTCTACTGCGAAATGGCTGTGACTGCTATAACGCCGAGCGGTACTGTGAAGGCGTTTAACGGCACGTTTGAAGCCGTATCAACGCCGACCTTGTTTCCTCTCGTCCTGCCTACAGGCTGGAGCCTTCGCGCCTCGACCCATAACGCAGAATCGTTCAATGTAACTGCTATCGGCGGAGATCTGTAATGAACAACGGACTTATGCCTCTTATGGGATTCCCGCAAGCCGACGTTATTTATGGCTCGACCTCGTCGAGTACATCGGGTTCGTCGAGTACATCGGTTTCGTCGCAATATATCAATGCCGACGGACTTCTCACCCCCTATAACCCGAAAACTGGTGTTTTCGGAACCGGTCGCTATCAGATTTTCCAATCTAGCGGCACGTTCACCGTTCCAGCTGGTGTAACCACTGTTCGCGCACGATGCTTTGGCGCAGGCGGTGCAAATGCTGGTGGTGGTGGTGGCTTCTCGATGAAAACCGTGACCGGTCTCACTCCTGGTGGCACTGTTGCGGCGACCGTCGGATCTCCTTCTACCGGTGCTGGTGGCACTTCGTCATTCGGTGCATTTTGCTCTGCCAGTGGTGGCGCAGTAGGTCCTAGTGGCGCTGGGGGTTCTGGTTCTGGCGGTGACCTTAATCATTCCGGTGGTAACGGTGGGGCAGTCGTCAGTGGCGGGGGCAGGGGCGGTGGTGGTGGTTCTGCCAACGTGTTTGGCAACGGTGCAGCTGGTGGCGCTGGCGGTGACAGTGATGGCGGTGACGGAAATCCTGGCACACCTGGTAATTCTGGCGGCGGCGCAGGCTCTGGTGGTTATAGTAGCTATTATGGAACTGGCGGTAATGGCGCTCCAGGTGGCGCAGGTTTGACCGGCAATCCTGGGGCCGGGGGGGTAGCTTCTACGACCGCTCCTGTTTCCGTGGCTACCTCTGCAAGTAGCACCCTGTTCGGCTTTTCGATAGACTTCATAGGCACAGGCAGTGGGGGCGGTGGTGGTGCTTACCTTTATGCTAAACTCGGCTCGTCAGGGGTTAACGGTGGAGGGGGCGGGGGTAGTTGGTTTATTGGATCCCCTGGGTCAGGCGGCTTCCCCGGCGGCGGCGCGGGCAGTGGATTATCTATAGCGAATGCCGGCAGAGGCTTGGTTATTGTTGAATATTAAAGAGGATCTTGACCATGAGCAATTTTGCACACATTTACCTTGTCACCGGCACGGTGACTGGGGGGGCAGGCGGCAATGGCGCAGTGATTCTAATCTGGAGGAAGGATATTAATTATGAAAAAAGCATGGGTTGAAAACGAACGTATCCGCGACATTTGCTATGGCAATCCAGACGAGTGTTATCACCCTGATATTGCCAAGCATTATATTGTTGACGTGCCTGATGACGCTGAAAATGGTGACGGCTGG
>Ga0194128_10011347_pt1 | contig 10355 bp, 7 predicted proteins | sample TA2KigCa65mmetaG_FD_148650 | JGI IMG/M metagenome (GOLD analysis project Ga0194128, IMG submission 148650) | Freshwater microbial communities from Lake Tanganyika, Tanzania - TA2015037 Kigoma Deep Cast 65m | ecosystem: Environmental > Aquatic > Freshwater > Lake | place: Tanzania: Lake...
ACTCCCACAAGGTCTGGAAATTGGTGTCGTAGATCTGGCCGCCCGCGGTGAGGAGCAGCACGATGCCGGCCGCGACGGCGGTGAGCGCGAGCGCAGCGTCGTGAGCCCGACGGCGCACTCGGGAGGCTTCGGATGGTGCCTGGATTGCCATCGGGCCGGCAGGTCTATTCTAGGTCCGTCGGCCGCCGAGACTTCGGGCGAAGTCGCATCTGTGGCAGCGGCTCAACGGAGCCACGGCGCTCCTCGCTGGCTCGGCGCTAGTCGACGACCCTCTCGCGCAGCCCGGCATGCTCGGTCAATTCGGTGTCCCCGGTGTCCGGCAGGGCGTGGCGGATCGCCGAGTCGATGTCGGCGGCGTTGACGACCCCGCGGCTGTTCAGGAGCGTCCGCAGGCGCTGGCGCTCGGCCGCGAACATCGCTTCCAGGAACTCGGCGACGTCGCCCGGCATCCGGATGCTCGGGCCCTGATTCCGCTGCTTCGCGAGCAGGCGGATCGACCCGGCGTCGTACGCCGCCGTCACGCCGAGATGCGCGAGCACGGCGTCGAAGGTGGCGCGCGGCTCCGCGAGCGCGTGCTCCTGCGAGACGATGAGGAGCTGGTCGGGCGGATAGACGGACGTCCAGTTGGCGATCATCAGGGAGAATTCCCCGAGGACGCGGCTGCGCGTGAGGAAGCCGAACAGCTGCTTGCGGGGCACCGACAGCACGTCGCCGCCCTTCCGCGCCCGGTTCCGCGGCTTCGCGTAGTACTGCTTGACGTGCGACCAGTGGCGCGCGACCGGGTCGCGCGTCATCAGAATCAGCCGGGCGTGTGGCAGCAGGCGGTGCACGAGGCGAATGCGGTCCGGGAGGATGGAGCAGTAGCGCGCGCTCTTCTCGCCCACGACAAACGGCGAGGCCTTCGTGCGGGACAGCGCTGCGACGCGCTGGCGGAAGACGTCGCGGTACCACGCGAGCGGATAGCGGTCGACATTGGACGAGAAATACTCGATCTCGTCTGGCACGACGATCACGTTCGGGTGCTGACCGAGCGCGCCCTGCAGCCAGGACGTCCCGCACTTCGGCGCGCCGATGATCAGGAACTGCGGGTAGGGCAGCGGGGCGAGCCGGCCCGCAGCCGCCAGGTCGAGCAGCCGCGGCTCGCCCCACACGCGATGGTGGCGCAAGGCGAGGAGCTGGGTGGCCAGGGCGTCGAGCCGGCGCTGCGCCCGTCTGAGTGCGCGCTTCTTCGTCCGACGCAGCAGGTTCCACGCGGGATATTTCTTCAGATCCATCCGACCGGTCTCGGGCTCGAGCTCCCGTTCATGATAGCCCCCGCAAACGTCGGGCTACAATGAACCGCGTTCGGGTGTCTCGACCCCTGATGACGCACTTCCACACCGAAGCCGCGGATCGATCGTACGCGCCGCCCGGGCGCTCCACATCCCTCGAGCGCCTGGAGGCGGAGAGCATCCACATCATCCGTGAGGTGGCGGCGGAGGCCCGCCGCCCGGTCATGCTCTACTCCATGGGCAAGGACAGCTCGGTGCTGCTGCACCTGGCGCGCAAGGCGTTCTTCCCGGCGAACATCCCGTTCCCGCTGCTGCACGTCGACACGACGTGGAAGTTCCGCGAGATGATCCGGTTTCGCGACGACATCGCCGCGCGGTACGGGCTCGATCTGCTCGTGCACACCAACCACGCCGGCCTTCAGCAGGGCATCAACCCCTTCGAGCACGGCCCGACCGTCTACACCGACGTCATGAAGACGCAGGCGCTCAAGCAGGCGCTCGACGCCCACGGCTTCGACGCGGCCTTCGGTGGCGCGCGGCGCGACGAGGAGAAGTCCAGGGCCAAGGAGCGCGTCGTGTCGGTGCGCTCGGCGCAGCATCGGTGGGACCCGCGGCGCCAGCGGCCGGAGCTCTGGCGGCTCTACAACGCCCGCACGGCGCCGGGGGAGACGGTCCGCGCGTTTCCGCTCTCCAGCTGGACCGAGCTCGACGTCTGGCTGTACATCCACCTCGAGGGCATTCCCGTCGTCCCGCTCTACTTCGCGCAGCCGCGCCCCGTCGTCCGTCGGGGCAGCGGGTGGATCCTGGTTGACGACGAGCGTCTGCCGCTGGCGCCGGGAGAGGTCCCGCAGACGCGAAGCGTCCGATTTCGCACGCTGGGCTGCTATCCGCTGACGGCCGGGATCGACAGCGACGCCGACACGCTGCCCGCGCTCCTCGCCGAGATGCTCACGATCCGCACCTCCGAGCGTCAGGGGCGGCTGATCGACCACGACCGGCCCTCCGCCATGGAAGAGAAGAAGAGGGACGGGTACTTCTGATGGCCGAGGGCGCCCCCCTCAGCACGGCCGACCTCGAACGCGCGCTGCGTGCGCACGCCGAGAAGCCGCTGGTCAGATTGGTGTTCTGCGGCAGCGTGGACGACGGAAAGTCGACGCTGATCGGGCGGCTGCTGCACGAGTCGAAGATGCTCCCAGACGACCAGTTCGTCGCGCTCGAGGCCGACTCGGCCGCGTTCGGCACCCGTGGCGGGGAGCTCGATTTCGCCCTCGTCACCGACGGCCTGGCCGCCGAGCGCGAGCAGGGCATCACGATCGACGTCGCGTATCGGCGTTTTTCGACGGCGGCCGCCACGTTCATCCTGGCGGATGCGCCCGGCCACGAGCAGTACACGCGGAACATGGTGACGGGCGCGTCGACCGCCGATCTGGCGGTCGTGCTGGTCGACGCGCGCAAGGGCGTGCTGACGCAGACGCGGCGCCACACCTACCTGCTCTCCCTCCTCGGCGTCCGGCGGATCATGCTGGCCGTGAACAAGATGGACCTCGTCGCGTACTCGAAGGAGCGCTTCGATCGCATCGAACGCGAGTACCGTGAGTTCTGCGCCCGGGTCGATCTGGCCGACGTCGCCTGTGTGCCGATTTCCGCGGTGTACGGCGACAACGTCGTGGCGCGCAGCGCGGCGATGCCCTGGTACGACGGACCGACCGTCGTGGCGTCGCTCGATGCCATGCCCGCCGCCGACGCGTCCCGGGAGCAGCCGCTGCGGCTGCCCGTTCAGCGGATCATCCGTCCGAACCAGGACTTCCGGGGCCTGGCGGGCCTGATCGTCGCCGGCGCCGTGCGCGTCGGCGACGCCGTGGCGGTGGCGCCGTCGCTTCGGCAGAGTCGCGTCGCCGGCCTGCTGGTCGGCGGCGGCGCCGTCGAGGCCGCCGTCGCCGGGCAATCCGTGACGCTCACGCTCGCCGACGATATCGACGTGGCTCGTGGCGATGTCATTGCCGATCCCAGCGCGCCGCCGCCGGCCGCCGACCAGTTCCAGGCCACCGTCATCTGGATGCACGATCGCCCGCTGCTGCCGGGGCGCTCGTACCTGCTGAAGCTCGGCGCGCAATCGGTCACCGCCACGGTCGCGCCGCTGAAGTACAAGGTCAACGTCAATACGCTCGAGCAGACCGCCGCCCGGCAGCTGGAGCTCAACGAGATCGGCGTCTGCGACCTCGAGCTGAACCGGCCCGTCGTCTTCGAGCCGTACAGCGTCAGCCGGGATCTCGGCGGCTTCATCCTGCTCGATCGGCTCACGAACGACACCGTCGGCGCGGGGCTGCTGCACTTCGCGCTGCGGCGCTCGCAGAACGTCGCCTGGCAGCGGTTCGACGTCGACAAGCGGGCGCGCGCGGCGATCAAGGGACAGAAGCCGTGCGTCGTCTGGTTCACCGGCCTGTCGGGCGCAGGCAAGTCGACGATCGCGAACCTGGTCGAAACGCGGCTCCACGCGCTCGGCTGCCACACCTACGTGCTCGACGGCGACAACGTGCGGCACGGGCTGAACAAGGACCTCGGGTTCACCGAGGCGGATCGGGTCGAGAACATCCGCCGCGTGGCCGAGCTGTCGCGGCTCCTCGTCGACGCCGGATTGATCGTGCTCGTCGCGTTCATCTCGCCGTTCCGCGCCGAACGACGGATGGCGCGCGAGCTCGTCGAGTCGGGCGAGTTCGTCGAGGTGTTCGTCGACGCGCCGCTGAGCGTGGCCGAGGCGCGCGACCCGAAGGGCCTGTACCGCAAAGCGCGCGCCGGTGCGCTGAAGAACTTCACGGGCATCGATTCGCCGTACGAGCGACCCGAGCAGGCCGAGCTCCATATCGATACCACGCAGGTGACGCCGACCGCGGCCGCAGAGGTGATTCTGGAGCGGTTGCGGGCCGCCGGCGTGATCGACAAGTGAACGGCCTTCCGGGCTCCACGCACCGGCGCGTGCTCGCGTGGATTGGCGTCGTGACCGCCGCGACGTTGGCCCTCGCCGCCCGGAGCCAGATCTACGACACCAATTTCTATCTCCTCTGGGAAGCGGTCGCGCTGCTGGCCGGCGATCACCCGTACCGCGATTTCTTCGAGTGGGGGGCGCCGCTGGCCGCCTATCTGTCGGCCGCGATGCAGCTGCTCGTCGGCTATCGGCTCATCGGCGAGTTCGCGATGCAGTGGCTGTTCATCGCCGCCGGCGTGGTGATCGCGTTCCACCTCGGATTGCGGCTGTCGCGCTCGACCGCGGCGACCGCGGCGATGTTCGCCCTGACGCTGCCGATCGTCGCCTACGCCCCGACGTACCACTACTCGAAGCTCTTCTTCTTTCCCGCGACCATCTGGCTCGCGTGGCGGTACATGGATCGGCCGTGCCCGTCCCGGAGTGCGCTGTTCGGATTCGTGACCGCAATCGCGTTCCTCTTCCGGCACGATTACGGCGTCTACATCGGATTCGCCGCCGTCGTCGCCCTCGCGCTCGCGCGGGCGGCGGTGCCCCAGGCCAGGAGCCCCCGTGCGCTCCTCTCCGATGGCGCGGCCTACGCCCTGGGGCTGGCCGTCGTGGTGGTGCCGTGGGCGGCGGTGGTCCAGGCCCACGAGGGGCTCGTCGACTACGTCCGCCTGCGTGCCGCGCTCTACGAGGAGCCTCGAACCACATTCATCTACACCGGCCTGTTGACGGTGAACCCGCTCCCGCTCGTGTGGTCATGGATGCGAGCCCCGACGTCGCCGGAGGCGGCCGCCAATGGCGCGCTCTGGCTGAAGCAGATGGGGCTCCTCGTGCCGCTCGTGCTGCTTGGCGCCGCCGCGCGGGAATGGCGGCGCCATCGATGGCAGCTCGACGCCGTGCCGCCCGATGTCTGGCGGATGACGCTCGCCGGAGCGTTTCTGGCGGTGGTGGCGTCGTTCCTGTTCCGCGAGCCCCCGTACGTCGTCGTGTCGGCGCCGGTGACGGCGGCGCTCGGTGCGCGGTTTCTGGTGGCGCCGGGCGGGATCGGCCGCCTGACCGCCGTCGGGCTCGTCGGGGTGACGGCCGTGGCCGCCGTGATCTGGACGAGAGAGTCGCCCATCTTTCGGCCGGGCGAGCTGCCGCGATCGGTGGCGAGCGCCTTCGAACAGCTCCTGGCCTCGCCGCCGGTGCCGGCGGAATCCAGCGGCGCCCCCTCGCCGTGGCTTCAGTACCTGCGCGACTGCTCCGTCCCGGGCGATCGCCTGCTGGTGAGCGGCTCGACGCCGTTTCAGGTGGGCTACTACACGCGGCGTCCGCCGGCAGGCGGCCATATCTTCTGGCGGCAGCGATGGCGCCGCGACGCCGAGCGGCAGGACGAGTCGCTCGCGCTGCTGCGGCGGCAGTCGGTGCCCTTCGCCTACTCGACCAACGACCCGGTACTGGACGAGCTCGAGTTCTATCCGAGCGTTCGCGCCTATTTCGTCGAGCACTACCTCGTGTTCAAGGACGGCCATCTTCTCGTCGACCGCCGGCGTCAGCCGACCCGCACGTTCGAGCCGCTGGGTCTTCCGTGCTTTCGATGAGCTCGGCGACGGCTCGTCGCCGTCAACGCCGGCGGCGCGCCCAGGCCTCCGCGAAGCCGAGCAGCAGGCCGAGCGCCGCCAGCGCGCGGCCACCCAACCCTGCCTCCGGCACGGTTCCTGACATCGACAGGATGAGGACGGCCGCCAGCGTCCCCAGGACGATCGCATCGGCGCGGCCGACATCGGTCCAACGCGCCCGATCGACCACGAACGGTTGGAGGAGCAGGACGACCAGCAGAACCGTGGCGGGGCTACCCATCTGACCGGCCAGGGCGGCCAGGGACGCCTGGATGACGTCGACATCCGGCCGCGGGAAGCGTGACTCGAATCCCGGAACGAAGGGCAGCAACGTCGCGATCGCGATAGACGCACCGGCCAGCGCGCATGCGGCGACGGCGAGCGTCTGTCGACGGCCGACGCCTGCGGAGACGCCCAGCGCGCCGACGGCGACGATGCACCAGAAGAGCGGATCGTGCGGGGCACCCGCCGCCCGGCTCCCGCCTGCCGCAACAGAGAGGAGCGCGCCCGCCACGAATGCGGCCACGCCCCACTGGCGCACCAGCGGCCGCCGGGCAAGGTAGACGACGCCGAGCGCCGTGACGGGCAACAGGAGTGCCTGTCCGTCCAGCCGCTGCACCGCCGCCGCGCCGACCCCGAGGAACAGCCAGTTCCGGCGCTGCCGCACCATGGCCCCAAGTCCGGAGCGGGCTGCGGCTGCCCAGCCGCCGCGCCGCGACACGGGCGCAGTGCCGGCCTCACGCGGTCGGCCGACCGCCACCAGCCCGAGCAGACCGAGTGCCCCCAGAATCTGAGCCATGGTGAACGCGCCGGCGCGCAGGACGGCGGCGGCATCGGGGGCGAACCTGGCCGTCACGCGGTGCTGGTCGATTCCCACGAGTGCCAGGAGCCCGCCGGTGTTTCGGACCTCGCCGGACGAGGCGCGCCAGGCTGCGTCATAGGCGACCGGCAGCACGAGCGCGTGTCCACCGGCGACCGCCGGGTCGTCCAGATCGACGACGATCTCATTCGCCGTGACTGCCACGGACGTTCCGGGGAGCGCATTCAAGAAGGGCAGCAGCGCCGATCCGGCGGACAGCGCGGGACTCCGAATCACGGCATCGGTGAGGCGGGCCAGCGGCACCGCTCTCACCCGGTCGTCCGCGTGCGTGGCGGTGTCGACCTCGAGCCAGCCATCGACCAGCATGCCCGGGACCGGCTCCCACGGTTGACACGTGTCGACCTCGGAGGGGCGCAGCAGATAGCGGAGCCTGAGAAACCGCACGGCGTGGTCGTCACACAGGATCTCGCGGGAAAAGTCGATTTCCTGGTTGAAGAGGTACGGGTTCGGCTCGACCACGCCCCGCATGGTCCGCTGCTTCGTCCAGGCGGTGACGAGGACGTATCCTGCATCGGCGAAGTCTGTGCTCGCGCGCTTTCTGTTGCGCATCCTGTCTCGCACGCCCGACCACAGCACGAGGCGCCCTCCGGGCGGGACTCGATCCGGCCGAAGACCCCGTCTCGAGATGCGCGCGTCGGGTGGGGCCATGTCGTGCGTCCACGGCTCGCCGGCAACGGCCAGTTCGGTCCGGACGAGGCTCGTCGCATACGCCGGTCCCTGCAGCGCGGCGAGGGCGAGCGCGGCCAGTGCCGCCGCCGGGACGCGGTGAGCGACGCCCGGCTTCCGCCGCGCGCCGGCCGCGCAGGCGGCGGCAAGCACCGCAAAGGCTCCAGCGGCGTCACGCAGCGTCCAGGTGTTCGACGGGGCGTAGGCCGCCGAACCGGGCGCCACGCTCGTCGCGACACTCATCGCAGCCGAGGCGACCGCGCTGACGACGATCAATCGACGCCGAGGGCCAGGTGTCGAGGTCAGCGCGACGACGAGCGACACCAGCGCCAGGAGGAGGAACCCGAACGGCAGGCGGGCGTGGGCCGCTGTCAGGGGAAACAGGTTCGCCTCCACCACGCCGCCCGGAGTGGGATCCACGAGTCGGGCGACGTCGGCGGGATTCCCCGCCGCGGCGAGCTCGCGCAGGATGTCCGGCGCCTGCAGCGCGACCGCCGCGAGCGCCGCCGGGGCCAGCGCGAGCACCACCGCCAACCGGGTTCGCGCCGGGTGGTCCGTTCGGCACAGCACGACCGCGAGGGCCGAGCCCAGCACCAGCGCGACGAGCGGCCAGTAGCCCGGGTGCGACAGGGCGACCGCGGCCCACAACACGGCGGCGACGGCCAACTGCGCCAGCCGTCTCCTGGCTCCATCCGCGGTCGGTCCCAGCAGTGCCAGGAGCGCATGTGGGGCAAACACGCAGACGACGACCGTGCAATAGGTGACGGCTGTCTCCGGCCAGTCGGCGCTGATCGTGTAGCTGACGAGGGGGACCGAATAGAAGAGGATCGCCGCGGCAATCCAGGAGACCCCGGCGCCGCAGAGCGGTTCGAGCGCGTGTCGGACGATGAGCACGGCCGCCGCGATCGCCAGGGTCAGCAGGAGCCCGTACGTGATCGGAGCGGGGAGAAAGGGCGCGAGGCGTGCGGCAGGGGAGGCAGCCAGGCTTCCGTGCAGGGGCAGCCGGACACCCAGTCCGAGTGCCAGCGTGTACACGGGCTGCCCGAGCACGTCGACGGTGTCGACCGCCGTTCCGCGATCGAGCGAAAAGAATGCGTGCTCGTAGCTTTCGAGGTCGCGCGTGCCGAGCAGAACCACGACGGTGGCGACGCAGCCCGCAAACCCGAGTGCCGTCGCCAGCCTGGCGGCGGCGCTGCCGATGTCAGACCTCGTCACTGGCACGTCGTTGCCGCCGAGGGGAACGGCGTCTCGATGTCATGGGCGAGCGACGACATCTCGCTGTGTGCGCCGAGCCGCCTGCCAGGCACGCCAGAGGTCCGACCCGAGTCCGCCGATCGCCATGGCCGCCAGCGCGACGATGACGATGGCTCGCAGCTGCGCGTGGCGAAGGCCGGGCGTCCGGTGTGCCAGCCACATCCACTCGCCGCCGTACTCGACGTCGAACGGCACGACGAGCGTGTTGCGTTCGATGAAGCCGGTATCGACGATTCGGGGATCGGCGACGATCGCCTGGAGATTGGACGCGCTCGTGTCCAGCAGGTCGTAGGCGAGCGACCCGTTGGACAGTGGATCACGCGGATTGCGGAGCAGATACCGGTTCTCGAGCGAGGTCCGCTGCTCGGCCGTCACCTCCGCGTGCCACAGCACGCGGACGCGCGGCGCCGGCTCGTGCGTGAGCCAGTACATCGCGCCGAGGAGCGCCAGACCCGCGGCGCCAACCAGTCCGACCGCGCGCCGGAGGCGGTGCCGTGGTGTGTCGGGTGAGTGGGATGTCCGGGCCATCGGCGTGCCGCTCGGGTACTCTAGTGGACTGTCTCAACTGATGCACGACCATCCACGACAGCCTGTCGACCGCGGTTCTGCTGGCCGCGCCATCGGCGCGGCCAGTCCCGATGCGGGACGGCGGACCGCTGGTGCGGTTGACAGGATCGGACGAATCTCCAATAATCCTGCTGTTCATCTTGTGAACAATCGTTCATAGATTGAACGACGCCCGTCCCACCCCGGTCCTGTGAGTGGCGGGCCGGAGGTCCATCCGGCCCCGTCGTCCCGTCCCTCCATTCTTCACGGTTACTGCCGTTATGGACGTCGAATCCCGCCGAGACCTGCAGTTGCTCGAGGCGCTCGAACAGGAGGCGCACATCACGCAGCGGACGCTGGCGACGCGCCTCGGCATCGCCCTGGGCCTCACCAATCTCTACCTGAAGCGCCTGATTCGCAAGGGGTACGTCAAGAGCGTCACCGTGTCGCCGCATCGGCTGATGTACTCCCTGACGCCCAAGGGCATGGCGCGCAAGGCCCGCCTCACCTATGAGTTCATGAAGTACTCGCTCGATTTCTACCGTGACGCCCGGCGGCATCTGCGCCGCAGCCTCGCGCAGGCCGTCCGCGAGCGGAAGCAGGTCGCCATCTATGGGACGGGGGACGCGGCCGAGCTGGTGTTCCTGCTGGTCCGCGACATGGGGCTCGAGCTCGTCGCCGTGTTTGCCGCGGATGCCGATGGCCAGTTCCTGGGACTGCCGGTGCGCCCGATCCGCCAGCATGCCGATGTCGACTACGACGTGCTGGTCGTCGCCGTGCTGGAACGGCCGGCCGGTACGGCCAAGCTGCTGGCGCAGGCGGGCGTGCCGGGCGCGAAGATCCTCATGCTGCGCCCCGACTGGCAGGCCGGCGGTGCCGACGGTACGCCGGCGCGCGCCAAGGATCGGGCGCCCATCGTGTCGGGCGGAGCCTCGTGAGCATCGCCCGGATATGAGGCGACGAGTCCTGCGCGTGCTGGGGCTGGTCTCGCGCCGCGAGCTGGGCGCTGTCGAGGAGCAGCTGCGCACGACCCGGCAGCGGCTCGCCGAGGCGCGTGAGCGGCTCGCGCAGGCGGCAGCCAGCCGGGACCTCCTCCAGCAGGCGCGGCGCGAGGAGGCGCGGCAGCACAAGGCGAGGATCGCCGAGCTCGAGGCCGAGCACGAGCGGCG
>Ga0194128_10011348_pt1 | contig 10355 bp, 10 predicted proteins | sample TA2KigCa65mmetaG_FD_148650 | JGI IMG/M metagenome (GOLD analysis project Ga0194128, IMG submission 148650) | Freshwater microbial communities from Lake Tanganyika, Tanzania - TA2015037 Kigoma Deep Cast 65m | ecosystem: Environmental > Aquatic > Freshwater > Lake | place: Tanzania: Lake...
TTGATTTGTTTGTTTTCAGCAGGCATGATTATTCAAAGAAACTAAGCTATAAAAAGATTAACTTATTCATTTAATTATGAAAATCAAGGATCTTCCAGATTCAAGTAAGCCAAGAGAAAGGTTTCTCAAGTTCGGAGCAGAAGCATTAAGCGATGCAGAACTCTTCGCTATAATTTTGAGAACTGGAAGTAAAGGCGATAATGTTATAGAAATGTCTAATAGATTAATAAGTAAATTTGGGCTTACAAATTTATTTGATTCTTCATTAAAGGAACTTCAAGAAGTAAATGGGATAGGTCCAAATAAGGCAATGCAAATTCTATCTATAGCTGAATTAAGCAAGAGGTATGAAAATGAAAAAAGCGGAGTTAATAAAATAAATAAAATAACTTGTGCAGAAGATGTCTTTAAATTATTTCATAGAAGATTAAGAGATAAAAAACAAGAGCATTTTTTCATCTTAATGCTTAACAGCCAAAACAACATTATAGCAGAGCAGGAAATATCTAAAGGTGTTCTTGATGCAGCTATAATTGATCCCAGAGCAATTTTCAATCCAGCAATAAAGAATTCAGCTTCAAAGATTATTCTTATTCATAATCATCCCAGTGGAAATCCTGAGCCCAGTCAAGAAGATATAGAAGTTACAGAAAAAATAGTCGAAGCAGGAGAGCAAGTAGGCATAAAAGTTTTAGATCATGTTATAATCGGAAAAGAAGGGTGGTGGAGTTGGAAAAACGTTCAATAATGCTGTCTAATATAATCAAATGCCTTATCAAATAATTCCTGCTCTTTATGAAGTTTATATTTCAATAAAGTCTTTCTTAATGCCTGTTGAATCTCGCGCTCTCCCGTTTTGGTCCACTGCCAACCATCAAATCTTGTTATTCTAACGTGCTGGTCAATATCTTTTACAATCTGCTCAATTATAACTGGAGTTTTATCTACTCTACATTCCAAAAAAACTTGAGTTAAAGCTTCTTTCGTTCCATCAACGGGTTCTGCCTCGGTTTCTCTTTCTAGTTTAACTGTTTCTTTAGCAATTTCTAATAAGCTCTTGAGGAATTCTATACTCCCGATTGCATTTCTGTAATGTCTCTCTTTTAACTCTTCCAACCTCATACCAAGTTCCTTAAATTGGGGGTTTTTTTCCATATTCTTATGCAACCTCCAAACAATTTTCATTTCTAGTTCTTGTGCCTTTATTTTTGCTTCTTTAGCATTTATTTTTTCTAAGATGTTGGCATCCATGACAAGCGTATCTAAGTCATCCCGTATGGTTTGAACTTCAATATTCTTATGTATTAATTCCAAGGTCTTTGCACCCAAGGCATGCCATATCAATCTTCCAGAACCACTGGCAGGTTTTAATGAATTATAGACTAAAGTTAACCATTTGTAGTCCTTTGAATACTTAGTCAAAATTGGATCCGGAGAGATTGCTTCCCAATGCAATGTTAAATAAGAGTAGTCTGAAGCAAATTTATCTCGTTTTTCATCAGATGGCAAACAATCTTGTGCTGCCTGCAGGCCTTCGTATCCTTCATTTGTTCTATCCACACCTTTGAAATAAGATAAACATCTTTCCATAGCTTTTGGCAATTCATCTCTAAGCTTTGAAATATTAGATATTACGTTTTTCATCTCAGACAAGTCAAAATCAAGTGCCTTTCCAACATTGTCAAATATTCCAAGATAATCAACAATTAATCCATGATCTTTATTTGGATAAGGTCTATTTACTCTGCATATCGCCTGAAGTAGTGTGTGGTCTTTCATGGGTTTATCCAAATACATAACTTGATTTATAGGAGCATCAAAACCTGTCAGGAGTTTAGATGTAACAATCAGCAATTTTAATGGGTACTTTGGATCTCTAAATCTATCTAGGAGTTTTTCTTGGTCATCATCAGATAAACCATATAATTTTCTCCATTCATCTTCACCTTTTTGTTTTACAGTCATTACTACTGCAGTTTCCTCCGGTCTCAGATGTTTGTCTAATTCTTTTTTATAGAGATGACACGATTCTCTATCAAAAACCACTACTTGCCCTTTGAAATTGTTTGGTTCTATATACTGCTTAAAGTGTTTAGCTATATCGGCACATATTTTTTGTATTCTATCCTTAGTTTTTACAATTACTCCGAATTTAGCAGCTTCTTTTGATAGTTCTGATTTTTCTCCATAATCTAAGCTTTCTTCTTTGACGAGCCATTCAAATTCCTTATCTATTTGCTCTTTATTTATTTTCAAATCAACCAATCTTGGCTCAAAATAAATTGGAAGTGTTGCATTGTCTCTTAATGATTGTTCAAAAGAATATCTGTTCATGTAACCGTTTTTATCTTCTGCAGCTCCAAATGCCCAGAAGGTATTTCGATCTCTTTTGTTTATTGGAGTTCCAGTTAAACCAAATAAGAAGGCATTTGGCAATGCTTCGCGCATTTTCTTACCTAGATCTCCTTCTTGAGTTCTATGGGCCTCATCAACTAAAACAATGATATTACTTCGTTCGTTTAATACTCCCTCTGCTTCTGCAAATTTATGTATTGTTGTAATGATTATTTTTCTTGTGTCTTGTTTTAAGAATCTCTTTAAATCTTCTCTTGATTCAGCAATAATCATATTAGGGATATCGGAGGCATTAAAAGTAGCACTTATCTGAGAGTTTAAATCAACCCTATCCACAACTACAATTACACTTGGGCTTTTGAGCTGTTCTTCTTGGCGTAATTGCATTGCTGCATAGACCATTAAGTAAGATTTTCCAGAGCCTTGAAAATGCCATATTAATCCTTTTTTGATTTTTCCATCAATTACTCTTTTAACTATCTGTTTTGCACCCTCGTATTGCTGGTATCTAACAAGGATCTTTATTTTTTGACCGCCTTTAGTTGTACTATAAAGTGTGAAATTTTCTAAAATATCCATAATTGTCTCTTGATTTAACATTCTACTAACCGAGTTTCTTAATTCCTCTAAATCTTCAAAGGCTGTATCGTCAGTTTTTCTCCACGGCTGCCAGTTTTGCAAAGGCAATTTAATTGATCCAACTCTGTATGTTTTTCCTTCTGTTGCAAAACAAAACATATTAGGAACAAATAAAGCAGGAATAGAATTATGATATTCTTCTAATTGAATTGCTCCATCAACCCATGAAACAGCTGGCCTTACAGGAGTTTTACATTCTCCAACCACTAAAGGAATTCCATTAACCAATAAGACTATATCTGGAATTCTATTTTGATCTGAAGAGAATTTGTATTGGGTCGTTACAACAAAATTATTATTTGCAATATTATCATAATCAATTAATTTAACAGAAGTATGCTCGCCATTTTCTCCAAAGGGCATTGTTTTTTCATTTCTTATCCATTTCGTAAATTCTTCATTCGTTTTTACTATACCCGTTCCCCTTACAGAAATAATAATTGCTCTTAGTTTATAGAGAATTTCATCGGCTCTTTCAGGCCTTTCTTTTATCTCAGGATTTAATTTTATAAGTGCTTGTCTTAAGTGCTCTTCAACAAGAACATCTTGTTCGGCTCTTGGAAGATGCTCACGAGCAATAAACTTCCAACCCATTTTTACAAGTAAGTCTCTAATGTAATTCTCTACTGTATTTTGTTCATTGAATACCATGTTATTTCAACCTCAATGTCCCTTTTAAAAGCTCGTTTGATAATTTGTTACGAAGGGATTTTGTCATTTGCTCATTAATTTCTAAAGTTTGAATGTGAGAATAAACATCGTCCAATAATTTAATTAATTTCTTCTGTTCTTCCATGGGTATTAAAGGAAAAGGCATTTTGTTCATATCTCTTTGAAAAATGTGAGCGATTGTACTCCCCATAGACCTTTCTTTAACAAGTAATTGAAATTGTTCTCCCTTTAGATAATAATGTAAAAATTGGGGTAATAAGTATTTTTTATCTGGCCTAATTAACATCATTGTAGAATTTATAGTAGTTTTTCCTGGCAATTTATCTATATATGCCAATCTACCAATCGTTCCATCTTTAGACAATATTGTATCTCCCTCTTTTAACATTATCTCTGGAGATTCTTCATATCTTTCATTGGTTAAATGATCTGCATTTTTCCAATCAATTTGGTCATTGATTATATGTTTAGCAGCAATTAAGTATGGTCCATTCTGAGTATATTCTTCAGATTTTAGTCCTCTCCAACCAATCCTGCCTTTTATTGTTGTAAACTCACCCAGCTCTTTCAAATCCCACTCAAAAGGTATTTCGCCGATTTTTGTTTTTTTAAATTTTTTATGGTTAATACCCTTCAAGAATAACTCTTTTGTAAACCTTCTTTTTATTTTATCCAACTTATTTTTATTCTCATCCAAATTTTTTATTTGGTCTTCAACCGCCCACAATACTTCACTAATCTTCTTTTGTTCTTCTAATGGTGGAAGCAAGAACTCATACTTTGCTATATCTTTCCAGTTTAGGAATGGATTAGTTGAACCGTGTGCATTGTTTGTTGTATGCTCAACAAAATCTTCTGTCTGAATTATGAATGGTAGAAGAGATTGCAATAATTGCTTTTCATCTGCTTCCATTACAAAACTAACATTTGAACAAACTCCTTCAAAATCAACCATTCCGCCTTTTCTTAAACGAGGATTTCTTGTAACATAAAGAACCTGTCCTGGCTTAAACCTCATATGAAAAGCAGAACCAATTACTTCTTCATTGCCTTCAATAGGTGCAGAGTTAGTTATTCTTATTTCGCCTTCATCAAAATGCTCCCCCCCAATAAACCTATCAAAAGTCCACTCATCTCTATTTGGAACTTTATCATTTATCTTATTAACAACATCTCCAAACTTTACTTTTTTCCAACCAGAAGGGATGCTCATTTTAGCACCTCCTTAATAGCTTCATTCATTTCTTTAGTTGATTTTTCTAATTCAGTCATGCTTTTTTTCCAATCATCAATGTACTTTTTCAATGGAGTTTTAAGCAGGTCATTGTTTAGGTATCTTGTATCAGCTACATAAAGCCTTAAATTAAGATTGTAATCATTTTTCCTTACTTCATCTAAATCAACAACCTTTGCAAAACCTTCAATATTTTCAAATTTCTTGTAAGCTTCATGTATTTTCTTAATATGCTGTGGCTCTAAAAAGCTTTGAGTCTGCTTTCTAATTATCTCATCTTTAGCATCAATAAACAAAATCTTTCCTTTTTTCCCTTTTTCTTTATTAGTTTTGCAAAAGACTAAACAAGATTCCATTGAAGAATTATAGAACAAATCTTTTCCAAGCCCAACAACGCACTCAATTAAATCATCTTCAATTATCTTTTTTCGCATTTCTTGTTCTGCATCTCTTTCAAGAATTCCGTTAGGGTATAATATTCCACATCTACCATTTTTATCATCCATAGAACAGATACAATGCTGGAAGAAAGCATAATCAGCATTGCCCTTTGGAGGAACCCCATACTTATTTCTTCCCCAAGGATCGTGTTTCCATAAATCCTGATTCCATTTACTAATTGAGTAAGGAGGATTAGCAATCACGATATTAAATTTCTTTAATTTATCATTTTCAGTGAAATAAGGATGTTTAAGCGTATCTCCTCTAACAATATGAAACTCATGAAAACCATGAATAAACATATTCATTCTTGCAATACCTGAAGTAATCAGATTAATTTCTTGTCCATATAATTTTAATCCTCTATACTCTTGACCTTTTTCTTTTACAAGTAACGCTGAATTAAGTAGCATTCCTCCAGAACCGCAAGTAGGATCATAAATAGACTCTCCCGGTTTTGGATCCATAATCAAAGCCATCAATCTAACAACAGTTCTATTTGTATAAAATTCAGCAGCAGTATGTCCACTATCATCAGCAAATTTCTTAATTAAAAATTCATAAGCTGTTCCAAATTCATCTTGTGGAACATTTTTTATTGAAAGATTTTTAGAAGAAAAATGCTCAATTAAATTAATTAGGGTTGAATCAGAAAGCCTTTCTTTATTTGTCCAATTACTATCTCCAAAAATACCCATTAATTTATCGGGATTTGCTTTTTCAATTCCTTCCATAGCATTTTTTATTGCTCTTCCAACATCTTTTGTGACTTGCCTTACCTCTTTCCAATGGCATCCTTCTGGAACAATAAACTCGTGTTGCTCTGGAAAAGCGGCATATTCTTCATCACCTTTAGATTCTTTAAGCGCATCATCATATTCTTCATCATAAGCATCGGAAATTCTCTTAAAGAACATTAATGGAAAGATAATACTCTTGTATTCACTAGCATCGATTACTCCTCTAAGCAAGTTTGCTGCTTGCCAAAGATATGCTTCAAGTTCTTGTTCAGTCATTATTTTTGTCATTTAGAGCACCCCATATTTAGTTAAGATTTTAATCATCTTTTCTTGAGATTTATCAAATTCTATTTGTGCTTCAGTCATTTCTTTATATGCCTCTTTTAAAGAAATCTTATCTTCTTCATCAAGTTTTACAACATACCTAGAAATATTCAAATTAAACTCTTTATCTTCGATTTCTTTGAGTGTAACGACTTTACTTACATTCTCGATGTCTTCATATTTATTATACCATTCAAGAATTTGAGAAGCATGCTCTTCTCTAAAGAAGTTTTGATTTCTTCCTTTAGTAAATAATTCAGAGCCATCGATAAACAAAACTTTCCCTTGTTTTTTAGAATCTTTCTTTATTCTAAAGACTAAGATACATGCACTAATTCCTGTGCCGTAAAATAAGTTAGGGCCTAGACCAATAACTGCTTCAAGTAAATCTTTGTGTAAAATATCTTTTCTTATTTTACCTTCAACTCCTCCTCTAAACAAAGCTCCATGAGGCAAAACAATACCCATTCTTCCGTTAGGTTGGGCCATAGAACTAATCATATGCTGAACCCAAGCAAAATCTCCACTATTATCGGTCGGAGTTCCAGCTATATTTCTGCCAAAAGGATCATGTGCCCATTCTGTAGCGCCCCAATTCTTAAGTGAAAATGGCGGATTAGCGATTACAACATCAAACTTAGACAATAAATCTCCTTCATGAAATGCTGGATGTCTTAATGTATCTCCCCTATGGATCTTGAAATCATCTACACCATGCAAAAATAGGTTTATCCTTGCAATGGCGGAAGTAGTTAGGTTCTTCTCCTGTCCAAATAATTTAAGAGTCCTTACGTCTCCACCTTTGCTTTTAACATAATTGAAAGCCTCAAGCAACATTCCCCCTGAACCACACGCAGGATCGTAAATCATATCTTTTTCTTTTGGCTTGAGTATATTTCCCATTAAATGAACAACTGAACGAGGGGTATAGAACTCTCCAGCAGTTCTGTTTGACAAGTCTGCAAATTTCTTTATTAAAAATTCATAAGCCCGCCCTAATATATCGGGTTCAACATTTTCTTTTGAAAGATTCTTAGTTGAAAAATGCTCAATCAAGTTAATCAAGAGCTCATCAGATAAGCGATCTTTATTTGTCCAGTTTACATCCCCAAAAATACCATAAAGTCTATCTGGGTTGGAGGTTTCTATGGCTCTAAAGGCATATTGGATTGCTTGGCCAACATTTTTTGTATTGGTTCTTACATCCTTCCAATGAGCATTTTCAGGAATTATAAAGGAAAAATTCTCTTCATATGACGCAGCTTCTATATCCCCTTCAAATTTTTTTAATGCTTTTTCATATTCTTCATCATAAACATCTGAAATTCTTTTGAAAAAGAGTAATGGAAAAATGTAGGCTTTAAAGTCAGCATTATCCACTGGGCCCCGGAGTATATTGGCTGCGCCCCAGAGGTATTGTTCAAGTTCTGATAAAGATATTTTACTCATCTTCCTCCTCCCCCACCATCATCTCCTCAATGGCCTTATGAAACACTAAAGAAGGCGAAATATCATGCTTTTTCATAAACTCAGAGATTTCCTCGGTTGTGCGGATTGACATAACGATGTTTTTTCTTCTGTCGCGCTTTACTTCTTCTATTTTGACCATTTTGTTCTGTATATACAAAAGATTACACTTCTAATGGTATTTAAATTTACTCCTCTCTAGCCCAAATTCCCAATGCATTATCTTTCGCTCTTGCTTCTGCATCAAGGATTTTATGGCATAAAGTTGTGTCGGGATTAAATTCGTAAGCAGCAGCATATCCTTTTTCTACCATATCCTGATTAACAAATAATTCATCTGAATACACATATCTCAACAGTCTGTCGTATTTATCTTTATCAGAAATATCTCTGACTAATTTGACTCGCTTGTTTAAAATCAATTCCTCTAAATATAAAGTGGCCTCGCTAAATCCAGCTTCTCAGAACTCTGGAGCATTTATGCAAACCAAACGCACGCTCTCTCCGGTTTCAATCTTTAAAGTATCGCCATCAACTATTCGGACAACTAAATGCGTTTCCTCAAACCTAAAATCCCCTTTTGAGCTTATCAGATAAAAAATAATCAAATTATATGTTAAAATAATGAATACCAGAACAGCTATCCAGATTTTTGTCTCTTTCTTCACAAAAAAACCACTCAAAACAGGTATTTTAAACTTTCTTCTGAAAAAACCTGCTTTTTTATTCGGCCATTTTTATCATCTTTTTAAAAAAATTATAAACTATGTCATTTTTTCTTTCTTCGATATCTTTTGATGATCTTACTGGCTATAATAATTATTGCAGCTAATATTGCAAGCAATATCAGCAGGAACAAGCCTGAATAATTGAAATAAGCTGTCAGAGGAGACTTATTGAAAAAATCTCTTTTTATTTTTGGAAGAGCAATAAATGTATTTACTATCTCAGATGGGGGAAAAGACTCAATTTTTCCTACGGCTAAAGAATATTTACCTGTGTTATCGGGATTTGAAACTTTTAGTAGGTACCTTCCGGGAGATACCTGCCGTTCAAATTCAGGCCCCATAAGATAGTTATCTCCGCCAAAAGGCTCATAGAAGCTTTTCCATGTGCTGCCGTTTATGATAGAAAGCAACTCCCTATCTCTTACTATTTCAACACTAAAGTCTGTTCTTGCGTCTTTACTATCTGGAGATAAAATATTCACATATAATAAAAATTCTGTATCAGAATTAATCTCATAATATTCTGAGCTTCCATTTAACTCTCCGTAATATGCCTTTGATATCTCTGGATCTTCAATTTTTACGGGATTTTCCAACGTACCTTTAAAATCAATTCTTGGTTGATGAGCAGAAACTAAACAAACCATCATTATAGATATAAAAATTAAAATAAATTTTTTCATTTTTGCATCACTCTATTATTCCCTATTTATAAAATTATTTTTTATTTAAATATTTATCGTTTTGTGGTTGCTTCTGATTATATGAAAAGCAAGAAAAGGAAAATTTAAATAATTTATAAATTTTTGACGGCGTTTTCAATAATTTCTGTTGCTTTTATGTAAGAATCTGTTCTGATTCTAATTGGCTTTCCAATTTTCATATTTACTCTTCCTGGTTTTGGCCAAAATTTTCCTATAGGAAGTATCTTATTTACATTTTCAATTTTTATTGGAACGACTGGAGATTTTAATTCAACAGCAAGCATTCCAATACCCTGTTTAAACGGCAAAATTTTGCCTGTTTTGGTTCTTTGCCCTTCAGGAAAAATCAAGATATTCCAGCCCTTTTCTATAAGTCTGCCCGTATACCTCATCCCTTTTTTATACCCTTTTTGTACAGGAAAGGGGTAGATGTTAAATATAAGCGTTCCTAGATAAAATAATGCCTTTCTCCACCAAACTTTAAAACTTAGGTCTGGATTAAAGAAAAATTCTCTCCAAGCTGCAGTAGCTATTTTCTGACTGAATTTCAATGGCAGTTTGCTCAAAACTACTCCAATGTCATAGTGGCTTTGATGATTTGAAACAAATATAACTGGCTCATCCAAATTTTTAAGATTCTCGTTCCCCTCAACTTTAACTCTGGCAATTGATTTGATGCAGATTGGTAAGATAATTATCTGCTGCAATAAAAATCTAATTATCCTGCTAGGCCAATACAATGCCCACTTTCTGTAAGTTAGCTTTTCTTCAATTTTTTTTCTTTGTTTTACTAATCCTTCCAGCTTTTTAACTTTGGTATTAGAAAATATTTTTTCTTCATCTATCTCTATATTAAAATTTTGTTCAAGAAGAGAAACTAATTCAACCCTGTCAATTGAGCTTAGCCCCAAATCCTGCAAACTTTTATGTCAAGGAACTTGACTAAAACTCCAGCTTTTAAGCTGGAGTTGTTCCTTGAGCATCCAAAAAACGAGCGCCTGCATCAAACTGCGGCTTTTAAGCCGCAGTGGCGCATCGTTTTTTTGATCTT
>Ga0194128_10011361_pt1 | contig 10346 bp, 13 predicted proteins | sample TA2KigCa65mmetaG_FD_148650 | JGI IMG/M metagenome (GOLD analysis project Ga0194128, IMG submission 148650) | Freshwater microbial communities from Lake Tanganyika, Tanzania - TA2015037 Kigoma Deep Cast 65m | ecosystem: Environmental > Aquatic > Freshwater > Lake | place: Tanzania: Lake...
GCCGCCGACGACGGCGCCGGCTTCACGCGCGAGTTGCTGAACCAGGCGTGGGTCGGTGATGTTCTCGACGAACAGCGCCCGGATGCCCTCATCCCGCATCTGGCGAACGAGCGCGGCGACCTCGCCGGCCGACGGTTCGCTTTCGGTACTCAAGCCAACCGGCGCGTGGAAGTCGATGCCGTAAGCGCGCCCGAAGTACTGGAATGCGTCGTGCGAGGTGATCACCTTGCGCCGGTCCGCGGGGACGGCGTCGAGCCGGGCGCGGACGTCGCGATCCAGCGCCGCGAGCTCGCCATCGTAGGCCTCGGCCCGGCGGCGGTAGTCGGCCGCGTGAGCCGGGTCGGCGGCAGCAAGCGCGCGGGCGATGTTGGTGACATAGAGGCGACCGTTGGCCAGATCCTGCCAGGCGTGGGGGTCGAGCTCGCCATGGTGATGGTCTTTCTCGCTCTCAGCATGTGCCTCTGAATGGTCATGATCGTGATCGTCTTCTACTTTCAACGCGGTGATGCCATCGCTGGCCACCACGACCGTCCCTTTGTAGCCCGAAGCCTTGACCAGGCGGTCGATCCAGCCTTCGAAGGCAAGTCCGTTGACGATGACGAGGTCCGCCTCCGCCAGCGCGCGCGCATCCGTCGGGGTCGGCTCATAGACATGAGCGTCTCCATCCGGTCCGACCAGCGTGGTGAGAGCGATGTGCTCCCCGCCGACATTCTGCGCCATGTCACCAAGAACGGAGAAGGTGGTGACCACCTTGAGCTTGTCGGCCGCCCAGGATGGAGAAGTCGTTGCGACGGCGAGCATGGCAAGCGCAGCAAGGAACAATCGGCGCGAAAGGCGATACATGGTTCGGGTCCTTCGTTGCGGTTCAGGCTTCGAGATGGCGGCGCGGCAGGAACCGCGTCCGCAGGCTGCCGCGCGGTCCCGCGGCAACCGATACGATGTAGATGCCGCCGGCGATCAGGATGATGGCAGGGCCGGACGGAAGGCTGGCGTGGTAGGAGAGCAGCAGGCCGGCATAGCCGGCGGCGAAGGCGATGGCGCTGCTCGTCGCCGCGAGAGTCGCCACCTGACCGGCCCAGAACCGGGCGGCGGCGGCAGGCAGCATCATCAGCCCGACCGCCATCAGCGTGCCCAGCGCATGGAAGCCGGCGACGAGGTTCATGACAACCAGCATCAGGAAGGCGAAGTGCAAAGCGGCACCTGGCCCACCCACCGCGCGCAGAAACCCTGGGTCGAAGCACTCGATGATCAGCCCGCGTCCGATGACTGCCAGGATGACCAGGGTCAGCGTCGCAATCGAGACGACAAGCTGCAGAGAGGCATCGTCGACGGCGAGAATGGTTCCGAAAAGGACGTGCATGAGATCCACGTTGCTGCCACGGGTAGAGACGATGAGCACCCCGAGCGCCAGCGAGATGAGATAGAAGGCCGCAAAGCTCGCATCCTCGCGCTGCGGCGTTACGCGCGCGACGAGGCCCGACAGAACCGCCACCGCAAGGCCCGCGATGAAGCCGCCGAAGCTCATGACGACAAGCGAGAGCCCGGCGATGATGAAACCGATGGCCGCCCCTGGCAGCACGGCGTGGCTCAGGGCATCGCCGACGAGGCTCATGCGGCGCAACACAAGGAGCACACCCACCGGGCCGCAGCCGAGGCTGAGCGCGAGGCAGGCCACCAGCGCCCTGCGCATGAACTCGAACTCGACAAACGGCTGGATGAGCGCGGCATAGGGGTCCATCAGACGACGCTCCGCCGGCAAATCTCGGCGCGGTCATCCCACGCCTCGGCCATCTGCCTTGCTTGGAAGAGATGCTCGGCGCGCAGCACTTCGGCCGTCGATCCCCAGGCGATGGGCTCTCGGGAGATCAGAAGAGTGTCGGGAAAGTTCTCCCGCACCTGATCGAGATCGTGCAGAACGGCGATCACGGTGCGCCGCTCGCCGTGCCAGCGTGTCACCACGGCAAGAAGGTCGGCCGTGGTCTTGGCGTCGATCGCGGTAAAGGGCTCGTCGAGCAGGACAACCGGACAGTCCTGCAACAACATGCGAGCGAACAGCACCCGCTGAAACTGTCCCGCCGACAGCGAAGCGATCGGCCGCCGGCCGAAGCCATCGAGACCGACGGCCACAAGAGCTTCCTCGGCTTGCCGCCGCAGCGTGCGCGTAACCGGACGGAACAGGCCTATCTTCCGCCAGTGACCGAGCAGCACGGTCTCCATAACAGAGATCGGAAAACTGCGGTCGATCTCGGCCTGCTGAGGAAGGTAGGCAATGTCGCGCCGGTGCAATCCGTTGCGTTCCAGACGACCATCGAGCGGGGACAGAAGGCCAATCAACCCCTTGAGCAGAGTGCTCTTGCCGGACCCGTTGGGGCCAACCACCGCCGTGAGCGAGCCAGCCAAGAAGCTGCCTGTCAGGTGATGCACGGCCGGATGGCGGTCGTATCCCAGGGTGACGTCGCTGAGGGAAAAGACGACCGTCATCGCAGCCACCCCAGCGCCCATGCCGCGGCGGTCCAGAGCAAGGCGGCGAGGCCGCCGGCCCAGAGAAGACGAGTGACCACGCCACTGCGAAGGGGCGAGATGCCAGCCCCGAGCCGCATTTCGTCCGAGGCCCTATCGATCCCAATCCGCCTACGCATTGATCGGCGACTCCCGCCTCTTTGTCTCCGATCCGGGTACAACGCCGTGCGGCAGGCTCGCGACATGGGCCGCGATCTCGCTAGGACGGGTGAACCACACATGCGCACTCTCGGCGTGCGCCCGAACGTGCTGAAGCGCGTGGCGAAGCTGGATCATCAGAACGACCTGAAGATAAAAGGACAGCCGCTCTGGCCCCTTCGGCAGTCGCGGGAAGCGGCGGTGCACGAATAGCGCCCAGATGGGTCGGAAGGTCTCTGCGCCCGATTGGCGATCGGGCAGGGGAGGTCAACACGCATGTTCAGAACTCCCCTTCAAGGCGCTTGTACCCCTGAACGAGAGAGTTGTTGGTGCGCACGACGTCCTCCGAGAACTCGGAGGCATCGGCCGTGACCTTTGGTATGGCGGTGAGGTCGGTGTGGGGTCCGATGCGCTGTGTCGAGGGGACGTAGAATCCGGCCGGCAGGTCGCAGCCATCGACCACCGAGTTGTGACGCACAACGCAGCCTTCGCCCACGGCGCAGTTGAAGAGCACACTGTTAAATCCGATGAAAACACTGTCGCCGACCGTGCAGGGACCATGGACAATCGCGCGATGTGCGATCGAAGTCCGCTCGCCGATGGTAACCGCGGCGCCAGACTTGGAATGGATGACCACGCCATCCTGGATGTTCGAGTGCGCGCCGATGACGATGGGCTCCATATGACCGTTCGCATCGACCTCATCAGCGCGGATCACCGCATACGGCCCAATGAAGACGTTCTCTTGAACGACCACGCGGCCGCAGAGAATGGCTGTTGGATCGACGAAAGCGCTGTCGTGGACGACCGGAAGATCGCCGCGCGGATTCCTGCGGATCATTTAGACGGCAATCCTGTTTGCATGGCTGAAATGGTTTGAGACCAGCGGGGACGTACCGACATCGACCTACCCGGTTCTCTGCCAAGCCGCGCCAACGGCCCGATCCCGAACAGCGACGCCGAGGGCAGCGAGTTCGTCGCGGATCCTGTCCGCGGTTGCGTAGTCTCGTTCTGATCGCGCGGCCAGCCGTGCCTCAACCAGACGCTGAATTTTTTCCGTGTCTCCGACGTCTGCTGTGTGCTGTCCGAACCACGCGGCCGGATCCTGCTGCAGCAGGCCCAGCAAGCCGCCCGCTTCACGCAAGGCCACCTTGTATGCCGCACGATCCGCCACGGTCGTCGTTTGGCGTGCTGCCTTCGCCATGCGGAAGAGTTCAGCGATTGCGGCGGGGAAGTTCAGATCGTCCTCAAGGGCCGTTTCGAACGCATCGAGCAGGCCCGGCGGACAGGCATCGTCCGGGGCATCGCCAAGGTCCCGAAGCACACCATAAAGACGGTCGAGTCCACGCTTCGCCTGAACGAGCCCTTCCGTGTTCCAGTCGAGCGGCTGGCGGTAGTGCGCGCTCAGAAGCGCGTAGCGTATCGCCTCGCCCGGCGCCTGACCCAACAGGTCGCGGACGAGAAGCACATTGCCGAGCGACTTCGACATCTTCTGCCCCTCAACGGTGACGAAGCCGTTGTGGACCCAGAAACGGCAATAGAGCTCTCCGTCATGGGCGCAGGTGCCTTGTGCGATCTCGTTCTCATGGTGCGGAAAGATCAGGTCCTGGCCGCCACCATGAATGTCGATCGACGCCCCCAGATGCCGCTCGATCATCGCCGAGCACTCGATATGCCAGCCGGGCCGCCCGCGGCCCCAAGGGCTTTCCCAGCCCGGAAGGTCTGGTGTCGAGGGCTTCCAGAGCACGAAGTCCGCCGGGTCGCGCTTCCAGGGGGCCACTTCCACCCTCGCACCAGCGATCATCTCGTCACGATTGCGGCCAGACAGGGCCCCATATGCCGCAAAGGAGCGCACATCGAACAGGACGTGTCCCTCAACCGCATAGGCGTGACCCCGCGCGATCAGCCCCTCCACCATGCCGATGATCTCGGGAATGTGCTCCGTCACGCGCGGCTCGAGGTCCGGCGTCAGGACCCCGAGTGCCGCCATGTCGTTAAGGTAGGCTTCGATGTAGCGCTCGGTGATCGCCGAGATCGGCTCGCCGGTTTGCTGCGCGGCTGCGTTGATCTTGTCGTCGACATCCGTGAAGTTGCGGGCGTAGACGACCCGCCCGAAGCGCCGCTTCAGGAGACGATAGAGAACGTCGAAGACGACCGCCGGGCGGGCATTGCCGATGTGAGCAAAGTTGTAGACGGTCGGCCCGCATACATACATCGTCACCTGATCGGGGTTCGCCGGTGAGAAGACCTCTTTCGTCCGGCTCAGCGTGTTGGTCAGACGCAGCGTCATGCCCGCACCTCGAACGTGGCGATGTCGCTGTCGCCTGTGTCGACCGGCAGGAGACTCGGCCGCTGGGCCTCGGCAGCCTTGAGCTTCCGCAGCGTGTCTCGGAGGACGGACTCGTCGATATCGCGCGTGATGAAGACAATCCGGGAGCGACGGTCTTCACTCGGCCACTCCTTCAGCATGACCGCGGGGTGGAAGATGTGCTGGACGCCGTGAATGACCACCGGTCCTTTGAGACCTTCGACGTTCACAATTCCCTTGGTACGCAGGAAGTCCGCGCCCCGAAGCAGAAGCAACGCTTCGAGCCAGAGATCGAGCGCATCCCCGCGGATCGGCTCATCGATCGTGAGGCAAACCGCCTTGATATGCGCGTCGTGGCGATTGACGTCGTTGTGTTGGTGGGCGTGGCCGTGCCCGGCCGTTCCGTGGCCATGATCGTGCGGCTCGTCATAGGCCTCCGCCCTGAGCCAGCGCTGCACGTCCAGGGTCTTGGTCTTCGGATCGTAGAGGCCGGCATCGAACAGCACTGCCGGATCGACGATACCGTTCGCTGCGATGATCTGCGGCGCGGCGGGGTTCAGGCCCCGAAGGCGGCTCTGCAATCCGATCACCATCTCGTTCGTGACGAGGTCCGTCTTGGTGATCAGCAGGCGGTCGGCCACCGCCGCCTGCTTGACGGACTCGATCTGTCGATCGAGCGAGCCGCCGCTGTTGACGGCGTCGACCGTGGTGATGACCCCGTCGAGGCGATAGCGCCGCGCGACAGACGGCTCGGTCATCAGCGTGTGGAGGATCGGGGCCGGGTCCGCGAGCCCGGTCGTCTCGATAATCACCCGGTCGAACCACAGCTTGCCGCCACGCGCGAAGCGCCCCGGTGCCTCGCGCAACGTCTTGGCAAGGTCGCCCCGAATGGTGCAGCAGAGACAGCCACTCGCCATCTCGATGACCACGTCATCCCTGCTATGCGTCACGAGGTCATGGTCGAGCCCGATCTCCCCGAATTCGTTGATGAGCACCAGGGTCCTACTCAGCGCGGGCTGCTGGATCAGATGGTTGAGCACGGTCGTCTTGCCGCTGCCCAGGAACCCGGTCAGCACCGAGATTGGCAGACGCTGCGACGATCCATCCAGATTCCAGCTTTCCATGGGGCCTCTCTCGCCCGTTCAGGCCGCGCCGGCCGCGATGCAGCGCGCGCACACGCCTTCCACCTCGACCACGCGCCGCGCCGCATGGAACTCCAGGGCGGCGGCATGCTCGGACAGCAGGCGCCCGATGCGCAGGTCCTCCAACTCGATCGACGCTCCGCAGTTGCTGCAGAGGAAGAAGAGACAATCATGCCGGCGTTCCGGATGGGCGCAGGGAACGTAGGCGTTCCTGCTTTGGATCTTTGAGACGAGACCCTGTGCGATCAGGAACTCGAGCGCCCGGTAGACGGTGGGCGGCCCGACCGGGCGGGAGTCCCTCCGCTTCAGCGCTTCGATTAGTTCGTAGGCGCCCGTCGGCCGACCGCTCTCCCAGAGCAGTTCCAGAACCTGGCGTCGCAGTTTTGTTAGCTGCGCCCCGCGCCCGCCGCAGAGCGATGCGGCCAGCGCGACCCGCTCACCCGGCGCGTGCTTAGCGCGGCAGCTGGTATCGGTGCAGGACCGTGGCTCGATTGAAAGGAGCGTCATCACGCTATCCCTTATTGCGCAGAGAAAGCGCAATGTTATAACGTTGCGTTTCGGAATTACAACAGCCAAGTACCCGCGAAAGCCGGGTGCGGCCGTAGGAAAGGGTTCGACATGGATACAGCGGTGGTCGGGAGCCGACCGGCGAATTCAATCCGCTCCGCATCGACGATGCGCCGGCGGCCCAGCCAGTCAGAGGCAGAAGCGGCCGTCCGCACGCTGATCGAATGGGCGGGCGACGACCCGGACCGGGAAGGGCTGAAAGGGACACCTGAGCGCGTCGTACGCGCCTATGAGGAGTTCTTCGCCGGATACAACGAAGACCCGGTCGACCTGCTTGCCACCACGTTCGAGGAAACCGCTGCCTATGACGAGATGATCGTCTTACGTGACATCCGCCTCGAATCGCACTGCGAGCACCATATCGTCCCCATCCTGGGCAAGGTGCATATCGGCTATTTGCCGTCTGGGCGGGTTGTCGGCATCTCGAAGCTCGCGCGCATCGTCGAGGTGTTTGCCAAGCGCCTGCAGATCCAGGAGGCCCTGACCTCGCAGATCGCGGACACCATTCAGGAGGTGCTTAAACCGCGCGGTGTCGGCGTTGTCATCGAGGCGGCGCACCAGTGCATGACCACGCGCGGGGTCCGCAAACCAGAGGTCAGCATGGTGACCAACCGATTGCTCGGCTCGTTCAGGGACGATCCGACCACCCGCCGGGAGTTTCTCGCGATGATCGGCAGCCCCAGGAGTGCTCCGCATGAGTCCTGACGAGGCCGGCTCGGCCGACCCTTCTCCCTTCGCCGCCCGCACCACGGTAGAGCAGGTCGAGGAAGGCCTCGACCTGGCACCCAGGTTCGGAGTCGACGGACTGATCCCGTGCATCACGACCGACGCCAACACGGGCGAGGTGTTGATGCTGGGCTACATGAATCGCGAGGCGCTGCAAAAAACCGTCGCGACCGGCGAGGCGCATTACTGGAGCAGGAGCCGCCAGTGCCTCTGGCGCAAGGGTGCGACCAGCGGGCTCGTCCAGGAGGTTGTCGAGATGCGCATCGACGACGATCAGGACGCTGTCTGGCTGCGCGTGCAGATCGGTGGCGGCGGTGCCAGCTGCCATGTCGGCTACCGCTCTTGTTTCTATCGGTCCGTGGAGTTGCGGGGACCATCGGGCGCGCCCGCCCGCCTCGCCTTCACCGAGGCTTCTTGGGCTTTCGATCCGAAGGTCGTCTACGGCGATGCGCCCAACCCGACGCAGCTTTGAGAGACGGTGAGATGCCCCTCATGCTTCCAGCGCAAGGTCTGCTCGAACCCGTCGATGACGCCTCCGGCGTCGATCTGCCGCCACGCTTCGCGGAAGCGCTGGGACACGTGCGCACCGTGATCGCGCGGTGCGACAAGGCCGGCATCCCCAACAATACGCTGCTCGCCGCGCTGATGACGGAGTTGATGCCACGTCTCGTCCGTGCCTACGGACCCGGTGGTGTGGCGTCGGTGCTCAATCAGCTGGCTCTCGAGCTTTCGAGCGCCGGTTCGGCGCAGACCAACCGGCAGTAGTGCATACCCAAACCATGAGCGGGAAACATCACATGACCGAGCGTAAGAAATGAAAGTCGCGTATGTCTTTGCCACAGACATGGCAGCGACGTTCAAGCTTGCCACCATGATCCTTCCGCAGCTGGAGGACGGCTCGCACGGCGCGACCGTCGTCGGCATGTTCTTCTTCGATGACAACCTGTTTTGTCTGCGTAAGGACGACCCGGTCGGCGAGCGCCTGGCCAAGGTCGCGAAGGATAAGGACATCCTGCTCATGATCTGCGACCAGTGTGCTGTGCGTCGCAACCTGGCTGAAGGCACCCTTGAGCAGTGCGGCAAGGGCGATGTCAAGGCGAAGGGTACGGTCGCCGGGGTGCAGGCCGGCTGCTTTCCCCAGCTCTACGCGGCGCTCGCACCCAACGCGCCCGACTTCGTCATCACGCTCTGAAGCATCGCCATGACCCAGCCCTTAGAGCGACCGAAGCTGCCCGTCACCGTACTCTCCGGCTTTCTTGGCGCCGGCAAGACCACGTTGATGAACCACATCCTCAACAACCGCGAAGGCAAGCGCGTCGCGGTCATCGTCAACGACATGAGCGAGGTGAACATCGACGCCGACCTCATCCGCGACGGCGGCGCCGATCTAAGCCGCACGGAAGAAACGCTGGTCGAGATGACCAACGGCTGCATCTGCTGCACGCTGCGCGACGACCTTCTCAAGGAAGTTCGCCGTCTCGCGCAGGATGGCCGGTTCGACTACCTCTTGATCGAATCGACCGGCATTTCCGAGCCACTGCCCGTGGCGGCCACCTTCAACTTTCGGACGCAAGAGGGCGAGAGCCTCGAGGACGTCGCGCGCCTCGATACGATGGTCACCGTGGTCGATGCCGTGAACCTCCTGCGCGACTACGCATCGACCGATTTCCTCAAGGATCGCGGCGAGGCGCTGGGAGAGAAAGACACCCGCACGCTGGTCAACCTGCTCGTCGATCAGATCGAGTTTGCCGACGTCGTCATCTTGAACAAGGTTGATGCCTCATCGCCCGAACTCCTTGATGCCGCGCGCAAGATCATACGGTCGCTCAATCCCGACGCCGACCTGATCGAGACGAGCATGTCGCGCGTGCCCCTCGGCAAGGTCTTGAACACTGGCCGGTTCGAACACGATAAGGCGCAGGAACATCCGCTCTGGTACAAGGAGCTTTACGGTTTCGCGGACCATAAGGCTGAGACGGAAGAGTATGGGGTGCGCAGCTTCGTGTATCGGGCCCGCCGCCCCTTTCATCCCGAGAAGCTTTACGCTTTCATCAACGAGTCGTGGCCGGGAGTCATTCGCGCCAAGGGGCACTTCTGGCTGGCCACTCGTCCCGAATGGGTCGGCGGGCTAAGTCAAGCCGGAGCGATTGTCCGCCACGAAGCCATGGGCTTCTGGTGGGCCAACGTGCCCAAGGAGCGTTGGCCCGATGATCCGGAGTGGCGGCAGCACCTCGCCAAAATCTGGGACCCCGTCTACGAAGACCGGCGCCAGGAGCTCGTTTTCATCGGCACCGACATGGATGAGGCCGCAATCCGACGTCGTCTCGACGCCTGCCTTGTCGGCGACGCCAACGCCAAGACCATGCCGTCCGCAGCCTGGAGAAAGCTAAAGGATCCCTTCCCGTTCTGGAAGCGGGCCGAGCCGGCATGATCGGTCCGTCGCTATTGCTGGAAGGTGAGGCAATCGGAACCTCCGCCACATTAGGCGTGGGCATCGAGACATGCGACGCGGCGGAGGGCCTCGCTGTCATCAACAAACCCGACTTGGAACTCGTGATCTGGCGGCGCGCACTTCCGCTGTGTTTGACGACCTGGCTTGAACGAATGGACGCTTCGCGTCTTCCTGACATACGTGTTCTTGTCGAGCCCGGTGATCTTCGACGTGCGGTGGAACCGCATTTGGACGACTGTGGTATGCCTCCGGGAGACATGCGAGATCTGCTGATCAGGGACATCGATGAGCTCGTCTCGGCATTCTCCAAGGTTACCCGGACCGCTTTGGTTGATGTGAGGCTGGAGCGCGTCAACCATGATGCCTGTTGGAAGTTCCACCGCGACTGCGTGGAGGCGCGCTTGCTGTCGACCTATCGCGGTCCCGGGACCGAATGGGTCCAGCCGGTCCACGCCACGCAGGCGTTGCGCCAGCAGAAGCTGTTCAAAGGACC
>Ga0194128_10011369_pt1 | contig 10339 bp, 4 predicted proteins | sample TA2KigCa65mmetaG_FD_148650 | JGI IMG/M metagenome (GOLD analysis project Ga0194128, IMG submission 148650) | Freshwater microbial communities from Lake Tanganyika, Tanzania - TA2015037 Kigoma Deep Cast 65m | ecosystem: Environmental > Aquatic > Freshwater > Lake | place: Tanzania: Lake...
TGGGATTGGTAATGTTTATCGGACAGCAAGTGCCAATTCCGCCAATCCAGTTTTGAAAACCATTCATGGAAAAGTCGGCATTGGGACAACCCCCACCTTGTTGACCAAATAAGGCTACAGGAAGCAGAGTTCCAAAAACAAGAATCTGTTTTTTAACTGAAATTAAATGTCGAAATACATCCATTTTACGGTCAAATATAAATAAAAGACCATAAATGAGATAAAAAGTTGCATCAGAGGAAAAAGGAAATTCCTGTTTCCCAAAAACACCTCATTTCTTTTCTACCTAAAACGCTTTTTCAATAGGTCAAACCCACACTAAAATACATTAAAAAATGTATTCCTGAGACTTAGGGAAAAAGCAGCACAAAAACTCCAACCCTACCGCAGCAAATTTACATTTCCACGGAATTCATGGTATTCACCATAAAAATCCCGAACTATAATGCGGTACACGTAGATGTCTTGCTTAGCCGGACCATTCGCATATTTACCATCCCAACCCTTCTTCATAGGCTCTAGATTCTTGTAATAAGCAACTTCTTCGCCCCAGCGGTTAAACACCCACATCTCTGCCTCTACAATTCCACGACCATGCACCATGAATTCGTCGTTGGTCCCGTCGCCATTTGGCGTAAAAGAATTGGGAATGTAAACCGTGAAATCTGAATTGATCCGTACCGTATGGTAAATAGAATCCGAACAACCCTTGTCGGTTGCAATCCATAAATAAATGGTATAAGTGCCTGTATCGGCCGGATACACATGCGACACATGCTGCGAAGTGTAGGTACTACCCTCGCCCATTTCCCAATAGAATTGGGTTGGATTCCCTTGGCTCAAGTTCGTGAACTCCAAATTCCGTTGTACAATGGTTGGGTTCTCGGGGCTGAAGGCAAACTCCGCGTCTGGCAAAGCGTACACCTTAATTGTGTCAACCATCGTTACCGTTGTATCGCAATTCTTGTCGGAATTTGCATACAAAGACACCGTATAAACTCCCGGAGTCATATAATACTGAGTGGGATTGGGTATGCTCGCCGTTTGACCGTTTCCAAAATTCCACAAATAACTGGTAATCGTATTGTTGCCCGGTATGGTGGTGGTGTTGGTAAAATTCACAAACAAGGGGGCACAACCCTCAAAGGGGTACGGAGTAAAATCAACCCGAGGGCGAGGATATATTGAAACCGGTTTGCTTATGCTGTCTATGCAACCTTGATTGCTCGTTGCAATCAACGTAACCATATACGTTCCGTCGGCAGGGAATACAGCGGTTGGATTCGCAACAAACGAGTTCGGTAAAGTTGGCGTAGCAAAGTCCCAAATGTAGCTCGTGATGCTTCCGCCTTGAATAACCGACGAGTTGGTGAAGGTTACCGTTTCGCGGCTGCACTCGCTTGGTGCAGAAAAATCAGGTTCAGGCAAGGGGTGCACAGTTGTGTTGCCGTAGGCCGTATCGGCACAGCCATTCGCCGAAATCACAATCAATTGAACAGGATAGGTGCCGGGCGTTTGGTACGTGTGGTTGGTTACTCCCTGATTCCCTGTAGCTCCGTTGCCGTAGTCCCAAAACCATTGCGCAACCGTTCCGTTGGTTACCGTAGATTGGTCGGTAAATACCGTTGGTACTCCATGGCATACGTTGGGAGCCGACATCGCTGCTTGAGGCCAATGGTAATTGGTATAAGGAAGGGTAACCGTATCTAAACAACCCTGATCGCTGGTTACAATCAACGTTACATTCCAGGTGCCGTTGGTCGGATACGTGTAGGTCGGCGAGGTTTGATTGCTCGTTTGACCATTCCCAAAGTTCCAGCTCCAGTTCTGTATGGTTCCTGGATTCGAAATCGTAGATTGATTCGTAAACGGTGCAATCATTCCGCATGACGCTGGAAGAGCAAAATTCGCCACCGGCTTGGGCGTAATCAATAAACTCTGTGTTACCGTATCGGTACAACCCCCAACTCCAGCAACAATCAACGTTACAGTGTAGGTGCCATGCGTTGAATAAAAATGAGATGGATTCTGCTGGGTTGATGTTTGGCCGTTGCCAAAATTCCAATTCCAACTCGCTATCGTTGAATTCGGTATGGTCGATTGATCCGTGAACGGAGCAAACGAACCGTAGCAAGTCTGAGGAACTGAAAACGCAGCCTGAGGTATTGACCACGTAACAAAAGGCTGGGTCAAGGTATCGGAACACCCTTCGTTCGATACCACAATCAAAGTAATGTTGTATGGCCCTGGAACCGTGTACTGATGAGAGGGGTTTTGCTGGTTCGAAGTTTGACCATTGCCAAAATTCCATGAATGGGTAACAATGCTGCCAGGGTTGGCAATGGTTGAAAGATTCGCAAACGAATTCAGCAATCCACAGGAGTCGGGCAAGCTGAAATTCGCCACAGGAGTCGGGGGAACATTCACCGTTTGGCTTATGGTGTCAGTACATCCGCCTTGACCGGTAACAATCAACGTAACGTTGTAAACCCCATGCGTCGGATAGCTGTAGCTCGGATTTTGCTGCGTGCTCGACTGCCCATTGCCATAATTCCAATTCCAGTTCGTGATGGTCGAATTTACAATCGTTGAATTGTCTTGGAATGGTACCGGATTGCCATGGCAGGTTTGAGGTCCAGTAAACGCTGCCGTTGGAATAGACCAAACCGTGAAAGGCTTAACAATGGTATCAATGCAACCTTGGTTCGAGGTAACTATCAACTGAACGTTGTACACCCCTGGAGAGGCATAATTGTAGTTCGCATTCGCCGTATTGGCTGTTTGACCGTTGCCGAAATTCCAGGCATACGAAGTAATAAAACCAGGGGGAGCAATCAAAGATGTGCTGCCAATGCTGCCCGAAAGACCGCAAGAGGGCGGAAGGTTAAAATCAGCAACAGGTGTTGGAGGTACATTGACAACCTGGGTAGCTGTATCAGAACATCCGCCAGGACCAGTGGTAATCAACGTTACAGTATACTGACCCGGGTTCACATAATTCATGCTGGGGTTGGTCTGAGTCGAAGTTTGACCATTGCCCAGGTTCCAGTTGTACGACATCTGACCATTTCCTTGAATGGTCGAAGTGTTGGTGAACGGAACCGTATTGCCATGGCAGGTTTGAGGGGCCGTAAACGAGGCAACTGGAATAGCATAACGGGTAACCTGTTGGGTAACACTGCCCGTACAGCCGCTATTCGAGGTGGCCGTTAAGGTAATGGTATAGGTACCGGGGTTCGTGTAATTGAAATTCGGGTTGGCGTTCGTCGAAGTTTGGCCGTTGCCCAAGGTCCATTGATATCCTGTAACCGTGCTGGGGGGGGCAACGGTGGTGGTATTGGTAATTTGACCAGTTAATCCACAAGGCGGAGGCATGGTAAACGAAGCAACGGGACGAGGATGAACGGTTACGGATTGAACAACGGTATCCTTGCAACCTCCAGGTCCGGTAACAATAAGTTGAACCGTGTAAGTTCCAGGATTAGCATAGGTATGCCAAGGGCTACCCTGAATTGAAGTATTGCCATCGCCAAAATTCCAATTGTGGTTCATCAATCCACCTCCTAGAATGGTTGAAGTATTGACAAAAGGGGTAACCTGCCCATGGCAAACGTTGTTAAACGTAAAGCTGGCACTGGGAATGGAATTAATTGTAACCGGCTGAACAATGGTATCGGAGCATCCATTGTTATCGGTCACCACCAATTCAACGTTGTAGGTGCCGGGAGAGGTATAGGTATGGGATGGATTTTGGAGGGTATCAAAAGTACCATCGCCAAAGGCCCAACTCCAAGACACCAAACTGCCTGGCTGAGAAATGGAGGACGAGTCCGTAAAAATCCGAACCATTCCACAGGCCGTATCGGCCACAAAATCTGGAGTTAAAATCGGAGGAACAACCACGGGAAGCACCACCGTATCTTCGCAACCTACCTGGGCCGATGAAATTAAAGTAACATTATAGGTACCGGGCGAGGAGTACTGGTGAATGGGGTTTTGTTGTGAGGAGTTGGGGCTACCATCACCAAAATCCCAGTTCCAAACCGCGGGCTGAACACCTGGAATGGTAGTGGAATCATTAAACTGAAGGGTGCCGTTGCACAAATTTTGGGTAAAAAAGTGAGCAGTGGGAAGCACGGGGTTAATGTTGGCAGACAACTGGGCTGTACAGCCGGTAGCAGAAGTTAGGGTTACCTGATACACGTTTTGACCCCATGTGGGGTTGGTGATAGAAATTTGCTGGGTAGTTGCACCGTTCGACCATAGGTATCCAACAAAACCCGGAGGAGCAACCAAGGTTGCAACCGTATCGCCAACGCAATAGGTAATATCAATTTGCAAAGGGCGGCATTCTGCAGATAAGTAGCCATAACCATAGTGGCCTGACAAAGAACAATCGCCTGTTCTTGCCTCAATGGTTACAACTTGACCAACATAGTTTAGAAGGTTTACACCCGTGGTGGTCCAGTTACGCCAACGAACTTGGCCTACACTTTGAAAACCTGGCACATTTCCCCCGGCAGCAACTTGATAAAAAGTACATGGAATAATTTGACCATTTTGATTGCGAACCTGCATTTCAAATCGGGGTTGTTGAACTGGAGTATGACCGGGATCCTGCATAACAACGGCATACCTATAGATAAACAAAGCATTTTGTTGGGTAACAGTAAAAGAATATCTTAAAGATTCAGCTTGAGCACCTGTTTGGCTATTTCCTAAGCGGGCGGATTGGGCTACCCCGGGTGGAGTCCGAGTTAGGGCATTGATAATAGGATCTAAGCCTGGTGTCATTATGGTATGCCGCCCATTTTGAATGGTATTGGGATTGGTAATGTTTATCGGACAGCAAGTGCCAATTCCGCCAATCCAGTTTTGAAAACCATTCATGGAAAAGTCGGCATTGGGACAACCGTTGTTTTGTCCGCTAAGGGTAGTAGAAAAGGCAATTGCAATTGCAATGGCAAGAAGACCTTTAAGTAGATGACTAGGATTAAATAGAATCATTGGGGAAGAAATGCTTGATGAAAGACACCTAGAAACCGAAAAAGTTGCATGATTTGGGGTTAAATTTTTAAACATAATTAACGAATCAGGTCTTAAATTCAAGTTACAAATGCAACTTTTGGATTAAACAATAATTCTTTCATTACAAATATAGGTGTTTCGAATTTGAATCGTTTTCTTGGGCGTGAATTTATTTTGAGTTCAACTTCTTTTACTTGTTCTTCTGTTATAGATTTAAAGTCCATTTTCTTAGGAAAATACCGTCTTATTAATCCATTTGTGTTTTCATTAGAACCGCGTTCCCAGGAGTGATATGGATTTGCGAAAAAGAAGTCAATTGATAGCGTTTCACTTATTTTTTGATGCTGGGCAAATTCTTTCCCATTATCGGCTGTAATTGTCTTTATATGTTGTTTCCAGTCCATTAAAAGTTCACAGGTTACTCGAGAAATTTCTTCTGCACTTTTAGATTCAACCTTACCTATTTTCAGCATGCCGCTAGCCCTGTCGTTAATGGTCAATAATGCTCCTTTGTGATTTGCTCCCATTACTAAGTCTATTTCTAAATCGCCAAATCTGTTTCTATCATTAACTATCTCAGGTCTATTCTCTATCCCTACTCTGCCTTTGATTATACCGCGATTGTCCTTAGATGCGCCTCTCTTTCGGTATCTTCTTCCTTTTCTGCGCAAGTGCTCGTGTAGATTACCTTTACGCTTTTTATCTGTCCAAACATGCTGATAGATGCGTTCTTTAGAGACCGTCTGCTGACCAGTTTTCTTGAGAAACCCTTCTACCTGTTCTGGGCTATAATCTTCTCTAATAAGAGCCTCAACAGCGGACTTTATTTCTGGGGTAAAGGAAATCTTCTTGGGTTTTTCATTCATCCGTTTCTGATACTTACGATGCGCTAAATCACTTTTATACTGACCGCTTCTTTGATCACAATTACGCTTGATTTCTCGACTCACAACAGATTTATGTTTATCGATAACTCTGGCAATCTCAGTAATCTTAAATCCTTTTTCTAACAAACAAGATATCGTGTATCTTTGCTCTTGGGTGATATGACTCATACTTTGGCAACTTTGGACGGGAGACAAAGTTAGTCGTGTTTCCATGTCAGAGGAAAGAGGGGTTATTTTTAGCTTCTCTTTCTCTGATAAAAACATCTTAACATTTAGCTCCCTAAAAGTTGCATTTGTAACTTGAATTTAAGAAATACCATCAAATTTACTGCACCACAAGCACCTGTATGGCCTGTTGAACATTGTTAACAATAAAATAAATACCCTGCGGCAAAATGCCAGGAACATGAATTTGAGCCTGTTCGCTAGAATACACCTGCTGCAAAACTTTACCCTGAACGGAAACCCAATTCAAAGGCATGCTTTTCCATTCTTTTGGTAGGTTTAGCCTTTGTCCAGCTTGCACCGGATTCGGAAAAACGCGAAGATTGCTGCCCGTTTCAGTGGAAAATCCAGAGCTGATTTTTTTACCTATGCAGTATTCTCCCGATTGGGGTTTTAGTAAGTCGAAACGACCAATTTTATCGTTTAAGTTCGCCCCCGGAACATGCAAAGCAACCGTGGGATCGGCGGTGGCTTCAGTCCAAACGGCATCCCGATTCGGACGAAAAAACAAGACCAAACTGTCTTCCGAACCCAGAATGAGTTCGTTGTCTAACCGCGCTGAGCTTCCGGTAGTTCTGCCGTTGTAATTCAATGCCAAGGTTAAGTCGTTTGGAGGCCCATCAGGAAAATAAAAAGACCAATGCCGTTGTGGATTTAGCATACATCCGGGACCCCAACCGTTGGCTCCCGTCCAACGGTGCCCAGCAAACATTCGGTAGGGCGTTGAGCTTGTTTTGGCTGCCGTAACCAGGGCATAGCCCAACGAATAATTTCCGGAATTCGACAAAAGTGTGTCGGCAGCCGTTTCGGCCAAACCTAGGGCCTCGTTTCGGTTTACTACTGCATGTTTGGGTTCAAAGGGAAGGGTAGTGGTGGCCAAGGTGCTGTCGCCCTGAATCACAACGGTTTGTTTGAGTTCTTGACCTGAGTTCCCAAGCCAAGTTAATTCAATGGGAATGCCTGATGAATAGCCTGTTTTTCCTTTCAGGTGTTGGGTTAGGTAAACAGATGCATTGTATTGATTGCCAGAAGGTAAAAAACTGGGTTTTTCTGGAATAATGCCCGTCCACCCCGGTTTACGCACCCACTCAAGAAAAAAGCTGTTAAGGTTGATTCCGCTGGCTTGTTCTAGGGCTTGTTGGAAAGAGGCTGCATCCCAATTGCCAAAGGAGAATTGCTGCAACGCCGTTTGAAGCGAACCAAAGAACAGGCTGTCGCCCATGATGCCGCGCAGGCTATGGATTACATCTGCTCCTTTGCTGTACGTCGTACTGCTGTAAATGTGCTGAGGAGGCACTCCGCTGATGGGCCAGTAGCCTTGTTCGTTCCAATGCAAATGCTGCAGCAATTCTGTGTGGGTTGAACGAAATAAATTCATATAACTGCTGCGGCTGTACATCAATTCATTGAACACCCATTCGGAGTAAGAAGCAAACCCTTCGTTTAACCACATATCGTCGGCGGTTCGGCAGGTGGCTAGGTTGCCCCACCAGGCATGGCTGAGTTCATGCACCAGCACATCTTGGTAGGCCAAGCCGGCGGTGCCCAAAGAAATGGGATAAGCAATGTTTTCCGCGTGCTCCATGGCTCCGCCCGTCATGGGGACCAAAGAATAGCCCACCTTTGAAAAGCGGAAGGGCCCAAAGCGTTGCTCAAAAATATGAAAGGCCGAATCTAAGTTTAGGCAGGCTTGAGAAAATGCAGCCGTGTCTTGAGCCCTGGCAGCGAAAACCTTAGGAAACGTATTGCCGTTTAGGTGAGAGTGAATGGAGTCGTTTAAAAATTCAAAATCGGCCACCGCCACCGAGGCCAGATAGGGGGGAATGGGCAAAGATTGACGGTAATGCATGTACCTTCCTCCTTGGCCATCAAGGGAATCTTGAATCAAATGGCCTCCGGCAGTGGCGGCCTTTACCGATGGCATCCAAATTTTATAATCAAACAAAGCCTTATCGGTAAAATAATCCAAGCAAGGAAACCAAGTGCGCCCATAGCTGGGCGGAATTTCACTTAAAGATACGCCCACGTTGAAAGCAAAGCCCTGGGTTTGGTAAAAGCCGCCAAACGAGGGGTCTTGTTGAGGCAGGCCATGGTAGTAGATTTGAATTTCGGTGGTGTCGCTGAGGGCAGGAGAAAAATACAACCTAATCTTTTCTGCATTCCCCAATTGAAGAAAGGGCAGGGGAGCCTGTGCTAAAACGACCGAGTCAACCGTTAAGCCCTTTAAATCAAAATCTAAGCTGTCCAGATTTTGAAGAGGAAGAAAGCGAATGCTGGCTTGACCTTTTAAGATAAAGGGACTAAATTGCCTGAAGTCTAGGTTCAGGTCATAATGCAAAACATCCAACTGGGTGGACCGGTTGTCGTTGGGGTACAACTGAGCAAAGCCTGAAACATAAGCCATGCAAAGGGCAGAAAGTAAAATACTACGTGCGAACATAGGCTAAAAGTACAAAACCTTAATTTTACACCTGTAAATTCGCAAAAAGAATGCTACATTTATACACAACAAAGGTCTTGTTACAATTGTAATATGAAAACATTTTCCAAACGGCTAGCTTGGCTTCTGGCTCATGAAGAGATGAGTAGAGCTGAATTTGCCCATAAAGTACGCATTTCAGTATCCAGCTTATCGCATTTATTGAGCGACCGAAACCTTCCCGGTATGGAGCTGTTGATGGCCATGTGCAGGGAATTTCCCGGGCTAAATCCTTCTTGGCTTCTGTTGGGCCAGGGAGAAGCTTTTGGGCCGGCAGAAAGGTCTAATACAGGTTTGTTTGATTCCCAAGACTTAAACGCAGCAGCCATGAATTTGGGCATAACCGAGATTCCAGATCCGATTCAAGAGCCCAAACCAGGCCCCACAACTCAGGTAGGCCTTAAAGCGCCTGTGGAGGTAGAGGCAGGCCCCCCAAAAGCGACCAATGAGTTCCCTTCGGTATTGAATTCCGATTTAGAATCAGATATTGAGTATGTTATGGTGTTTTATCGGAATGGAACATTTAAGAAATACAAGTCCGCTAAGGATTGATTAAGCCTTGCATTTTCCCTTCCACCATCCCATAATTTACATTTGTAATACAAAGAGGTGCTTCCCTTACAATTTAGAGCAATGAAGGTTTTCTTTTCGCATCCACAGGAAACTTAATAATGCATTACAAATGTAATAAATAACAGCTTTTTTGTATTTTACAATTGTAATTCACCCTGTTTTTAGATGTCTATAAAAAACATAATTACCTAAATGATAGTCATTTGCACTTAAATGCATACTTTAAATTGCAATGGGCAAAACGAATCGGGCCGCCCGGCGCCCTGATTGCAGTGGAAAGGACCTGCAGTGCCCAGCCCTATTTTGCGGGTGGCGAGGAGGCGACTTCAGGAGCCACCGCAGCCCCCAGCAAAATGGCTGGGCCCTGTAGGTACTTGCAGCGGAAAGCAGGATTAGCGCCCCAAATTCTCCCCCAAACCCGCGATAATTTTGTACCTTTCCAGCCTGAATTTTTGTGCATATGCCCCTGATATTAACCGAAACCAAGGCCGCAGTTCGGGTTATTTCGCTGAACCGCCCCGAGTTGATCAATGCCTTTAACCGTGCTATGGCTGCCGAACTGCAATCGGCTCTGGCCGATGCCGCAGCCGATGATCAAATTCGCGCTGTTTTGCTCAAAGGCGAAGGCCGTGGCTTTTGCTCCGGACAAGATTTGGCGGAAGCCATCGATCCCAACGGGCCTGCCATTCAAGAAATTGTGGAAAAAACCTACAATCCCATTGTTTTGGCGCTGCGCTCTATGCCCAAACCCGTTGTTTGCGCTGTGCATGGAGTCGCTGCCGGAGCCGGTGCAAATGTGGCTTTGGCGGCCGATTTAACCCTTTCTGCTCAATCGGCCAGCTGGGTACAGGCCTTTTCGAAAATTGGACTTATTCCCGATTCCGGGGGCACGTTCATGCTGCCTAGGCTTGTTGGTCTGCAGCGCGCAGCCGGTCTATGCATGCTTGCCGATAAAATCAATGGCGAAGAGGCGGAACGCCTCGGCCTAATTTGGAAATGCCTGCCCGACGATGTTCTGTTTTCCGAAGCCCTGGCCTTGGCCGATCGGCTCAGCCAAATGCCAACCCAAGGCCTTGCCTTGACCAAACAGGCCTTTAACGAAGGTTTGAACCAAAGCCTGCAAGCTCAATTGCAACGCGAAGCCCTG
>Ga0194128_10011375_pt1 | contig 10336 bp, 5 predicted proteins | sample TA2KigCa65mmetaG_FD_148650 | JGI IMG/M metagenome (GOLD analysis project Ga0194128, IMG submission 148650) | Freshwater microbial communities from Lake Tanganyika, Tanzania - TA2015037 Kigoma Deep Cast 65m | ecosystem: Environmental > Aquatic > Freshwater > Lake | place: Tanzania: Lake...
CACTTTACCTCCGCCAGGTCGATCGTGGGTTGGGCAGACCGCTGAGACGAAACTCATTGCAGTGTGTGTGTGTGTTGTCTCGCGCTTCTGGCGTGCTTCAGAATAATCTGAAGCTATACCGGTGCATCGCTCCCGGCCACCAGGCTCTGCCAGTGTCCTGCTCGGTGTGTTTCGGTGGTGACTTTCTCGCAGTCTGGCTTTTCCAGACTATTCATGCTTGCCAAGGATCCTTCAAAACGTAAGCATGTTGGGATGGTTCTGGAAGGTTGCCGTCAAGATATTAGGATTCCTGTCATCGGGGGGTGAGGGCAGGGTATCGGGGGGTGAGGGCAGGGTATCTATGTCTGTGCCTGATTAGCGGAATGCAGACTGTGTCTCCGCCAGGACGCCACCGTCAACGCCAGCCTTTGTCGTCCCAGGCTCTGTCAGGATGGTGTCAGTGCTCCAGTCTGGCATTTGCGTTTTTGAGACCTAGGCTTTTCTAATCTTACTGACTTAGCATTGCCGGTGGTCGAGGATAGTCCTTCATGAGTTAGCATTGCCGGTGGTCGAGGATAGTCCTTCAGCAAGCATCAAGCAGTGCGGACCGCGCGCGCTTCAGTGGCTCGAAGCTGGAAGCCCTTCCTGCTGCAGTGTCTGGCAGTTTTGTGTGGTTGCGAGGCCTGGTGCTTGCGACCAGGCTTTGCCAGTCCGATTGTGCTCCAGCGAGGGAGCGATATGGCGATCAGCTTTGCAGCGAAGCCGATGGAGACCCTCAAAAACATGAACGCGCAGTCCTCCAAACATGCCTCGTGGGTTGTTCGAGTTCTGTCGCCGAAGATAATTCACTATACGTTCAACTCCAAAGGACAGCAGGTCGCAGCTGAGAAGTTTGTCTGCTTGTTGGTGTCGAAGGACCCGAAACAGTTTATGTTCGGCAGCGTCCCGTTCAACTTTGCCAACAAGAAAGCAGCCAAGGATGCCTTTGAAAGGTTTCAGGACGGTGCGTGCTTCCGGGTTCATCAACCTGAGTTCGATAGCAAATTTAAAACGGAATTCATGAGCACGAGCATCAAGAAGGCTTTGCTCATGACCAAGCCTACTGATCTGGAAGCCATCGCCATCTCGGATGCTGAAACCTTGAAGGACATTGCTGGCTACGTGGACTTGGGCTTGTCCTTGACGCAAACGCTGGATCGATTGAAACACTGGCAGTCCACCCAGATTTTGTCAGGTTCTTCTCGCCAGGCCCAGCTCTTGAATGTGACAGGCAAAGTGCAGACCCTTGGTCCACAGAAGCAAGTAATTTCGGCTGGCCGAGCGCGCAAAGTTGCGGGCGTGGAGTTGGTGGATGAGAAGGGGAGCGTGGTGGGGCTTAGCATCTGGGACGAGGCATACGATCAGGTTTCGTCATTGAGTCTGGGGCAGGGGATCACTATAGTTGGATGCTCGGCCCAGCGCGATGGAGAAGAAATCAAGTTGAGCTTGTGGGACAATGCGCATGTCTTAACAGGAGGTCCCATTGCCGAGTCTCTGACACGCTTGGATCCGCACGACTCGGAAACTGCAGAAGGGACGTCCGAGGCGATTGAGCGGTTGCAGTGGCAGACAGCGGATCCACTCCCCATCCGGCACGGGGATGGCTTTCGTTGGCAAGGCGACGGTGGCATTCCAGGCGATCCGGTAGCTGGTGCAGCCCTGTCTTCCATTTCTGAGCATGGTAAAGATTGGAGCTGCACCCGCCGTTCCATAGAGGTCGAGCACCGCCCGACCGACGCCCCGAAGCAGGCGGACTTGGAACCAGACCGGAGCAGATCGCCGGCGAGCTTCAGGCTCCGTGCAGAACGACAGGGAGCCGGCAAGCAAGAGGCCGCGACTTTGCAATCCCGGGCGGCGAACGCCGCGAGCACCGCATGTGTAAGTTAAGGTCATCGCAGTTCCCAGCGCTTCTGCTTCTCCAGGCGTTGCCAGGGGAGCCTGTCCTTTGTGGTTCGCTTGTTATGCGTGACAGTCTGCTATTGCAGTTCCGAGTGTTTCTGGCTCTCCAAGCTCGTCCAGAGTGACGTCAGCTTGGTTGGTGAGCCGTGTTCACTGTGGAGACCTTTACGGTGGTGCAGTGTGAGTTTCGGCGAAACAAGGATGTTCATCTTTAGATTTGAAGGCTTTCGTCAAAGCAGGATCCCGTCCACCAAGCTCTGCCAGTGTCCTACTCGGTGTGTTTCGGTGGTGACTGTCTGGCAGTCTGGCTTTTCCAGACTATGCATGCTTGCCAATGGTCCTTCAAAATGTAAGCATGTTGATGTGGTTCTGGAAGGTTGCCGTCAAGATATTAGGATTCCTGTCATTAAACATCACTAGCGTTCTGTTTTGTTATCGGGGGTGAGGGCCGGGTATCTATGTCTGTGCTTGATTAGCGGAATGCAGACTGTGTCTCTGCCAGGACGCCACCGTCAACGCCAGCCTTTGTCGCCCCAGGCTCATCCAGGATGGTGTCAGTGCTCCAGTCTGGCATTTGCGTTTTTGAGACGTAGGCTTTTCTAGTTTTACTGACTTAGCTTTGCCGGTGGTCGAGGATAGTCCTTCATGAGTTAGCATTGCCGGTGGTCGAGGATAGTCCTTCAGCAAGCATCCAGCAGTGCGGACCGCGCGCTCTTCAGTGGCTCGAAACTGGAACCCCCTCCTTGCTGCAGTGTCTGGCAGTTTTGTGCGGTTGCGAGTCCTGGTGCTTGCGACCAGGCTTTGCCAGTCCGATTGTGCTCCAGCGAGGGAGCGATATGGCGATCAGCTTTGCAGCGAAGCCGATGGAGACCCTCAAAAACATGAACGCGCAGTCCTCCAAACATGCCATGTGGGTTGTTCGAGTTCTGTCGCCGAAGATAATTCATTATACGTTCACCGCCAAATCACAGCAGATCAAAGCGGAGAAGTTTGTCTGCCTGTTGGTGTCGAAGGACCCGAAACAGTTTATGTTCGGCAGCGTCCCGTTTAGCTTTGCCAACAAGACAGCAGCCAAGGATGCCTTGGCAAGGTTTAAGCACGGTACGTGCTTCCGGATTGATACACCTGAGTTCGATGACAAATATAAGGCGGACTTCATGTGCACGAGCATCAAGAGGGCTTTGCTCATGACAAGGCCTACCGATCTGAAAGCCATCCCTATCACGGATACTGAAACCTTGAAAGACATTGCTGGCTACGTGGACTTGGGCTTGTCCTTGACACAAACGCTGGATCGATTGAAACAGTGGCAGTCCACCCAGACTTTGTCAGGTTCTTCTCGCCACTCACAGCTCTTGAATGTGACAGGCAAAGTGCAAACCCTTGCTCCACAGAAGCAAGTAGTTTCGGCTGGCCGAGCGCGCAAAGTTGCGGGCGTGGAGTTGATGGATAAGGACGGGAGCGTGGTGGAGCTTAGCATCTGGGACGACGCATACGATCAGGTTTCGTCATTGAGTCTGGGGCAGGGGATCACTATAGTTGGATGCTCGGCCCAGCGCGATGGAAAAGAAATCAAGTTAAGCTTATGGGACAATGCTCATGTGTTAACAGGAGGTCCCATTGCCGAGTCTCTGACAAACTGGGATCCGTCAGGGGCTGAGGCCAAGAAGCTCACGGCGATCTTTTCACCGAGTGGCCCTTTGCTGCCTGTGGAGAGCTCTGCTGTGCCGACATGCGCGGCGGCATTGGCCAGCGCAGCCAGATCAACCGTTGCATCAGAGCGGGTCTTCCAGATCAACCGTTGCACTATTGATGTGCCGATCAGGGAGGATCAGATTCTCACCAAGGACGGTAAACGATTGTATGCGAATTGCCGTCTCCGAGATTGGTCGGGGTGTGTGGATGTGGAATTGGTTTCTGAACCAATGCTGACGATGTACGGTCTCAGCAGCCAGGAGGAAGTGCTCAAGGCTTTGACGGACCAGTCTTTGACAGTCAACCTGTCACGGTTCAACGCAAGAGGTGTCCTTAGACCACAGGAGTCTGGAATGAAAGCTTTCATTGCCCAGGTGCAGGAAAGCCCACTGGATGCGAATGTATCTGGGAGGGCCATGAAAGATATGCTTGGGCTCGCCACGGTGACTGGTGATATCGTTCTCCCAGCACCGGCGACTCGCGTGCACGACTTCGGCGGCCTCGCTTTGGAGACCTCGGAGAACACGTACATATCCGCACACCGCGTTTTGTTGTTGGTCAAGGGTACAACGCAGTCGAAGTTGGATGCTGTCGGAGAAAAGAGCCAGGAATTGGATGCTCAGTCCTTCCGGGTTTCATCGATCAAGACGCAATGTCTCTTGAGTGAGACCGAGGTTTTCGTCAACTTGTATGGGTATTGTGATTTTGATACGATGTTGCAATACAGACTCGACAAGGACACGGCTCTGGTGCTTGCTTCCGCCGTGGATGTGGATCCGGACACGCACGCCAAAACCTTCACCGTGGAACGCATCACCAAGGTGAAAGACGTTGATTGTCTGAAACAGTCGTTAAAGACGGAATGGCAGACCGTGCTTGAGCAAGCGATTCCAAACGATCCTGGACATTATTCGTCACCGCAGAAGGTTGAGTACTGGGATCGTGAGGCGAAGAGGTTGAAACGTATGACCTCAGAGGCATGAGATGGTACGGAATTTGTGTGGCCGTAGGCTTTGCCACGACGGTTTTAGCCAAGCTACGGATGCATGAGACGTGATGAAGTTGCGTCGCCGCAGGCTTAGCCAAGGGTGCGCTAGCCCAGCTACGGGTGGACATCAGTGAGAACCTTCAGTGTGGTGCTACGCATGTATCCGGGCCCGCGGCCGTGGACGCGACGGGACACGCAGTCTTCGTTGTGCGCATTCTCCAGGTACGTTCGCATCAGAGAAGCTCTTTTGAGTCCAGCCGTGCCGTTGATGGTGTGTCGCATGTATGGGCGTGCTTCGCACTGGCCGGCCGAGTGAGCGCCAGCCTTTGGCAGTGCTCAACCATCGGCTGGCCAGACATTGTAAGCCTTCACGGATGCGATCGTGGGAGAGCAAAAAAAATCATGTACAAAAGTTAAACAGACAGATAATAGAAAAGGACAGAGAGACAGAGAGAGAGAGGGAAAGAGTGATTAATTAGAGAGATGGGGGTTTGTTGTTCGCTAGGGGTTAAATAGCGTTATTCTTGCTAGGGGTTAAATGGTATTGGAGGGAGAGAGGCTGAAGGAAGCTTCAGAAGGGAGCTCACTGAGGGAGGGCTGGAGGGGGATCACGGAAGTATAGCAAGTGTGTCCGTAGCTCTGGGCTCAAGTCGCGGATGTCAATGACGGAACACAGGCCGCGCGATTTGCAAGGCCGCATGGAGGCGTGCAGGCAGATCCTGGCAAAGCGGCGTGCGCAAGAAGAGGTGTTAGAAGAGCACAAGCAAGAAGTTTTTCGTCGGCAAGCTGAGCTGCTGCAGCAGCAGAATGACCAGCAGCAACAGTCAAGCTCAGCCAGTGCCGGCAAGGGCGGGGCAGAATCAGGGTGCTGCCGTGAGCAGCAGTTGGCAGGTTGGATGAAAGCCAAGGGAGAGGCCAAGGGTGCGGGCAAGTACAAGGGCAAGGGCGAAGCCAAGGGCACGGGCAAGGACGAGGGCAAGAGCAAGGGCGAGCCTCAGGGTTGCGGCAAAGGCGAAGTGAAGCTCCGCGTAGAAGAGATCGGAGATCACACCAAGATCACTTGTGAAAAAGCCGTGCCCAAAATCACCGGTAATTCATGGACCCGGTTTTGACAGACACAAGAAGTGAGCGTGTTTGTCTGCCTCAACAGCCCGTTCGTTCTCAGGTCTCAGCTTCTTGACAAGCCTTTCTAGGTCTAGCAAGGGTCAGGCTCTGCCAACCCAGACAGTGAGTCCTTCATGAGGGCATGACTTTCCATGTTGGCCGTTGCGCTGTCGCTTTTTGTTGTGGCACGGAGGGAGTGGATGCGATTTTCTTTTTGCACGCAGCAATTCGTGAGAAAAGCCTTTCTAGGTCTAGCAAGGGTCCGGCTCTGTCAACCCAGACAGTGAGTCCCGTTCTGAGGGCATGACTTTCCATGTTGGCCGTTCTCCAGTATTGCTTTTTGTTGTGGCACGGAGGGAGTGGATGCGATTGTGTTCTTGCAAGCAGCAATTCGTGATCTTCCGACAAATCGTTGCTTTCCTTTTCGAAGGTCACCATGGGTCAAGCTTTGCCAACCCAGTCATTGAGTTCATGTGTTTTTCTGTGACACTGATATATGCATTTGCAGCTGTTTTGGGTTCGAGTCTTGTTGCGCACAGGCCTCGCTGTTTTGCCGCAGCATGGCGCACAGGCCTCGTGATCAGGATTATCAAGGTTCGCGCCAAAAAAGGCAAAGGTTCGAATATTGTAAACGCTCTGTGGCGGCCTTCATCGAGTTGTCGCCACAGGCTTCCAGAGGGCAGCCTAAAGATGTCATTGAAGCCTTCCGCCAGTCTTTGATAGCGGTATCGGGAGTGGACAGGGTGGAGCTGCATCCGAAGGGGTCCAAGACAACGCAAGGGAACCATGGGAAGCATTACCAGGACCATAACTTTGCGGTGTTCAGCTTGAAGAATCCCAAGGTCTTCATGGAGTTTGAGTTAACAAGGTACCAGCACATGGAGAAGGAGCCCTTCACGGTTACAGCTCTGTACAAAAACCCGATCAAGCCTTTGATCCCGGAGGCGTGGCGCATTCTCCGTGCAGCCTGCGCGGGCAAAGAGCTTCTGCCTGATTGGGTCAGTGAAATGGAAACGAAAATGCTGGACAACTGGAGACAGAGCCAAAGGCCAGGCTCTGCCAGCCCAGAAGGCGAACCGGCAACAGGCAGCCTTGACCCTGAGGCACCGGCCCGTGGTCGGTGGACACAAACAGGGCATGGACAGTGGAGATCAAGCCTCCAAAATGAACAAGCTCCACCGACGGCCATCTTGATAGCGCCGCCTCCGCCTCCGCCGCCTCCGCGGCGGGACCTTTATGTTCCCGAGCCCAGAGATCCTCCGCCCAGAGAGCCTTTGGCGACGGAGCCACCGGCGGCCATCTTGATAACTGCACGGAGACAGCCCCCGCCGCCTCCGCGACGGGACCTCAATGCTCCCGATCCTCCGGCGGTTCAGTCATCTGCCTCAGGGTCAGGCCTTGCCAACCCGGTCATGCACGGTCCAGCAATGCCTGCCGCGGTGATGAACAGTGCTGTCTCGACTACGCAAGGTCCAGGAGTTCCTGCCGCCGCCGCGGTACCGGGTTGCATTCCTGTTGATTTGGAAGAAAGCGAAGACGAGGTTCGGGAGCCAGAGTGGTGTCTTGTGGATGATCGAGATGTGCAGCAACATATGGTCAACAAAGGGTCAGGCTTTGCCAACCCAGAAAAACAAGGCGGACAGCCGCTCAACCCGTGGGCCCCAGTTTTGCCTCCCAGAAGCACTATGAAGCCGCAGCAACAAACGAAGATGCCAGAAGTTTCACAACAGACGGAGCAATTGCCGCAGCGTGTGGATGTGGATAAGCAATGGTCGGAACAGGCAGCAGACAGCACGGCGTCGACATCCAGCGGATCTGCATCTCTTAAGCCAGCCGAGATATGGTATAAATTAGAACAATGTATTCAGCAAGAGCGTGCTCGCCAAGCTCTTCAGCAAAAAGCCAACGCGACGGCAGCCGACGACGCCGCCGAGGCCGGCAACGCCCCAATGGCAACCGCAACCGCACCGGCCGCAGCAGAGCAGCCTATTAAGTCTATGTGGCAGGCAGCGTCGGCGGCCCAGTGGCCGTCTGCCACACGCGGGTCCATGGATGCCACCCTGACAGAGCAATTGCCGCAGCGTGTGGATGTCCCGGTGGCAAAGGCCGCAGCCGAGCAGCCGTCTGCCACACGCGGGTCCATGGATGCCAGCCTGACAGAAGGTGGAGGGCGGCCTGCAGACGTGCTGGGGGCACATGGAGAAGTCAATTTGGAAGACAGCGGGGACGAGATGGACATATCTGGCGTTGACAAAGACCTGGAGAAGGCCGTCTTGCTCGGGGAGCCTGCAGAAAGCTCTGCGCTTGAATGGGGGACAGATGTAGCAGATGCTTCTGACTTTGTGGTAGCCAAAGGTGTGGATCCAGAACAGTTCTTGAATATCGGGCCAGTCTCTGACAGTCTGATCGAGCGCCTTGGCTTGGATGTTGAGGACGCCAAAAAAGAAATGTTCCCGGAGTACCTGCAACCGCGTGTGTGGCAGAAACTGGGTGTTTCGAAAGCTTTGGCGAAGATGCAGGCGATGAAAGGGCGCGAGATTGAAAAGATAAGGTGGCGGTCGTCCAGCGTTCAGGTGCCAGATCCGCAGTTCCAGTGCCTGATGCACAGCATGAAGTCGGCTCTCTGGCTGTGGTGCCGGACTAAACCGGCGGGCGAGGAGATGGGGCATTTGGAGTCCGTTCTTTGCCAGGGTGGTGTCAAGGCTGAGGACTTCTTGGTAACCATGAATCGCAAGTCTTTGAGTGTCTCTGATCTGAGGAAGAAGGATCAGCAATCCAGGCGTAAAGAATATCGTGCCCTACTCGAAAAGTTACCCACCATTGCTATCAAAAAGGTTGAGCACGAGCAACTGCAGACCATTGTGGGCCACGCACAGGCGCTTCAGCAGTTGGTCAACAAGCATACCGGCGAGTTGGTCGAGCTTGAGGAGAGCCGGGTGGCGGCTTGTCCATGGTGGCTTGTCCGTGGAACCCATGATCAGTTTCAATTGTCAGAGCAATGGTTCTGCACATCTTCCGGTCAGGCGGTGGGCCCGGGCGAGATCCAGAAAGAGTGGACGCCGTTCAACAGCCGGGACCCCAAAGCCACGCAGCAGGTTGAGCTCGAGATGGACAATGAGATCACCCGTGTTCTGTCTCAGGAGCCAAGCCTTGCTAGCTCCAAGAAGTTGGTACCGCCGCTCATGCAGCCCGATTGGGATAAACAGCAGTACCGCGTCACGGTGCCCTGTGTTGGAACAGACCGCTACTGCTGGGTACGGACAGGGGCCGTCATCACGCTGGGCCAGCTCTTTTTGATATTAGGGCGATCACACGAAGCAAAACTGATTCTATAAGCTGATGTGCTCATACAGTGTTTCTTTCTTTGCTTCCATTTGTTAACTGTGTGTTTTTGTTGTGCTTCCTTGAACCATCGCGCTGCAGGCTGTCTGTTTCAATGCTTTGTTACAAGTTACTCTTTGTTGGTATCTTGTTCTCCTTGCTGTGGGCCGCCACTTTATAAGGTGTTCTGTGACATCAGTTTATGAGTGGTTTTGCTTTTCCAAGGCGAGAGTACAATGCGGCGCAGATCTACTACCTGTACCGCTCCATGCGAATTGTGGCAGTCAAGCGCCGCAAGCATGTCCCAGGCGGGCCCCCTAACCAAGCTTTCCCAATGACGGGTGGTCATGCTGCAGGCACAGCGCCAACTGTTGTGAAGCAGGAGGCGGCAGGTGCTAAGACGCATCTTGTTCAAGAGTACGCGACATTGCTTGGCCTACATGTCCCGACGTCTGTCCATGAGATCAATCGCATGTTCGACGCTGCTGTGCAATACATTCATGTGAATCTGTTGCAAGATCTCTCACCGCCGTGGTTGGACAAAAACTTCCCCCAGGCTTTGCCAGGGGATGGTGTATTGTCACGCTATTTGAAGCCATGTTTTTTGAAGTGGGATATGGCTTCTGCAGTCCCATTGTTTGGTGAGACCATCACTCGAACGCTGTCCCACGCGGCACAGAGTCTCGGCTTAACGGCGGTCTTCATTGTGGGACGGCCGCTTTATGTCTGCACTCAGCCTTGGAGGAGCGGTGTTTGCATGCGTATGGCCGCGATGTCGCCATTGATGGAGCAACGTGCTGACCAGAAGTGTTTTATGTGTGCTTGGTGCAAGAAAAACAATTCGGGCTTGCCAACCACTGGAGAAAGGCCTCGCAGAGTTATTCAGCTCTATTTGCAGGTGCGCCTTGTTGGTGGGGCTATCACCTTCATGCGGACCTCGCCACTTCGTATCATGCTCCATGCTCCTTTGTCGGCATGGGGGACAGGCGAGGTTTTGCCAAGCAAATCTCCTTTGCCTGTAGCAGATCCACTGAAGGTGAGTGACAAGACTCGCGTGCATTTTTCTTTCAATGACAGCGACAGCGAACAACTGTGGTTGCATGCTGTGTCTTTGTAGGCATAGTCTTGCAATATTATCGCAGCGTAGCACAATTCAGCCTGCAATTTGCCGTAGTTCCTTTGACGGCAGGTCCGTCCCCCATGCCATGTACAACGCACCAGACGGTTCCAGCATGGTCTTGTAACTTAATGCCATTGTAGGCCCAGCGTTTCTGCTTCTCCAGGCTTTGCCAGGGGAGCTTCTTCTTCGCT
>Ga0194128_10011388_pt1 | contig 10331 bp, 9 predicted proteins | sample TA2KigCa65mmetaG_FD_148650 | JGI IMG/M metagenome (GOLD analysis project Ga0194128, IMG submission 148650) | Freshwater microbial communities from Lake Tanganyika, Tanzania - TA2015037 Kigoma Deep Cast 65m | ecosystem: Environmental > Aquatic > Freshwater > Lake | place: Tanzania: Lake...
CCCCCCCAGGGGATGCCCGCCATCAGGGCGGCTCCCGCCTGGCCGAAGCCCGCCCGGTTCACGCCGATCAACCAGTAGCCCCCGTCGCTGGCGGGCCCCAGCACCAGCGGCTGCTCCTCCAGGGCCGTGAAGGCCCGTTCCAGATCGCCCCGCTCCAGGCCGGGCAGGTCGCTGCCGATCAGCACCACCTGCTCGGCGCCACCCCCAAACCCCAGCCGCCAGAGGCGCTGCATGCGGCAGCCCAGGCCGCCGCTCCCCTGGGGCAGCAGGGTGGCGGCGATGTCCTCCCGGGCGAGGGCCTGCCCCCAGCGGCGCAGGGCGCGGGGCCCGAGGCCATCCACCGCCAGCCGCAGCTGGGCGCCGCTGGCGGCGGCGGCGGCCGCCGCGGTGTGCAGGGTGTGGTGGGTGAGCTGCCGCTGCACCGCCGCCGCCCGGGTGGCCGAGCCCAGGTCCGCCGCCAGGCGGCGCTTGCAGCGCCCCGCCGCCGGCCAGCGGGCCAGCACCACCAGCTGGCGCCGTGCCCTGCCCAAGGGGTTAGTTCTGCCGCGGCAGTTCCGCCGGCCGCAGCTGCAGGTTGAGTTGCCGTTGGCCCCGCTGCACCCGCAGCGCCAGGGGTTGGCCCACCCGGCCCTGGTCCACCGCCACCTGCACCTCGGAGGGGTTGTCCACCGCCGTGTTGCCCACCTGCTGGATCAGGTCGCAGGCCCGCAGCCCCCCGCGGGCTGCAGGGCTGCCGGGCATCACCTCCACCACCACCACGCCGTTGCTCTCCGGCAGGCGGCATTCGGCGTTGGTGGCGTTCACCTCCCGGGCGAGTTGGGGTGTGAGGGCCTGCAGGCGCACGCCGATGTAGGGGTGCGAGGCGCGCCCCTTCTCCAGGATCTGGGCGGCGATCTGGCGCCCCAGGTTGATGGGGATCGCGAAGCTGAGGCCGGCGCCCGGGGCCTGGCGGATGGCGGTGTTGATGCCGATCACCTGGCCCCGTTCATTGATCAGGGGCCCGCCGCTGTTGCCGGGGTTCACGGCGGCATCCGTTTGCAGGTAGGGCACCCGCTGGCCCTCCCCCACCGCGTTGGTGCGCTGCACGGCGCTGATGATGCCGGCGGTGACGGTGTTGTCGAGGCCGAGGGGGTTGCCGATGGCGATCGCCCATTCGCCGGGGCGCACCTTGCTGGAATCCCCCAGGGGCGCCACCGGCAGCCCGGCCGCGGCCACCTTCACCACGGCCACGTCGGTGACCGGGTCGCCCCCCAGCACCTTGCCGCGGAAGCTGCGGCCATCGGGCAGGGTCACCCCCACCTCGCTGGCCCCCTCCACCACATGGGCGTTGGTGAGGATCACCCCGTCGGAGCGGGTGATGAAGCCGGAGCCCTGGCCCTGCTGCTGCTGGATCGAGGGGCCGGAGCCGAACAGGCCGCCGAGGGGGTTCACCACCCGCCGCACCGTGTCGATGCGCACCACCGCCGGCCCCACCTTGTCGACGGCGTTGACGATGAAGTTGTTGCCCGGTTGCAGCGCCCCGCCCGGGGGGGCATCGCTCACCTGGGTGGGGTCGCCGCCACGGCCCCAGGGCACCCCCGGCAGGCCGCCCGTGCAGCCCCCCAGCAGCAGCCCCGCCAGCAGCGCCGAGCTCACCGAAACACGCCGGTGCCCACTCACGAAACGGCCCATGCTGCTGGCGGTTGAGGTCGGTCTTCGGATCGCATCATCAGAGACGGGCAGCTCCGCTGACTACCCCTATATTCGTGACCCCTGGGGTTGGGCGTGGCGGTGCAGCAGGGGGATCAGCTGTGGCGTCAGGTTCAGGAAGCCCTGCAGGGCAACCTCTCCAAACCCACCTTTGAAACCTGGATCCGGCCGGCCCGCTGCGCCGATTTCGCCGGGGATCAGCTGCTGCTGGTGGCCCCCAACGCCTTCGCCTGCGGCTGGCTGCGCAAGAACTACCTAACCACCATCGGCGCGGTGGCCAGCGAGATCGCCGGCCGGCCGATCGCGGTGTCCGTGGACACCTCCGCCGGGGGTGACGCCGCCCCGGGGCTGCGGGGGCTGAACGGCGAGCTGCCGGCGGTGGCCCTGCCGGCCACGGCCCAGGGCTCCGCCAATGGCCACGCCAATGGCCACGGCGCCCCGGCTCGCACCCTGGCCGGTGCCAGCACCACCAACACCGCCACCGGTGAGCCCCCCCGCAAGCTGGCGCCCGGGCTCAACCCCCGCTACGTGTTCAATCGCTTTGTGGTGGGGCCCAACAGCCGCATGGCCCATGCGGCGGCCCTGGCGGTGGCGGAGGCCCCCGGCCGTGAATTCAACCCCCTGTTCATCTGCGGCGGCGTGGGCCTGGGCAAAACCCACCTGATGCAGGCCATCGGCAACTACCGGCTCGAGATCGACCCGGAGGCCCGGGTGGCCTACGTGAGCACCGAAACCTTCACCAACGACCTGATCCAGGCCATCCGCAAGGACGGCATGCAGAAATTCCGCGACCGCTACCGCGCCGCCGATCTGATCCTGGTGGACGACATCCAGTTCATCGAGGGCAAGGAGTACACCCAGGAGGAGTTCTTCCACACCTTCAACGCCCTGCATGAGGCCGGCCGCCAGATCGTGATCGCCAGCGACCGGCCCCCCTCCCAGATCCCTCGCCTGCAGGAGCGCCTGATCTCCCGCTTCTCCATGGGCCTGATCGCCGACATCCAGGCGCCCGACCTGGAAACCCGCATGGCGATCCTGCACAAGAAGGCGGAGCACGAGCAGGTGAGCCTGCCGCGGGACCTGATCCAATACCTGGCGGGCCGCTTCACCTCCAACATCCGCGAGCTGGAGGGGGCCCTCACCCGCGCCGTGGCCTTCGCCTCGATCACCGGCCTGCCGATGACGGTGGAATCGGTGGCGCCGATGCTCGACCCCGCCGGCGTGGAGGTGGAGGTGACCCCCGCCCAGGTGCTCAACAAGGTGGCGGAGGTGTTCGGCGTGGCGGTGGATGAGATGAAGAGCCCCAGCCGCAAGCGCGCCGTGAGCCAGGCCCGCCAGGTGGGGATGTACCTGATGCGCCAGGGCACCAACCTCTCCCTGCCGCGCATCGGCGATGAATTCGGCGGCAAGGATCACTCCACCGTGATGTACGCCGTGGAGCAGATCGAGAAGAAGCTCGGCGCCGACCCGCAGCTGGGGCGCCAGGTGCAGCAGGTACGCGATCTGCTGCAGATCGACTCCCGCCGCCGCACCCGCTAGGGGCCGCGGCTCAGCCGGTGATCGGCTGGCTGGGGTCGAGCCCCTCCACTTCGCCGGAGAACACCCGGCTGGCGGTGATGTCGTCGGCTTCGATCGTCATCAGGTCGAGCTTGGTGAGACCCCCCTGGCCCATGCCCTTGAACAGGCGGTTGGCCTGGCGCATGCGGGCCCGGTCGATGGCGTTGCGGATCGAGCGGGCATTGGCGAAGAAGGGGAGCTGCATGCGCCGCTGGATGTAATCGGCGAAGGCGGCCAACGCCTCCTCGCTGAAGCGGTAGTTCTCCTCCGCCAGGATCAGCCGCGCGATCGCCAGCAGTTCCTCGGCGCTGTAATCGGGGAAGTCGATGTGGTTGGCCACCCGCGACGACAGGCCTGGATTGCTCTGGTAGAAGACATCCATGCGCTCCTTGTAACCGGCGAAGATCACCACCAGATCGTCGCGGTTGTTCTCCATCACCTGCAGCAGGATTTCGATCGCCTCGGCGCCGTAATCCCGCTCGTTTTCGGGGCGATAGAGGTAATAGGCCTCATCGATGAACAACACCCCGCCCATGGCCTTCTTGAGCATTTCGCGGGTTTTCGGCGCGGTGTGGCCGATGTATTGGCCCACCAGGTCGTCGCGGGTGGCGGTCACCACATGGCCTTTGCGCACGTAGCCCAGGCGGTGCAGGATTTGCGACATGCGCTCCGCCACGGTGGTCTTGCCGGTGCCCGGCCGCCCGGTGAACGACATGTGCAGGCTGGGGGCGGTGGTGGCGAGCCCCACCTGCTTGCGGGCCCGGTCCACCACCAGCAGGGCGGCGATTTCACGGATGCGGGTTTTCACCGGCCGCAGGCCGATCAGCTCCTGATCCAGCTGCTCCAGCACCTCATGCACCTGGGCCCCCTCAAAGGCGGCCTCCAGATTCACCGGTGTGTTGTCCGGTTGCTCAGAGGAGCCCATCGATCGCCGCCGCGAAGGCGTGGTCAGCCTCGCCGATCGGGGCCTCCTCCCCTTCTGCGCGCAGGGTGATGTTCACGTATGTACGCCCGAAGCTGATGTCTGGGTAGCGGCCCTGCTGCTCGCAGAAGTCGTTGAGCCGATCCAGAAACGCCCGGTTGCTGGCGTAATCCTCAAACTCAACGCGGCGCTCAAGCCACTCCACCCGATCGGGCTTGGGGCGCGGGTTCCACTGGTGCTCCATGGTTCGACCCTAGATCGGCACCCTCAGGCCGCCAGGCAGTCGGTGCGGGCCACCCCAAGGCGCTGGGCCCAGGCACCGGCGTAGGCCCCATTGGCGGCTTGGGCGGCCGGATCGGTGCTGTTGAGCGGGTGGGGCATGGTGCCGTTGATGGCCGCGTTGGTGACGCAGAACATCGATTTCTGGAAGCTCATGCAGATCTTGACGCGCACATCCCCCTCACCCCGGGTGCGCTCCCGATACCACTGGTGCAGCCGCTCCGGCAGATGGCGGTACATGTCCTGCATCAGCAGGCTGGGGGGGATGCCAGACCCCATGCTCGGCAGCGGATCGGCGTAGAGGGCCCCGTAGGTGAATTGGGCCTGGTCGGGGGAGATCTGCTGGGCCTGGGCGTTGAAGCTCACGGTGCCCAGGAAGGGCATGCCCCGCAGGAACACCGCCTCCACATAGGGCACCGCCACATCCACCAGGAAGGTGAGGCCCGCCTCCGGCGGCAGCACCCAGAGCTGTTCCCCGCCGATGCTCACCCCATAGCGGATCGGGTTGGCGGCGGCGGCCACCAGGCCGTCCTTGATGAACTCCACCACCGCCGGGATGCTGCGTACGCGCCCGTCGGCTTCGGCGGCGGCCAGATCCAGGAACAGATCGCTCATCACCCGCCAGAACTGGCCCAGGGCATGGGTGGTGGCGGCGGAGCGGATCAGCTCCGGCAGGAATCCCGGGAACAGGGGGTTGAGCAGCGCCAGCAGTGGATCGCGGCGGCGCTTGGCGTCGATGATCCGGCGGCAGTTGTCGGCGAAGGCTTCGGAGTCGAAATAGGCATCCATGCCGCCGGTGGCATGCCAGAACATCGCCTTCTGGCAGTACTCGGCGTATTCGAAATTGATGCGGTCGTGGTTGAGGTGGCGCCAGATCTTGGCGGGGCTGTGGTCGCCGTCGAGGTACTTGAAGATCGGCAGCGGATTGAGGAACTGCCGCTCCGCCTGGTAGATCAGGTTGATGCTGTAGGCGTCGAGCACTTCGCCGTAGCTCTTGAGCACATCCACCACCTCGAGCAGGTGGTCGGGGGTGTCCTTCAGCAGGGTTTCACCGGCCAGCAGGCGGCGCTGCACCTCGGCCCGGTCGATCGAGAGGTTGGCGTGAACCAGCTCGGCGGGAACGATCGGCATCTCAGTGCACCCCCGTGGGCAGGGCCGTGATCGCCGCCAGGGCGGTGGTGGCCACCTCGCTGATGCGCCCCAGGCTGCTGGGCACCAGCCCCAGCAGCACCACACCGGCCGCCAGGGCCATGGCGGGGAAGGTTTCCCGCGGCGCCACCGGCGCCAGCTGCACATCCAGGCGCCCATCCTCCACGGCATCGCCGCTGGGGGGCGTGATCGCCAGGCGGCCGAAGAAAGCGCGGTTCACCAGCAGCAGGAAATACACCGCCGTCAGGCCGGAGCCCACCATCGAGAGCAGCGTGGCCAGGGGAAACACATTGATGCTGCCGCGGAACACCAGGAATTCGGAAATGAAGCCCGCCATGCCCGGCAATCCGGCACTGGCCATCACCGCCACGATCATCAGCGAGCCGGTGAAGGGCAGGCCCTTCTCGGGGTTGAGCAGGCCCCGCAGCACCTCCAGGTCGCGGGTGCCGGTCTTGCGGTAGACGATGCCCACCAGCAGGAACAGCAGCGCCGAAATCAGGCCGTGGCTCACCATCTGGAATACCGCCCCCAGCAGGCTCACGGGGGTGTCGGCGGCGGCGGCCAGCAGCACATAGCCCATGTGGCCCACGGAGCTGTAGGCCACCATGCGCTTCATGTCGGTCTGGGCGATGGCCGCTAAAGAGCCGTAGAGCACCGAGATGGCCGCCCAGATGGCCAGGGCCGGCGCCAGCTTGGCCCAGGCCTCCGGGAAGAGCTGCAACCCGAAACGCAGCATGCCGTAGGTGCCCAGCTTGAGCAGCACCCCAGCCAGCAGCACCGACACCGGCGTGGAGGCCTGGGTGTGGGCATCGGGGAGCCAGTTGTGCAGCGGCACCAGCGGGATCTTGATGCCGAAGCCGATCAGCAGGGCCCCCAGCAGCCACAGCTGGCCGCCCATGGCCAGCCGTTCGCTGAGCACGGGCGTGAGGCTGAAATCCACGCTGCCGGTGAGCAGGGCCAGCCCCAGGAAGGCCCCCAGGATCAGCATCCCGGAGACGGCCGTGAAGATCAGGAATTTGGTGGCCGCATAGGCGCGGTTCACGCCGCCCCACACGGACACCAGCAGCCAGAGGGGAATCAGCTCCAGCTCGTAGAAGAGGAAGAACAGCAGCAGGTTTTCCGAGAGGAAGGCGCCGTTCACCGCCCCGGTGATCAGCAGCAGCATCGCGAAGTAGATGCGCGGGCGCTTGTCGATGTCGCGGGTGATCACCGCCGACACCAGGGTGAGGCCGCTGTTGATCAGCACCAGCGGCAACGACAGGCCGTCGATGCCCAGGGCGTAGTCGAGGCCGATGCCCGGCACCCAGGCGTGGTGCTCCTGCAGTTGCATGCCCGCCTGGGCGGGATCAAAGGCCGAGGCCACCGCCAGGCTCACCCCCAGCTGCAGCACCAGGATGGCAATGGTGATCAGCCGCAGCCGTGCTGGGCTGGGGCCACCGGGCCAGAGCAGCACGGTGAGGGTTCCCAGGAAGGGAATCAGCAGCAGCAGGGAGAGCAGCATGGCTTCAGCCCACCCCCCGCAGCACCTGTAGCCCGCCCAGCAGCAGCACGATGGCCACGATCAGGGTGAGCACGTAGCTCTGCAGTTGGCCGCTCACGCTCAGCTTGAGGCCCTCGGCGGTGGTGAGGGAGAGCCGGCCCACCCCATCCACCAGGCCCTTCACCACGGTGATGTCGAACCAGCGGGTGAAGCGGGCCAGCCCCGCCACCGGGATCACGATGATGCGCCGGTAGATCTCCGGGGTGTAGAAGTCGTAGGCCAGCAGGTCTTGGAGCACCCGCAGGGTGGGCTGGGTGGAGCGTGACCAGAACTGATCCAGTTGCACCACAGAGCCGATCAGCACGCCAACCAGGCCGCTGGCGGCCACCGCCAGGCCCACCGGCAGCGGGAAGGAGGCGATGCCCGGCACCGGATCGATGCGCTGCATGATCCAAGGCAGCAGCAGCACAATCACCGACAGGCTCACCATCGGCAGGGCCATCAGCCAGTTGGCCTCGGGGGTGCGTTTGGTTTTGGGCAGCACCGGCCCCAGGAACACCGAGCGGTACACCCGGGTGACATTCATCGCCGTGAGGGCATTGGTGATCAGGAACAGGGCGGCATAGCCGGGGGCCAGCTGGCGCAGGTTGTCGATCACCAGGCCGAAGCACCAGAAGCAGCCCAGGGGCACCAGGCCCACCAGACCGGCGCTGCCCACCAGGAACGACAGGGAAGTGGCGGGCATGCGGGTGCCGAGGCCCCCCAGTTCGGTGAGGTCCTGGCAGTTGGTGGTGGCGATGATGCTGCCCACACTCATGAACTGCAGGGCCCGGGCCAGGCCGTGGGCAAACAGCAGCAGCAGCGCCAAGCCCGGCATCTGCAGGGCGATGGCGATGAACACCAGCCCCAGGTAGGAGGTGGTGGAGTAGCTGAAGGCGCGCTTGAGGTCCACCTGGGCCACGGCCACCAGGCCGCCGCCGATGGCGCTGATGGAGCCCACCGCCAGCAGCACCGTGGTGGCCAGGGGGGAGACGGCCACCACCGGCATCAGCTTCAGCAGCACGATGGCGCCGCAGGTGACCACCACCGAGTTGCGCAGGATCGAGGCGGGGTTGGGCCCCTCCATGGCCTCATCCAGCCACAGGTGCATCGGGAACTGGGCGCATTTGCCCATGGGGCCCGCGATCAGACCCAGGCCCAGCAGCGTGCCCGCCAGCGGGCTGATCAGCTGCTCCGCCTTGGCCCGGGCCGCCCAGGCGTAGAGGTCGGTGAATTCCATCGAGCCCGCCCAGGCGGAGAGGGCCACCACCCCCATCAGCAGCAGCACATCACCCACCCGTTTGGTGAGGAAGGCGTCACGGGCGGCGGTCACCACCAGGGGTTGGGCGTACCAGAAGCCCACCAAGAGGTAGGTGGAGAGGGTGAGCATCTCCAGCAGGAAATAGCTCATGAACAGGTTGCTGCTCAGCACCACCCCGCTCATGGCCCCCTCGAAGAAGCCCACCAGGGCGTAGAAGCGGGCCAGCGACCATTCCTTATCCAGGTAGCCCAGGGCGAACACCTGGCACACCAGGCTCATGGTGGTCACCAGCTCCAGGGCCGCCAGGTTGGTGAGTGAGAGGTCGAAGCCGATGCGCAGGTTGAGGTCCGCCGCCTGGAACCAGGGAAAATCCAGGTGCTGGGGGCCGAGGGTCACCACCTCGCGGATCACCAGGCTGCCGTGCAGCACCGCCAGCAGCGTCACCAGCAGGTTGAGGTAGGCGGCGGGGCGGGGGCCGTTGCGCTTGATCCAGCCCGTGGCCCAGGGCAGCGACAGCAGCATGCCGCTGAAGCCGTAGACCGGCACCAGCCAGATCAGCTGCAGCGGAAGTGGGAGGGCGGCGCTCAAAGGGGTACCGAAGGATGGGCCGCAGAGGTTGGGACTCTAAGCAGCGGGAGCCTTGTCACGACAAGGTTTCCTGCCGACTGTGATCTGGCCGCGTCCTAGAAGCTGGCGCGGCCGCCGTAACGCTGGTAGCCGCGGTTGCGGCGGCCCCCCAGTTCGGTGAGCCAGGCCTCCAGGTCGCGGCTGTGGTGTTGCTCGTCCTCCAGCAGGGCCTTGAAAAACGCCCCGTTGTCACGGTCGTTGATCAGGGTGCAGAAGCGGCTGGCTTCGCTGTAGTGGTCCACCAGCTGCTGCTCCAGCTCGGCGTTTTGCTCCAGCAGGCCCACCAGGTCGGCGGCGTGGGTGGAGGGCTGCAGCTGGGAGGCGGCGGGCGCCACCCCCAGCGACAGCATCCGCTGCACGATCCGTTCGGCGTGCTGCAGTTCCTCCACCGTTTCGCTGCGGAAGCGGTCGGCGGAGGCCTGATCACCCCAGAGGTCCACCAGGGACGCCTGGGTCATGTACTGCTGAACGGCGGTGAGCTCCAGGCTCAGGGCGCGGCCCAGATAGCCCAGGACGCGCGGATGAACGGCGTCCATGGTCATCAGGCGCGGCGGGTCTGGGTGCCGGCCAGCACGGGCTCCACTTCGCTGTGGGGGCGGGCAATGATGTGGGCCGCCACCAGGCCGTCGCCCACGCGCTCACAGGCGTCGGCGCCGGCGCGCACGGCGGCGTTCACGGCGCCGGTTTCACCGCGCACCAGCACGGTCACGTAGCCACCACCCACGAATTCGCGGGCCACCAGCGACACTTCGGCGGCCTTGGTCATGGCGTCGGCAGCCTCAATGGCGGGCACCAGACCGCGGGTTTCGATCATGCCGAGGGCGATGCCTTGTACGGAGGAAGCCATGGGGGACGTGCTACGGGATGAGGGGGGACGGGTGGCACCACCGCCACCGCCGATGCCACCGCCAGCGGCCTTGCGGGCACTGGTGGAGGCGGCGGTTTTGGTGGCGGTGGGCTTGGCTGCGGCGGCCCTGCGGGCCGGAGCGGCCTTGGCGGCCACGGCTTTCGATGCCACGGCTTTTGATGCCACGGTGCGGGCGGTCACCGTCACGGCCGGTGCCGGTGCGGCGGCGGGGGCCGGCGCGCTGGCGGGTTTGGCGGCGGCAGCGGGGATGGCGGTCACCGGGGTGACGGGCTTGGCGGCGCTGCTGCTGGCTTGGGGTTTGGGGGTGGCCATGGCGGAGAGGGGCGGAGCCCGGAGGTGATCGCGGAGGAACGGAAGCGGGGGGAAGCCCCTTATCCGTCCGGCGACCAGTGGTCGATGATGCCGCCGATCGTCAGATCGGTGAGCAGGTCGCCGTTGCCGGTGGCAAAGCGGGCGGCGG
>Ga0194128_10011390_pt1 | contig 10331 bp, 10 predicted proteins | sample TA2KigCa65mmetaG_FD_148650 | JGI IMG/M metagenome (GOLD analysis project Ga0194128, IMG submission 148650) | Freshwater microbial communities from Lake Tanganyika, Tanzania - TA2015037 Kigoma Deep Cast 65m | ecosystem: Environmental > Aquatic > Freshwater > Lake | place: Tanzania: Lake...
GCTTCGGGATTCGATCTGAATACTTGGTTGGCGGGCCAGGCCATGAGCCCGGCCGTCCTCGGTAAATTGGCGATTGGTGGGGCTACCAGCGCCACGGCGAACGATGGTGAGAAGCCGGTGGCCACGGTGGACACCAACAAGCTTTCGCTTTCGGCCATTATCCGGACAAGCGGTCCGGCCGGCCTGAGCGTGGTGGGGGAGGCCAGCGGCAGCTTGGCGAACTGGAGCACCAACGGGGTGTCCATGAGTCCTTCCGACAACACCAATGGGGTGCCGGCGGGGCATCAGCGGCAGGTCTTTAGCGTGGACAAGACGAACAGCCCGACCCGGCAGTTCCTGCGACTCAAGGCAACGCTGGCGCCGTAGGTGTTGTTAGTTTTAAATTTAGGATGAAGTTCAAGAAGGGCTGGGAGCTGAAAGGCTCTCAGCCTTTTTTGTTTTCCCGCGAAGGCTCGAAGAGTGGCCCCGGCGGAGCGGGGCCCTCCAGTGGCTTGGGCGTTTACGGATACGAAAAATTGGTAGCGGGTGGCTGGTACCGGGTAACGCGTAACGAGCAACCCGCAACCAGCAACGGGATGGGTTACCGGGGAGGCGTTGACGGGTGGGGGAGGGGGGTTGCGATCCCTTAAGAAGAGATGTTGGTGGCGAGATTTTGAAGCCAGGTCTGCAGCGCCTGCAGAACCGCCTTGGCATCGGCGGGATGAAGCCGGCCCACTGGGCGGTGAATTAGGCCTTGGTCGATGGAGGCTAGCTTGGTCAAGCGGACGGTGGAGGCCCGGGGAAGACTGCTTTCGGTCCAGTGCGCCAAGGAAACGTCGGTGGCCACGGTGGGAGGACGGGTGGTGATCCGGGCTAGGAGCACATCCTTTTCGTCCACGTGAAGCACCAGGCCGGGACGGCGCTTGCTGCCCTGCAGATCAGAATAGGGGAACTGGACGGAGACGATGTCCCCGACCTTAAAGCTGGTCGTAGACGGCATCGTCCGGGGAATCGTCCGTGAAAAAGGTGTCCAGTGAGGCGCGTTGCCAATCGAGATCCTCGGGCTTCCGGCCGATCAGGGCTGGAAGGTCCCGGTAAACCCGGAGCCGATCGGGCAAGGGTAAGGCCCCGATCGCTCTTTCGATTTCCTGAACCGTACTCATGAGTCGAGTTTAAGCGAGGGAGGAAGGTTGTCGAGAGGGGGGAGAAGGTCGTGAACGTGAAGGTGAACGAAAGTAACGGGTGGCGGGTCGGGTGATGAATTTTGAAGTTTTGATTGGCCCCCTAAGACCTTCCCCCGCCCATCCAAACCAGTCGCTCCGCGATGGACTGTTACTCCGCTTACGCGGGGGGATTTTGGATGTTTGATGGAGAGGAAAAAATCTCTGCGGTCTCGGCGTTAAAGCAGGTTTTTAGTCATTTCGTCATTAGCCATGGAGGGAGTCGTTGAGGCTTGGAACGTTCCCTCCATGACTAACGGCTAAACAGCTAACCACCGCAAAATTCCACCTCCCGCTTTTCACCTTCCACTTTCCCTTGGTGGAAGGGGACAGGTGAAAGGTGGACTTCCGCCGGGTTGGCGGGATTTATTTCGCCAGCAGTTGCCTGAGGACAAACGGGAGGATGCCGCCGTGGAGGTAGTATTCGACCTCGATGGGGGTATCGAGGCGGCTGGTGACGGGGATCTTTTCGGTTTTTCCGTCCGCGCGTTTCACGACAAGGGAAAGGGTCTCGCGCGGTTTGGGGGGTGAACTGAGACCTTCGAGGGAATAGGTCTCGGTGCCGTCCAGCTTGAGAGTCTGGGCGTTGACGCCCTCGGCAAAGGTGCAGGGGAGCACGCCCATGCCGACGAGGTTGGAGCGGTGGATCCGCTCAAAACTTTCCGCGATGACAGCACGGACGCCGAGCAGGCGGGTGCCCTTGGCGGCCCAGTCGCGCGAGCTGCCGGTGCCGTACTCCTTCCCGGCAAGGATGATCAAGGGAACGTTGGCCTGCCGGTATTTCTGGGCGGCGTCGTAGATGGAGATCTGAGGGCGTTTGGGATCGAGCAGATCGGGGGTGAGGCCGCCCTCCACCCCGGGGAGCATGAGATTTTTGATGCGGACGTTGGCAAAGGTGCCGCGGGTCATGACGCGGTCGTTGCCGCGGCGGGCACCGTAGCTGTTGAAGTCCTCGGGCGGAACGCCCTCGGCGATCAGGTAGGCGCCGGCGGGGGAGGTCTTCTTGATGTTGCCGGCGGGGGAGATGTGGTCGGTGGTGACGGAATCGCCAAAGACGCCGAGGCAGCGGGCGTTCTGGACGGGGGCCACGGGAGAAGGCTGGAGCGAAAAGTTTTCGAAAAAGGGTGGTTCCTGGATATAGGTGCTCTTCCGATCCCACGCGTAGGTGAGGCCGGGCCTGGAGGGGATCTCGTTCCAGGCGGGGTTTTGTTCCGAAAAATCGCGGTAGAGTTTGCGGAACATCTCGGGCCGGAGGGCGGACTGCATGGCTTGGCCGATTTCCTCGCGGGTGGGCCAGAGGTCGCGGAGGTAGACGGCTTGGCCGTCCTTGCCGAGGCCGAGCGGATCCTTGGAGAGGTCGAGGTCAACGCGACCGGCGAGGGCGAAGGCGACGACGAGGGGCGGGGACATAAGGAAGTTGGCTTTCACGGAGGGGTGGACGCGGGCCTCGAAGTTGCGGTTCCCGGAGAGGACGCTGGCGGCGACAAGGTCGTGCTCGGTGACGGCTTTCTCGACGGGGGCGGGCAAGGGGCCGGAGTTGCCGATGCAGGTGGTGCAGCCGTAGCCGACAAGGTTAAAGCCGAGCTGGTCGAGGAAGGGCTGGAGGCCGGTGGCGGTGAGGTAGTCGGAGACGACGCGGGAGCCGGGGGCGAGGGAGGCTTTGACGGTGGGATCGACGGTCAGGCCGCGCTCGACCGCCTTTTTGGCGAGGAGGCCGGCGGCGAGCATGACGGAGGGGTTGGAGGTGTTGGTGCAGGAGGTGATGGCGGCGATCACCACGGAGCCGTTGCGGATTGTGGAGCCGGTGGCGGGTGACGGGTGGCGGGGAGCGGGGAAGCGATCAGGCGTGGGGCGGTCGGCGATCATTTCCTGTTCGTCGGCGGGCATGGAGACACGGGCGGATGTGGCGAGGTCGCCGGAGGTTTTGCCGTAGCCGCCGGCGGGCACGGGTTTGGTGAGGAGGGAATCGAAGGCGGATTTGAGGGCGGGGAGCTCGATGCGGTCCTGCGGGCGTTTGGGGCCGGCGACGGAGGGTTGGACGGTGGCGAGGTCGAGTTCGACGACGGAGGAGAAAGCGAGGGCGTCCTTTTTCTGGGCGATACCGAAGAGACCCTGGGCGCGGAAGTAGTCCTCGACGAGTTGCACCTGTTCCTCGGTGCGGCCGGTGCCGCGGAGGTAGGCGAGGGATTCGGCGTCGACGGGGAAGTAACCCATGGTGGCGCCGTATTCGGGGGCCATGTTGGCAATGGTGGCGCGATCGGGGAGGGTGAGGCGGGCGGCGCCGGGGCCGAAGAACTCGACAAACTTGCCGACGACCTGGTGTTTACGGAGGAGCTGGGTGACGGTGAGGGCGAGGTCGGTGGCGGTGGCGGCGGGGGGCAGCTCGCCGGTGAGCCAGAAGCCGACGACCTCGGGGGTGAGAAAGGTGAGCGGCTGGCCGAGCATGCCGGCCTCCGCCTCGATGCCGCCGACGCCCCAGCCGACGATGCCGAGGCCGTTGATCATGGTGGTGTGGGAATCGGTGCCGACGAGGGTATCGGGGTAGGTGAGGAGGGAGCCATCGGCCTGGGTTTGGGTGAAGACGCCGCGGGTCAGGTATTCGAGGTTCACCTGGTGGACGATGCCGATGCCGGGGGGGACGACGCCGAAGGTTTGGAAGGCCTGCTGGCCCCACTTGAGGAATTCGTAGCGTTCGCGGTTGCGTTGGAACTCGTACTGCATGTTGAGGAGAAAGGCCCGCGGGGTGCCGTTAACGTCGACCTGGACGGAGTGGTCGACGACGAGATCGACGGGGACGAGGGGCTCGATGAGCTGGGGGTTGCGCCGGAGGCGGGCGACGGCATCGCGCATGGCCGCGAGGTCGACGAGGAGGGGGACGCCGGTGAAGTCCTGCAGGACGATGCGGGCGACGGTGAAGGGGATTTCTTCGGGGGCAGGTTTTTTGGCGTTCCAGCGGGCGAGGTTTTCGACATCGCGCGGGGAGGCCTTGAGGCCGTCGCAGTGGCGGAGGACGGACTCGAGGACGATCCGGAGGGAGACGGGGAGGCGGTGGAGATCGGTCTTGAGGTGGGCGGCAAGTTTGGGGAGGGACTGGAAATGGTAGCGGATGCCGGAGGAGGAGAAGGAATCGATCGTCTGCGTGCGGAAGTCGGACATCCCAAGAGGATACTCCGATTTTGCCCCAGTTGAAGTTGAAGTTAAAAAAAGGGGTCCGGCTGGTTCCCTAACCATGCCAGGCATGCACGGCCCGCTCGCCGACCCGAACGCGGCCCGGCGGCACGAGCGCAGGTCGCACCGAGGCTTCAAAACGCAGGCGGGGCAGGTTAGAGTCCGACATGGCGTTGCTGGTGCAAAAGTACGGCGGGACGTCGGTGGCCAACCTGGAGAGGATCCAGAGGGTGGCGGATCGGGTGGCGGAGTCGCGCCGCAAGGGGAACCGGTTAGTGGTGGTGGTTTCGGCGATGAGCGGGGTGACGGACGGGTTGCTGAGGATGGCGCGGGAGATCGACCGGGAACCGAGCGAGCGGGAAATGGACCTGCTGTTGGCGACGGGGGAGCAGGTGACGACGGCGTTGTTGGCGATGGCGCTGCAGGCGCGGGGGGTCGAGGCGGCGGCCTTGACGGGGGCGCAGGCGGGCATCGTGACGGACGGGACGCACACCCGGGCGAGGATTGCGAACGTGGCGCCTTCCGCGGTACGGAAGCACTTGGAGGCGGGGCGGGTGGTGATCGTGGCCGGGTTTCAGGGGCAGACGATGGAAGGGCAGATCACGACGCTGGGGCGGGGGGGGTCGGACCTGACGGCGATTGCCCTGGCGGCCGTGTTGAAGGCGGCGCGTTGCGAGATCTACACGGATGTGGACGGGGTGTATTCGGCCGACCCCCGGGCGGAACCCCGGGCGCGCAAAATCCCGGAAATTTCCTACGATGAGATGCTGGAAATGGCGAGCACGGGGGCCAAGGTGATGCAGGCGCGGTCGGTGGAGTTCGCCAAGAAGTTCGGGGTTGTCTTCGAGGTCCGATCGAGTTTCCATCGGGCGAGGGGAACGATGGTGAAAGCCGAAGCCAAATCCATGGAGCGGGTGGTGGTCCGGGGGGTGAGCCTGGAGAAGAACCAGGCCAAGGTGACGTTGGCGGGGGTGGCGGACCGGCCGGGGGTGGCGTCGCGGCTGTTCACGGGCATTGCCAAGGCGGGGATCAACGTCGACATGATTGTGCAAAACGTTTCGCTGCCGCCGGCCGGGCGCAAGGGCAAGGCGGCAACGGACATCACCTTCACGGTGCCGCGGGATGAGCTGGGCAAGGTCAAGCGGGTGTTGGAGGGTTTCCGGCGGGCCGGCGGGGCGCGGCAGATTTTGTTTCAGGAGGGGATCGCGAAGGTTTCGGTGGTGGGCATCGGGATGCGGAGCCACAGCGGCGTGGCGGCGCAGTTGTTCCGGGCGTTGGCGGCGGCGGGGGTGAACATCCAGATGATCAGCACGAGCGAGATCAAGATCACCGTGGTGGTGGACGAGTCGGCCGGGCCGAAGGCGGTCCGGGCGGCCCACCGGGAATTCCGCTTGGGGAGGGGGTGACCTTTGAGCCAACAAACGCCTGAGGCAAGGCCTTTTGGGCTGCGCGGGAGCGCCCGGGACTGGGCCTTTTTCCTGCTGGCGGCGTTTTTGGGGGCCCGGCTGTTGGTGGCGGGGATGGGGAAATTCAACGGGCCGCAGGGGCTGAGCTTTGCCCATTTTTACGGGCAGGTAATGCCGGCGTTAAGTCAGCCGTTTTTGGAAAAAACTTTCCTGCCGGCTTGGCTGTTGAAGCTGTACTTGGGGATGTTGCCGTACGTGGAGATCCTGATCGGGGCGGCGATTCTGGTGGGGGGGAGGAACCGGGTGCCGCTGGGGTTGGCGGGCCTTCTTTTTCTCTCCCTGGCCGGGGGGCAGATGCTGATCGGCGGGCACACGACGGTGGCGGACCTCGCGATCCATTTGGCGCTGACCGTCCTGGCGCTGTTGCTTGTGGAGGAGGAAAATAAGTAAAGGGCCGGGGGCGGTTTTCAGGAAAGCGCAGCGAAAAACCAGGAAGGGGGGAGACCCCGTCACGAGGGGGGCCCGGGTGGGTTGGGCGCGGGGTGACGATGCCCCGGCTAGGACTCGAACCTAGGACCAAGTGATTAAGAGTCACCTGCTCTACCAACTGAGCTACCGAGGCGAAGCAGAAAATCTTATCCAAAAAAGCAATCCTCGGCAATCCTGCGGGAGCCGAGATGGGCATTGAGCGGGGAGGAAGATTTCCGCAAAATCATTCCGTGCAGGCCAGCGGCAATCCGGAAAACCTGGAAGTGGCCCTGAAAGGGGGCGGGCTGCAAATCTGGGGGGAGATCAAGCTCCGGGCGGATGCGGTGCTGCGCGGGACTGTCCGCGGCAGCGTGGACGGGGCGGAAAAAGTCATTGTGGCAAAGGAGGCCGTGGTCTCCGGGACGGTGCGAGGGTCAGATGTGCGGGTGGAGGGTGAAGTGGCCGGCGGGGTGACGGCATCGGGAAGGGTTTGGATCGGGGCGCAAGGCAAGGTGCGGGTCCGCGTGAGTGGCAAGGCGGTCCGGATCGAGCCCGGGGCGGAGTTCCAAGGCCAGCTGGAGGTGGGGTAAGCCGTGCGGAAGATCGAAGTCGTCTGCCCGGAGTGTGGGGGGACGCAGATGGAATCGGAGAACTTCATCTCCACGGTTTGTCGGGGCTGCGGCCATTATTTCAAGTCCGAGCGGGCCCAGGGGACGGGCCGGAAGAAAGTCCGAAGGGCCTTGGTTCAAAAACGGGAGCTGACCTGCGCCGAGTGTGGGTCGGTGCAGGAGGTGGCGGCGGAAGCGCTCTCGTCCACCTGTCTGGATTGCGGTCGGCATTTGGAGCTGGGGCATCGGGAGATCTCGGGGGAGTTTTTGGGCAACCTCAGTCTGGAGGGGGATCTGAAAATCGGGCCGAAAGGAAATTTTGGGGGATCGCGGGCGCGGGCGGTCCGGATTGTGGTGCAGGGGCGGGCGAGCGGTTTTCTCGAGGCGGCGGAATGCCTGCGGGTGGAGGGCAAGGTAAAGCTGCGGGCAGGGGCGTCCGGCGGAAAACTGGAGATCCAGGCCGGGGCCGCCCTGGAGACAGGGGAGCCGGTTCAGTTCGCAAGTGGAGAAATCGAGGGGGAATTACGGTGCCCGGAGGCGCGGTTTACCGGGCCGCTGCGGGTCGGACCGCAGGGGGTGTTGATGGCGGAAAAAGTGAGCTTTACCGAGCTGACGGTGGAAGAGGGGGCAAGGGTAAGGAGTGTCGTTTGAAATAGGGAGCCAGCGGCCGGGAGGGTCCGGCGGGCCGAGATTTATTTGGCTTTGGTAAGGTGGCGGAAAGTGGGGGAGAAATCGGGGCTGTCGTCCCTGCCCTCAATAGGGTCGGAGCGGCCGCGGAAAAGGGCGGTTTCCGCGACGATAAACCTGTTGGTGCGGACGTCGCCAAAGAGCTGAGCATTTTCGCAGATCTCGACCGACTCGGTGGCGGTGAGATTGCCTTGGACCTTGCCGCGAATGACGATCTTGGCGGCCTGGATTTCCGCTTTGATGACGGCTTCAGGCCCGATGTCGAGGGAGCCTTGGGAGATGATTTCACCCTCAAAGGTGCCGTTGAATTCAAGAGGGCCGTCGAAGGCGAGGGTGCCTTTGATTTCCACCTGATCCGTGATCAGAGCGGAGCGGCCTGCGGACCCGAAGTGAGCCGTACTCTGCTTGGCAACCTCGGGATAGTTAAAGGTGGCTTCCATGGTTTCGGATTTACGGCCGTTGGAACGACTGAACATATTTACACGATAACGCGGGAAAAAGAGAAATGACAAGGAACTTTTTTCGGGGGGGAGTCCAGGGGGGGCTCCTTGACACAGAGCAAGGGGCTTACGCAACCTTTGAAGCCCATGATTCATCACCTCAAACTGATCCAACTCAAGGGGGGTCTTCCGCCCCAGCGGGTGGAGGAGGTGATGGTGGAGAGCCGGATTCGCCTGCTGAAAATCCAGGATGTTTTGAGTTTGGCCTGCGGGAAGAAGATTCCGCTGAAGGAGCAAGAATCTTTCCATGATCTCTTTTTGGCCCTGGAGTTTGAGAACATCCTCAAACGCACCTCGGCTTTTGATCACCCGCTTTACCACCAGTTTGAGGCCCAGATTCTCAAACCGAACGCCGCGAAGATCGAGGTGCTGGAATTTGAGATGGATCCCGGCAAGGACGTACGTTTTTCGTAAGGCGGGGAAAGGGCCGGAGCCGCGTTGAGAAAGCGGGCGGTCGTGGGGGTGGGAGTGGCGGGTTTTCCCCGGCATGCCGCGGGAAATTCCTGGGCCTTTTTGCAATGGGCGACGGGATTGCGGGAGATGGGTTGGGAGGTATGGATGGTGGAAACCCTCGCCCCCAAGGAGCTGGTCAACGCCGCGGGGCGGCCGTGTCGCTGGGGGGAGAGCCTGAACCTCGCAACTTGGAACGCTTACCTCCGGGAGTTGGGTTGGGATGAAAAGGCCAGCCTGTTGTTGGAGGGGGAGAAAGCAGACGAGCGCAAACTGAGGGAGTTTGCCCAGGGGGCCGATCTTTTCCTGAATTTGTCCGGGCATTTCAAGCGGGTGGATCTGGTGAGCGGGGCCGCCGCCCGGGTGTATGTGGATCTGGACCCGGCGTTCACGCAGATCTGGGCCAAGGTCTACGGCAGCAAAATGAATTTCAGCGGGCACAACGCCTTCTGGAGTGTCGGGCTATCCATGGGGCGCGGGGCCGTGGTGCCGGAAACGGGACATGCCTGGAAACCGGTGCGGCCTCCGGTGTGCCGGCGATATTGGTCGGCCGGGGCGGCGGGCAAACCCACGGGGCCGACGGCGGGAGCGGGGCGGGGCCGTTGGACGACGATCACGCATTGGCATGGGTATGCGGCGGTGGAGTGGGAGGGGCGGAGTTACGGAAACAAGGCGGAGGAATTTGAAAAGTTGCGGGGCTGGCCGGGCCGGACGGGATTGCGGCCGCGGGTGGTGACCGATTTAGGCCCGGGCAAGGAGAGGGAGGCCTTTGAGGCGGAGGGGTGGGAGTTTCTGGAACCGGCCAAAATCTGTGCGGACTGGAAGGAATACCGCGCTTTTTTGGCGGCCAGCCGGGGGGAGTTTTCGCCCGCCAAGGCGGGGTATGTCACGGCGCAAACCGGCTGGTTCAGTGACCGGAGTGCGCTTTACCTTTCGCTGGGTCGGCCGGTCTTGTTGCAGGACACCGGTTGGTCGCGGTGGTTGCCGGAGGGCCGGGGGCTGGTGGCTTTCCGAACGCCGGAGGAGGCGGCGGAAAAGGCGCAGGCGATCGAGAGGGATTATGGGCGGCATTGCCGGGCGGCGGAGGAAGTGGCCGCCGAGTTTTTGGCGGAAAGCAAGGCAATCGGTGAGGCGGTGGGTTGAGGGCGAGCGGGAGGCGAGAAGCGGAAGGCCAGGACGAGGGTTTCTTTTTACGCCAGGCAGGGGAGAAAGAACGGAGTTTCTCTTAAACGTGAACGGAAGCTGGTCGAAGGGACCAGGCAGTCGTGGAGGATTCGATTTACGATACTTCGGTGGCCCTCCAGACGCTTTCTGCTGTGCCCTGATCGGACTTTGGCACCGGATGCATCGGGGAACGAGGAGTGAGGTGATCGGCGATCGGGAAACAGGATTTATTCTGTTGCCGGCAACGGGTGGATGAATCCTTTCGGGGCGGGCTCCCCGGTTTATTTTTTTGTTTTGGTCAAGCCTGGCAGGACTTCCCGGGCGGCGAGCTTGGGTTTGCGGTCCAGATCGTAAAGACCCCAGTGCTTTTCTGCTCCCTGCGGGTTGTTGGGGTCGCCTTTCCAGTCCTCGTCGAAAGCCTCGAACCAGAAGACCGTCACGTGGTTTTTTCCGGCCCACTCCAGCAAATCCTTGAAATAGCGGGCCTGTTTCTTTTCGTTGGCCTCCTCGGGGAATTCCGAGGCCGTCGTGGCCCAACCGGCCTCGGCAATCGCGATCGGAATTCCAGGAAGGGCTTGTTGGACGGCGGCGAGATTTTCCAAGGTAAACGCCATGGACTGGGATAAGGTCTTTTTTTCCCAGATCGGGTAGGTGTGGACTCCGGCGAAATCGACCACCCCA
>Ga0194128_10011396_pt1 | contig 10326 bp, 7 predicted proteins | sample TA2KigCa65mmetaG_FD_148650 | JGI IMG/M metagenome (GOLD analysis project Ga0194128, IMG submission 148650) | Freshwater microbial communities from Lake Tanganyika, Tanzania - TA2015037 Kigoma Deep Cast 65m | ecosystem: Environmental > Aquatic > Freshwater > Lake | place: Tanzania: Lake...
CCCCTCATCGTACGTAGATTCCCGAAAATTAAGCTGCGGCAGATACACCCTCTAGACGATCTTCGATGTCGCTATACATCGCTTGTAGTCGATCCAAGGTTGCTTGATCAGTCTTCCAAATCCCTCGTCCATTCGCTTCGAGTAAGCGGCTCACCGCATTACGAATTGCTTGCGGATTCGATTCTTCCAGACGCTTGCGGACGGATTCGTCAAACAGATAGGTTTGAGTGGCACCGTCGAATACCCATTGGTCGACCTCCGCCAGAGCGCCCCATCCCAGCAGATGTGTGAAACGATTTCCGATCTCTGCCGCTCCAGAGTGGCCATGTGCCAGCATTCCTTCGAACCATTTGGGGTTAAGAATTTTTGCGCGGGCCTCAATCTTCAATAGTTCATCGCTGTCATTAAGCCTCACCTCGCCGGTGAAGCTTTCGGCATACGTCAACGGGATGGCGGCGTCACGCCCAGTCTTTGCCGCAAGACGAAGCGCCCCGCTGTGCCCGTAATAATGGGTCATGTCCGTCAGACCATATTCCACAGAGTCGATGGCTTGAAACACATGATCGACCGTGCCGAGTAGTCCACGCAGCACCTCAGGCGCTTCGCGTCCTGCGCGTGATCCACCTGTCATGAACGCCGTTCGTTGTTGATAAAGATCGGCGAGCTGCTCCTTGCCCTCCCACTGACTCTCATCGATGACGGCATCCACGCCGTTTCCATACTGACCTGGAGCTTGCGAGAACACTCGCGCTGTCGCGTCCTCTTGCGAACGACCCTGGGCGATGAGATCCAGGGTATTTGCTCTCAAGAAGTTCTGCTCGACCGACTCATCGGCGAGACATACTTCGCGGAAAAGCGTATCGAGAAGATCTAGAGACATCTGGAAGGTGTCGCGGAACACAGCGGAGACATCCAGCAACACATCGATGCGCGGACGACCGAGTGACTCAAGAGGGGTTAATCGAAAACGGAAAATTTTTCCTTGGCCGTCCCTCTCAGGCTCGGCGCCGACTAGTGCGAGAACGACGCCTAAAGTTTCGCCTTCGCTCTTGATCGTATCCATCGCCCAGAGCGTCTGACCGATGGTCCTTGGCCAGCTACCGTGCTGTTCGTGGTGACGCTTTACCAGCAGGTCTGCCATTCGTCGCCCACGATCCAATGCGCTATCCGTCGGCAGACGCCACGGGTCGATACCATGAATGTTCCGTCCCGATGGTAATGCCCCGGCCCCCGTACGCACGGGATCGGCGCCGTAGGCGGGCCGAATAAATCGGCCATTTAGCGCGTGAATCACTGCATCGAGTTCACCAGAACACTGCGCGATACCATCAACAATCTTTTTTGATTCACTCGCGTACTCGAGCAGAGCGGGCGGCGCTTCACCACCGACGGTTAAAGCCCAAAGTCGCAACGCATTTTCACGCCCGAAGACCGACTGAGAGACGAAACGATCGCGGAACTCTTTTGCTTGCTCTTGCGATAAACCTAGTGACCTACACAACGCGCTGAATCCTGCTCTACCCTGTCGTGGAACTTCCAAAGCCGCCTCGATGAGCGCTCGCGCCTTCTCGGGCTCTGGCGACCGACCAAAAACGTGTAAGCCGTCGGAAATCAGCCGCTCTTCGATCATCGCGATCCATCCCGATACGCGATCCCGATACGACTCTATGGATTCTTCGACCTGCCGCGGAAGTTCCGGTAGCACAGATTCCAAAGCATCGCTCGGGTCAGCCACACGTCGCTGAGCTTCCGCAAGCTGCTTGTAGGTTCCAGCTCGTGCATAAGGCGGGATCGCGTGACTGATGACCGTCGCATATCCGCGTCGTCGAGCGACGGCCGCCTCAGACGGATTATTGAGCGGATACAAGTACAGATGTGGAACACCACCGAGAAGTTGATCAGACCAACAATCCGCAGTCAGTGCAGCCTGCAGCCCCGGCATCCACTCCGCCGTGCCGTGCATTCCGACATGGATGATGGCGTCTGCTTTCCACTCTTTTTTGAGCCAAGCGTAAAACCCGACGAACTGATGATGCGGGGTAAATCGTCGGTCAAAGAGCAGACGCATTGGATCGCCGGGAACGCCCATCGGCGGCTGCAGACCAATGTTCACGTTTCCGAAAGCGCGTACATCGAGTCTCATCGACTCCCGACCTGCAGGGGCGATATCACCAGGGGCTGAACCCCAGAATTGATCAATACGGTCTCTGATATTCGCAACCACTAACTTACGGAAGTCGTTGAGCGTAAGTGCAACGCTGGATGTTCCGGAGGAGAGGCTCTCGAGTTGTGTCGCGAACGCGTGCTGATCGGTTGCGGCCTCCCCGATGTCATAGCCCTCCGCCTTGAGCCTTCGCAAAAGCGAAGTGACCGACGCCGGCACGTCGAGTAGTGCCGCGGTGCCCGCCTTACCGAGGCCCGGCGGAAAGTTATAGAGCACGATCGAGACGCGTCTCTGTGCTGCAGGCTTGTGTCGAAGGCGAACCCAGCCTTCGATTTGCTCTAATGCGCGCTCGAGCCGATCGGGAACAACGGTTAATTCGCCATCTTTAATAGCACCCAAGGCAATGGTACACGCGACGCCATCCATCTCCGGCAGGTCGTACATCACGACCGACTGCATGGACGCGACACCTCGCTCTTTCCATTCCGACTCACTCTGCATGAGCAGCGGCTGTACAACGAGGTATGGAACGTCGAGTGCCGATAAAAGGTCAGACGCGGTTTCATGATGGTGGCCAGGCTTAGTGGAGGACGCTGGGCCTCCGACTATCGAGAAACCCATCGTCGACACGAAGACATCGATGGGCTGCCCGATAAGCCACTCCCGAACAGCGACATGAGCCTCGATCCCGGAAACAAAAATGGGAAGTGCTGCGAAGCCTCTCGACTCAATTCCCTGTACTAAGTCACGTAGATAGGACAGGTTCTGTACGACATGCTTTCGCATGCCCATCAACGCAACAAGCGGCTGCCCTTTCTTGTAGCGGCCTGTTTTCTTCGCCCATTTCAAATAGCTCTGAACATCGTCAAAGAGCGTACCGGACTGCGGATCCCAGCAGCCCATGGTCGGGATGATTGATACCGGGGCGACGTTCAAACTTTCGGCGAAGCAGTCCTTCAGAATCAATTTCACCATCTCGGTGATGTTTCGCACGTCAGGCTGATTCCAGTAGAGATTCACGCCGAGCCAAGTACGGAAACCAGAAAGCTTCTGTGGAATGAGCGGAAGCATCTTCGCCGCAACCTTGACGAGCTTCGTATAGGCGTACAGCGTGTCTTCATCTCGTCCGCGCGTAATCAAGCGCATCAAGAACTTCACTGCTTTTGGCGCTTCGCCTTTCTTCTCTTTAAACCGGTGCTCGCCCACCCGTGTGAGTGCCATGACCTCGGGCATGCTTTCGTATGCGAACACCGCCGTAGCACGCGAGTGCTCAAGCTCGCGAGCCAGCCAATCGGCTTGCGATCGCACGTTGATCAGACTGATGAAAACGACGTCCGAGTTCTTTATGGCCTCGGCAAGTTGAGGATCAGCAGCATCGACATGCGCATCGTGGAATTGTCGGATCAGAACATCCGTACCCTCTCCCGCGAGACGCTGGCGGACGTCGCCCCAGATGCTCGCGTTGAAGCGCTCGATGCCGACGATGAACGTGATGACCCGCATCTTGACCACCCTCAGATTGACACCCCGATCTGTCTTGCTATGTTGACACTTCTTGGCTGCCAAGCGTAACCAGAGTTTGTTGTGCAACAAAGTTTTCCTTTCTCAGCCATAGTCGGTCAGGAAGAGCTCAAGCTCGCCATCCTCTTAACCGTCGTCGACCCCACCATCGGTGGTGTGCTCGTCACGGGGCATCGCGGTACCGCTAAAAGCACAGCGGTACGCGCCTTGGCAGCCCTGCTACCCCCGCTTAAGTTCGTCGCGGACTGCCCATTTAATTGCGATCCAGCGGCGATCACCCCGAACTGCCTTCATTGCCACTCAGCCGAGGGGCGCCGGATAAGCGCCGTTAGCCGACCCGTTCCCGTAGTCGATTTACCGCTCGGCGCGACCGAGGATCGAGTCGTCGGATCGGTCGACATCGAGCGCGCACTGGTTGATGGCGTTCAGGCGTTCTCGGCCGGACTCCTCGCATCGGCTCACCGTGGGTTTCTCTACATCGACGAAGTTAACCTCCTCGAGGACCATCTCGTCGACCTACTACTGGACGTCGCGGCGAGTGGAACGAACGTCGTCGAGCGCGAAGGGCTAAGTATTCGACACCCCGCACGATTCGTATTGGTGGGATCAGGCAACCCTGAGGAAGGAGATCTTAGACCTCAGCTACTCGATCGTTTCGGGCTACACGCCCGTATTCGCACTTTGAATAATGTTGAGCAGCGAATGGAAGTCGTTAGACGACGCCTGAAATTCGAAGCGGATCCCGTTTCCTTTCTCGCGGAATTTTCCTCAGAGGAAAAAAAACTTCGCGCGAAACTCGCTCGGGCTAAAAAGCTTCGAGCGTCTGTCGATATTTCGACTGAGGCGCTCGCCCTTGCTGCTACGCTTTGCGACAAACTGGCAATCGATGGGCATCGGGGTGAACTTGCCATCACTCGTGCAGCAATGTCTCTAGCCGCGCTAGAAAATCGTAAGATCACTTCTCCCGAACATGTTCGCCGCGTGGCTCCACTCGCTCTCGCTCATCGATTACGTAAAGATCCTTTGGAGCCTGCAGCGGATGACGAGCGAGTACGACGCGTCATCGCGGATGTGCTCCCATAACGCGCGCGATGCTTCCACTGACCGGGCTTGTCGCTTTTGATGCGCCACGATTGGCGCTCTCGATGCTCGCGCTCGATTCGAGGCTTCGCGGGATCGCTCTATCAGGATCAATCGGTAACGGAAAAAGCGCTCTCCTAACAGGCTTTGCCGCGCTGGTTCCGGACCTCGCGATCTTCGATCTGCCGGTGAGTGGCGATCAAGAGGCACTTTTAGGCGGTCTCGATGTTGAAGCGACTATCAAATCCGGTAGACGCGTCTTTAGAGAAGGCCTTTTAGCACGTGCTCACGGAGGTGTTTTGCGTGCCGAAGCCTGTCATCTTCTTCCGGAACATACTGTCAATGTCTTGATGAGCGCTTTGGACGAAAGTCGGGTCCGCATCGAGCGCGACGGCGTGAGCCGGCAGATTGATACGCACTTCCGTTTACTGACGTCCTTCGATCCGCAGGAGGGAATACCGAGAGCCCACCTACTTGATCGTATCGGTCTGATCGTCTCATTACCGAAACTATCAAGTGGGCTCGAGCGGAAAGAAGTTTTGCACCGCCATCTCCACCCGAGCAATGACGAGTGGACGGAAGAGCTCGATCTCATGAGGTCATTAATCGACAGTGCCCGTGAGATTCTCCCGGACGTTTTGATTAGTCAAAAGATGATTCGAAAAATCATCGATACCGCTCTCGCCTTGGGAGTCGAGGGCCATCGAGCGGATCGATTCGCGCAGCTTACCGCCTGCGCGAGTGCCGCATTAGCCCTAAGAACAGAAGTTATTGATGACGATTTGGAAATCGCCGTACGCCTCGTCTTGCTTCCAAGAGCGACAAGAGTGCCAGCGAGCGGTACACCGCCTGATCAACCAGAGAACTCTACGTCGCCATCTCCAGCCGAGTCGTCTGTGCAATCGAATGCGGGAGTCAGTCAGACGGAGCAGCCTCCTGAACCCATTGATGAGGTACTTGAAGCAATCGAGATGGAGTTGCCCGTCGCGCTCGAGAGTCTTCCGTTCGCGAGACAACGTACCGGACGAAGCGGCTCACGAGGAGCCGTCGAAGGTGCGCGAGGTCGCCACATCGGGAGTGTGCCCGGTTCGCTTCGTCGACGACGACTCGATGTGGTTGCGACGTTAAGAGCGGCTTCGCGTTGGCAACGAGTACGTCCGCGTGGCAAGTCGCGAGTCAGCGTTAAGTCAGAAGACTTCCGGGTCAAGCGTTTTCGCTCAAAGGCGGGGTCACTTTTTATTTTTGCCGTCGATGCGAGTGGCAGCATGGCACTCAATCGGATGCGCCAGGCGAAAGGTGCCGTGCACGCCTTATTAAGTCAGGCCTATATCCATCGAGATAAGGTGTCCTTGGTAACCTTTAGGGGCGAGAGCGCAGAGGTCGCCCTTCCACCGACTAACAGCGTCGAGCTGCTTCGTCGGGCCGTCGATCAAATTCCTACCGGTGGCGGAACCCCGATAGCTGCCACCCTACTTCGAACAATGGAAATTGCAGAGGCAGCCCGCAGAAAGGGCTTCAAGAATATCTGCCTTGTCCTGCTAACCGACGGACGAGCCAATATCGGGTTACGTGGTAATCGACAAGCCGTCGAGCAAGAACTCCAGTTGCTCAGCCTAAGCCTGGCTGACCAGAAGATTCAAAGTCTGGTCATCGACACACAACGAAGCTTCCTAAGTCATGGCCCCGGAGAAAATCTTGCCGGCTGGCTCGGGGGGCGTTATCTCTACTTGCCCAACGCCAGCGCCGACCAGCTAGCACGAGCAGCGGTCGGCGCAGGTTAAGCGAAACTAGTTTTAAACCACCGCGTTGACGACCCGCCAGATTTAGCCTCGGCTAGGTCTAGGGACTGACAGAGAGTGAAGTCGGTCGTATCAATATCCCGTTTTGACCCCTCGACCCTTCCCGCGCGAGGTTCGGAGACGCTGCGAATCTGTCTTCTGTGCTTTTCGGCACATAGGTTACAGGTCATACCGATCACATAGGTAACACTTTGCGGCATTTGCGGGAGACACGCAGATGCCATGGCGGGAGTGTTGCAAGATGGATGAACGTCTTCGTTTCGTAGCTCGCTTGCTCGAAGGCGAGAAAATGGCAGAGCTGTGCCGAGAGTTCGAGATCTCTCGTAAAACAGGCTACAAGATCTTCAATCGATACAAGGACACCGGACTGGAAGGGCTCACCGATCGCAGTCGTAAACCCTTCCGTCAGGCTCGACAATTACCCTTTCAGATCGAAAAAGAGATCCTCTCGATCAAGCGGGAGCACCCCAGCTGGGGTGCTCCCAAAATCCGCGAAAAGCTGCGGCCACGGATCGGCGCTGATGTGGCCTTGCCGGCCATCAGCACCGTGCACGCCGCCCTCGATCGCAATGGCCTGGTACATCATGGCCGCCCACGGCGTTATAAGGCCGAGGGAACGGCGCTCTCCATCCCGACGGAACCCAACGATCTTTGGTGCGCCGACTACAAGGGCGAGTTCATGCTCGCCGATGGGCGCTACTGCTATCCGCTCACCATCACCGACTTCGCGAGTCGTTATCTCATCGGCTGTGAGGCGCTCAGCAACACCCGAACTCAGTACGCCGTCACCGTCTTCGAGCGACTCTTTCGCGAATACGGCCTGCCCAAATCGATCAGGACAGATAACGGGATACCCTTCGCAAGTGGTTGGGCGCTCTTTGGGCTCACCACGCTCTCGGTCTGGTGGCTGCGGCTCGGCATCGCGCTCGAGCGCATCAAGCCAGGACGCCCACAGCAGAACGGACGGCACGAGCGCATGCATCTGACGCTCAAAAAAGAAGCCACCAAACCCGCGGGGAAAAACCTGCTTCAGCAGCAGGCACGCTTTGATACGTTCGTTGACGAGTTCAATCAGGTACGCCCTCATCAAGCGCTCGGTATGAGAACGCCGAGCGAACTCTATCGACCCTCACCGCGAACCTACACCGGCATCGGGGACCTCGACTATCCCTTCCACGACAAGGCCATCACCATCACCCGCTGCGGCAGACTCTGCATCGATCGCAAAAAGATCAGTCTCAGCAAGGCGCTCGCCGGTCAAACCGTCGGCGTCAAAGAGATCAGCGACAGCGTCTGGCTCGTCAGCTTCATGCATTACGACTTGGGGTTCTTCGACCATGAGAGCGCACACTTCGAGTGTGCACCGAACCCCTTCGATGCTAAGGTGTTACCTATGTCTCCGGAATAATCCGTTACCCATGTGATCGGTACGGACATTCGGTGAGAGTCTGGGCCCGCTTGGATTCGAACCAAGGACCAAGGGATTATGAGAAGACTGGACTCAGCGATCCCCGTTGGCCTTCAATGACTTACGCGTGTCACTAAGCGGTGTGTAAGAGAATGTGTAAGTAAATATCGGGTTTTGACAGCGTTTTTGAGCTGCGAAAACACTTCCGCACAGAGAGCTTAGTCAAAGATCAAAGAAAGATACGCGAGAGTAAGAATTCGATTTTGACGCAGCTCTTTGATGTATCCGCATTAGGCATTTGTCGTTTAAACGACAATGGGTTGTCCAAAGATCATCTGATCGCGTTCTCATCCCTGCGGGGGCCTGCCCTTGGCCGATCAGCACATCGACCCGCGGAAGCTCACGTATGATCTCCTCGGTCGTATATCTCTGCTTCGCCATCGTCCACGTCTCCTGTCCCTTTTATGAACATTAAACATAGACCAAAAATACCGGGTCAGGTCACGACTATCCCCACGCCAAACTGATGGATCTGATCGGATACTTCGTCAGCATAAAAGCACCCGCTCCAGAATCGCAGATGAGTCACGTAAGCCGCTTTACGCTCAGATAAAAACTAGTCATGCGTAGCGCCTGACTTTGACCCAGCGATTTACCCGTCAACGATGCCGAATGACCACTTTCCCGAAGTGGTTACCATACTCCATATAGAGGTATGCCGCAGGGGCGTCGGCAAAATCGAATACACGATCGATGACGGGCTTGATGCGGTGACGATCAATGAAAAGATTCATTTTTTCGAAATCGGATCGGGACCCGACGAATATCCCCGATACGTTCATGCAACGGCCGATCATGTTCACTGCCGGAATGTCTCCGCCGAACCCGCCCAAACCGCCGATGATCGCGATATGACCGCCGTGAGCGAGGACGGCCAGTGATTGTTTGAGCGTGCCGATACCGCCAACTTCGAGCACATGATGGACACCCACGCCTTTTGTCGCGGCCAGTACGGCCGCGGTCCAATCGGGTGTTTCCCGATAGTTGATCAGATGACTTGCACCAAGGTCGCGAGCGCGCGCCAATTTGTCATCTTTTGAGCTGGTGATGACCATCTGCGCACCGAATGCCTGCGCAAACTGCAATCCGAATATCGACACGCCGCCGGTCCCCTGCAGCAGCACATGGTCCTCTGCACGCAGCCCTCCTCGAGTAACGAGACTGTTCCAGGCCGTCACTGCCGCGCACGGCAGCGTCGCGGCCTCTTCAAAAGAAAGATGCGCCGGGTAACGCAATACACCATCTTCTCGGAGCGTGACGTACTCGGCCAACATGCCGTCGCGCGCGCCGCCGAGTGCCGACTCGCCGGTTGAGGACAACCCTCGACCCTCGAGCCAACTTTGGAAAAACTGACCGACGACACGATCGCCCGGCGCGACACGCGTGACTCCATTACCAACCGCAACGACTTCCCCCGCGCCGTCCGACAGCGGTACCACCTTCTCGCGGCCTGCAACGGGGTAGTCGCCCCGCAGGATCATGATGTCCCGTCGATTGATCGACGACGCATGAACCCGAACCAGCACTTCCTGCGGTCTCGGCTCACGTACGACTGCCTTCTCGATGAGCTCGAGGCGATACGCCTTCTCTTGGCGGGTGAGCTGATACTGTTTTTGACTGACAGGAATATTCATGGGTTTGATTATACGGCGCGCTGATGGACCGACATCGAGTCTTCAGGAATCACGGAGCAGGATGCCCTTGTGTCCCCATACAACGTCGTACGCTGACGCGATAGCCTTCCGATCGAGCGGATCGATTCGATCATCGAGTCTGCCGTCAAGGTTTGACCATTGACTCCACCGGCTGCGCGAGTGATCGATTCGTTCATCAGCACGCCACCCAGATCATTCGCCCCGGCACGCAAGACCTCGAGTGCGCCGTCGCGACCCAGCTTCACCCACGACGCTTGGATGTTGCGGATTAAGGGCTCGAATGCCAGGCGCGACACGGCATGCATCAAGATGGCCTCTCGCCAACTCGGCCCACTGCGCGCGAGACCCCGCCGCCAAAGCGGTGCTTCCATGTGCACGAACGGCAGTGGAACAAACTCCGTGAAGCCCTGTGTCTCATCCTGCAGCATTCTGATTTCGAGCAGATGTCGCGCCCAATGTCTTGGCGTATCGACATGACCGAACATGATCGTGGCGGTGCTCCGCAGCCCGTGGGCATGAGCTTCTCTCATCACGTGAAGCCAGCTTTTCGTATCAAGCTTGTCCGGACAAATGATTGCACGGACGTCGTCCACCAAAATCTCGGCGGCAGTCCCCGGCAACGAACGCAGACCAGCCTCT
>Ga0194128_10011406_pt1 | contig 10319 bp, 13 predicted proteins | sample TA2KigCa65mmetaG_FD_148650 | JGI IMG/M metagenome (GOLD analysis project Ga0194128, IMG submission 148650) | Freshwater microbial communities from Lake Tanganyika, Tanzania - TA2015037 Kigoma Deep Cast 65m | ecosystem: Environmental > Aquatic > Freshwater > Lake | place: Tanzania: Lake...
TGTCAGGCACCCCGGTGAACGGGCAGACGCTGGTGATTCGGTTCAAGGACAACGGCACGGCGCGTGCGATCACCTGGGGAGCATCGTTCACAGCGGTGGGCATAACGCTTCCGACGACCACCACGGCAAACAAGCTCACCTACGTCGGGGTAATGTATAACTCGACTTCAGCGAAGTGGGACGCACTCGCAACTGTGACAGAAGCGTAAGGGAGACACATGGCGACTTATACCATCGAGTTCCGGCGGCTCAACGGGCCTATCGTAGGGGCCGAAGTGACAGCAACGGGCGAGCGCATACACGGGATCACCGACGCTAACGGGCAGTTGTCTGTCACGATAGATTACAACGCTCCGATAGCCGTTCAGTTGCACGCTAAGGGGGCCGACTTTAGTTTTGGGGGAGGCCCGTACCGTCTAGAGCCGAACTCTGTAACGGTAGTCAACCTTTGATCTGTGTCAGGTGCAAGGCACCGATATTATCGGGGGACTCCATAGTGGCACCGTCGGCTGATGAGAGGGTATCGCCAAAGCGAGATGACCCGTTGGTGTTGGCGCACGGCGGAACCTGTCCCAAACGACAAGAGCGGCGGAAGCGGCTAAAGGCGGCTACACGATGATTCCGGGGCCATTCACGGCTATTACAACGACTGAACTTACGAGTGATGCCTCGTCATTTAGCTTTACCGACTTTTCCAGTGTTCCGGCGACAGCGAAGCATTTGGTGTTTATGCTCAACGTCAGGGCGAGTACTGGCACGCCAGATGTTCGTATTCGGTTTAATAATGACACTTCCAGTAGCTACAATTATGCTGATATAAAGGCTAAAAATACAGGGGTGTCGTCAGGTTCAACTGTTAGTTCTGCTTCCTATGGGCGTATCTTATCGGAGCTTTCCTCCTCTGCATCTACGTTTGGCGGGGGGATGCTCGTTATTCCCAATTACACGAACACTTCATATTACAAATCAACCATCGCATTGATGGGCAATAGCGACCAGACTGTTGAAATAACTACCTGCACATACTGGGGGTCAACCTCCGCGATTAGTCGGGTTGATTTCTTTCCCGGCTCAGGCAATTTTGCTTCAGGTTCCGTCGCTATATTTGCCGTGATGGATGAGTCTTATGCCGTAAGTACAGTCTCTCTGTCCAGTAACAGTAATAAAATGGAACATTCAGGTTGGAGCTCTACGGTAGACGATCTGGTGGAGGTATCCTATCTTCGTAGCGCTCAGTCGCTGTATGCCACTAGCGATCCTGGGCAAATTGCCAGTTATTTTGTAGAGTGTTGGCACCCATGGTATTGTCATACTGATTACAACAACAGTCAAATCCTTAATTATACAGGCTCATCGGGGACGACCCTGTATGGAACGCAAGCGTTTTGGCCGACTACGCCCCGATGGTGCCAGACGAATGCAGGTTGGCCGCACAATAATTATCCATGGGTGTATGGCGCATATGTGTCCATGATTCATCGCCCACGTAATGGTTCAAAGCTCCCTATTCAGAATGGTTATGGTGGTTACGCATCGGCGTCCACCTCTGCCTACGTTGGATCTTATTCGATGATTCACGATATCACCACCAATATGTCTGTTTATCAGATCAGAGCTGCATATTATGACCAAGGCCAAAATATGCAGGCCGGAAGTTATTCGACGATGTACTACCTGCCGAAAAATCGTGTTCATAATTCAAGCTCGTCTGGATCATTTACAGCGAGCGGTCTTTCCGGATCGAATAATGTTTTAAGTTCGCATTTATTTCTTAGGGACGCTTCGGCGTCCACGCTTGCGGCAGTGGGCAGAATAGTTTTGAACGGCGATTCCACAGCGTCAAATTATTCGTCGATTAAAATTCAGGCCGATGGCGCAATCCTTAAGGTTGTAACTGGTGACCAGAATTATTTGATGCGTTGTACGGGCAGCGCCCCCGCCATGTCGAGCCAACCAGATTTTTCTGGTGGAATCGCTACAGTCATGAATCATGCAAAGACAGATCGCTATAAGCACATCTTTGGGGGTTCTGCTCAATCAATCTTTGATGAGAGCACAACAAGCTACCGACTGGAAGCAACCAGTACGAAATGGTCAAATACCGCCGCAGTTACCTCAAAGGCTTTTACGCTCGATGGCGGGTTTGCGTCTGGATCGGTGTATCAAATCGAAGCACTGGAACCACCAGCGGCGGCGGCTACCAGCGGCTTCTTCCTCCGGTTCCTCTAAGGCAAGGATGAGTGCCAGTGACTACTAATGTTCAGGTGGAAATCAAGGACGTGATGCAGCTCCTGAGACAGACGCAGGATCAGCTCACGGCAGAGCGCATGGCGAACATCGCACTCAGCAGGCAACTTCAGGGACTGCTCGCAGAGCACGCGCTGTGTATTGGTAATATAAAGGTTGCTGAAACCCCCGATAAAGGGCGTGAGGATAACAATGGAAACTCCCGCAGCGGGCGAGCAATCCACTGTCCCAGCTAGTCCGGCGCCTGAACAGCCAGTAGCGCCCATGAGCGCGGAGGAGTTCACGGTTGCGCTCGATCAACTGGTGCAGCGCGCCAAGGCTGCGGGCGTGCGTCCGCTTCAGGTGATGGTGAGAAGCTATCTCAAACAGGGGGTGGCCGTGATTGATGGCGTTCTTGGCTCCCTCGAAGGCGGGCCCCCGACGCCTCCGGCCCAGAAGCAGAGTGCTCCCGAGAGCACGCCTAAGCAGCAGCCTTAAGTGTGGGGTGGCTGGTCGGGTACACGCTTGCGGCGATGGTGGTCGCGTTTATTGCGATTCGCATCTTCGACCACGTCTTCGCCGGTCTTGTCGGCGGTGCCAATAGCGTCCTGCGCGCCTGTGTTTTTGTGGTCGCGTGGACAGCGATCGTCGCCAAAGCAGGGATGCACGGTTTTACCTCGAAGGTGAGGCAACTGAGGCAGATGCTCTCACACAGGGTGAGTGGCTAGGCTGAGGACTAGGAGGATTGTATGAACGAGTGGGTTTTAGTCGGTCTCGTCGTGGTCGGCACCGTACTCGCCCTGGGCGGCGGCAGTTGGCTTATGAGCACCATCTTCCGCAAGAAGGATAAGGTCTGAACAGGAGTGCACTTCAGCGCTTCGGTCGTAAAGTCCGAAGGCGACTGCTCTGTGTATTCATCGCCTTTGGAGTAGGTGCCAGCTTCACGTGGTACTTTCGTGAGGCGGTTTTCCGGTTCTTGCTAGCCCCCGCAGGGGGACTCCTTTCCCCCTACGGTGGGCTTCCCATCTTCACCGCACCCACAGAGATGTTGAGTGCGACCATCCATCTCGCCATGATGGGCGGCGTCGTCACGGCATTTCCCGTGCTGACGGTTGGCGTTCTCAGCCTGCTGAATCCGCTGTTCACCAAGCGGCACCGGCGCTTCCTGTTCATCTTCGTCCCAGCGATCTTCGTCTGCTACATCGGAGGGGCGGCGTTTGCCTACTTCGTGATGCTGCCGGTGGGGTTGCGGTTCCTGCTGCACTTCGGCGAGGGCATCGCGATTCCGATGGTGCGGCTGACGGAGTACATGAGCCTGATAACGGCGATGATCTTCTGGCTCGGCGTCGTGTTCCAGTTGCCGATCGCGATGTTCTTGCTGGCGAAGATGCGGATTGTGTCGGCGGGTCGGCTTCGGAAGCTCCGCAAGTACGTCCCGGCGGCGGCGTTCATCCTGAGCGCAGTCATCACGCCGACGTTCGACATCATCAATCAGACGATGGTGGCGGTTCCGATTATCCTGCTCTACGAGGTCGGGCTAGTCCTGGCGTGGCTGGCCGAGGACGGACACAAGAGGCTTGCCCGTAAGGTCGGCGGCTGCTTCGTGCGAGCGGGTCGCAAAGTCAAGCGGGTGGTGGTCAGGGTTGTGCGCTGGGTCAGAGGCTGGGCCAGAATTCGTAGATGAGTACGACGATCAGCACGAGGGCGCAGATCACCGTGATGTCAATAAAGAGATAGCACGCCCGTAGCTTCAGGCTGCTGATCTTCTTACTTGCCACCGCTATCCCCACCCCGCCGACGCGTAGAGCCCCCCGGGAAGGGAATAGCGGGGGGCTCCACTACGAGGGGGATTTCGGACTGTCGCCGAAGAATAACAGCCGAACCCGGGGCCAGTTTACACCATTCCGTCATTCTGTGGAGTAGAAATATAAACTGTCCCCCGTTGTCCAGCGACCGTTCCCAAGGTTTCATTCCGCGATCGCATCGGCAGGGGCCTTGCGTTCCAAGCGTGTCACGACCACCGCCAGCGCCGACCATGTATGTGCCGCAAGCCCGTAGAGGGGGCCGCGTGGCGTTTCTAGCCCTGTTCCGGTGCAGGACGCACACTCACCCCGACCGACCCCTTTCCAGCCCTTCCCTGCGCAATTTCGGCAGCGCTTACCGCCGATGGCGACTTCGTCGCCCCCGAAGCGATCTATGAGGGCCTGTCGAATGTTCGCGTCGGTGGCGTTGGCCCTTGCGCACAGCGCCATCTTGACCTCCCGCCTCGGGATTCGCGTGTACGTGCCCGCGTGGGCGCAGAAGTATCCCGACCACCACACCGTCTCGAACACATCCCTGCCGACGGCCATGCCCATGTGGTCAACCGACTCGATGACGATCTCGCCCCGGAACTCCCAAACCCTGGTGGCAACTTTCTCGTTGGCCTCGTGCCCATACGCGAGCACGTGCCCGCGCGTGTCATAGTGCACCCACGCGCTGCGCGTCGGGCCCGGGTCTACGCCCATGTAAGTCCCTTCCCTCATACTCCTATCCCTTTCCTGAGTGATGCGAATATATAAATATATTCGCAATCACAAACCCCCTATTAGCTACGATGTCTTATATGTCCTAGGACATGTCTCACGAGCGCTTATAGGACATGTCTCAGGCTGTCCTAGGACATGTCTCACGAGCGTTCGGTTACTCCTCACCGAGTACCGCCCACTCTGCCGCATGGCCCAACCCGAACATGACAAAGCGTTTGCCCTTACCGCGTGCGAGAGCCTTACGCACGGATGCAAGTGGGAGTCCGATCTCGTTCGAGATCGCGGCCGCCTGCGCCTTACCGTGCTTGAGCAGGTATGCCTCTATGCGATCGGGGGCGGGAGCGTGCTTCTCCAGATCAGGGTCAGTGAGCACATCGCTCGCGTAGTAGCGCACGTGCGTGAGAACCCCGTCGGCGTCCGACGTGAACTCCGCCCTGAGGCCGATCGGCTTGAACTGCTTGAAGTTGTTGGCCTTCTTATGGAACAAGCCGAGAACGCTCTCATCTTCACCGCTTTCCTGTGTCTTCTTGAGGAACCAGCTAACGCGCGGGTAGTCGTACCAGAACGTGGACCCGATGATCTTGCCGTTGTCCTCGATCTTGGGCACATGGCCGATGAGCAGGCTCGAAATCTTGAGCGCACGGCAGGTGTTCATTAGCTGAATCACGAGCGACTCGTCTTTGATCTCGCCCTGCACCGCCGGTGCCACCGAGTCAATCACGGCCAGCTCGATGTTCTCGTCCCTGATAATCCGCGCCAGCCTGTCAGCCGCGTCCGAGAACATGCCAGCCATGCGCACGTAGGCGACGGTCTTATCCGTGTGCGCCCTGCCCACGCCGTTCAGGACTGCCTGATAGCGCATGTTCTGGATGTCCCGGTCGGTCTCCCAGTCGCAGTAGAGCGTCTTCGGAGACGCCCCCGCCGTGGGGGTAATCCCCGGCACGATCAACCCGTGCCCGCCCACGGACAGTGCCAGCGCCAGCGAGAGCAGACTCTTACCGGTTCCACCCTCGGCGGCGATGGCTGAGATTTGCCCCTTCTCAATCAGGGGCTTGAGCAGCCAGCGGTTGGACTTGTCGAACGTCCCGTCCAGCCAGACAAGCGGCTCCCCCTGTCGGTAGACGAGATCGCAAACTTCTACGATCTGTTCAAGCCGGGCCTGCCAGTTGATGGGCAGCCGGTTCGCGAGCGCCCGCCTGAGCGCGTCCAGCGCGCTCGTCGAGTAGAGGTTTATCCTGGTTCGGGAGCGCAGCACCCCGAACTCGTCGTGCGTCACGCGTACCAGACACTCGAAGCGATCGCGTTGTTTCCAGAGGTCTTCGACGGCGAACTTGAGCCGGTCTCCCGGCCACGTGATGGTCACGTTCCCAGCGCCGTCGCTCTCGAAGCTGGGCGCAGGCACTTCGCCCTTGCTTACGCTCGCGCTAGAGGTCTCGAACCCAGCCTTTTCCAGAATGGCATCGGCGGCTTCACCGGGAGTCACCGCCATAGCCCACGCTCCATCGCACGACGGACGAACTCGATCACGTCCCCGCTGGCGGCGCACTTACCGTAGCACCGCCACGCCTGAATCTCCGTCCAAATCACGAGACTCTCCCCCTTCTGCTCGTCATGTAACGGGCACTTCCCCTTGAGAGTGTGCCCCCCTCGCAACTGCGTAAGCTCGCCTGCCACCTGCTCGATGCGCAGGGCACGCTTGGCACGCTCGAAGCGGGACTCCCCCGGGATTGTCGCGGGGGCGGTGTGCCCCCGCGAGACTTTAGCTGGCCCGGCTTCGGGCCACAACTCCCGGATCAAATCCAGTGTAACTTCGAGCGAGCTTGCCCTGCGCTGCCAGTTCTCGATGTCTTCCGACGTGAAGAACATGCAGCGCGGGCCTTCTTCGGGACTGGCCGGGTCAAGGGCACGACCGTGTTTCCCGCACAGGTCGCAGAACGGATTGTGTTTCAGCAGGGAATCGCGCGCCCTGCGGATGTACGACCCGATCATCGGACGGGAGTCGGCTTCTTCCGGGCCTTCTTCTCGGGCGCGCTAACGTGCCCGCATGTCCGGCATACGACCTCCCCGGAAAGCCGGGTGTAGACGTTCTTACTTTCGCAGGACTTACAGACAGGCCGTGTCATACGTTCTCTCCCGGCGGCACGTCCGCCGCGCTGGCGGGCGCAAGGGCTTTCTGGGCGGGCTTGTTCTCGGACGCCCACTTGCGCAGGAGCGACCAGTCCGAGATTGCCCACGTGTCAGGCTCGGCCTCGGCGAGATGGGGGAAGTGCTTGCGCACGAACGGAACCAGTTCTTCCCCGACGGGAAGAATCTCTTTCACGCGGGGTTCTGCGATCTTGCGTATCGTGTCCCGGACGGTCTCCCAGTTACACCACGGCATACGGGAGCCACGCGGCCCGACCGGGTGAGCGTAGCTGCGCATGTTCCCGCGCTTGAAGAACACGGTGTCCGGTCCCGTGTGCTGCGGACACTGTTCTGCCTGCGGCTCCGACGAGCGCACGGGCACGGCGTCCTCGGGGGCCTCGCCCGTGTCCGTGGACGTGGACAGGACGCGCTCTTGGCCCTGATCGTCCACCGTGATGTGCGCGCCCAGTTCTTCGGGGGTGTAGATCGGCCCGCCGAACGCGTCCGGGCAGTACCAGCGCGCCCCGTTCGTGAGGGCACGTGCGAAAAGCATGTTCCGTGGGAAGTTGCGCCAGTTGTCCTTGCCGCCCAGCTTGGCGGCCTGAGCGTCGGCCATCGTGAACGTGCTCTTTCCGAGCGAAACCTCGCCCTCGAAGAACTCGATCTCGCACGCCTCCGTCGTGTTGACGAGCACGCGGTAGTCGTACTTGACCGAAGACTTGATCTTCGCAGCGATGAGCGCCGCGGCCAGGGCGGGTCTCCCGTCCACGATGTATACGTACATGAGGCTCTGGACAGGCCCGAGTCCAAGCTCGCGCCCTGCCAGTATCTTCGCGACCGCCTGCTCGGCGCTGCGCAGGTCGCGGAAGAACCCGGTCACTTGGAGTACCTTGCCCAGCGACATCAGGTCGCTGAGTGACAGCTCCTTCACGGCCACCGGCGCTTCGCGGGGCGGCCCCTCGGTAGCCAAAGAGCGTGGAGTTTCTTGTGTCATGCAGTCCTCACCTTCTTCTTTTCTTCGATCTTCACGTAGGTGCGCCCGACAGTCCGGTGCGCGTCGATGATCTTCGAGACGCTCTCTCCGTACTTGCGCAGGGAGCGCACGACAGTCCCGTTCACGCGAGCAGGCACAGGTTCCATGTGCTCGGGCACGACGATGCGGGCCCGCTCCTCGGACGTAACCAAACCCTCCAGTGCGGCGGGCAGATCGAGCGAGTACGCTACCTCGTCCTCTTGCAAGCGAACGTCATAGTCGTTATCGGGCAGCATCTTCCGGTCTGCGCCCAGCCTCCGGCGGACTTCTTCCTCCATGATGTCCCGGCGCATATACAGGCTACGGATCAGGCCCTTGAGCGTCACGATCTCTCGTACAAGTGCGGCGTCGTCCAGCTCGGACGGCAGGGGGGCGGGGCGCGCCTCGTTCATACGTCATGCTCCGTTTCATCCACCGAGATGCCAGCGTCTACTTGCGCACCTGCTCGCGGGGCGGGCCGCTTGCGCTTGCGGGGCGCGGGCGCCGCGCCTGGCTCCGGGGTAGCGTGGTCGTCTGCCTTTTCAAGCACGGGCGGATTCATGCCGCGGGCGGGGCCGTCGCTGGGCGGGTAGCCCGTACCAGCGCACTTCTCACACGTCTTACGCGTGAAGTCGCCCCGTCGGAGAATGTCCCCGTCGCCAGTGCGCTCGACGGACTGAACGAACAGCGCCCCCCACCCTCGACATTCCGGGCAGTAGGCTTTCTTACCGGCCAAATCGAACCTCCCTTCACAGCTATAACTCTCACTCTCTCAGAAGTTTCTCACGTTTGAGCGGGACGTGTCAAGGTCGTTATGACCGGGCCACCATGATGATGAACACCGTCAGCACGACGGTGATTCCCGCCACCCACAGCACCATTTCCAGAGCAGGATGATCGTCAGCCATCGCTGCCTCCCTCCGCGAACAGCGGCATCTGTAACGGGTCGGTGGACTCCACGACGCGGCCATTGGTGAGGCCGACGTACTCCCGCTCGTGGTCAAGGATGCGCTTGCGGGTCAGCTCGATGTAATCCGGGTTCAGTTCGCACCCGATGTACCGCCGACCGTTGCGGATGGCGACCAGGCCCGTCGTCCCGGCCCCGTTGAACGGGTCTAGTACGGTGCAGGGAACGGGGTCGGCAGGTGGACACTTGCACACAGGACGCCAGCCCACGGTGCGAGATTGACCAGCGGTGGACTCGGCGTCGTAGTCCCGCCCTGTTCGGTTGGCAATCCCGTCTGGCCGCGCGACTTCTCGGTGACGCCCGCCAGTTATACCGGCAGGGTTTGGTCGCGTTTCCACCACCCGCTCCCACGGTGCGCCGCACGTCGGGCAGCACCCGCGCTCGCTCGTACCAGCAAGGATGCACGGCTCGATCAGTGCAGGCGGGTACGTCGCGAAGTGGGCCTCGGCGTATGGCTCCGCGGTCACAGTCCAGACGGAGCGGCGGTTGCGACCAGCACCATCCGCCACCGCGTCCTCCTTGATCGCCTCGGCGTCGTAGTAGTACCGCTCCTGCTTCGCGAGCAGGAACAGGTACTCGTGGGCCTTGGTGCAACGGTCGGTCACGCTCTCCGGCATGGGGTTGGGCTTGTGCCAGATGATGTCCTGCCGCAGCCACCAGCCATCGGCTTGTAGGGCGAAGGCCACGCGCCACGGGATGCCGCACAGGTCTTTTTGCTTCAACGTATCGTGCGAATACACGCCTACGGTTGGATAAGCGGTTCCGTTTCCGCCCGCATGGAAGCCGGTTGGGTGTGTCGGCCCCTTGCCGGTTCCGAAATACGAGTCCCCAAGGTTCAGCCACAGCGTCCCGTCGTCGCGTAGCACGCGACGGATTTCCCGACACACCGCGACCAGCTCGGCCACGTAAGCATCGGGCGTCGGCTCTAGGCCGATCTGCGAGTCCACGCCGTAGTCACGAAGCCCGTAGTACGGGGGCGACGTGACGACACAGTGAACCGAATTCGTAGGCAGGTCACGCAGGCGCACGCGACAGTCGCCCTGCATTAGCGTCAGCCATTCAGCCATCGCTACCTCCCTCGGCGAACAGCGTGGTTTGCACAGGCTTGTCCAGAATCAATCGGTATTCCCAGACACGACCTTCGGCCACTCGCCGCCGCTCGACCCTGAAGGTCGGGCGCAATTCGCGCATACGCCGAAGTCCTTCTTGCGCCGGTTGACCGCCCGTACCAGCCGCAAGCTCGATTGCCTCTCTCCTGTACCACGCCCCGCCGCGCATGAGCAAATACACGCGTCGCACCGCCGAATTGAGTTGTGCCAAGTCGTCGTCGGTCAAGATGCCGACGCCGCCGAGCCGTTGAATGTTCATCGTGGTGGCACTCACGCTGGCAACTCGTAGCCTGCCATGCGGGTACGCAGAATCCGAAGGCTTTGCCCTAGGCGCAAGCGGTCGATCTGGGATA
>Ga0194128_10011408_pt1 | contig 10319 bp, 9 predicted proteins | sample TA2KigCa65mmetaG_FD_148650 | JGI IMG/M metagenome (GOLD analysis project Ga0194128, IMG submission 148650) | Freshwater microbial communities from Lake Tanganyika, Tanzania - TA2015037 Kigoma Deep Cast 65m | ecosystem: Environmental > Aquatic > Freshwater > Lake | place: Tanzania: Lake...
AGTCCCGTGACTACGCCCATGTTCACGAACGCTTGGAAGGTGAGCTGGGTGACGATGCCCACCGCAAGGAGGCGTCCGAACGTGTCGGGACTGGCCCCCGCCACCTGGATGCCGCGCGCGAAAAGCGCCAGGAACAGAACCAGGACCACCGCGGTGCCCACGAGACCGAATTCTTCCCCCAAGACGGCGAACACCGAGTCCGAGTCTGGAAGTGGCAACCGGAACTTCTGGGTGCCCTCGCCCAGCCCGCGTCCGGTGATTCCGCCGAAACCAAACGCGATCTTGGCCTGCACCGCCTGATAGCCGATTCCGTCCGGGTCACCGGTGGGGCGGAAGAAGTCGAACAAACGGTCCCGCTGGTACTGGATGAGCGCGAGGGAGAGGCCGGCCACGAGCACGCCCACCCCGGTCAGGCCCGCCAAATGCCACAGGCGCGCGCCGCCGATGAAGAGCATGACCACGCCGACGGCGGCGATGGTGATGGCGGTATCCAGATCGGGCTGCGCCATGATGGGCACCAAGATGACGAGCAGGAGCACCCCCAAGCCTGCCAACGCGTAGCGCGCCGAGCGCACGCGCGGGCCGAGGCGGTCGATGGCATACGCCAGCGTCACGATCAACGCCACTTTCACGAATTCACTGGGCTGGATGGTGAAGTCATCGCCGATCATGAACCAGCGCTTGGCCCCGAGAACGTCGCGAGGCGGCCGGTAGAACAGCAACCCGATCAGCGCGACCCAGCCGACCACGAGCGCCACCGGACCCACCATGGCCCACCGGTGGTAGTCAACCCGCGAGAGCACGAGCGCGAGCGCAATGCCCCCCAGGGCGAAGCCGGCTTGGACGAGCGAGCCGCGGTCGAAGGCGGTGTCCTGCCCGAGGACTTCGGGCATGCGGGCGCTGGACACCAGCAGCACCCCAATGAGGGGCAGGAGCACGGCCACGACCAGCAGAATGGGATCGGTATCCGGCCAGCCTTGGCGGCGCACGGGCGCCCGCACACGTCGGAGCGTCGCCGTCGCCATCAGGCGTCCGGTTTCTGCGCGGGGGTCTTGAGGTAGCCGAAGACCCGTTCCATGATGCGGCGGAAGGTGGGGGACGCCACCTGCGACCCGAAGATCGCGACTTGGGGCTTTTCGATCGTGACCAGACAGAGCACCGTCGGCAGCTCCAGCGGCCCGAAGCCGACGTAGGACGCGTTGGTGACATCCGGTTGGAACTTCCCGCCGAGGGGAATCTCGGCGGTGTCGGTCTTGCCCGCCGTCCGATACCCGGGCAGCAACGCAAGGTTGTCGTCGGCGCCGGCTTCGGCCAGCGTCATCATGCGCGTGAGCGTGGCGGCGGTGGCGCCCGAGATCACGCGGCGTACGGTTTCTGGCTCGAAGGTCGTGCGCCGGCCGTCCGGGTCGATGATGGCGCGCGCCATGCGCGGACGCAGCATGAGGCCGCCGTTGGCGATGGCTCCGACGGCCATGGCAAGTTGCAGCGGGGTGCACGAGATGCCCTGGCCGAAGGAGTTGGCCGCCAGGTCCGGCAAGAACCAGCCCCGATCGCCGCGCCGCCGGACGATGCCGGAGAGCTCACCCGTCAGGTCTACCCCGGTCAAGGCGCCGAAGCCGAATTTCGCGACATAGTCGTAGAAGCGATTGGCGCCAACGCGGTCGGCCACGAAGATCGCGCCGATGTTGCTGGAGTGCAGGAGCACGTCCACCATGTTCTGGTTCGGATACGTCACACCGTCCCAGTTGCGGAACTCCTGACCGTACGCCTCGTATTCGCCGGGCAGGTTGTGGGTGGTTTCGGGCGTGATTGCGCCCGCGTCGAGCCCCGCCGCCATGGTGATGAGCTTGAACGTGCTACCAGGCTCGTAGTCGTGATGCGTCACGCGGTTTTCGAACTCAGGTCCGACATTGGGGTAGGTGGCGACGAGACCGGGGACGTAGGTCGGGCGGTTGGCCATCGCCAGGATTTCGCCGGAAAAGGGGTTCGTCAGGATGACGTTGCCTTTTTCAGCGCTGAATCGGTTGATCGCGAAATCAAGCTCCTGCTCGGCGATGTGCTGGATGGTGCGATCGATGCTGAGCACGAGGTGCGAGCCGTGCTTGGGTGGCACGAGCTCGTAGCGGCCCACAGGGATGCGCCGCCCATGACGGTCGCGGTCGGAGCGCACGAGGCCTGACTTGCCGCCAAGATCGCGATCGTAGTAGGCTTCCACCCCGGCCCGTCCGACGCTGAGCCCGTTGGACTCGGGCGATTCGGCCATGAATCCGAGCGCGTGCGCCGCAAGGCCCTGGTTGGGATAGAGCCGGGTGTGGTCCGGGGCGAGCTCGATGCCCGGCAGCTCGCCTGCTTTGATGGCCGCGGCCACGGCGTCCCCGACCTTGGGGTTCACGTGCCCCAGGACCTTCGCGTACGTTTGCTTGGGGTCGCCGATGCGTTGAGCCAGCAGGGCTGGACTGAGGCCCAGCAGTCCGCCAAGGCGATTGGCTACGGAGAAGACCGCCTGGGCCTCGACGATCTCGGCGGGACGCGCCCCCACGGCGTAGGCCCGCCGCGTAAGCGCCAGCACGTCGCCGGTGCGATCGTAGATCGTGCCGCGGCGGGGCGTTATTTCCGTGCGGCCCAACAGGGCGGCGGAGCCCTGACGGACGAGTTCGACGGCCTGGCGCACATGCCAGTCGTAGAGCCGGAGGCCTAGCGCGACGGAGGCCGTCGCCGCGCCGACGAGCAGCAGCGCGAGCCGCCGCGATGGGTCGGGCAGCGCCGCCGCGTCGCGGCGCGCAGGATCACTCCCGAAAGCGATTGAGCGTCTCACCCAGGGCTCGCAAGAGCAGCTCGAGCCAGAATGGCTCGCGCAATGGGGCCGTGGGCGCGGCCCACAGCGGCAGGTCGAAGGAGATGCCCGGCGGGAGCGCGCGCACCTGCGTGTAGTGCGGATCGTCGGGGGGCCTCATCCCCAGCTCGGTGTACGTCCGCCGCTGCAAGGTCGGGAGGTCGTTGCGCTCCACCAATGCGGCCAGCAGCTCCTGAGACTCGTCGATCAGCTCGTCAAGCCGCAGCTCCAGGCGCTGGATCTCTCCACCAGCCCGCACGAGGCCCTGGGTTTGCTGAACGAGCACCATCGCCAGAACGAAGGCCGCCACGGCGAACGTCAGGATGAGCCGCGACGGCCGGACGCCGCGGGGCAGCCAGCGCCCCAGTTGCAGCGCCAGTGGCACGCGTCGGAGGGATGGCGCCTCCCGCACGGCCACGTCAGGTCACTCCGCCCAGCGGATCGCGCGCAGCCGGGCGCTGCGCGCCCGCGGGTTTTGGGCCACCTCTTCGGCGCTGGGGCGCCACGGCTTCTTGGTCAGGATGGCGCCATCGCCAGCCGCCGCCCACGCGCGAAAGCGTTGCTTGACGATGCGATCTTCGAGGCTGTGGAAGGCGATGGCCACGATGAGCCCGCCCGGCGCAATCACCGCGCGTGCCCCGTCGAGCCCCTCGCTGAGCGCCCTGAGTTCGTCATTGGTCGCGATCCGCAGCGCCTGAAACGTTCGGGTGGCCGGATGGATCCGGGTCCGCCCGTGGGTCGCGGACGCGACCGCGCGGACGAGCTCGCCGGTGGTGCGGAGCGGACGCCGCTGGACGATGCGGCGCGCGAGGCGCCGCGCCAGCCGCTCCTCGCCGAACTGGAAAAGTACGTCGGCGAGCTCCTGCTCGGACAGCGTGTTGACCAGCTCGGCCGCCGTACGTCCCGTCGTGGGGTCCAGGCGCATGTCCAGGGAGGCGTCATGCCGGAACGAGAACCCGCGGGCGGGCTCGTCGAGCTGGGGCGATGAGACGCCCAAATCGAACAGCACGCCGTCAACCGGTCGGAAGGCGTGCAACGCGACGAGTTCGGCCAGCGCCCGGAAATTGCCGTGCCGCACCATGACGCGCGGGTCGGCGGCGAATCGGTTGCGCAGCGCGCGGACGGCCGCCGGATCTGTGTCGATGGCTAGGACTCGGTCGGCGCCAACCTCGAGCAGCGCTACCGTGTGGCCGCCCATGCCCGCCGTCGCGTCCACGTAGCCTCCTCCGCGCTGCACCTGCAGCAGCTCGACCACCGCCGCACGCAGCACCGGCTCGTGCGCCCCGCCGTGTCCGGTCATCCGAAGTTGGTGCATGCGGGCGTGGGGGAGGCACCACGCCCGCATGGAACACCCTAGGTTGTGGGCTGCACGCCTTCGCTGGCGCGCAGCATGTATTCGGAGGCGTCCGCGATTTCTCGCGCGATGCCCGCCCGACGCGTTTCGGCGTCCCAAATCTCTACGCGGTCGCCCACCCCGACGATGGTCGCTTCCTTCACCAGACCGGCTTGCTCGCGCAGTCGGGGTGAGATCGTGATGCGTCCCTGCGCGTCGAACGCGACCTCCTCGGCCCAGCCGAAGAAGTAGCGCTTGGCACGCCGCTCGTCGGGAACGAAGTCGTTGAGCTGATTCATCCGACGCTCCCAGATTTGCCACAGGTCCGCGGGATAGAAAATGATCTGACGGTCCGGGCCGAGGTTGACGGTCCCCCCTTCGGGCGCCTGGGCGCGCAGCTTGGCCGGGAAGGCGAGCCGCCCCTTGTCATCCAGTTGGTGCGCAAAGCTGCCCTTGAAGCTGGCCATCGGGGTAATCGCACGGTGGGCCGTTGCCGGCTCATCGCCCGTCCACGCCTCCACTCGATTCCCCATACCCGACACCCCGTATGGTAACCACAAATCCCCACTTGTCAACACTAATTTGGCACATTACCCCACCTCGTCTCGATCAGGCCGTGCGCGGCCGCCGTTCGCCGCTCGGCCGCGGGCACCGGGACCACCAAGCGCGTTCAACGGGATTGGGCCCAGGGCCGCCGGCGAGCGTGCGACACCGAGCGGAGCGCACAGGGCCGCTGGGACGTGCCGTCGGGACTCTGCCACGCTTCCCCGACGCGCGCGCTCGTGGTGCGGCCGGACGGTGGAATCGGGCTAGACGGGTGGAGGGGACGCGCCCTCGGATGGTTGGGATCGGTCAAGCGCCCAATTCGCCAGCCGGTCCGCGAGGGCGTTGTGGGCGCGCGGCACATGCGTGAAGATCGCCCGCGCCTCCGGTGCGAGCGCGGCGCGCACGCGCCCGGCAAGCACGCGCAGCTCGGGGTCCCTGAGCTTCCAATCCCCGTTCAGTTGCCGGACCGTCAACTCGCTGTCCAGCCGGCAGTCGATGACATCGGCTCGTAGCAGGCCCGCAAGCTGTACGGCGGCCAGCACCGCGTGGTATTCGGCCTGGTTATTCGTCATTTCCCCCAGGTGCACGGCGAGGCGCCCGACGATCGCCCCGCGCTCGGTCAGCGCCACCACGCCCGCGGCGGCGGGACCAGGATTGCCCCGGCTGGCGCCGTCGCAATGCACGATCAGACGCACGGCACCACCCTCAGTTCCTGCACGAATCTCTCGCGCGCGCGACTATGGTAATGGAGGGGGAAGCTAGGTGACCGGCACCCGCGGGATGCATGGACGTTCAGCGCGAGCATGATCTCGTGTTGCCCGCACGCGGACCGCTGGATGCGCCGCGCGACCCAGGCGCACGCTTTCGCGCGGAACTCGATCTCGGCGCGCACTGGTACCGGGCCGCATTGCGCGCCACGCGCGAATGGTCGTGCCCGGCGGAGGTCTTCCGGCGTCGCCGGCTCCACTATGTGATTGGTGGTGAGGCGTTCGATCTGTTGCTGGCCATCGAGCGGCTGGCGGCCGAGGCCCCGCCGGGCGCCGTGAGCGCGTCGGAACTCCACCGGCTGCTGGTGCAAGGCCTGCCGCCGCTGCAGATCCCGGTGGCCGAGTTTGCGGTTGCGTTGGGGACCGTGACCTACAAGGCGTATCTGAACTATTTCTATGGGGTCACAGTGGAAGAGGCGCTGCTGCACGCCGTGGAGCTTGAGACGGACAAGGCCCACGCATTGGACGCAGCCGTGACGGACGCTGCGTACGTCCGCGTCTACGACGCCGAGCTGGCGGCCTTGCTCACCGAGTTCACGGCGGCGCGCGGCCGCAGCACGCTGGTGCGCCTCAACTGGAACGATGCGAAGGAGTTCACGTACTGGCTGTTCCGTCGCCGCCTGCGCGCCCAGCCGCCCGCGCGCATCGCCAGCGACACGAAGAAGGCCCTGGACCACCTGCGCCGGCTACGCGGCCTTGGCGCAGCCGATTCGCCGGACCCCCTGCGTCCCGACGCTCCCGATGGCGACCCGCGCATGACCCCGCCGCCGACGGTTGCCGTGATCGATCTCGCTCCTTCGGAGCCGTTGCACTTCCGCGGCTAGGGCTGGGCGTCCTTGTTGCCTGCAGGCTCATACGCGTTGCGAGTTGCCTGCCGCACGTGCCAGCAGGCGCCGCCGGGGTCCACGATGGTGAACTCCCGACCCCAGGGGCGGTCCTCGGGCTGGCCGACGCGAACGCCCGGATACCTGCCCGGCAGATCCTTGGGCGCGAGTTCCAACCAGCCAGGTGGCCCGGGCTTCAGCCCGGTGCGCAGGGAAGAATCCGTCTGGAGGGGCGTTCAATTGAACGCCCCTCCAGACGCCGGCGCTAGGCTGCCCGCCTTACCTGCCCCGGCTGGCACTGGTTGCGGAAGAACGCCCACTCCTCACACTCGGTGCCGTCGGGGAACTGGCAGCAGCCGGATTCCCCACCCTGCGCGTCCTTGCGAATCACGAGGGTGTAGCCCCGCTCCGCGCAGTGCGTAGAGGCGGGGCTGGCGATCTGCGCAGCCGCGGGTGACACCACCGCCGGGGGCGCTGCGGCGGCACCACCGCACGCCGCCAGCGCGACCGACGCATCGGTCGCGAGCAGTCGGGCGATGATCAGACGATAGGACATCGCGGTCTCCCACATCCGGCAGTCAGGCGCCCCAGGCATTCGCCCTGCCCGCCAATTGCTTCACCCTTCCAGGCCGATGCCTACCATACGACCTGAACGGGGCTTCCGGGGACCGATGCCCTCGCGGAACCCTGCGGAGACCACCGCCCGGCGGTACGTGTTGGGGGCGCGAAGGGCCCGGTGGGCAGTGCCGGTGGGGATACGCCAGATCGTTCGATCCGGAGCGCTCCGCGGCTTGCGTTCAGGTTGCCTGGAGGGCGGCGACCATCCGGCAAACGGTCGCCGTTGCTTCCGTCGATTTTCCGAGGTGGCCAGCGCCGAGAATCGCTGCCCGACGCGCGCGGTCGGTGGACCGGGCGTGGCGGTATTTCGCAGAGCATCGGCTCTATGCCGTCGTCAGACGCCACCTCCAGCCTATCGACGGCCAGCGGTCAGGCCAGCGCGAGGCCAAACTGGACCAGGCGGCGCACGAGGCGTTCCAGGTCTTCCAGCGAGAGCGCCGTGGTGAGCGGCAGCTCGGCCAGGCCCGGCCCTTTGCGCGGCACGTAGGTCGGGAACCGCTCCACGTCATCGCGCAGGGCGTCCAGATGTTCGGGCGGAATCTCGCGCCGAGCGAGGAGATCGAGCGCGAGCTCGAGCCGTGGGGTCACGTGCCGCCGGTCGGGCGGATAGACCCAGCCGATGGTGGTGAGCCGGTCGCCGTGGGGCGCGTCGAGGGCGAAGCCACGCCCGGCAGGACGTACGGGCATTCCCGCCTGCTGCCAGTGCCCGAGCAGGTGCTCGCAGAGCCGCCAGAGCCCCGGCGTCATCTGCGCGCGCATGCCGCGGATGGCCGGATCGTCATCACCGTAGGTGCGGAACTCGGCGTCGAACACGCGTCCAACCCTCCATCGCTATGCGCAAGCTTGCCATGCGGCACACGGCTTGATCGGATCGGGAGGCGATGCCGGCCCGGCGCGCCGCGCCCCGTGGTAGACCGTGCGCACGCGGACCGGAGGGCCGTGGCATGCTGAGCGCCGCGGCGCAGGCGAACCCGAGCTACGTCCGGGAGACGTGCTGGCCGGGTGCACGGTCGTGCGCCCCCACACACGCGGTGGACACTGTCCTCCGCATGGGAGTCCCGCATGGCAACGTACGGCATCGCAATTCACGGCGCCGGGTGGGTGGCGGGCGCGCATCTCGTGGCCTATCGCAACGACCCGCGCGCGCGAATCGTGAGCATTTCCAGCCGTCGCGAGGAGACCGCGCGCGCGCTGGCCCAGCGTTTCGGTCTGACCGACGTCATGATCACGACCCGGCTGGCGGACGTGCTCGCGCGGCGGGACGTAGACGTGCTCTCCATCTGCACGCCGAACGATCTGCATGCGCGCGAGACGATCGCCGCCGCCCAGGCGGGCAAGCACATCCTGATCGAGAAGCCTGCCGCCCTTGACCTCGACAGTCTGCGCGCCATGCGGGACGCGGTGCGGGCCGCGGGCGTCAAGTCGGTCGTGAGTTTCGTCCTGCGCTGGAATCCCATGTTTGACCTCATCAAACATCAAATCGAAGCGGGCGCCATCGGTCGCATCTACCTGGCGGAGGTCGACTACCTGCACGGTCTGGGACCCTGGTACGCCCAGTACGCGTGGAACCGCTTCAAGGATCGCGGTGGGTCGTCGTTCCTGAGCGCAGGTTGCCACGCCGCGGACGCGCTGCGCTACTTCGTGGGCAGCGACGTCGTGGAGGTGTGCGCCTACGCCACCGCAGGCTCGGATCGATTCGAATGGCCCGGCACGGCTGTGCTCATCTGTAAGTTCGCCAACGGCGCCTTGGGGAAGTCGCTCTCGAACCTTGACTATAAGTGTCCGTATACATTTCCGATCGCCATCTTCGGGGACGGCGGAACTATCCTGAACAACAGCGTCTTCTCGGACCAGCTCCGCGGGCAGACCGACTACGCGGAGATTCCCACCATCCTGCCAGACAGCGGCGAGGTGGCGCACCACCCCTTCAACGGAGAGGTCGCGCATATGCTGGACTGCATCGAGCACGACGTGGAATCGCACGTGAGTCTGGAGCGTGCGGTCAACACGCACGAGGCGTGCATCGCGGCGGACATCTCGGCCGCCGAGGGACGTCCGGTGGCGTTGCCGCTGCTAACGCAGCGACCGTGCGGGTGAATGGCACGGACGGGCGCCGCGCCGAGCGGTGCGGCGCCCGCAGGCGGTCCATGTCGCCGGAGGGACGCGCGGATTGTCCATCCCAACCATCGTGATTCGGGCGAAGCCGCGGGCCCGCGGGAGAGCCTGACGCGCGCGGCGGACGGCGTCCTGGTGGCGCGGGCAACGGCCCTCGCGGAGGGCGGCCGGGCGAACGCGGCAATCGAGGCACTGATCGCGCGGAAGCTCGGGGTACCCCGTCGCGCCGTACGCATCATCAGCGGCGCGCGCAGTCGCTCCAAGCGCGTGGTCATCGAGGTCGGGAACGGCCGGCCGTCCAGGCCGCGCTTGCCGCCCTGCCTTCGGAGTAGCGCCAGCCGCTCACTCGGAGACTCCTCAGGGGGTGCCCCGCACATGTAGGGGCGGCGCGCGCCGCCCCTACGACGTCGGGTAGGGTCGTTCAATTGGGGCGGACTGCCACGTGGCAGTCCGCCGCCTACAGACGGGCTCTTCCCTGCCCACGTGATTGTCGCCGTAGGGGCGGGTCTGCGAGCCGCCCCTACGGCGAACCCCGGCAGGTGCCCCAGGCTGCGTGCAGCACGGGACCCCCAGGCCGGACCCGCGACGCTAGTGTCCGGTCCAACCCTGCACGCAGGGCGGGCCACCGCGCCAGCCGCTCACTAGGAGCCTACTCCGGAGGCACCCTGGACTATGTACGGGCGGCTCGCGAGCCGCCCGTACGACCTCGGGTAGGCGCGTTCAATTGAACGCCGCTATCTGGAAGGAAACCCAGGCGGTGTGGGGGCGTCCAGTCGAACGACCTGCGGGCGCGAAGATCCCACGCCGCGACCCGGCGGGCCACTCCATCGGTCTCCACTCCCGCGGAACCTGGCACATGGCCCGTTCGGTCCCGTCGGGATGGGCGCGCGGGGATCGAGGCGGCCAAACGCGCGCTGCCACGGCACAATGGAGGGGTTGAGCATTCCCAACCGGTGTACGCACGGCTGCGCGCGCCGCAGGAACAACGATCGCCCATGCTGCAGCGCCCACGCGGGACCGCCGACCGACTGCCGGAGGATGCGCCCGCCTGGCAGCGGGTGCACGACGCCTTCGAGCGCGAGTACCGCTTGCGGGGTTTTCAGGCCATCGCCACGCCCACGTTCGAGCCGACGGAGCTTTTCGCGCGCACCACGGGCGAGACGACCGATATCGTGCAGAAGGAGATGTACACGTTCGAGGATCGCGGGGGCGACTCGCTGACCCTGCGACCCGAGGGGACGCCGTCGGTGGTGCGGGCCTACCTGCAAAATGGCCTGCACGTG
>Ga0194128_10011412_pt1 | contig 10315 bp, 6 predicted proteins | sample TA2KigCa65mmetaG_FD_148650 | JGI IMG/M metagenome (GOLD analysis project Ga0194128, IMG submission 148650) | Freshwater microbial communities from Lake Tanganyika, Tanzania - TA2015037 Kigoma Deep Cast 65m | ecosystem: Environmental > Aquatic > Freshwater > Lake | place: Tanzania: Lake...
CAGTATCCGGTCATAGCAACCCAACACCCCCGCGATCTGCGATCCGTACCGCTCGGTCAGTGATTCAACGCCCATCCCGGCATCGTATCCGATTTCCCTCTTTGGTTCCGGCTATGCCGGGTTAGGAGAATAATATGCGGACCCATCGAATTTTCACAGCCGCCCCTGCCATGCGAAAATGGAGCATTCGCATGACCGGCCACGAGATACGCCAAAAATTCATCGACTACTTCGCCAAGAACGGCCACCGTGCCGTGAAGTCTTCAAGTCTGGTTCCCGCCAACGACCCAACCCTGCTGTTCACCAACGCGGGCATGAATCAATTCAAGGACATTTTCCTTGGCATGGAGAAGCGCGACTACAAACGCGCCGTGACCAGCCAGAAATGCGTCCGTGCGGGAGGCAAACACAACGACCTCGAAAATGTCGGCTACACCCGCCGCCACCACACCTTCTTCGAGATGCTCGGCAACTTTTCCTTCGGCGACTACTTCAAGGCCGAAGCGATCGGCTTCGCCTGGAAGCTGATCACCGAAGAGTACGGCCTCGACAAGGAGCGCCTCTACGTCACCGTGTTTCGCGAAGACGATGAAGCCGAAGAGTTGTGGCAGAAGGTGACAGGCATCTCGAAATCACGCATCTTCCGCCTCGATGAGAAAGACAATTTCTGGCAAATGGGCGACACCGGTCCATGCGGACCGTGCTCCGAGATCCACTACGACCTGGGCGCGCACGCCGCTGAACCGGGACGCGAAAACGAGGTCTTTCCCGAGGACGGCGGCGGCCGGTTTGTCGAGATTTGGAATCTCGTATTCATGCAGTTTGACCGTTCCGCGGGCGGAATCATGACGCGCCTGCCGAAGCCGTCGATCGATACGGGCATGGGGCTTGAGCGCCTCGCGGCGATCATGCAGGGCAAGCTGACCAACTACGAGTCGGACTTGTTGAAACCGATCATCGATCACGGTGCAGGAATCTTTGAGCGCCAGTATGGCGACGATGCGCGGGCCGACACGGTGCTCCGCATCAATGCCGATCACGCTCGCGCGGCTGCGTTCCTGATTCACGATGGCGTAGTGCCGTCGAACGAAGGCCGCGGTTATGTGCTGCGCAAGATCATGCGCCGTGCGATGCGCAACGCGCGCATGATCGGCGTCACCGATCCTTTTTTGCACCGCCTCACCGCGTTCGTCGCGGTCTTCATGAAGCCCGCCTATCCCGAACTGCTCGAAACCGTGACGCGCGTCGCCCGCGTGGTCAAAGACGAAGAGCATCGGTACGCCGCGACCTATCAGGTTGCCGAGAAGGTCTTTCACGACGAAGCGAAAAAAGCGGTCGGCGGACGGCTGCCCGGGCCGGCGGCGTTCAAGCTCTACGACACCTACGGACTGGCGCTTGATGAGCAGGAAGACATGGCGCGCGAGTTCGGATTGGCGATCGATTCCGATGGTTTCGAAGCCGAGATGGACAAGCAACGCGAACGCGCTCGTGCATCGTGGAAGGGCGCCGACAAGGCGACCGTTGCGCCGGTTTACTCGCAGTTGCAGTCCAAGAGTGGCCGTACGAAATTCACCGGCTATGACAACCTCGTGCAGGACAACGCAAAGGTTCTGGCGATACTGGTCGACCGCAAAGAGGTCGATCAGATCGCGGCTGGAGCAGAAGCCGAGATCGTGCTCGATACGACTTGCTTCTACGCCGAGTCGGGCGGCCAGGTCGGCGATCAGGGCGAGTTGCAGACGCGCTCGGGCGAGACGCTGGCGGTTGTCTCCGGCGCGTATCCCGCGGTGCCCGGCCTGACCGTGCACAAGATCACCGCGTCGTCGGCCATCAAGAAGGGCGATGTCGTCAGGTGTGCGGTGCGCGAGGATTCGCGCGATTCCACGCGCCGCAATCATACCGCGACGCACCTCTTACATGCGGCACTGCGCAGCGTACTCGGCAGTCATGTGAAGCAGGCGGGATCGGTGGTTGAGCCTGGCCGGCTTCGCTTTGACTTCAGCCATTACACCGCGATGGATCCGCAGGAGTTGGGCGATGTCGAGCGGATCGTGAATTCGGAGATCATGCGAAATACGCAAGTCTCGACCGATGTGATGGAACTCGAAGACGCGATTTCGACGGGTGCGATGGCTCTGTTCGGCGAGAAGTACGCCGACAAAGTCCGTGTTGTGCAAGTGCCCGGTTTCAGCAAGGAACTGTGTGGCGGCACGCATGTCGGCCGCACCGGTGACATCGGCCTTTGCAAGATCGTCTACGAAGGTTCGATCTCGGCTGGCGTGCGGCGTATTGAAGCCATCACTGGTTCCGCCGCGCTGGAGCGTTTCCAGTCGGCGACGCTGTCGTTGAATCGCGTGGCGCAGGCGATTAAAGCGTCCGAGCCGGAGTTGGTCGATCAAGTCGAAAAACTGGTCTTCCAGCAGCGCGCCTTGGAGAAACAGGTCGAGCAGCTGAAGAACAAAATCGCGCAATCGCAGACCGGCGATCTGACCGCGGAGAGCCGCGAGATCAAAGGCGTTCGTGTGTTGGCTGCGCAGGTCGATGGCCTCGATCGCACGCAAATGCGCGCGCTGGCCGATTCGCTGCGCGGCAAATGGCAGTCGGCGGTAATTGTGCTCGGCTCGGCGAATGAAGCGGGTGTGTCGCTGATCGGCGCGGTGACGAAGGACCTGACCGAGAGAGTGCACGCGGGCAAGCTGATTGGGCGAGTTGCCGGCGCGGTCGGCGGCAAGGGCGGCGGAAGGCCGGATCTCGCCGAGGCCGGCGGCAAGGATGCGGCCGCGTTGGGCGCTGCGCTGCAAGAGGTATACGCGCACGTCGATGGCCTCCTTTAGTACCGATGTCGTGATTGTCGGCGCGGGCCCGACCGGGCTCGCGTGCGGCATCGAACTCGGTAAGCGCGGCATCGGCGCAATCCTCGTTGAGAAGGGGTGCGTCGTCAACTCGCTCTACAACTACCCGACGAATCTAGTGTTCTTCACAACGCCGGAGTTGCTGGAGATCGGCGACATTCCGATGACGTCGTTGAACGAAAAGCCGAATCGAACGGAGGCGTTGAAATACTATCGGCGCGTGGCCGATCTCTACAAACTCGATATCCGGCAGTATCAGCGTGTCGAAGGTGTCGGCGGCTCGGATGGCGCGTTCGTGACGACATCGGCCGATCACACGTTCTATTCCAAGAAGGTGATTTTTTCGACCGGTTACTATGACATTCCGAAAAAGCTGAATGTGCCCGGCGAGGAACTCGACAAGGTCATTCACTACTATAAGGAGCCGCATCCCTACTACGGCCACGACGTGCTGGTCGTCGGCGCGAAAAATTCTGCGGCGATCGCGGCGCTGGAGTTGTGGTGGACCGGCGCGCGCGTGACGATGGTCCATCGCGGGGCCGAGATTCATAAGCACGTGAAGTATTGGATCAAGCCAAACATCGAGAACCGGATCAAAAACGGCGAGATCAAAGCGTACTTCGAATCGAACGTGGTGGCGATCCGGGCGGCCGAAGTCGACCTGCGAACGCCTGATGGCCTTAAAACAATCAAGAACGATTTTGTCTTTGCGATGACGGGCTACCGGCCGGACTTCGAGTTCCTGGCGCGGCACGGCATTGCGTTGGAACCGTCGACGAATAAACCGAAGACGAATCCGGATACGTTTGAGAGTGCCGCTCCCGGAATCTACCTCGCGGGGGTCATCGTCGCCGGCGTGCATACCAATGAGATCTTCATCGAGAACGGGAGATTTCACGGAAAATCGATCGCGGCGGACATAGCGGCGAAGTTAGGGGCCTGATGCTGCGCGTCACCCATCTCGATTTCGGACAGGAGATGCGCGGCGGGCAGTATCAGGTCCTCGGTCTGATCGACGAATTAAACAAACTCGGCGTCGAGCAGCGATTGCTCGGACCGCATGGCGAACCGTTTGCGGTGCGGAAAATCCGCGACGGCCTTGTTCACGCGCACGACGCGAAGTCGCATACGTGGGCCGCGGTGGCGGCGAGCGGACCGCTCATCGTCAGCCGGCGCGTGGCGTTTCCAGTTAAGCGGACATGGCTTAGCCGCTGGAAGTACCGGCAGCCAGCGCTCTTCATCGCGGTGTCGAAATACGTCGCTTTGAAATTGATCGAGGCCGGAGTGCCGGCTTCGAAGATCGCGGTTGTTTATGACGGCGTTCCCGCGCTTGCCCCATCGACACGCACCGGTCCGCTGATCGCGCCGCGCACCGAAGATCCGATGAAGGGTTCGGATCTGATCCGCGCGGCCGGCGCGGGAATTGAGTTTGTCGACGACTTGCGCGAGGCGCTTCGAACTGCAAGCGGGCTGGTCTACATCACGCGCGAAGAGGGACTCGGTTCGGCGGCGTTGTTGGCGATGAGCGCGGGTGTTCCCGTCGTCGCGAGCCGCGTCGGCGGGTTGCCGGAAATCGTCGAGCACGAACGGACGGGATTGCTTGTGGACAACGATCCGCGCGCAATCGGCGCCGCCGCCGAACGGCTTCGAAACGCTGATGCCGCCGAATGGGCCGTTCGGGGCAGGGAACTCGTGCACGGCAAATTTCTGATGTCGCACACCGCGGCCTCGACGCTCGCGCTGTATCGGACGGTGATCTAATCGAATGATGAATCGCCGCCGCCGCCGCGGCCGTCGATCGACAACCCGGAAGCGGCGTGGGATCGCGCCGCGGTCACGTCGAACGGCGAAGTGGTGGTATTCACGCCACTTCGATGGCGAATAGTTTTACGACGAAGTCAACGATCCGAACGAGTGGAACAATTTCGCCGCGAAGCCGGAGCTTGCCGCTGTGAAGAAGGAACTCGCCGCGTTTCTGCAGTTCCGCGCAGCTGGGATGCATTGAGCGCCGCCGAGAAGCAAAAGTATCGGCGCGCGGCGATGCGGAAAGCATGAGAGGATCGAAATAATCATGACCGTTACTCGCCGCGCGGCGCTTGCCGCGCCGTTCCTCAATCTCCGCGCACAGAACAAACAGGACAGGCCGAACATCTTGTGGATCCTCGGCGATGATCTTGGACCGCAACTCCGCTGCTACGGTCACAAGCTGGTTTCGACACCGAATGTCGATCGCATCGCGGCCGAAGGCGCGCGTTTCACGCACTGCTTCACGACCGCGCCGGTTTGCTCGCCGAGCCGCTCGGGGTGGAATACCGGCGTTTATCAAACGACGACCGGCGCGCACAATCACCGCAGCCATCGCAAGGATGGCTACAAGCTGCCCGAGGGAGTCCGGCTTGTTTCGCACCGCTTGCATGACGCCGGCTACTTTACCGCCAACGTGACCGACATGGGCGGCGGCCTGCGAGCGAGCGGCAAGACCGATTTCAATTTTGAACACGACAAGCCGTTCGACGGCACGCACTGGAATCAACGCGCCAAGGGCCAGCCGTTCTACGCCCAGATCAACTTCACCGCGCCGCACAAGGGGCCGATTTGGCCGCTGGCGCGTAAGCAGAAATCGCTCGTCGATCCGGCAAGGGTCGAACTGCCGCCCTACTATCCTGACCATCCAACGGTTCGCGACGAAGTGGCCAACTACTTCGACGCGGTCAACTATTGGGACACGCAAGTTGGGCAGGTCATGGAGAATCTCAAGAAAGACGGCCTGCTCGAAAACACGGTGATCTTCGTCTTCGGCGATAACGGGCGGTGTCTGTTGCGCGGCAAACAGTGGCTTTACGATCCCGGTACGCATGTGCCCCTTTTGGTTCGGTGGCCCGATCGAGTGAAAGCGGGCACGGTTCGCAAGGATCCGGTCATCTCGCTCGATATCACCGCGACCACGCTCGATGCGGCCGGCATCGAACATCCGAAGTTGTTCCACGGCCAATCGCTGTTCGGCAAGGCGAAGCCGCGCACCGAAATTTTCACCGCACGCGATCGCTGCGACATGACCGTCGATCGAATCCGCGCGGTTCGCGATGCGCGTTACAAGCTGATTCATAACTTCTATCCGGACCGCTCCTACGCGCAGTTCAACCAATACATCAAGACCAGCTACCCGACGTTGACGGTGCTGGAAGACCTCGGCAAGCAGGGCAAGTTGAACGACTTGCAGGCCCGCTGGTGGGCGCCTTCGCGGCCCGAGTTCGAGTTGTACGATCATCAAGCCGATCCGCACGAAGTTAACAACCTCGCGGCGAAGCCGGAACATAAGAAGACGCTGGATCGTTTGTCGAAGCGCCTCGACAAATGGATCGCCGATACGAACGATCAGGGCCGCACACCGGAAACGCGCGAGACGATTGAGCGCGAAGAGCCGCGCGCCGTCAAAGGCTAAAATAGAAGTTTCGACATGCCTTTTATTCACGACGACTTTCTGCTGCAATCGGCCGCCGCGCGCGAACTCTATCACGGCTTCGCGAAAGACGAGCCCATTCTCGATTACCACTGCCATTTGCCGCCGAAGGATGTCGCCGAGAATCGCGAATTCAAGAATCTGTTCGAGATTTGGCTCGAAGGCGATCACTACAAGTGGCGTGCGATGCGGGCAAACGGCGTCGCCGAGCCTTTTGTTACCGGCAACGCAACTCCGTTCGAGAAGTTCGAGGCTTGGGCGAAGACTGTGCCGTATACGCTGCGCAATCCGCTCTATCACTGGACGCATCTGGAGTTAAGCCGCTACTTCGGCATCGAGGATATCCTCGACGGCGCGAGCGCGAAGTCGATTTGGGATCGCGCGAACGAGCAGTTGCCCGGTCTGCGCGCGCATGACATTTTGGGCAAGTTCAAAGTTCGGGCGCTTTGCACCACGGATGATCCGATCGACGATCTCGGTTATCACAAGGCGATCGCGGCTTCCGGCTTGGCGACGAAAGTCCTTCCCGCGTATCGTCCCGACAAAGCGCTTACCGTTCACGATCCCGCGAATTTTAATGCTTGGACCGCGAAGTTGGAAGCCGCGGCCAATATCGAGATCCGCAACTTTAACGCCTTTCTGGATGCGCTGTCGAATCGGCACGACTACTTCCACACGATGGGTTCGCGCATATCCGACCACGGGCTCAACTCGGCGTTTAGCGAGCCGTGCAGTCATGAAGACGCGGCCAATATCTTTGATCGCGCGCGCAATCACCACGCCGCCGATCCACACGAACACGCGCAATTTGCGAGTTACCTGATGCTGCACTTCGGGCGGCTCGACGCGGCGAAGGGATGGACCAAACAGTTGCATCTTGGCGCGCGGCGATCGAACAACACGCGGATGTTCCGGCAAGTCGGGCCCGATACAGGATTCGATTCGATCGGCGACTGGCCGCAGATCGACAATGTCGCGCGCTATATGGATCAGCTCGATCAAGAGGGCCGGCTGCCGAAGATGATTCTGTACAACTTGAATCCGGCCGATAACTACGCGTTCGCGACCGTCATCGGAAATTTCCAGGACGGAACGACGCCGGGCAAGATCCAATTCGGCAGCGGCTGGTGGTTCCTCGATCAGAAAGAGGCGATGGAGTGGCAGATCAACGCGCTCTCGAACTGCGGACTGCTGTCGCGCTTCGTCGGCATGCTGACCGACTCGCGGTCGTTCCTCTCCTACCCGCGGCACGAATACTTCCGGCGGACGCTGTGCAATATGCTCGGCGCCGATATCGAGAAGGGTGAACTACCGCGCAACGTGGAGCTGGTTGGCGGAATGGTCCGCAACATTTGTTACTCAAACGCGGACGCGTACTTTCAACTGCCATAGCAAGTTATGATGGCTGGTGAAATGCGCGCTCTACTCCTTTTCAGTGCGGCACTTGCCGCCCAACCACATGTCGCCGTTGTCGAGAAGATCGCCGGCAAGGTCGGCTTTTACTCGCCCGCGGGCGAGCGTACCAGCGAAGTAAAAGTCGGAACCTATCCGCACGAAATTGTCCGTTCTCTCGACGGCAAGTCGCTCTACGTCACCGATAACGGCATCCTCTGGATGCAGTACGCGGGCAAGGGCGGAAACACGATTTCGATCATTGATGCGGCGACGCGAACGAAGTCCGGCGTGATCGATCTCGGCGAGTACCGGCGGCCGCACGGCATGGCGATTCATCCGAAGACCGGTTTGATGGTGGTGACGATCGAGAATCCCGATGGGCTTCTGCTTGTCGATCCGAAGGAACGCAAGGTCGTTCGCAAGTTCGATGTGAAGGGCAAGTCGCCGCACATGGTTCTGTTCAACGCTAGCGGTACGAAGGCGTATGTGTCGAACACCAATAGCGGCGCGGTTGCGGTGATTGAGATTGAAACCGGGAAGATGAAGTTGATCGAAACCGGCAAGTATCCGCAAGGCGGCGTGCTCGCGCCGGACGGGAAGACCATCTATCTGACGAACGCGCAGAGCGATAAGATCTCGCTCATCGATACTGCGAAGGACAAGGTCGTTGGAGAGATCAAGACGTCGACGTATCCGAATCGAGTCGCCATCACGCCCGATGGAAAAACCCTTGTCTATTCGCTGGGTGAAAAAGGCGAGGGCGTTGGTTTCGCCGATGCCAAGTCGAAGAAGGAACTGGCGAGGATTCCGCTGGGCGGGCAACCGCTTTCGCTCACGATGTCGAAGGACGGAAAGTTTGCGTTCTCCGGTGTGCAGGCGCAGGGCAAGATCCATGTCATCGACGTTGCGCAGCGCAAGATCATCCGTACCATCACGACGCCCACCGACGCCGGGCCCGATCCGGCGCTGCCGCTCGAGTAACGAATGCGAAGCCTGCTTTTCTTTGCGGTGCTCGCGCTGGCTGCCGCCGACAAGAACCGCCAGTCGACGGTGATCGAATTGAGTGTGCCGGTGGGCGTACCGGCGCGTGTCGAGATTCCGATCCGGCAAGGCTTTTCGCCGGACTCGCTGCGGTTGTACGAAGAGCCGTCGAAGGCGCTTGTGCCGGTGAAAGTCGACTATCGCCGCCCGACCGCGTGGCTGCACTTTATCTCGACCGGTTCGGCGCGCTACACCGCTACGTGGGACAACGTTCGAATGGGCGAGACGGAGCGGTTAGCCGCGCCCGCGATGGTGGGCAGCGGGGATCGCGTGACCTTCGGCCGCGTTGGCGTTCGCGGCAAACTCTCGGTCGGGTTGTATTCGCACGCGGTCGCGCTCGACTGGGACAACGACGGCGATATGGACCTGATTGTTGCGTCGCCCGACCGCCCGTATAACGGCACCTATTTCTTCCGTAACATCGGCACGCAGGCCGAGCCGCTCTTCGATCGCGCGGTTTTTCTTGAGCCGGCGCTGAAGGATCTTGCGCTTGGCGATGTGGATGGCGATGGGCGCATCGATGCGACCGCGGCGGGTGGCCGCTGGTTCGCCGATATTCGCCGCAATGCGTTCACGCAGCCGCGCAAGTTCAATCTCACGCGCGAGTATCACGTCGGCCGCGACGACGTTTGGATTCCGACGGACTGGGATGGCGACGGGAAGATCGATTTGTTGAACGGCGTCTCCGACTGGCGCGACTATGGCTGGGACGACGCCTTCGACTCGCAAGGCCGCTGGCTGCGCGGGCCGCTGCACGGCTACGTGTACTTTTGGAAGAACACCGGGGCGAATGCCGAGCCTGTCTACGCCAAGCCGGAGAGGCTTCCCGTTGACAGTTATGGCTCTCCGGCGCCGCAGCTTTTCAAGTGGCGTAATGGCGCAGCCGATCTTCTGCTCGGCAGTTTCCTCGACTTCATCACGTTGCACGATCGCGCGGATCTCACCAAGAGCGAGCAACTGCCTTTCCGTATGGATTTGGAGATGATTCAGCCGCGCGTAGTGGAGTGGCATAAGGACGGGCGTTCCTCGCTGTTGATCGGCGAAGAAGGCGGCGTCGTGACGCTTGTGCTCAATGAAGCGCCCTTTGGCGAGAAGCCGCGCTGGGCGGCGCCGAAGTATTTGGAGCAGATGGATCCGTTCGTGAAGAGCGGCAGTCTGTCGCGGCCCGTTGCGGTGGATTGGAATGGCGATGGCACGCTGGATCTGGTTGCGGGCAACTCGGCGGGCTACATTCAGTGGTTCGAAAACACCGGCACGAAGACACAGGCGGCGTTTGAAGATCGCGGTTATCTGACTGTTGGCGGCAAGCCGATCCGGCGCGTGGCCGGCGCGAACAAATCGGTGCAAGGCCCGGCGGAAGCCAAGTGGGGATATGCCAATCCGACCGTTGCCGATTGGGATCTCGACGGGAAGTTGGATTTGATCGTCAACGACATTTTGGGCGAGGTGGTCTTCTACAAAGGCACCGGGAATCGTCAGGAGATGGAGCCCGCGCGCAACATCGAAGTGGAATGGAGCGGCGCGCCGCCGAAGCCGGAATGGGTGTGGTGGCAACCCGCGGGCAAGC
>Ga0194128_10011418_pt1 | contig 10308 bp, 12 predicted proteins | sample TA2KigCa65mmetaG_FD_148650 | JGI IMG/M metagenome (GOLD analysis project Ga0194128, IMG submission 148650) | Freshwater microbial communities from Lake Tanganyika, Tanzania - TA2015037 Kigoma Deep Cast 65m | ecosystem: Environmental > Aquatic > Freshwater > Lake | place: Tanzania: Lake...
GGCGCGGCGCTCGCCGCCCAGCGCCGCCAAGAGCGCGTCCATCGTGCCCTCGCCGCCGTCGGCGGCCGGCACCAGCTCGGCCTCGGCGCCGGCCTCGCGCAGACCCGCCCCGATCGCCTCGGCGACCTGGGGCGCGGTGAACGTGCCCTTGAAGGAGTCCGGGCAGGCCAGGAACCGCATCGGCGGCCGCCGCTAGCCGGCGTAGAGAGCCTCGATATCCTGCTCGTACTTGTCGGCGACCACGTTGCGCTTGACCTTCAGGGTGGGGGTCAGCTCGCCTCCCTCCTGCGAGAGGTCCGCGGGCAGGATCGCGAACTTCTTCACCTGCTCGACCCGCGCGAACTTCTCGTTGATCTTGTCCACGTGCTCCTGGACGATCGCGCGCATCTCGGGGTTGTTCGCGACCTCGGCCGGGTCGGCGCTCCATCCCTTCTCCTCGGCCAGCTTCGCCACCTCCTCCATGTCGAGCGTGACGAGCGCGCTCAGGAAGGGCCTGCGGTCCCCGATCACGACGACCTGGCTCACGTAGGGGCTCTGCTTGATCTCGGCCTCGAGGTTCGCGGGGGTGATGTTCTTGCCGCCCGCGGTGATGATGATGTCCTTCTTGCGGCCGGTGATCTTCAGGTAGCCATCGGGGTCGAGCTCGCCGATGTCGCCGGTGTGAAGCCAGCCGTCGACGATCGTCTCCCTGGTCGCCTCCTCGTTCTTGTAGTAGCCCTGGAACACGTTCGGCCCCTTGACCAGGATCTCGCCGTCATCCGCGATCTTGATCTGGCAGTCCGAGAAGGCCTTGCCGACGGTGCCGAACTTGAACGCCTCGGGCCGCGAGATCGTCGCCGCCGTCGAGGTCTCGGTCATGCCCCAGCCCTCGACCACGAGCACGCCGGCTGCGTCGAAGAACTCGAGGATGTCGGGATTGATCGGTGCGGCGCCGGTGACCGCGAGCTTGAGATTGCCGCCGAACAGCTGGCGGACCTTCGACAGCACCAGCCTGTCGGCGAGGTCGTGCTGGGCCTTCAGCAGCGGGTTGACCGACTTGCCGGCGTGCTCGCGCTCGCGGACCTTCTTGCCGACGCCGACCGCCCAGTTGAAGATGGCCTGCTTCAGGCCTCCCTCCTTCTCGGCGTTCGCCGTCGCCGCGGTGTAGATCTTCTCGAAGATGCGGGGGACCGAGGGGAAGTAGGTCGGCTTCACCTCGCTCAGGTTCGGGACGATCTTGAGCGGGTCGCGTTCCCAGTAGGCCAGGGTCGCGCCGAGGTCGAAGGTGCCGAGCTGGATCAGCAGCGCGAAGCTGTGCGCGAGCGGCAGGAACAGGTAGGTGAGCTCGTCGTCGCCCAGCACGTTGGCCTCGTGCACCATGTCCAGCATCGAGCGGTAGTTGCCGTGGCTGATCACGCAGCCCTTGGGCGGGCCGGTGGTGCCCGACGTGTAGATGAAGGTGCAGATGTCGTCGGGCGTGACCGAGCTCCAGCGCGCCTCCCAATCGGAGTCCGTGCCGCCGGCGCCGCGCGCGGCGAGGTCGTCCATCGAGATCGCATCGTCGGCGCCACCCTCCATCAGGATCACGTGCTCGAGCTTCGGGCACTGCGCCTTGACCGCGCGCACCTTTGCCAGCTGGGCTGCGTCCTCGACGATGACGGCGACGGCGTCGGAGTTCTCCAGCACGTACTGGCACTCCTCCGCGGAGTTGGTCTGGTAGATCGGGACGACCGTGGCGCCGGCGCTGAGCGCGGCGAAGTCGAAGTAGGTCCACTCGGGACGGGTGCTGGCCAGGATCGAGACCTTGTCGCCCTTGGCGATGCCCAGGTCCATCAACCCGAGCGAGAGGCCCTTGACGATCTCGCCGACCTGGGCGTAGGTCTTGTCCACCCACTGCCCGGAGGGGTCCTTGTACATGACCGCTTGATTGGGGCCGTGCTTCGCAAACGCCAGCGGGAACAGGTCCGCGAGCGTCTTGCTGCCTGTGGCGATATCGGTCGCCGCCTTCTCAGCGGTCGCTGACTCCATCTCTCCTCCTGGGTCGTTCCGTTGGACGGAGGCGTCGCGACGGCTCCGCCAAATGAAGCCTATGACAGCCCTGGCCGAGCGGTCAGGTGGACCTCCAGCTACGCGGCCACCTGCTTCTGCTGGGCCTGGAGGGCTCGCAGCGAGGACTCGAACAGGGTCTTGTCGATTCGACCCTTCAGAACCGGCACCCCCATCTCGACGCATCTGTTGAGCACGTCGCGGGTCTTCATCTCCATCTCATCCGCGAGCTCGTTGGGCGTCAGGTGGACTGCCATATGGCTACCTCTCTCTCGCCTACATCCTCTGGCCCGATGTATATCGCCTCGGGGCGACGTGTCAACTCTTTGCCCGCAAACTGCGGAAATCAGACTGGGTTCGGGACATCGACGAAGCTGTGCTCGACCCCGAAACGCTCCGCGACCGTCTCCCCGAGGCGGCGGATGCCGAGCGTCTCGGTCGCGTAGTGGCCGGCGGCGATGAAGTGGATCGCGCCCTCGGTGGCGTCGGCCATCGCGTGCTCGGCGGGCTCGCCGGTCAGCATCGCGTCCAGTCCAAGCGCGACCGCGGCGTGGACCTCGGAGGCGCCGGCGCCGCTGACGACGCCGATCGAGCGCACCAGTGCGGGGCCGGCTCCCTGCAGCAGCGGCTCGCGGCCGAGCTCGGAGGCGAGCAGCTCGGTCAGCTCTGCGACCGGTGTCCCCTCGGCCGAGCGGCCGACCCAGCCGATGGCGCTCCCCCGCCCCCGCCCGAAGCGCTCCGCCCGCTCGAAGCCGAGCAGCTCGCAGAGCAGGGCGTTGTTGCCGATCCCGGCGTTGGCGTCGAGCGGGAGGTGGTAGGCGGCCAGGGACATTCCCGCGTCGAACAGCGCCCGCAGCCTCGCCGCCATCTGGGGGCTGAGCGCGCGCGGGAGGAACTCCCAGAAGAGCCCGTGGTGGGTCAGCAGCAGCTGGGCCCCGTCGGCCGCCGCCGCCTCGATCGTCTCCAGGTTGGCCGAGACGCCGGTCGCGACCCGGCTCACCTGGGACTCGCCGGCCGCTCCGGGCGGCCCGGGGACCTGCAGCCCGTTGGGCCCGTAGTCGTCGAAGGCGCCGATCTCCAGCAGCTCGTCGCAGAAGCCGACGATCTCGCCCAGGGCAGCCATCAGGGGGCAGCCTAGCCGCGCAAAGGCGGCGGGCCCGGTCCGTGCGCGCGAGGCGCTCAACTACGATTGGGTCGATGAGCACAGAGGCATCCGCGAACGCGGCCGCGGGCTTCCTCGCCTCGCTGCAGGAGTCCGACCTCTACTCGATGGGGGCCTTCTTCTGCGACCAGCATCCCGAGCTGGTCGAGGAGGTCGTCGCCCGCAGCGAGGCGATCGAGCAGCGCGGCCTGGAGCGCTGGGCGGGGGAGACCGAGACCCCGGTCGAGGAGGCCTTCCGCACGCTCGTCACCGGCCTCGCGGTTCGCTACTACAAGGCCCTCGCGGGATGAGCGAACAGGCCGCGCGTCGCAGGCCCCGGCTGATCGGGGTGCTGGTGCTGGCGGGCGCGGCGGTGGCGTTGCTGGCCCTGTTCGCGAGCCTGTCGCTGGACGAGGGGGACACGGACCCGATCCGGATCGACGGCTCGGGCGACGTGCGCAGGCTGGTCGGCGGCATCCCCCAGCTCGACGACCGCCTCGGCGAGGACAACGCCGAGGTCACGGTCGAGGTCTTCAACGACCTGCAGTGCACCGACTGCGCCCGCTGGCAGGCCGACGTGGTCGCCCCACTGATCGCCGAGGAGGTGCGCGGCGGCGACCTGAAGCTCCTGTTCCGGCATTGGTCGATGACCGAGCGGCCGAGCGGGGTCGCCTCCTACGGGGCGGTCGCGGCCGGGCTGCAGGGACAGCAGTGGCAGTTCATCGAGCTCTTCTTCCGCAACCAGGGCGAGGTGCAGCGCTTCGGCGTCACCCAGCAGGTGCTGGACGAGATCGCCAAGGGGGTCCTGAACCTGAACGTCGAGCAGTGGCAGCGCGACTTCTCCGAGCAGGAGGTCGCCGACAAGCTCGAGTCCGACGACCTGCTGGCCGTGCAGAAGCGGATTCCCGCCGAGCCCGCCGTGGTCGTGACCGGCCCCGGCGGCAGCGTCGAGCTGGTCGAGACCCCGACGCTGGCCGAGGTCCGCGAAGCGATCGCCCAGGTCTCCTCGCCGGACGGCGGCTAGGTTCCCGCTGATGACGAGGAGACGGTGGCTGATCGTGCTCGGCGCCGTGGCGATCGCGCTCGCGATCGCGCTGCTGGCGGTCGACCCCTCGCGGAAGGGGGAGGGGTTCCCGGGGATCGTCGACTGGGAGTTCGCGGCCTCGCAGGAGCGCGCCGCCGAGATCCTGGGCGAGTGGGGGGACGAGGGCCAAGACGCGGCCCGCCTCTCGCTCTGGCTCGACTTTCTCTACATCGCCGCCTTCGGGGCCTTCTTCGCGCTCGCCGCCGCGGCCACGCGCGACCTGGCTGCGGCCCGCGGCTGGCGCCGCATGGCGGAGTTCGGGCCGGTCGCGTTCTGGTGCGCCCTCGGCGGCGCCCTGGCAGACGCGATCGAGGACGTCTTCCTGTTGATCGCGCTCGGCGGCGACGGCGGCGACCTCGCGCCGAGGCTCGGCACCAGTTTCGCCGCGCTGAAGTTCGCCCTGCTCACGATCGCGATCGCCTACATCCTGGCCGGGCTCGTGCTGAGGCTGCGGGACCACCGGCGCTCGCGCCGGGCGGCCGCGGCTGCCGGTTAGCCTCGCGGCCGATGGCGGATCCCTCAAAGCCGGGTGGGGTGGAGCAGCGCTCTCCCAGGACCTCCGACGAGGAGATCATCCACGCCAACTGGCCGTCGGTCGCCAGTGTGCGCTCGGAGGCCGAGCGGATCGAGCGCGTCGAGAGCGAGCTCGAGGCCGGCTTCGCGAAGCTCGCCGGCATCGGCCCCGCGGTCTGCGTGTTCGGATCGGCCAGGACCGCGCCCGGGGACGAGGAGTACGAGCAGGCCCGGGCGATGGGTCACGCGCTCGGCGAGTCGGGCTTCGCCGTCATCACCGGGGGAGGCCCGGGCACGATGGAGGCCGCCAACCGCGGCGCGCGCGAGGCCGGCGCCGTCTCGGTCGGGCTCAACATCGAGCTGCCGATGGAGCAGGGATTGAATCCCTACGTCGACATCGGCATCGAGTTCCACTACTTCTTCGTGCGCAAGCTGATGTTCGTGCGCTACTCGGACGCCTTCGTCTGCTTCCCCGGGGGCTACGGGACGCTCGACGAGACCTTCGAGGCGCTGACCTTGATCCAGACCCGCAAGGCGGCCGACCACCCGGTGATCCTGATGGGCGGGGGCGAGTACTGGCCGAGCTTGATCGAGTGGATGCGCGAGCACCTGCTGGCGCCGGGTCGGATCGCGGCCGCGGACCTGGAGCGTGCCGAGCTGGCGGCGAGCCCCGACGAGGCGCTCGCCGCGATCTACGGCGGGCTCGGCCACGCCTGACCGCCCCCCTGGCGGCCTAGATGAGTGATTCCACGACCACGCACGCCTGAGGCCCCGCATGGCGCATCGCATCCCGGCGTCCTCGGGCCTGCCCTTGGCGCCACCAAGGGCTGCGCCCTGCGTCCTTGGGCTGCTCGGCCATGCGTGCCCTCAGGCGCACGGCGCCGTGGAATCAATCATCTAGCCGCGGGCGGGCCCGGCCGCCGCCGGGTAGCGCGCCCGCACCTCGTCGACGAACCCGGCCAGGCTCTCGGCCAGCGCGGGGTCGTGGATCTCGAGCATGTTCTCGGCGTTCTGCTCGCCCGAGCGCGAGAGGTTGAAGGACCCGAGGAAGACGGTGTCGTCGGCGACCGTCAGCTTCGCGTGCATGAAGTCGTGGACGCCCCCGTCGGGCCGCCACGGCGTCGAGGGCTTGGCCGAGAACGGCAGCTCGGTCAGGGCCTTCGCCAGCAGCGGGATCTTCCACTCGCTGACCCCGTTCTCGGCCCACTGCTCGAACACGGTCGCGACCTGGGGGCCGTCGACGACGCCGGCCACGTCGGCGCGGCCGCGCCCGGCGAGCTCGTTCAGCGTCGCCAGCACGGGCCCCGACGTGATCACGGGGGAGGCGATCCTGACCCGGCGCCTCGCGCCCCCGATCGAGCCGGCGATGCGCTGGGAGAGCTCCTCGCCGTTGCCGGGCGTGAACCAGGCGCGCACCTCGGCCTCGCCCACCCGGGTCGGATCGGGGCCGACGAAGCCGCTGCGCTCGACCTGGCGGGTACTCCACAGCTCCTCGAAGTTGGCCCGGTAGCGCTCGCCGACGTGGCCGTTCTCGACCAGCGCCATCACGTTCTCCTGCCGGGTCCAGGAGTCGATCGTCCAGTTGGCCGATCCGGTCAGCACCGCCGAGCCGTCGCGGACGGCGTACTTGTGGTGCATCAGGTCGGGCTCGCCGGGAATCGCGCGGGTCTCGATCGGCAGCTCCTCGAGGATCTCCGGCTTCGTCTCGGGGGGCGGGTGCAGGGCCGGGGGGCGCTCGCTGTCCACGTTGTAGGCGAGCCGGATCGAGACGCCCCGCTCGTGCGCGGCGCGCAGCTCGTCGGCGACGGTCGAGCCGACCGGATCCGGCAGACGCACGTCGTAGAGAGCTAGGTCGAGGGACTCGCTCGCCGCTCGAACGAAGCCGGCCACGCGCTCGGCCACCTGCCCGGCGCTCTGGCCGCCGTCGGAGAGGGTCCAGACGTCGAGCGCCTCGCCGGCCCCCTCCCGATCGTCGCTCACCCGGGCACCTCGACGGGAACCGATACGGCGCTGGTGCGCCCGTCGGAGTCCGCCGCCCAGACGGTCGCCGTGTAGCTGCCCGGGACGCGGTAGGCGTGAACGGGGGCCGCGCCCGGGGCCGAGTCGAGGTCTCCGAACGACCACCAGTAGGCGCCGATCCCGTCCAGGTCCTGAGCCTGGGCCGTGAAGCTGGCGACCCGGCCGGAGACGGATGCGCTCGCCTGAAGCTGCGGCGGCTCGGTCGGGGTCAACGGCCACCGCTCGACCAGCGGCGTCACGAGGGGCGAGTCGGCGATCTCCCAGACGCGGCCCGGAGCGCCGCCTCGCGCGAGGGTGACGCCGCGCGCCGCGTCGAGTGTGGCGCGGATCGCGCGCCGCAGCGTGTAGTCGGTCTCGGGCAGGTTGTCGCCCTGGCGCAGGCCCCGGGTGAAGCGGGCGGGCAGCCCGTCGTGGCCGCGCCAGGCCCCGATGATGCTGCCGGCGTTGGCCGGGTTGCAGTCGGTGTCCTGCCCGGCGCGCAGGGCGATCCTGACCGTGCGCTCGTACTCGCCGCGGCCGTAGAGCAGGCCCAGCAGGATGTAGGCCCCGTTCAGCTTCGCGTCGATGTTGAACTCGTGGCGGACGTGGCGGGGGTCGCGCTTGGCCTCGGGTCTGTGCGCGTTCCAGCGCCGCTCTACCAGCTTCCAGACCTTGATCCAGGAGCGAGGGTGCTTGCGGTGCCAGCGGATCACGTCCTCGATCATCGCCCGGTAGGAGCTCCCCGCGGGGACCGCGAGCCGCCCGGCCCTGACGATCTCGCGGACGCCGCGGGCGCGGAATGCCCGCGCCGTCATCGCCGCGACCATGACGCCGCCGTAGACGCCGTCGCCGTGGTTCATCACGTGGCCCGCGCGCCAGGCGATGTCCACGGCCGCGCCCGGCTGCGCGGGCGCGACCAGCCCGGCGAAGTCGGCCTCGATCTGGAAGTCGATGTTGTAGGCGTAGGGGTTGTGGTCGGGGTCCCCGCTCGCGGGCGGCGCCAGTCCTGCGCGGAGGTTCTGCCTGCCCCGCAGGTTGGCCGAGTACAGCCGGAAGCTCGTGTCCCTGAAGGCGGGGCCCCACTCGGCCCAGCCGGCGAGCGGATCGCGGCTGAGCGCGTCCAGGAACGGGACCTCGACGTAGGTCTCGTCCGGGCCGTGGCGGTTTCGGAACGTGTAGCGGTTGATCCAGCGCATCGTCAGCCGCGGCACGCGAGCGCGCGGAACGATCCTCCCTGTGTAGTCGAATTCGACCGGGAAGCCCCAGGCCGCGGCGGCGATGCCCCCGGCCCAGGCGCCCCGGATGCGGTCGCGGACCTCGTCCCCGCTGATCCCGGTCGCTCCGGCCGAGGCCGGCGCCAGCAGCAGGAGCACCGTCGCCGCGACGGCGAGTGTGGTCGCCGCGCGGCGCCGGTCGGTAAGCATGAAATCGGGGCGCCCGGATTTGAACCGGGGACCTCACCGACCCGAACGGTGCGCGCTACCAGGCTGCGCCACGCCCCGAGGGCGCGAAGGATAGAGCGGGCGGCCCCGCCGGGCCCTGCGCCGGCGGGGCGGTGGCGACCTCGGCCCGGGCGAGATAGGGTGGGCGCGTGGCCGGCAACGACCAGGTGATCCGCGACTTCCACGAGGCCATCAGCAGCGGCAGGGCCGGCCCGAATCCGTAGACGAAGCCCGCGGCCGCGTCGAGGATCTCCGCCGGGTACCAGATGACCGCGTGGACCAACGCCTGCCACAGGACCAGCAGCGCCCCCGCGGCACCCAGGTCGCGCAGGTCCACGCGGACCGCGTCGGTGTCGCCGCTGAGGGTGTCGAGGATGGCCTCGCGCAGCGGTCAGATCAGCAGCGCGCTCGCCACCCCGACGAGGATCGCGCCGACGGTGATAGCCACCTCCGTCCAAGTCCCGCCGCCGGGGGGCCCGCCGCTCACGCTCGCTAGATTAGGGCCTAGGAGTGCCGCCCGGCCCGCTCGGCGCGAGGGCGGCGATCAATCCCCAAAAGGAGGCCTGATGGCGTTCGAGGTACCCGACCTTCCCTACGACTACAACGCGCTCGAGCCGCACATCGACGAGGCGACGATGCGCGTCCACCACGACAAGCACCACCAGGCCTACGTCGACAAGGCGAACGCCGCCCTCGAGGGCACCGAGTGGGCGGACAAGCCGGTCGAAGAGGTCCTGCAGAACCTCTCGAGCCTGGGCGACAAGGAGACGGCCGTCCGCAACAACGCCGGCGGGCACGCCAACCACAGCTTCTTCTGGGAGATCATGAGCCCGGACGGCGGCGGCGAGCCCGAGGGCGACCTCGGGGACGCGATCAAGGACAAGTTCGGAGACTTCGCCTCCTTCCAGGAGGAGTTCAAGAACGCCGGCATCGGCCAGTTCGGCTCGGGCTGGGCCTGGCTGATCCGCGACGGCTCCGGCCTCGCGGTCGTCTCCACCCCCAACCAGGACACGCCCGTCTCCGAGGGCAAGACGCCGATCGTCGGCGTCGACGTCTGGGAGCACGCCTATTACCTCAAGTACCAGAACAAGCGCCCCGATTACCTGGACGCCTGGTGGAACGTGGTCAACTGGGCGAGGGCCGGCGAGCACTTCGCGGGGGCGAACGGCTAGCGGGCGACCGCGGTCCGGCGGGCGGCGCCGGGGGTCGCCCGTCCGGGCGCAACCCGGCCCCCGCTGCGCTGTTGACGAAGGTGATGAGACGGGACCTACCGGCGGCGGCCTGCGCGCTGGCGACCGCTCTTGCGCTCGCCGCGCCCTCGGGCGCGCATGCGTTCGAGCGCATCGAGGCGACCTTCTTCGCCGAGTACGGGGCCGAGGAGTACACGATCGACCAGGGCGAGATCGTGACCTTCGCCAACACGGACGCCTTCCTCGCGCACGGGCTCGTCTCGGACACCGGGACGGGCGCGCTGTTCAGCTCGCCGGTGATCGGGACCGGCCGAACCCGCCTGCTGCGCGGGACGCCCTTTCTGACCGCGGCCGGCAGCCCCTACGCGTTCCACTGCCCGACCCACCCCGGGATGACCTCGGTGCTGAACGTGGGGCCCGGCGGCGAACTGCTGCCGACCGACGACGCGCCGCCCGCCGCCGGGCTGAAGATCAAGACCGGTTCCGCCGCCAAGCTCGTGCGCAAGCGCAAGCTGCGCCTGGTGCTGACGCCGTCCGAGGCCGTGGACGTGATCGTCGGCGCCTCGGTCAAGGGCGCCGCGCTCGGCAGCGCCGAGCGCACCTACGTGACGCCGGGCCGCCGGGTGGTGACGCTGAAGCTGAGCCGCGCCGCCGCCTCGGCGGTCTCGCGCCTGCGGGCCGGCGCCGCCCGGGTCAAGGTGAAGCTGACGCTCGCCGACGTCGCCGGCAACGTGACCGTGGTCAAGGCCGGCCGCCGGCTCTGACGCCGCTCGGCCTTCGCTAGGCGGGCGCCGGCTCGGCGGGCCGGGCCTGGGCGGGCAGTCGCGCCGGCTCGGCGCCGGCCTTCGGCGGCACCTGCGACATCGCCCGCTCGGCCAGGGCGGTGATCGTGAGCGAGGGATTGACGCCGGGGTT
>Ga0194128_10011419_pt1 | contig 10306 bp, 8 predicted proteins | sample TA2KigCa65mmetaG_FD_148650 | JGI IMG/M metagenome (GOLD analysis project Ga0194128, IMG submission 148650) | Freshwater microbial communities from Lake Tanganyika, Tanzania - TA2015037 Kigoma Deep Cast 65m | ecosystem: Environmental > Aquatic > Freshwater > Lake | place: Tanzania: Lake...
AGATGTTCTCCGAAGCGCTGCAGAGCCGCATCAACGCGCTCGCCACCGACTTCGTCAACCGCGACGATCCGGTCCAGCGCGACCAGATCGCCGCCGAGCGACAGAAGGCGCTTGCCGAGCTCGACCGCGTGCGCCGCGAGATCGAGGATCAGCAGAAGGCCATCGCCGCGATCCAGGAGGAAGCCCGCAAGGCTGGCGTCCCGGCCGGCTGGGTGCGGTGACCTTCCCCGTTCTGCTCGTCGAGGACAAGGACTCGCTGCGCGCCATGCTGCGCCACGCCCTCGAGGCGCATGGGCACGTGGTGCTCGAGGCGCACGACGAGGCGGAGGCCGTGCAGCACCTCCGGTCGTCGCGGCCGGCCGTCGTGCTGACGGACCTGAAGCTTCCCTCGGGCGACGGCTTCGGCGTGCTGCGCGCCGCCAAGGAGCTCGACCCGGAGCTGCAGGTGGTCGTCATGACGGCCTACGGCAGCATCCAGGACGCGGTGACGGCGATGAAGGAAGGGGCGATGGACTTCCTCGCCAAGCCCGTCGATCCGGATCACCTGCTCCTGATGGTGGCGCGCGCGATCGCCCAGCGGCGCATGCTGTCCGATTACCTGGTCCTGAAGGAGGAGCTGGCCGAGCGGCGCGGCGCGCCGCGGATCATCGGCGAGGATCCGCAGCTCCGGCAGGTCTCGCAGCAGCTGCACCGCGCCGCGGCGACCGACGCCACCGTGCTGCTGCAGGGCGAGAGCGGCACCGGCAAGGAGCTGTTCGCGCGGGCGCTGCACGCGCTGAGCCCGCGCGCCGACGGCCCCTTCGTGGCGATCAACTGCGCGGCCATTCCGGAGACGCTGCTCGAGACCGAGCTGTTCGGCCACGAGAAGGGCGCCTTCACCGGCGCCGCGATGCGCAAGCCCGGACGGTTCGAGATGGCGCATCGCGGCACGCTGTTTCTGGACGAGATCGGCGAGCTCTCGCTCGCGCTCCAGGCCAAGATCCTGCGGGCGCTCGAAGAGAAGCGGTTCGAGCGCGTGGGGGGCACGAGCTCGCTGCACGTGGACACCCGGGTCGTGGCGGCCACGAACCGGAACCTGAAGGCGGGCGTCGCGGCGCACCAGTTCCGGGAGGATCTCTACTTCCGGCTCTCGGTCTTTCCGATCACGATTCCGCCGCTGCGCGAGCGCCTGGGCGATATTCCGATCCTGGCCCGCCACTTCGTGGAGCGCTTCTGCCGCGACTTGAGCAAGCCGGTGCTCACGCTGGCGCCGGCGGCCATCGACGAGCTGTGCGGCTACGGCTGGCCGGGCAACGTGCGCGAGCTCCAGAACTGCATCGAGCGCGTGGTGATCTTGTGCGACGGCGACACGATTCACCCCCGGCACCTCAACCTGTCGGCTCCGCCGCTCCGCGGGCGCGGAGCCGACGCGGGGGCTGCCGATCGGAACGGCCGCGCGAATGGGCGCGAAGGGGCGCCGCCCGTACCGGCGGATCCGTGGGCGCACGTCGATCTCTCCGGCACGTTGGGCGACGCGATCCGGCGCGTGACGGCGGCGGTCGAGCGCCGCAAGGTGGAACACGCGATGCGCGAGGCGGGCGGCAACCGCGAACGCGCGGCCGAAGCGCTGCAGATCAGCTACAAGGCGCTCCTGCAGAAGCTGCGCGAGTACGCAGTCGACAGTTGACAGTCGGCCGTTGGCAGTGCCGGTCGTCCCGCCGTCGGGTGCGATGCGTCAGTGGTGGGGCCCCAGGGCGGCCGCTCCCGTCAGCTGACCGCCGTCACCCGACCGCTTGAGCGGCGATCTTCGGCTCCGACATCAGCGCCAGCGTGTTGCCTTCGGAGTCGTTGAACACCGCCAGCCACACCTCCCGGTCGGCGAGCGTCGCCACCTTGTGCGGTTCGTCGCGAAAGACGACGCCGCGAGCCTTCAGGGTGTCGGAGGCGCCCCGGATGTCGTCGACCGCGAAGTAGAGAATCGACCCGGGGTGATCGAAGCCCGGCTCGGGCGTCGACAGCATCAGCCGCACGCCGGCGCAGTCGAAGAACGCCAGCCGCGGCGGCGCCGCGAACAGAAACGGCACGCCGAGCGCGTCGCGGTAGAACCGCGTGGCGCGGTCGACGTCGTGGACCCGCATGGAAATCTGCTGAATGCGCGCGAGGCCCTCTCCAGCCATGCCGTCCTCCAGCTGCTGCATCGGCTCACGGCCGATATTAGTTAGCCAGGCCAACTCGAATCCGAGGGCCTCGTGCGCCGGCGGGTGGACGCCCGGGATGCGCGCGCCTGGCGTGTGCAGGCCACCCGACGCGGCGCCCGGCTCCTGCAGCGGGCACGCGGGCGGCGCGTGTCGCGGTTGTCGTCCGCGCTTGCCCGCCTGGGCGTCCGCGACCGGCGGCTCCTGGGCCGCGCGGCGACGATCCTGGAGGCGGGGGCCCGGACGCTCTGAGGCCGACGCGCGTGCGCCGGCTACGGCTTCAGTCCGAGCCGCTGCAGCGTGGCTGCCAGCTCTTCCTCGGTCACGTCGTCGATCGTCATCGTGGCGCCGATCTGGATGGCGATGACGAAATGGAGCCGGCCGTCGACGACCTTCTTGTCGCGGCGCATCACCTCGATCACCTCGCCAATCGACAGGTCGGCGACCGGTGGGAGCGGGCCGAGCTGGGTGATCAGGCGGACGAGCGCCTGCCGGTCGCGCTCCCCCAGGGCGCCGCGCGCCACCGCGAGGTCGGCCGCCGCGAGCATCCCGAACGCGATCGCCTCGCCGTGCCGGTAGCGCCGGTACCTGGTGACCGCTTCGAGCGCGTGCCCGACCGTGTGGCCGAAGTTGAGGATCCGCCGGAGGCCGCTCTCGCGCTCGTCCTTCGAGACGACGTCGGCCTTGATGCGGCACGACTCGATGATGGCGGGCAGCAGGGCGGCGGGATCGCGGTCGAAGATCGCCTTGGTGTCGCGCGCCACGCGATCGAACAGATCGCGGCTCGCGATCATGCCGTACTTGACCACCTCGTACAGGCCCGAGCGGAACTCGCGGCGGGGCAGCGTTCGCAGCAGCAGCGGATCGACCAGCACCGCCGCCGGCTGGTGGAAGGCGCCAATCAGGTTCTTGCCGAGCGGATGGTTGACGCCGACCTTGCCGCCGATCGCGCTGTCGACCTGCGCGAGGAGCGTCGTCGGCACGTGGGCGAGCGTGATGCCGCGCAGAAACGTCGCCGCCGCAAGGCCGGCCGTGTCGCCGATGACCCCCCCGCCGAGCGCGACGATGGCGCTCCCGCGATCCGCGCCGGCGCGAATGAGCGCCTCGTAGATGCGCGAGACCGATTGCAGCGTCTTGTAGCGCTCGCCGTCGGGCACCAGGATCGGATCGGGGCGCCGCAGAGCCGAGCCGGGCGCCGCGGCCCCGAGCGCCCGCGCGATCGCCTCGCCGTGGAAGCGCCAGATGACCGGGCTCGAGACGACGAACCGTCGCGCGCCAATGCGCTGTGCGTCGAACAGGGGGCCGGCGCGCTCGCTCACGCCGTCGCCAATCCAGATTGGCGAGACGCGTGCGCCGACCGTGACGTCGATGCGGACGGGTTCCTTCAGGACCTCGACGCTCACCTCACATGCCTCGCCCTTACAAGTCACAAGTCACAAGTCACAAGTCACAAGTCACAAGTCAGAAGTCACAAACTTTCCGATTGTGACTTCTGACTTCTGACTTCTGACTTGTGCATTGCTAGGATAACACCGTGGATCTGCGCGCCGGCTTCCTCGTCATCGGCAGCGGCATCGCCGCCGCCCTTGGACCGGACGACTCACCCGCGCTGCACGCGCGCGACACGACCGCCGCCGGCGACGGGCTGTGCGTGCCGGCGGCCGTCGACCGGCTGGTGCGCGACGGCCCCGGGTGCGTGCGCGAGCTGCTCGACTGGGGCGCGGCCTTCGATCGCGACGCGGACGGACGGCCCTCGCTCGGACGCGAAGCCGCGCACAGCGTCCGCCGGATCCTCCACGCGCGCGACGCCACCGGGCGCGAGATCGCCCGGCTGCTGTGGGCCCGCGTGAGCGCGTCGGCCCGCATTCGTGTCGTCGACGAGGCGGCCGCGACCGCGCTCCTCATCGACGACGGCTGCTGCGTCGGCGCCCGCTTCGTCACGGCGGCGGGCGTGGCCGGGACCGTCGCGGCCGCCCAAACGCCGCTCGCGACCGGCGGCGCCGGGCAGATCTTCCGGGAGACCACCAATCCCGCCGTCGCAACCGGCGACGGCATCGCGATGGCGGCGCGCGCCGGCGCGCGCGTCGCTGGTGGGATGGCTCGTCGCGCGGGCGGCGCTGCGCCGGCAGGAGAGCCGCGGCGCCCATTTCGGGCCGATTTTCCCGCGCGGGACGATCTACACTGGGGCCGGCGCATCTCCGATCGGCTTTGGGCGTGAGGCGTCAGGCGTTGGGAGGGCCCAGGGCCCGCCCCACGCCCAACGTCCAACGCCCACAGCCTACAGCCCGATGTCGACAGAGCAGATTCCCGACCTCCCTACCGAAATCACGCCCCAGTCGCAGGACTTCGCCCGCTGGTACGTCGACGTGGTCCGCCGCGCGGAGCTCGCCGACTACTCGCCGGTCAAAGGCTGCATGGTCATCCGGCCGTACGGCTACGCCATGTGGGAGCTGATACAGCAGGGGCTCGACCGCCGGTTCAAGGCCACGGGGCACGTCAACGCCTACTTCCCGCTCTTCATCCCCGAGAGCCTGCTGATGAAGGAGGTCGAGCACGTGGAGGGGTTTGCCCCGCAGGTCGCGTGGGTGACGCACGGCGGCACCGAGAAGCTCGACGAGCGGCTGGTCGTGCGCCCCACCTCCGAAACGATCATCGGGACGATGTACGCCAAGTGGGTGCAGTCGTGGCGCGACCTGCCAATCCTCATCAACCAGTGGGCGAACGTCGTCCGCTGGGAGAAGGTCACGCGCCTGTTCCTGCGGACGACGGAGTTCCTCTGGCAGGAAGGGCACACGGCGCACGAGACGGCCGAGGAGGCGCAGGAAGAGACGCTGCGCATGCTCGGTGTCTACAAGGACTTCGTGGAGACCGAGCTGGCCATTCCGGTCATCGACGGGCCGAAGACCGACAGCGAGAAGTTCGCGGGAGCCGCGCGGACCTACTCGATCGAAGCGCTCATGGGCGACGGGCGGGCGCTCCAGGCCGGCACGTCGCACAACCTCGGGCAGATCTTCGCGAAGGTGTACGACATCAAGTTCCAGGGCCGCGACAAGTCGCTGCAGTACGTCTGGGGCACCTCCTGGGGCATGACGACGCGGCTCATCGGCGCCGTCGTCATGGTGCACGGCGACGACGGGGGACTGACGCTGCCGCCGCGGATCGCGCCGTACCAGGTGGTGATCGTGCCGATCCCGCGCGGCAACTGGCGGGAGACCGTGTTGCCCAAGGCGCAGGCGATCCGCGACGCGCTCGTCGCGCGCGGCGTTCGCGTCCACATCGACGACCGCGACACGCAGACGCCCGGCTGGAAGTTCAACGAGTGGGAGCTGCGCGGCGTGCCGCTGCGGATGGAGATCGGCCCCAAGGATCTGGAGAAGTCGCAGGTGGTCCTGGCGCGGCGCGACACCCGCGAGAAGTCGCCGGCGCCGATGGAGGGGATCGACGCCCACGTCGCCGAGCAGCTGGAGGCGATTCAGCGGGCGCTTTACGCGCGCGCGCTGAAGTTCCGGGAGGAGCACACGTCCGCCACGGACAGCTACGCCGAATTCAAGGAGATCATGGACGGGCGGCCAGGCTTCGTGATCTCGCCCTGGTGCGGATCGGCGGCCTGCGAGGCGGCCATCAAGACCGAGACGCAGGCGACGATCCGGAACATCCCCTTCGGCAGCCCGTCCGCCGACGGCAAGGCGTGCCTGAAGTGCGGCGCCCCCGCCACGGCGCACGCCTGGTTCGCGAAGGCCTATTGAGCCGCTACTCAGCCACCCGTTTCTTCCCGAACAGCCAGGCGAGCCCGATGCTCAGGCCGTAGAGCAGGATCATCGGGCCGGTCATCGCCACGAGCGACACACCGCCGCCGTCGGGCGTGATGACGGCTGACGCGACCACCATCAGCAGCACCGCGTACTTGAAGTTCCGGATGAGGAACCGCGCGGAGATCACGCCCATGCGGGCGAGGAACAGGACGAGCGTCGGCATCTGGAAGACGAGCCCGAACGCGATCAGCAGCCGCAGGTAGATCGAGAACGCCGGCTCGATCCGGGGCATGAACGTCAGGATGTCGGAGGTGAAGCCCACGAAGAACCGCCACGTCAGCGGGAACACGATGTAGTGGGAGAAGGCCGCCCCGAGGACGAAGAACGCCGACGACATCACGACGAACGGAATCGCCCATTTCTTCTCGTGCGCGTAGAGCCCCGGCGCCACGAAGAGCCAGACCTGCAGCATGACCGCGGGCGAGGCGATGATCAGCCCGGCGATGAGCGCGATCTTGATGTAGAGAAGGAAGGCCTCGGTCGGGTCGGTGTAGACGAGCGTGCCGCCCGGCGGCAGCAGCTGCTGCAGCGGCCGCATGATGAAGTCGAAGATCGGGTTGATGAAGAAGAAGGCCACGACGAAGCCGACGAAGACCGAGAGGACGCCGAGGACGATGCGGCGGCGGAGCTCGTCCAAGTGCTCCAGGAACGACATCTTCCCGCCGGCCTCGTCGTCGGCGAGATCGTCCTGGACCCCGTCCCGGTCGACGTCGTCGTCCGGGGCGGGCGTCTGCTTGCTGGAAGGGAAGGGAACTAGGGCCACACGCCCCTACGCCACAGGGTCGGTGCCCGTCGTCCGGCTCACGGTGTCGCTGGCGGGCTCAGGCGTCACCGGGGGCGGCGTGCCCGAAGGCGGCGTCGAGGCGGCGGCCAGCGCCGAGTCCTGCTCGGCCCGCGTGGTGGCCTTCTGCTCGCGCTGCTCCTCGATACGGATCTCCTCCTCGAGCGTGCTGCGAAGCTCGTTCGACGCCTTCTTGAACTCGCCGATGCTGCGGCCGAGCGAACGGCCCAGCTCCGGCAGCTTCCGCGGCCCGAAGATGATGAGCGCGATCACCAGGATGATGATCAGCTCCGGCATGCCGATGGACCCAAACATAACAACTCCAGCAGGCCCAAGGCCGCAGGCCTCGGGCCTCAGTGAGGTCACCAGGAATCAGAAGCGAGGCCCCGGGGCCTGGGGCCTGAGGCCTGGGGCCTGAGGCCTGGGGCCTCATGCTCGCCGCAAGTGATTCATTGGATTATAGAAAGCCCGTCTGGACGGGGTCAAGGTAACTGATTCGCCTCGGTCCACGCCCAGCGGACTTTCGCGGCGGGGTGCTGACGGGGTGCTATAGTGTGCTCAGTCATGCGCAGCTATCGATCCGTCTCCGGCGCGGTGTTCGCCATCGTTTTGTGCGCCCTCCTGGGCGGCTTCTACGGCCGGAGCGCGCTCGTGGCGCAGGACCAGGTTCCGGAGCAGTACAAGGTCTTCACGGCCGCCCTGGGCGCGATCGAGGGCACGTTTGTCGGAACGGTCGAGTCGGACCGGCTGGTCTACGGCGCCATTACCGGCATGCTGCAGACGCTCGACCCGCACTCGAGCTTCATGGATCCGCGCAGCTACGCCCAGATGCGGGAGCGGCAGGAAGGGCGCTACTACGGGCTGGGCATTTCGATTCAGGTGGTCGACGGCGCGATCGCCGTGTTTTCGCTGTTCGAGGGGTCGCCGGCCTATCAGAAGGGGCTGCGCCGCGGGGATGTGATCGCGCAGATCGAGGGGAAGGACACCAAGGGGTGGACGAGCGACCAGGCCGTGCGCCAGCTGCGCGGACCGCGCGGCACGCCGGTGCGCATCGCCATCAGGCGGGCCGGCTACGAGCGGCTGATCGACCTCGAGGTCATCCGCGATGAAATCCACATTCCGACGGTCCGTGCGTCGTTCATGCTCGACGGGACGACCGGATACATCCTGCTGTCGGATTTCGGCGAGAACACCGACCAGGAGCTGGGGCGCGCGCTGACCGACCTGTCGAAGGGCGGCATGCGCCGCCTCGTGTTCGACCTCCGCAACAACCCGGGCGGCGCGCTCGATCAGGCGATTCGGGTCGCCAACCGCTTCCTGCCGCGCGGCGATCTGATCGTCTACACGCGCGGCCGCGTGGCGAACTCCGATCAGGACTACCGCGCGAGCCAGCCGAGCGACTATCTCGACCTGCCGATGATCACGCTGGTCAACCGGAACAGCGCGAGCGCATCGGAGATCGTGGCCGGCGCGCTCCAGGACCACGACCGCGCGCTCATCGTCGGCGAGACGACGTTCGGAAAGGCGCTCGTGCAGTCGGTCTATCGGGTGAGCGGGGGCGCCGGCGTCGCCGTCACCACCGCCCGCTACTACACCCCGAGCGGACGCCTGATTCAGCGGCCGTGGGACGGGAGCTTCGACGAGTACCTCACCTATTCGTTCCGCGAGCAGGATCCCGCGCGCACGCACCGGCCCGAAGAGCTGAAGTTCACCGATGCCGGCCGCCGCGTCTACAGCGGCGGCGGTGTGGAGCCGGATCGGCGCTTCGATGGTCCGGTGGAGGGATTCAACCCGACGCGGTTCGGCCGGACGCTCTTCGCGCGGAACCTCTTCGACACCTTCGCGCAGCGCTTCTCGCGTGCGGGCGACCGCCGCATCACCGCGACGCCGACGGCGGAGCTCCGCGAGTTGAGGCCCGACTTCCAGGTCACCGATGCGATGGTGGCCGAGTTCAAGCAGCACATCGAGCAGTCGCGGGTGCGCATCGACGAGGACGCCTGGCAGCAGGATCTGGCGTTCATCCGCGCGATGATCCGGTTCGAGATCGACGTCGACCTCTTTGGCGTCGAGGTGGCGCGGCGGAATCTGTCGCGCGAGGATCCGCAGCTCGGCCACGCGCTCACGCTGTTTCCGGAAGCGGAAGCGCTGATGCGGCTTGGCGACGCGACGCCGACGCGCGCGGCGCGCTGAACGCCCAACGCCCCGCACGCCAACTCCCAGCCGCCACCTCCGCAGGGGGACTTGGGAGGTGGACGTTGGGAGTTGTGAAGGTGACGGTTCGTAGCACCACCCCCGCCCTTTTGGGGTCCCAGCCCCAAATATTGTGGTGTTACTTTGGCCTTGCCACTATTGGCTGGGCCTGTTTAGACTCACGGACAATCAATTCATGCGCCTAGAACGCCTCGAGATCAACGGCTTCAAGTCGTTCTCCGACCGCGCGGAACTGTCGTTCGACCACGGCGTGACGGCCATCGTCGGGCCGAACGGGTGCGGGAAGAGCAACGTCGCCGACGCGATTACCTGGGTGCTCGGCGAGCAGAGCGCCAAGAGCCTGCGCGGCGACCGGATGGAGGACGTCATCTTCAGCGGCAGCGACGCGCGCAAGCCGGGCGCGACCGCGGAAGTGCGGCTACGGCTGACCGGCCTGCCATTCCCGCCGACGAACGGCGACGCGGGGCTCGCGGACTTTCGCGCGACGTCGCTCGACGGCAACGGCCCCGGAACCGGCAACGGACACGGAAACGGGAACGGGAACGGGAACGGACACGGCCCGTCCGGCAATGGCCACGGGAACGGCCATCTCCATGCGGCTGCCGAGGCCTTCACGCGCGATGTCGAGGTGACGCGCCGCTTGTATCGGTCGGGCGAGAGCGAATATCTGATCGACGGCCATGTCTGCCGGCTGCGCGACATTCACGAGCTGCTGATGGACACGGGGCTGGGCGCCAAGGCCTACGCCATCATCGAGCAGGGCAAGATCGGCCTGATCCTCAGCTCGCGCCCGGCCGACCGGCGACAGCTCATCGAGGAGGCGGCGGGGATCACCAAGTACCGGTCCCGCCGGCGTGCAGCCGAGCTGAAGCTGGAGGCCGCGCAGCAGAACCTCACGCGCATCGACGACATCGTGTTCGAGGTGGAGAAGCAGCGCGGCGCGCTGAAGCGCCAGGCCGCCAAGGCGCGCCGGTATCGGCGTCTGCGCGACGAGCTGCGGCGGTGGGAGAAGGTGCTGCTGGCGCGGCGCCACGGCGAGCTGTCGCGCACGATCGAGTCCGCGCGGGCCCGGCTGGCCGAGGCGCGCGAGCGTGAGGCGGCGGCGGCGGCGCGCGTGGCGGAGCTCGAGGCCGATCTGGCGCGGCTCCGGATCGAGCAGGCCGAGGCGGACAGCCGCGCGGCACGCGTCCGCGAGGACGCCCACGTCCGGGAGATCGACATCAACCGCCGCGAGCAGCAGCAGGAGTTCAACCGGCAGCAGGCCGAGGACCTGTCGGCGCGGGCCACCGAGATCGCCGCCGAGCTCCGCGAGCTCGAAGCGCGGCGCG
>Ga0194128_10011424_pt1 | contig 10303 bp, 6 predicted proteins | sample TA2KigCa65mmetaG_FD_148650 | JGI IMG/M metagenome (GOLD analysis project Ga0194128, IMG submission 148650) | Freshwater microbial communities from Lake Tanganyika, Tanzania - TA2015037 Kigoma Deep Cast 65m | ecosystem: Environmental > Aquatic > Freshwater > Lake | place: Tanzania: Lake...
AAAGGCCGCCTGGCTTCGTTGCTCCTCAGTCGAAGATCCAGGGAGGATATTCTCCTTCGTTGCGCCTCGCCATCCGGCCTTTGGCGCGAAAACAGGACCCCGCGGAATTTTCGGACACGCTCTAAGGCTGGCGAGGGCCTTCTTATCGACGACCGCAAGGCCGAAGGCGCCCGCCAGCAGGCCGAAGCCCCGGACCAGAAGAGGCCGTCGCCGGGTGGGTTCGAAGATTTCTTCCATAGGTTTTCTTTCGTTGGCGCCGTTGCCCCGGCGCGTTCAGCCCTGGTTGCGCATCAACCGTTCCGATTCGATCTGGCCGTTTTGCGGCGGTGCTTCGCTGATTCCATTGGCCAACTTCTTGGGCCCAGGGTTGCTCTCGGCGCGGGATGCCGTTTCCCTCTCCCTGGGGGAGAGGGATCGGGTGAGGGGGAAGGGGCCGTTCGAACTCCACGACGCAGCCACTGAAAATAGCGAGTGGCAGAATTTTTGTTTGAGCAACGCGTCCTCACCGATCAATCCGGCCAGATACTGTGCAGACCGTGGGATTGACGACAGATCGACCGGAGAACCGTAGCGCAGATTTTCAATCTGCGGTATCGCCGATTTCCAATCGGCAGGGCGCCGGCAAGTCCCAGCGTGCTCGGACTGGGAGACGCCCCGCAGAATACAATTCTGCGCTACGGCAGAGTGCAACTCTGCGCTACGAGCTTTGTCGTCCATCCCGCGGACCAAGCAGTAATCTTCGGTGCGAAAAACCGCTTCGATCAGTTCGTGGCACGACGCCCCGGGCGCCGCCGGCAATTCATCGGAACGCAGCCAGTTGGCTGGAGCACGCCGGCGGAGCGGAACGGCTCCCAGGCTGATGGCCGCGATGCCGTGTTCCTCGTAAGAGTCCGTCCATTGAAATCTCATAATAACGGCTCTGAGGCATCAGACAGATTCGCTCGTCACCCTTTCTCCAACTTTTCCGCCGTTCCCCAGGCCGATCACTGCGCAATTGCGGCCGTGGGGCTGACGAACTCAATTCCCGCCCCGGCCGTGTGTGGATTCGTTGAGCCGAGGGTTCTCGCACGGACGATCGCTGGCATGTTGAAGGGACCCGGGTTGCCTCCAAACCTTATGCGCAACACCGCGTCGGTCCCCTCCGCCGAAATCACCACTGGCAGAGCGCTGAGGTCTCGGAAGTGCAAAGGCAGGACTAATTCCACTCGCACTGCTTCACGCGCGATGGATTTGTCTCGCCGAGTTTGAACGCGCAATTCGACCTCGGTGTTCGGTTTTGCCAGCAGGGATCGCCGGTCGATTTCAAGACTCATCAACGCCTCCATGATGACCGCGATGATCTGGTCGTTTTGTTCTCCGGAACTGTAGCTGACGATGTGCTCGCTCCCGTCGCGATCTTTGACGGCCCCTGAAACCATGACGGCGGAACGGCTCGTGCGGCCAATCTCCATCCAGGGGGGCAAGGTCAGCGGATATTCGATCTCATTCGCTTCGGGCGGCACCGTGATCGCCGGTCCATGCACGCCTTGCAAGTGCCGCACTTGCCGATCGGCTAACCGCACCGACAGCGGTCCGGCGAAACCATTCCGATCCAAAATGTAATTCCGTCGATACACGGATCCACGAATTCCGTAGGCGAACAAGTACTCGCCTCGGATTCTGAAAGGCGTTGGCATCGCAACCGCGAGCAATACGTTGTCTAAAGATGGCTGCCCGCGCGGCACGGCGAACTTCGCGATCCGTTCCACAGTGTTTCCATTGATCTTCGCCGCGCCGCGAATCCGAACGTGCGTGGCGCCGATCCTCGTCTCCGGCGCCGCCGTGAAATTCAGTTCCGTCTTTGGCTGCTTCTCGGCGATTTTGAGCCCCTTCACGCTGACGCCCGCAGGCAGGCCTTCCACGGAAAGCTCAACTTCACTCGCAAAGCTTCCAATGCGCTCGGCGTCGATTCGAAGCTGAGCCGGTTTTGGCTGCGGTCGATTCTTTTTTTGTTCCTCGCTCAGGCCGGCGATTTCGCGCAGGACGGTCACGGCATCCGTCGCCAATTTGAGCTGGAAGTCCGGTTCCGGTTGGGGGCCCGCTCGAAGCCGATAGCTAAACTTAGGTCCGCCGCGCGACGCGAACCGTTCCTTGACGCCCAAGATGTAGGTCCCATCCGCAGGCGCTTTAAACGTCAGGCGCGAATCGGTCTGGTCGCCGCCGAGGTCGTCGTTTTGGGCAAGCGGCTTGCCGGAAGTATCGAGGATGGTCAGGACGGAGTCGAGCGGGCTGCCCAGGCGACTGGCTCGGAGATCGAATTCGTAAGATTGGTCCTTCGCGAGGCGAACGGGCCAGAATTCGCTCTCGTTCGGACATTCAACACGGCCGTTCAACACGACCGGCAGAACGATGGAGTCCTGCTTGGAAGCGTCCGCGAGCGAGCCCGCCGCGGCAACGCTCTCCGGCCAATCATCCACCTCAAGCACGATCGGGTTCGTGCACGAGTCACCTAACTTCAATTGCGTGACGAAAGGACTTGCTGCCTCAGCCGGAAGATCGAGCGTTGCTTGCGAAGAAGGCAAGGCGGCTCCGAGCAAGTGCATTCGCAACTTAGCGCCCCGGCGGCCCCCCAACGGGAAGATCGCCTGGACAAAAGGTCTGTCCGTCAGCGTCAATCGATACACATAATGCTGCAGCCCGCCGAAGCTGATGTCGTGGATTCGGACTTCATACGTCCCGTCGGCAGGAGCCGTGAATGAGAGCTGCGGGTCTGTTCCGGAAGCCGCGACCGCCTCGGCCAGATGGCGTCCTTTGGAATCCCGTACTTCCACTCTCGGCTCCAAGGGCGAGCCCAATCGCCTGGCCCAGGCGTCGAGGGTGATTTCTTGTCCGGCGCGAGCCGTGAACGTCCAGACATCGACGTCTTCGCGGGGAAAAATCCGTCCGTTAATTGTCACAGGCAACTGAACTTCGGTCCGGATCGGGTTGCCGTCGATTTCCTGTTCAATCACCTCGGACAACTCGCCGATCACGAAGGGCCGCGCCGAAGTCGCGCCTTGCGAGGTCCAAACGCGCCAGTAGCGCACGCCCGGTTCGGCCTCGGCCGCAATTCGCACCTCACCCGCGTGGTCCTTTGGATAATCTTCAACATTCTGCGAAGCGGGCAGCGGAATGATCGGCCCTTCGAACCAGACGGTGTTCGTTTGGCGAATCGTGCCTGCGGCCGAAACTCCCGGACCCAGCATCTCGAACGACGCTTCGCCATGCAGGTAATGGCCTCCCACTTTGAATGGAACGTCTGTGCCTCGCTGCCCGCCGGCGGGAAAAATGTAAGAGACGGAAGGTTCTTCGGCGGAATTGCAGAGCGCGAACGACATTACAGATGCCAAGCACCGACCAAAGAGGATACGGCTACGGGAAAAGAGCCTCACACCAACTCTCGAATGATTCGCCCGCCACTCGAAAGCGCGATCGGCCTTCCCTCGGGGGTTCGCAGTTCGGCTTTCGGATCGATACCCAGCAAGTGATACAGCGTGGCCGCCAGATCCTCGGGGCCGTACGGATTGTCCGCCGGCTCCTGTGCCCAGGCATCGCTTGTCCCGACGGCTCGCCCGCCCTGGATGCCGCCTCCGCCGATCGCCAACGTAAAGCATTTGCTCCAGTGATCTCGGCCCGCGTCCTTGTTGATGCGCGGCGTGCGGCCAAATTCGCCGCTGAGGATGACCAGCGTCGAGTCGAGCCGGCCGCGGTCCGCGAGGTCGCGGAACAGCGTGGCGATCGCCGCGTCGAACTTCGGGAGCAACTGGCTCTTCAGGATCGTGAAGTTGTCGTAGTGCGTGTCCCAATTCGAGTGATCGACCATCACGCATCGCACGCCGGCCTCGACGAGTCTTCGCGCCATGAGACAGCTTTGGCCCAGCGTGTGCCGTCCGTATTCATCGCGGAGTTTTTCCGGCTCCTGCGCGATGTCGAATGCCTTCTTCGCCTCCGGCGAAGTCATCAGGTCGAATGCTTTTTGACTGAAGACACTCACGCTGCGGGCCGCGCTGTTTGCTTTGACTTCAGCCCTTCGTTGGTAGCGATCGACCTGTCCCAGCAGCTCCCGTCGAGCCGCAAGCCGTGAGGCCTCCAGCGCCATCGGCGGCGCGAGGTCGGGCACGGAGAAACTCGGCGCGCCCGGATCGGATTCGATCACAAACGGCACGGCCGACGGCCCGAGAAAGGCCGAGCCCGCGCTGGCGTGCAGAATGGGCAAACACACATACGGTGGGACCGAGCTGCGCGCACCCAGTTTGTGGCCAATGACCGAGCCGAAGGAGGGATACTGGTTGTTGGGCTTCAGGTTGGGATTGAATCCGGCGATGGGGTGATAACCCGTGAGCATGTAGTGATCAGCCGGACCGTGATCCGCATTGCGGTGACCGAATGACCGGACGAGTGATAATTTGTCCATCTGCCCGGCGATCTTTGGCAGATGCTCGCTCACGTGGACACCGGGAATGCGCGTTGGGATCGATTTGAATTCGCCGCGGATGTCGGACGGCGCGTCCGGCTTGAGATCGAAGGTGTCGATCGTGCTCATGCCGCCCTTGAGGAAAATCCAGATCACCGAGACGTCCCGCTGCTGGCCGGCGGGACTGGCGGCCCGCGCCTGGCGTTCGAGCAAGGCGGGCAAACTGAGTTCGATTCCGAGCAATCCGACCGCGCCCACCCGCAGGAAGTCACGCCGGTTGATCCCGTTACAGTGTTGAACGTATCGGCTCATAGATTCTAACTTTCAATGATTGAAAACAAATTCAAGCGAGTTGAGGAGGCTCCAGGCCAGGTCTTCGGCCGCGTGCCGCCGATCACGGCCGCGTTCAGCCAGGTACTTCTCAGCGCACTGCCTCTCTTCCGTCGCCGGGAATCTGCTGTAGAAGGTCAGATACAATTCGTCCGCCAGATTCACGTTGTCCGAGCATGAACTGGTGAGGCGCGCAATGGCGCCCTCCTCGTGCGTCAATTTGAAGTGAATCTGTGGTGAATTGAGCAAGTGCAGCACTTGGGCAATGCTGGCCTCGGCATTGCGCTCGCACTCGCACGCGGTCTTGCGCACAGGCCGGCCAAACAACTTCAGAAAATAATGCGACACGTCGCTGTCCCACACCTGGATCGCGCGATAGCCCGCCGGCACGCCAGCGAACTTCTCCCCGATGCCGGTGGTCTGGCACACCGCATCGAGCAGCACTTCCGCCGGCAAGCGCTTGAGCAAAGTCCGCGAATAATTCTGCTCATCCTGCGCGTTCGTGTCGTTCGGTTGCGAGGAGAGTTGATACGTCCGGGACCTCGTAATCGTTCGGATCATTTGTTTGAGATCGAAATCCACTTCGACCACCTGGCGAGCAAGCGCGTCGAGTAATTCCGGATTACTCGGAGGATTGGTGGCGCGCACGTCATCGACCGGCTCGACCAACCCGCGTCCCAGAAAGTGCGCCACCATTCGATTGGCCAGATTCTTCGCAAACCACGGATTATCCGGCGCCGTGAACCACGCCGCAAGGGTGCGGCGCAACTCCGTGTCCGTCTCCGGGTGGGGCCTGGCTGCGCCGAGCGGATGGGGGCGAACCATTTCGCCCGTGCGCGGATTTCGGGCTTCCGCTTTGCCGCTCGCCAGCAGCATCTCTCCAGCAGGCCCTTTCTTTCGATTCACCGGTTGGAAGAACGCTTGCATGCCGTAATAATCGCTCTGGCTCCAGCGGTCGAACGGGTGATGATGGCATTCCGCGCAGGCGATGCGGACGCCGAGAAAGACCTGCGACAGCGTGCTGGCCATTTCGCCGGGCTTGGCGAACAGCCTGTAGAAATTCGCTTGAGGCGTTTCTTCGATGGGTCCCTCCGCCGTGATCAACTCACGGACCATCAGGTCGAATCGCGTGTTCGACGCGAGTCGTTTTCGGATCCAGGAGTAGTAAGCGTAAGCATCCTTGTGTCCGAGCACCTGGCGATCGACGCGCAATACGTCCGCCCATCGCAGCGCCCAGTAATCCGCGTACTCAGGCCGAGCAAGCAACTCATCCACAAGCCGTGCGCGCCGGTCCAGCCGCCGATCCACGAGGAAACGCCGGGCTTCGGCCGGAGTCGGGAGCGTGCCAATGACGTCCAGGTAAACCCGCCGGAGGAATTCGGCGTCATCCGCCAACTCGGACGGGTGGATATTCAATTTCCTCAGCTTGATATCGACGAAACGGTCGATGAAGTTGAATTCCGGAAGTTGTGGAAACGGCGCCGGGCTTTCTTGGCGCGGCACAAGAATCTGGCAGACCGCGACCGCGCTCAGGTAACGAGCCATGATCGCCGCCTGGCCGGGAATGTCGGCCGCAGAGACCCAACCCTCGTCATCGACGCGCGCGACGACTTCGTTGTTAGATTGGAACTGCGCGAGGTGGGTCACGTCCACGCGTCGTCCATCCGAATAGATCGCCGTCACCCGCAGCGGTTGCCGCGCCTGCATGGGTAACACGCGCTCCGTCGGCGTGAGTTCAATCTCTTTGACTCTGGGATCGGAGGCGTGTCCAAACGGCGTGCCGGCCGCGATCCAGTCGCGGACGATCAGGTATTCCGGTGTGCCAGCCCGAATACGCGTGCCGCCGCCATGCGGCATCGCGCCGGAAATCTTCTGCAGGAGTAAACTTTCCTCAGGAGCGGCCGGGAAGACGCGGCGACCCCGGCTCTCCATCGTGAGGGCTTTGTGATCAGCCGCTGGATCATAGCCAAAAACAGAGAGCTTGAATCCGTTCTGTCCTTCGGCTTTGCCGTGGCACGACGAGGAATTGCAGCCGAACCGGTTTAGGAAGGGAGTGATATCGTTCTCGAAGTTGAACGATCGCGGTTCGCGCGCGTGGAGGCTTTGGAGGATCAGCAGTTCGAAGGCAAGCACCAGCGAGGCAAGGCCAGCGATTCGTTTCATGCAAAGCGACGCAGTCTGCGCAGGAAGCGCCCGATTCTGCCCAGACCTTAGCCTTTCGCTGGTCGCTAGCGCAAGGGAAATTCTGAGGGCGGGTTCGAAAAAACCCCCACCGAAGTTCCGGGGACCGAAGTCGCGGAGGTCTGGCACCAGGAAATCAACTGGCCACAGCCGCGTCGGGTCGTGCTCTTGCGGCATACAGTATCTCTATCAGGCGCTGGTGACCAACCTGCCTGCGAGCGTGCCACCGTTGGAAGCCGCTTTCCCGGCGTTGAAACGCCGGGCTATTGTCGGAGAGTCCCTCCGGGACAATGCCATGACAATGCCAATCCATTTTTGCGGCCTGCAAGCATTTCTGGTAACAGTCCTTGGACCATGAACCGGCCTGCCTTTTATCGAGAAGACCTCGCTTACATTCATCATGTCGGCTTTGGGGAACTGGCAACCCGGGCCGCGCCAGAACTGCTGCGGATTCTCAAACGCGCAGGCATTCGCCGGGGGACCCTCGTTGATCTCGGTTGCGGCAGCGGCTTGTGGGCGAAGGCAGCCGAACGGGCTGGATTCGACGTCATTGGCGTGGACTGTTCGCCAGACATGATTCGCCTGGCGAAACGCGTGGCTCCTCGCGCTCGTTATCGTTGCGCCTCGCTTCACGAGTTCGAGCTGCCGCCTTGCGATGCGATCACGATCCTGGGCGAAGGCTTGAATTACCTCGACGGAGAGCAGATCCCGAAAGTCGAGAAGCTCTTCAAGCGCGCGGCTCAAACGCTGCGTCCCGACGGATTCTTCATTTTCGATGTGATGATCCGGGAAGGCCCGGCGATGAACTATCGCGGCTGGCGCGCGGGGAAAGATTGGGCGGCGCTGTTCGAAGCGGCTGAGAACCGCCGGAAACACGTGTTAACGCGGCGAATCACGGCCTTCCGCAAGATCGGCTCGGCGTATCGGCGGTCGGAAGAGACCCACGTCGTGCGGTTGTTTGACCACGAGGAAGTCACGCGGGCATTGCGCGCTTCAGGGTTCTCCGTGCGCGTTTCCCGGCGCTACGGACGCACGCCGCTGGCGCCGCGGCGAATGGCCTTTTTCGCACTCAATGGTTCTGCAAGCCACGGATGATCCTGGATTCGGGTATGAAGCCATCTCCGCCGCGCGACTCCGATCCGCGAGTCGCGCAGCCTCCGGACAAACCACTCCTCATTTTCGACGGCGACTGCGCGTTTTGCTGCCGCTGGCTGTGGGGCCAGCACGTCCAGGAGCCATCCCACATTTTCGTCCGCTGGCTCTTTCTGAGGTTGATGGGCGTGACTTACCTGATCGCCTTCCTCTCGCTGAACGCGCAGCTCGCCGGCCTGATCGGCAGCAACGGAATCATGCCCGCGCAATCGGTCATGCGTGCGGTTGAGGAAAACACCGCTGGCCTGGGGATCGATCGGTTTCGGGTCGCGCCAACGCTGTGCTGGTTGAGCGCCGAGGACAGCTTCCTGCGCGGACTGTGCGTCGCCGGCCTGGCGCTCTCGGCTCTGGTCATGCTGAACATTGCCCCGGCACCGTGCCTGTTCCTGCTCTGGCTCAATTATCTGTCGCTCGCCCAGATCAGCACGGTGTTCCTCGGCTATCAGTGGGACAACCTTCTCCTGGAGGCGGGTTTTCTGGCGATCTTCCTCGCGCCTTGGCGGCTCTGGCCAGGTTTCGCCCGCGAAACGCCGCCCTCGCGCCTCGTGCTCTGGCTGCTGCGCTGGCTGCTCTTCCGGTTGATGTTCTCTTCGGGCGCCGTGAAGCTCTTGAGCGGAGACGCCGCCTGGCAAAACTTCACCGCCCTGACCTTCCACTATGAAACGCAACCTTTGCCGACGCCGCTGGCCTGGCACGCGCACCAGTTGCCGGTCTGGTTTCATGAAGTGGCCTGTCTTGGAATGTTCTTTGTCGAGCTGGTTTTGCCCTTCCTCATCTTCCTCCCGCGCCGTCCGCGCTTCCTTGCGTTCTGGGGTTTCTTGCTGCTGATGGCGGCCATTGCGCTCACTGGCAATTACACCTTCTTCAACCTCCTCACCGTTGCCCTGTGTGTGACTCTGCTGGATGACTTCGCGCTGGCAAGGTTTGTTCCGCGCAGATGGGCTGAGCGAACTGCCGTTATTCCGGAACAGTCGAACCCCGTCCACCCTGAGGCGACCTCCGCTCCGAACGCCCCCCACGCACCTGACTCGACCACGGATTACACAGATAACATGGATAAAAGAGCTTCGCCATCCGCGAAATCCGTGGCCGCCCCACTCCGCTGGACGCGCGCCGCCGTGTTGTCACTGCTCACCGCCGTGGTGCTGGGCGTGACGACGGTCGAAATGCTCGGCCTGTTGCGCGTCCGCTGGGCCGCCGGGAATCCGCTCGTGAAACTCTATCGATGGGTCGCGCCTTTCCGCTCCATCAACAGCTACGGCTTGTTCGCGGTCATGACCACGTCGCGCCCTGAAATCGTCGTGGAAGGCAGCCACGACGGACAGAACTGGCTGGCTTACGAGTTCCGCCACAAGCTCGGCGACCTGCGCCGGCGGCCAACGTTTGTTGCGCCGCATCAACCGCGGCTCGATTGGCAAATGTGGTTCGCCGCGCTAGGCGACGTGCGGGGCAATCCCTGGTTTGTGAACTTTTGCGTCCGCTTGCTGCAAGGCCAACCCGAAGTCCTCGCTCTCATCGATCGAAATCCATTCCCGGATCGGCCGCCGAAGTTCATCCGCGCCCGGACCTACGCCTATCACTTCACCACGCCCAAACAGCGTGGCCAAGACGGAGCCTGGTGGCGGCGCGAATACCAAGGCGAATACTGTCCCGCCCTCTCGCTCCAGCCAAACACCGCTCCCTGAACGGGCCCCCTTTGAATCGGAAGTGCCAGTATCTGGGGACGGCAACCCTCGAAAAGCATTGTGAACTCCAGGGATTGCCTTACTCCAGCGATTGAGGAACTTTTGAGAGTGCTGCCTGATGTTCGGGGACGCGGGGCGGGTGTTTCGCGAACATGCAAATCGAATCTGACACACTTTCTTCTGGCAACGGAAAGACCGAGGCACTGAGAATCCTCGTCGCTTAGAGCGGTTTCGAAAATGGGATCGAAGGCGTGCGGCTTTATCAGCGCCTGCTTGAAAAACTCGCCCACGAGTTCGTCTCCGTTGGTCTATGCGAAGGAACGCCTGCGGTGCCATTCCTCCATTTCCTAATCTTAATCATACTCGTAATCCTAATCTCTCGGGGTCGCGTTAGAGACTTAGTGGTCCATTTCATAAATACGCTCACGTTCGCGGCAAGGGATTTTTCGGCCAGACGAGGCGCGAGCGACGAGCATATCCCGAAGTGGATCTGTAAGGAGCAAGCAACGAAGTCTGGCGAAAA
>Ga0194128_10011434_pt1 | contig 10294 bp, 7 predicted proteins | sample TA2KigCa65mmetaG_FD_148650 | JGI IMG/M metagenome (GOLD analysis project Ga0194128, IMG submission 148650) | Freshwater microbial communities from Lake Tanganyika, Tanzania - TA2015037 Kigoma Deep Cast 65m | ecosystem: Environmental > Aquatic > Freshwater > Lake | place: Tanzania: Lake...
CCGAATTGAGAAAATTGAAAACGGGAGATTCCAACACATAAAAGGCGTTGTTGGGATAGTTTCCGTTCAATGAATCCACCGTCCATGCATTCAAGCCCTGAAATGCCGAGTTAAGAATGCTCTTACCCGGTGTGCCGCGGACCCAGCCACCGGGACTGTACACTGGATTGGCAACCGGTCCAGTAAGCACAAAGGGAGACCACAAGGCGTTATTCACCTCAAAGCCATCTTGGTAAGGCATATTCAACCCGTTCAAGGCAATGAACGTCCTCGGATTCTGAATGGAGGGGCTTATCGTCAAATTCCTGCGCACCGACTTATCAAAGGCTCTCACATAATAGGACACGGTATCGCTGTCCGAAACGGCAGGAACCTGAGCAAACCAATTGCAATAAGAATCATTTTCGCCCGATATCGTCACCGCATCAATCCTCAGAGCCCCGGTTTGGGCATAGGTCTGACCCGTTGTGGCAGGGGCATAAGCCGCAGTACCCGGTGCGAAGATGGTAACCAGCCTCACTCTAAAAAGCGCATTGTTATCGACACCTGTTATCCCGGTAAAGTCAGCCGTTCTGTTGTTATACCATCGATTACCACCAAGATTTGCTCTGTACAAGTTAGCAGTGTCGGTTCCAGTCCCCGTATAAGGAGTCCAAGTACTTCCGTTGAGGGAGTATTCCAAGCGCACAAATCGGGATGCCGTTGCCCCATGGTACATGTCAAAACTCATTTTGACATTGCGTTTACCGGTAGTCGCCACATTAAATTGCACACCTCGAACGGTATTGCTGTTCACTGTGGGGTACTGTGTCGTGTTCCAAGAGAAATTGGTGGTGCCGGCTGCAGAATCCGAAGAATTATTGCTGGAGGTCGCGGCATTCCCCAAAACAAATGAACCTGTGGGTGCATTCACCAAGGCAGCAGTCCCGCTGCCCCGATGCGGAGTCGGGGCATTGACCCCGCCGGGGATGGTCGTAGACGAGGCTCCGTTGAAATTCCATCGAGCCAGGGTATCACGAACGGCCGAACCTCTGCTCATGCCAACCATTTGGTAAGGGCCGTTGCCCACTTTGTAATGCATATACGCAGTGTCGATATCCGATCCATCGGTTAGACGAACAGGGATATTGAAGGGCCCAAGGTTATAAACAGGGCCCAAGAACACATCACATTGCTGAAAGGTGGTTGGCCATTCCACCAAGGGCGGTCCTGATGCCGTGAACGTATAAAAAGCTGTGGTATCGGGAAGCTTTTTGCGAAAGCGTCTGGGGGAATTGTCAACGGCTTCGATGTAATAACGAACAGAATCGCCGTCCACCGTGAAGATGCTGTCCCTAAAATTAATCCCCCCCACGTTCGGCATTCTGCGCGTAACGGAAGGGCCGTTGTTCAGGGAATAGACCAAGATCGCACTATCAATTCCGGAAGCATCACTCATCTGCGCGTTGATCACAAAGGGGCCTGGACTAAATTGGTAGCCTGTAATCGGTGCCGAATGCACCACTGTTGGAGAAAATGATGCTAGATAAGTGATGAACGAGTCAGCCAAATTGGCTTGAGGCGGGAAAAACTTCACATTGCGTCTGGGGGAGGAATCCTTGGCTCGGATTAAGTAGCGTACCGTATCCCCGTCCGCTATCCTTGTGCTATCCAAATTGGCAGACCAGGTCAAGGTGCTTCCTTGACGCAGCATGCGCACCGAATCCAAGGAACCTGAATTGATTCGGTAGAAAAGATGAACCCCCAAGGTATCAATTCCTGTTGAATCACAACCCAAGGAATCCCTGATGGTCGCCGAGAATGTTTGGTTGATATTGAATTGAAGGCCTATGAGGGCGGTATGCGTGATCAGGGGTGGAATAATTTCTGAAAATGCAGAAGTTACCAAAATCGAATCCACCAACCAACCGTAGCCCGGGGTTGGTGAGCCCAAACCGTTGTTATTCCCGTCCTTTAACAAGAATCGTATGCGGACATCGGCCTGATTCGAAACGAAAGGCGACATGTCAAATCGTTCCTGCTTCCACCAAGACGCTTGAGGCAATGCTCCGAGATTACCACCAGCCAACCAATCTGCTGGATAAGATTGCTGATGAAATCGACTTCCGCCGCTGGCTAAGGGTTGTGGAAAGCTAACCGATGTCCCCAAGTAACGACAAGAAGCCCCCAACAATCGGGTCCAAGTGGCCCCCTGATCCAAGGAATATTGAACAATGGCCGTATCGTTGAATTCCAATTTGGCAATGTGCGCAAAATCCAACCACACTTTGAAATGCCCAAGCGTCGAGAAAGGCTTGAGCTCAAGAATGGAAGTCTGTGCAGAATTTACGCGACCACGGACGGATAAACCGGCAGGGACTGCAGGAAACCGGTAAGTGCTCACCGTATCCCAGAGGCCCGTAACAATAACCGAATCCAAGGGGTTCGCGTTCTGAAAAGTGGTGTAAAATCTGGCAGTGATCCCGGGAGGAAGTACAGGCTGGGCCAGGGACCGCCAAGGTGCGATCAAGGCATAACCAAGAAGGATCCACATGAACCCTCGGATCAATGCATAAAACGGCTTGATAAAATTCATAGGTATTTTGAAGTCAAGGCTCCAAAATAACCCCAAAACGCGGTATTTAGTAAGCCATAAGGGTTTTTAATTTGGATTTTAGACGAGAATATCCCAAGAAATCCTGTTCCAAGCTAACTGCAAAAGGAACCGGGGTATCCAAGGCACCAAATCGCATAACCGGCGCGTCCAAAAAAGTAAAGGCCTCTTCCGCGATGGTGGAGGCGATTTCCCCCCCAAAACCACCTGTCAGGGTGTCCTCGTGAAGGACCATCACTTTACCGTTTCTCCTCACAGACTCAAGAACTGTGGACTTATCCCAGGGCAACAAGGATCGCAAATCCACGACCTCCAAATCGAAATCCGGGAATTCCTCCACCAAGCTCAATGCCCAATGCACCGCCATACCGTAGGCCACCAAAGTGGCGCCGTTACCAGGGCGGACAATTCTTGCTTTGCCGGGGGATAATTCTGCAATGCCCTCCGGGACTGGACCGCTCAAACTCCGATACAAGGCCTTGTGCTCCATGAACAAATACGGAGAATTATCGCGTAATGCATACAAAAGCATGGCTTTGGCCTCCGCCGGAAATGCAGGATAGACCACTTTGAGCCCGGGAACATGGGTAAACCACGCCTCGTTGGATTGAGAATGGAAAGGTCCGGCCCCTACCCCGGCCCCGGTGGGCATGCGCACCACTACCCTTGCCTGCTGGCCCCATCGGTAATGAATTTTGGCGAGATTGTTCACAATTTGGTTGAAGCCACAGGAAACAAAATCCGCAAATTGCATTTCCACCATGGCGCGTTTACCCCCAATGGATAGGCCAAGTCCCGCCCCCACAATGGCGGATTCACAGAGCGGTGTATTGCGAACACGGCCCGTTCCGTATTTCTCCACGAACCCCTCCGTGACTTTGAAAACCCCGCCATACCCTGCGATATCTTGTCCCATGAGCACCAAATTCGTATCCCTTTCCATGGCCTGATCCAGGCCCTCTTTCACCGCATCCACAAATCGAAGCTCCCGGCTGTTGTTGGGCGACCAAATTGCATCCTCGGCCTCTGGAATTGGGGCGTACGCATAAACAGCTTGCAACTCTGTGGAAGCCTCAGGAACAGGCTCTGCTTCTGCAAAAACCGTATCCAAAGCCTCATCGATTTGGTGAAGAAAGCGCTCACGCCATTCCTGAATCACGGAATCCGTTAGAGTACCAAGGTCTTTTAGGTAGGTTTCGTAATTGGTCAGGGGATCCTTCAAAGCCCATTGTTCCAACAAATCTTTGGGAACATATTTAACTCCGGAGGCCTCTTCATGCCCACGCATCCTGAAGGTCATGCATTCCAGCAACAACGGCGCCGGTTGTTGGCGCATTTTTTCGGCCTCTTCTTTGATTGTACGATGCACATCTAAAATGTTGTTACCGTCAATGCGGATAGCCCTCATTCCATAACCTATTCCCTTGTCTATGAACTGCTTACAACGAAATTGTTCATCGGAAGGGGTAGACAAACCGAACCCGTTGTTTTCAATCACGAAGATGACCGGCAAGCTCCACACGGCGGCGACATTGAGCGCCTCATGGAAATCACCTTCGGAGGTTCCGCCATCACCGCTGAAAGCCAAACTAACCCCCGGTTTACCATCCAGGACATGGCTTAACGCCGTACCGTTGGCCAAGGCCAATTGAGGTCCTAAATGCGATATCATGCCCACGATGGCATGCTCTTTGCTTCCAAAATGAAAGGACCTTTCACGACCTTGGCTATACCCGGAAGATTTTCCTTGCAATTGGGCAAATAACCTTTGCAATTCCATGCCACGCGATGTGAAGACCCCTAAATTTCGATGGAGAGGGAATATGAATTCTTCTGCCCTCAACGCCTTGGTGCAACCCACGGCGATGGCTTCTTGGCCAATTCCCGAAAACCATTTGGAGACCTTCCCTTGCCGAAGTAGAATTAACATTTTCTCTTCGATCATTCTGGGCAACAAGATCGCCTGATAAAGCTCCAACAATTCCTCATTAGAATAGCCTGAACGGTCAAAACGTATTACCGATTGGGCATCGATAGAGGATGGCTGTAGGCTTGCAGATGATTTCGTAAACCATTTCATAGGGTTCGTTCGTTAAGGTTCCAAGGGCATGAAAGGGCAGGTTGCTACCCTGATTTTCGCTCAGCCCATTGCTGCAGAAAAGACTTGGGTGCCGGAGAAGGCAAATGGCGACGATGACCCCAAACCGAAGCAAAAAAGTTACGAAGGAACCAGGCTTTGGTCCGAGAACCCACCAAGTCCAGCAGGGGCCTATGTTGCATGGCCCTGGCCCATCCCTTCCATAGCAGACGCTGCGTAGAGGTTGCCGAATGCACTTGAGGATCGTTCGCGGCTTGTTGGCGGTTGGCCAAAATAAGTTGGTGCAAGGGTATCCGAACCGGGCAAACCTCGGTGCAATTTCCGCACAACGTACTGGCTTGGCTCAGATGCTGAAAATCCGAAAAGGGGAGCAAATGAGGGCTGATGACTTTGCCTATGGGTCCTGAATAAGTAGCATCGTAGCTGTGACCTCCGATATTCTTGTAGACCGGGCAAGCATTAAGACAGGCCCCGCAACGAATGCAATGCAAGGATTGACGCATGGCGGAATCTGCCAACAAGCGGGTGCGGCCATTATCCAGGAGGATGACAACCATCTCCGAGGGCCCGTCGGCTTCCGAATTTCGACGCGGTCCATGAAAAATAGTATTATAAGCCGTCATTTGCTGCCCTGTCCCTCTTGATGCCAACAAAGGCCACATCAAATCCAAATCCTCCGTAGATTCAATAACCTTTTCGATTCCGGCAATCACGACATGGGATTTCACAAACGTGGTACTCATCCGTGCATTGCCTTCGTTTTCGGTAACCCCAACACCGCCTGTATCGGCCAGGAGAAAATTAGCCCCCGTAATGCCCACCCCTGCTTCCAAGTATTGATCTCGTAACAAATTCCTGGCGTGCGCCGTCAAGGCTTCGGGGCTCGCAAGCAGTTCCGTTCCTAATTTGCGGTGAAACAAGGCAGCTACATCTTCCTTGGATTTGTGCATCGCCGGTGTAACAATATGGTAGGGTGGCTCTTCGTCCAGCTGTTGTATGTATTCGCCCAAGTCTGTTTCGACAACGCGTATCCCATTCTTTTCCAGTCCACTGTTCAAATTAATTTCTTCGGTGACCATGGATTTGGATTTCACCACGAGCTTGGTACGGTGACGACGTAAGAGCTCCAGTACAGCGTCTAAAGCTTGTGTAGCATCATCGGCCCAAACCACCTTAATCCCGTTATCACGAGCCGCTGTTTCGAAACGCAACAAATTTGCTTCTAAATGCTCTATCGCCCTCCATCGAATTTCGGCAGCCCGGTCTCTTGCCAATTCCAAATCACGATAATCTTCAACCCCTTTGGAAACGGCTTGGTGATACCGCCCCATATTGAAATTAATTTTTCGTCGATGATCTTGGTCGAAGCCTTTGGCGGATGAAACCGACTCAAATTTTTGAGCCTTGGTCAACGTTCCTGACATTTTATGGACCTTTGATTGAGTTTATGTTTTCGATAAGTTCAATTCTCCTCAAATGCCGGCCCCCTTCGAAAGGAGTTTGCAAAAAAGCCTGCACGATATTCCATGCCTCTTCTTGGCCCAAGAAACGAGCAGGAAGGCAGAGCACATTGGCGTTGTTATGCAAACGAGCCAAGGTAGCTATTTCTACATTCCAACACAAAGCCGCCCGAATTCCTTGGAATCTGTTCGCACTCATGCATACCCCGTTACCTGATCCACACAAGAGAATACCCAAAGCGGGATGAACATGCTGAAGAAGCCCCAAAGAGAGTGCAGAGGCAATTCGAGGATAATCCACCGAGTCTTGGCTGTAACAGCCTACATCCACCATGGTGTGGCTATTCGAAAGTTGACCCCGCAAATATTCCTTCAAAAGGAGGCCCGCATGATCCGATCCGATCAACAGGGTTGGATGAGCGGTTGACATGGTGCAAAGGTACAGATCAGGTCCTCATGGAGGACTTGGCCACGATCCAAATGGACATTTCGTACAACAAGATCATGGGCAAAGCTAGGATCAGCATCCCTCCAACATCCGATGGAGTCAACGCGGCTGCAAGGAACAAATTGATAACAATCGCATAGCGCCTGTTGGCCCTCATCCAGGGGGCAGAAATTAATCCCACCATTCCCAAAAAATAGGCCAATACCGGCAATTCAAAAATCAAACCCGCGGACAAGACCATCATCGTTAGCGTAGACAGATAAGAACCCAAAGCAATGGTATTGACCACCTCTGCACTCACCGAATATTGGCTGAGGAAAAGGATGCTCATGGGGCTGAGGATAAAGTATCCAAAAGCGCAACCCGCATAAAACAAGGCAATCACCGCCGCAATTAAATTCCTAGCGGCATAAAACTCACGATCCCTAAGCGCAGGAGAAACAAATCGCCAAATTTCCCAGATCAAATAAGGAAAAATCAAAACCACAGCCCCCACGATGGACACATAGAAATGCTGCATGAGTTGACCCGTCAAATCCAAATTAACCAACTGCAAGGGCAGGGCCTCCACGCACCATGCACGGCCCTGACCCCAATATTCACCCAGACTACAAACCCAACGGTAGGTTAAAAAATCAGGACGCTTGGGTCCAAGCAATACCAAATCAAAAACCCAAGCCTTTTGACTAAATAGGAAAATTACCGCCACGAACAAGACCAACACCGAACGCCACAAATGGGCCCTCAGGGCATCAAGATGCTCCAGGAACCCCATGGAGCGATCCTTTTTTTCGAATTGATCCGTGTACGCCAAGCCTGTTGAGGGCACGAAGATACCCTCCCCCTCCCCAAAAATCGGAACCTTAGGCGGTTTTCTTGGACTGTACGTCCAAACGCAATTCCTGGGCCTTGGCCTTCAGATTTTGCAAACCTTTGCGCACTCTGGTGCCGGCCGCTGCATTGCTTTTGTCGTAAAATTTCTCGAAATCTTTCTCCATTTCAAGGACGGCATTCAAGAGGGACTGGTAAGGATTCATAGGCTAATGTTTAATAAGGTCTAAGATAATCAAATCTTTAATGCAACAATACCATTTAATAAAAAAAAATAATTGCACCCTCGACGGCCCTAGCGTCCAGCTTTAAACCACCACAATTCCATCGTTTTGGTAGGCACCAGCCGCCAGATTGGCCGCAATTACCGAAAAAGCCTCCAAGGTGTACTCCACGTCCTCCATGGAATGGTCCGCTGTAGGGATGAGTCGCAACAAAATGACCCCCTTGGGAACCACGGGATAGACCACCACAGAGCAAAAAATCCCCCATTTTTCGCGCAAATCCACCACAAGCCCGGTGGCTTCTCCTAAAGTCCCGTTCAAAATGACCGGGGTTACCGGAGACTGGGTTTGGCCCAAGTTGAAACCCCTGGATTTGAGACCAGACTGCAAGGCATTGACCACAGCCCATAATTTTTGACGATATTCCGGCCTGTTACGCATCAATTCCAAACGCTTTAGGGCTCCTTTCACGATGGGCATCGGCAACGATTTGGCAAAAATCTGCGACCGCATATTGTATCGCAGGTGACGAATCACCCCTTCCGAACCTGCCAAAAAGCCACCAACCGAGGCCATAGCCTTGGCAAAGGTTCCAAAATACAAGTCAACACCGCCCCCAACCCCCAAATGGGCAGGGGTTCCTTCTCCGTGAGGGCCCATTACTCCAAAGCCATGGGCATCATCCACCATCAATCGGAAATCAAAAGATTCCTTCAAGGCAACCACCTCTTGGAGAGCCCCCATGGCCCCGGTCATCCCAAAAACCCCTTCGGTTATGACCAAAATGGCCCCTAAACCTCCTTGCTCCCCCAGCACCTTGGTGGCCCGTTGCAATTGGGTGCGCAGGCTTTCGATATTGTTGTGGCGATAAACGAAGCGTTTGCCAGCATGCAAACGAACCCCGTCCACAATGCAGGCATGCGATTCCGCATCGTAAACGATGATATCGTGGCGATCCACCAGGGCATCGATGGCCGAAACCATGGCCTGGTAGCCATAATTCACCAAGAGCCCCGCCTCGTACCCGGTGTAGGCGGCCAATTCTGACTCCAATTGCTCGTGCGCATCGGAATTCCCTGACATCATGCGGGCCCCCATGGGCCAGGCTAGGCCGTATTGGGCGGTTGCCTCGGCATCGGCTTGCCTTACCTCGGGGTGATTGGCAAGGCCCAGGTAATTGTTCAAGCTCCAAACCAGGTTTTCGCGACCTCTGAAACGCATTCGAGGGCCGATTTCACCCTCTAATTTTGGAAACATGTAATAGCCCTCCGATTCTTTTGCATGCTGCCCCAAGGGTCCGGGGCGTTTTTCGAGTTTTTGCCATAGGTCCATAAGGTACCAATTTAAGAAAATGCTCGTTTAGGGGTTGTTGGTTAATTAAGGGTTGTTTATCGTAAAATACGCTTAATTGCCTCTAAATTAAGTAAATTTGCCACTTCCTTCTTCATCCATGCCTCTTGCCCTCCATTTCCTAATCCGCAAGCCCTTCTTGGGCTTTTTCAGGGCGCAGTCGGTATGGGCCTGCCTGCTCACCTTGGCGTTACTTTCTTGTGACTCCTACAACAAAATCCTCAAGAACCCCAACCTAACCTTCAAATACGGGAAAGCCAAAGAGTTTTATCTTAAAGGTGAATATTTCAAAGCCCAACCCTTGCTCGAAGAATTGGTATCGGCCTATCGAGGTTCCGAATTATCCGAGTCTATTTATTATTACTACGCTTATTGCGATTTTCAAATGGGGGCCTACCTCACCGCGGCATACCATTTCAAGCAGTTTAACCAGCTGTTCCCTTCCAGCCCCAAAGCGGAAGAAATGGATTTCATGTACGCCTACTGCATGTACATGGATTCTCCACCCTATGCCTTGGATCAGTCCAATTCCATTAAGGCTATAGAGGGACTGCAGCTGTTTGTGAACAAACATCCCAACAGCCCCAGGGTGGATCAATGCAATTTCATCATCGAACAACTCCGCGACAAAATGAGGCTGAAAGCCTACGAAGCCGCCATGTTGTTTTATCGTATGGAAGATTACCGGGCCTCTGCGGTTAGCCTGAAGCAATTGCTGGTCGAATACCCGGACCTGGCCGACCGCGAAAAAATCAAATGGCTGATTATTGAGTCTTACTACAAATTAGCCTCCAACAGCATTGATTCCAAAAAAACCATACGTTTTGAACAGGTTATCTTGGCCCAAGAAGCATTGGAAGAAGAATTCCCCAACTCCGTCTATTTGGCCCAAAGTCGAGCTATGGCCCTGGAAGCCAAAGCCTACCTCACCAAAGTCCCAACAACCTAATTAACCCGCATCGAATTACGAACCTGATTAAAAAATTACTAACCCGATTAAATACACCTCATGTCACAACCCAACAACACCATCACCCGTAGTCTTCGCGACTTGGAGCAAAGTACCGGCAACGTATATGAAGCCGTTGCGGTCATTGCCAAACGAAGCAACCAAATTGCTTCCAAAGTCAAAGAAGAGTTAAACTCCAAATTGGCCGAATTTGCAACCCCGACGGATACCCTCGAAGAAGTCTATGAGAATCGGGAGCAAATCGAAATTTCTCGTCAATACGAGCGCATGGCCAAACCAACATTGCAGGCGATTGAAGAGTTCAAACAAGGTAAAATTTA
>Ga0194128_10011443_pt1 | contig 10288 bp, 14 predicted proteins | sample TA2KigCa65mmetaG_FD_148650 | JGI IMG/M metagenome (GOLD analysis project Ga0194128, IMG submission 148650) | Freshwater microbial communities from Lake Tanganyika, Tanzania - TA2015037 Kigoma Deep Cast 65m | ecosystem: Environmental > Aquatic > Freshwater > Lake | place: Tanzania: Lake...
AAAGATTTAGGAAGTGCCAAAACATACGAATGTAAAAAGTGTAAAATAAAAATAGATCGTGATATAAATGCATCAATAAATATCTTTAATATAAAGGTGCCTAGTTAATTATAATTTATTATAATTGACCGGTCTATATGACCGAAACCGTTACACACCTTAAAGAAAAACTTAAAAGAGAGTATAAAGAAATATAAAGTTTTTTGTAACGGACACTTTTAAGGATTTTTTTTATAAATTCTTGAGCTTTTAAAAATAAATAATTAAAATAATTTTCTAAATTTATTTTTTTTATATTTTCTTTTATTATTTCTTTTATATTTTTTACTATTTCTTTAAAATTTTGAGGAGATTTAATTTTTAAATAATGTTTTAATTGATTAAAAAATCCTTCTATTGGGTTGGTATTCGGTCTATATCTTATACTATATAAATAATTATTTTCTGTTTCTAGTATCTTATTTTTTACTTCCTTTGCTTTATGAAAAATAGCATTATCTAATAAATTAATTTATTACTATTATTAGCTTATTCAAATCTTCAACAATCTTATGAATCTCGCTATGATAATTATAAGTATTGAAATTTTTATTGTTTCTAATAAACTCATCTATCTTTTTAATCTTTTTTTCTAGGTTTAATTTATATTTTTCACTATCAATATACATTTCATATTTCATATACATTGGCTTATTCATTGCCTTCGCTTCAGCTACTTTGTCATATAGTTTATCGACTGTGTTTTCTATTTTTATAATAGTTATACCACTTGTATAACTATCACGACAAGTACCAAGAAAGTGAACAAATTCACTCTTCATTTGAGCGCAATAATCATTCCTCCCGTCAACAGTCAGAAAAAATTTTATTATATTATATATGGAAAAAAGCATCATTTAGAATATTCTTAAAAAAGTACTCAATGTTGTCAAATGAATTCATTGATGATTTTTATAATATTTATAAATTTGATGAAACAAACAAAGATGAGTTTATTGTAAATTTAGAAATTATTGCAAAATGATTAGAAACTAAAAAAAGTAAATTAAAAGAAACTCTTATTAAAACATATATAAAATTAGTTGATTATGTAGTGCAACTTGAAAAAAGGCAAAAGTATCTAAATCAAATAAAGAAATTATATTATAGTTACTAATATTATCTTTTATCATGGATTATTTAACTATTCGTGAATATTTATTACGCGAAGATCAAAATCCTATTCTTAAATTATTTTTTATATCAAGCAATTGCGTATTTGATAATTTTGCCAACATATTGAATTGTATAAGAGCATATCGAACTAAAACATTACCATGCCAACATAATGATTTACTTAAAAAATACTATTTAGGATGCACAGAATTACGAAAAGCAAATATAGATATTACAAATGCTCCGCTATGTATGTGGGCTTTGGCAGAACAAATATTAGATTATTATAAAGCACAAGATAAATCATTTGATGCAAATACTTTTATTATAAAGAAACAAATGAAAGAAATTAGAAATTTTTACTATAGAGCAATAGCAAAAACTACAGATGAATATAGAAAAATTGATCCACATGAGTTTTATAAAAATAATTGGTAAGTTAAGTAAATAATAAAATAGTTTTATATTTCCTCTAGCATTTTAATTAGTTTTTCATTTTGTTCAGTTATTTTATTTAGTATTTCTAGTTTATAATATTTATCAGTTTTAATTATTTTGATTGGTTTCAATATTGGTTTGTCATCATAGTTATTATCTTCTATTTTATTTATTATATTTGCAAACATTGGTTCAGATTTATACCCTTGAAGATTTAAAATGAGACAAAATAAAACTACTTAAAGATATACTTATATTATTCATATAAGTAATGAATAGTTATAAGTTCTATTATGATTTACTCCTTTGATATAGGTATTACGTTATAAAAACATTTATGCTTATATGATAATAAGGATTAAAAACTAATCAGTTATAGTTGTCGCTATAACATAATCATAATTTACATATTCCTGTAATGGATAAATCTATTAGATAAAAATGAGATTTTTGTCTCATTTTAAATCTTCAAGGGTGTAAAATAAGTATTTCTATTTACTTCTTTTAGTAGCACATAACAATCTATAATTTTTAGTATATTTTTGGAAAATTTAATTATAAATATTAAACTTTGTTTAGTTCTGTTTTGCCTGTGTTTATATTACCCAAAATAAGTATATTGTTTGGTGTAGTGCGATTATGTATTTATAATAGTGGTATAATTGACGTATATAATGTAATATCATACGCATTTTGCATTTATAAGAATATTAAAATATTAATTTATAAATTAATAATATATGCAAAATTCACAATATTATCTAAAATATCTTAAATATAAACAGAAATATTTAAAATTAAAACAGCAAGGTGGTGAACCAGTATCTGATTTGAAAAATGCTCTCTATATCAAATTTGCTACGGAAAAACTCATAGATCCAAATCCATTTAAAATTGACCGTAGTGAACCAGCCAGTGCTAGTAGCTCAAGAAAAGCTATTAAACGAACACCTCGTGAAACAAGACCACCATCACATTATGCAGATTATACTATGAATTTGACTCGTGCTGCTTTGGGTCATTTGAGTCCAGCATCACGTTCACGTATGATGGACGACATAGAACTAGATGATAAAATTATTAAAACTCTAGAAGAACTACAAGAAACTGAAGACCCAGAATATGTAGCATATGAAAATTATGGAAAAATAATAGAAGCATGGATTGCTGACAATATGTGTTGTCCTGCTTGTCGAGCACCAAAAAGTTTGCGCAGATATGCAAATAATTCAATGCCAGTTATAGATTTAGTTTGTATTAACCCAGAACACAAATTTAGACACGGTGTCCGGTTTTTTCAAGTTAAAACATCAGATGGTTCTTTATTTGCCGATAAACCATATTTTAATTATAATCCATTATTAGACACATCTGATTCAAATACAATTCATGTTGGCTCTCGTACTTATGGTGAACTTGTACACAGTATTAGCCCATCTGAAAGTTCATTTGATAAAAAAATATTATGTGGATATATTTGTATCAAGTACACTAAACTTACGCATGTGTTACAAATTGACCCACGAAAAAGTATGATTGTATTACCAAAGTATTTATATATACCAACTTCAATTAGAAAAACTTTAACTTTTGGTTCTTCTGTTGATGTACCAGAAGATGGTTCTCAAGCGTGGTACTATTGTTATACGGACCAAAACAGTGGCCATAATAGAATTAAATTTAATTTAGTAACTAATCAAGTATTGACTGATGGAAAATTCTCTGATTTACTTTCTGGTTTAACTATTGATAATTTGCATACTATAGAAACGGCTGTTATTGAAAATCCAGTGCAATATTTATAATAAAACTATAATAATAATAAAAAATAATTGAAATTATTATTGTATTACTTATAAAATAATAATCTATAATGTCACAGGCCAAAATAATATCTCTGCATTGTGCACTAATTCGTGATCTTTGTCTTAGGTCTATTAATAAGAAGGAATTTGACAGCGCTAATATCATAGATGTAGAATTTGATTTCGAAAAAGAAAATAATAAAATTATTGTATATTGTGATAATGATACTTACGACAATATTGCTTTTTATTATAATTATGAATATGCGTGCTATATCAGCAAAAAGCATATAATACGCGATACTGGGCATACTGCATTTTATTCTTTTATACGATTGTTATAAATAATTTTATAATTCCTCTAGCATCTTGATAAGTTTTTCATTTTGTTCAACTATTTTATCTATTATTTCCAATTTATAGTATCTATCAGTTTTTACTAATTCAATTGGTTTCAATACTGGTTCATTATTATTAGTATTATCTTCTGTTTTTAACATAATATTTGCAAACATTAGTTCAGTTCTAAAATAAGTATTTCTGTTTACTTGACTATATTCGTAATAATAAGCATTTTTTTTATTGGCACATAATAATCCATAATTTTCAGTGTATTTTTCAAAAAATTGGTTATAAATCTCAAAATTGGTGACCATAATATACCCATATATTTAATTATTTTATTGTGTTTTATACTTTCACAGTATTTCAATCCATATGGCATTACTTTGAAATTACTAAAAAATTTATCCGCTGGTATTTTATGATTGGTATATGTGCAAATTAGTTTAGTTCTCTGATTATAGCCAATATGATTATATTTATTAAATGGATTAAATACTATGTTTTTTTTATTGAGTAATTTACATATAATTGGCACTTTAGATTGGTCAGTATTTTGATTACTATCATAAGAGCATATGCTATCATAAAGTTCTTGTATTGTAAAATTCTGTTTGAAAATATAATTGATATCGAATATATCTAGCTTTTCTAATAAGTAATATAATAATGGAAATATATTTAATCCGTAATAATAATAATTTGTTAATAAGACTTTTGTATCATGCTGATTTATAGACTCTCTGTTTTGTTTTATAAATTTTATCACACGACCGAGTAAATAATTTTTACTAGCATAATAGTTTATAGCTCTATTATCAATTAGCATAATGCGTTCTAAAATATCTATCTGATTATATTTATCAGCAATAAAATCGAAGTCGCAATTATTGGGCAATTCATTTATAGTACTTAAATCAATCAAATTATTTATATATCTATTATAGTTGATATGTGTCATTTTTTATTATAATAATAAGTTTAATATAATAAATATCAATTTTTTAGCTCGTACATTATTTGAGATGGTCGTTGAAAATCCACAGTAAAATTCAGTTCTTTGATAATTACTAGATGACAATTATAGGGGAGTTTTAGTTTTTCTAATATTAAGTTTATTTCTGCATTTGCTAAAGACATGCTATAGGTCAAACCTAACTTTTTCATTGTAATAGGCAAATTAGTTAGACTATTATAATGTGGGTTATAATTAGTTATTTTTAAAAATTCAAGATTTGGTGGCAAGTTATCAAAAAAATCAGGAATAGCTAAGAGTGATACATTCATGATGTTAATATGTTTAATATTTTGCGGAATACTATCGGCTCTTATACAGCAATTATTATTTTTACAATCGGAATTTAATCTGTGTTTGGCCAAATAACTAATCATCATATGATCTTCATAAATTAATATATTCGGTATATTTATCCATTTATATTTATTTTCGTCTATTTGTGATGATGTAAGTATCAATTGATTTAAGTATTTTAATTTAGCAAATTTATTATAATTATCTGCTATAAAACTGTGTGTAGTTTCTATAGATAAATATTCTAGATTATCGCATATAAATATTTTATCAGATTCTGTTACTTTGTCACTAATTAGAATTTTTATATCTGAAAAATTATTTGTGTTTTCCAGCTCACTTGTTCTTCTTGGCATATACTTTAGTGCGTGACATAAATTTTTCGTTTTCTTCCTCATAGATATCTATAGTGAATTTTTCTATTTTGTCTGTATCGAATAATTCTACATTTTGATCTATATTTTTTATTAAATATTCTTCATTAATAATAATAGAATCAAAATCTTGAGTTTTTTTATAATTAGTAATTATATTTTTACATAACGTTTTTATTTTTATAAATTCGTTATAAATGTCTATTACTTTTGGATTTGCTATATCTTTGTCAGTAATATCTTTAACTGATTCTTCTAAATCTTCTACAGTGGGATTACTTAATCTAGTTTCTTTTATATTAAGAAAATATTTGGCTATTCTTTTTTTTATTAAAGTATTTGATAGTTTTTCAAATAATTTAATAAATAGTTTTTCTTCAATTATATCGCGAAAGTATCTTTTTATAAATTTTATAAAGATTTTGTCGATAAATTTATATACATTGTCTATATTTGTATCATTATCTTTTTTTATTCGACTATTTCCAAAATCTCCAAGCAAAAATAATTTTTTATATGTTGGTACATTATAAAATTTATTATTAATTTTATATTGAATATATTCATAATTTGTGTTTTTGATAAAAATATTACCATAATTCAAATCTTCATGTATAATATTAAGTCTAGTATTTAATATATATATAGCTAATAATACTTGAAATATAATCGATTTAATTATTTTACTATCAACAAATTCATTTTTTAAATATTCAGTTAATATATAGTCTGCTTTATCTAATAGTAAAATATTGTCACTTAAATTATAATAATATGCCAATAAAAAATTTGGACAATGATTTCGAATTTTTGTTATATTATAATTAATAACTAATTCTTTTTTAAATTTGTCTTTTCTTTTACTTTGCTTCAATATAAAATTCTTTTTTTTATAATTTACAATAAATATATTACTCGTTCTACCAGGGTGTTTTATTGGTTCTATTACATAATTATTATTTTCTACCATTTCTTTTATTAATTTTTTATTTTTGTCAAAATATCGTAGCATAATTATATTATTCTAATATATTTATTTTTCCATTAAAATATTACCAACTTTTAGTTCAGTTTCAAAATTTTCATTTGTATTTTTATATATTATATTACTTATATTTGATGTTTTATAATTATTTGGACATAACAATGCTACTGTAGATCCACCAAATTGAAACCATCCCATTTCTTCTGCAATATTGAGAAATATATTTTTATTAAGTAGTTCAATAGGTTCTATTATATCGCTATCTTTTATATTTAGTTTATTTTTTATTTTTATTTCAATAGAACCTATACAAGTAGCACCAATTAAAACTAAATATATCAAATTATTATCTTCTAATAATATTTCCATAACTAATCTAACGTTTTCGTTATAAACATTTATTTGACTCTTGGTGATAATAGGATTTACGCTATAATATTTATTTCCATATTTTGATATTCTAATAATTTGTCCATTTACAGGACTATGTATACGATGATAATGATGTGGAGCAAGACGAAATATAAATAGGCTATAGTTATATATTGTTTTCATAATTAGTTTATCTATTGAAAATTTTATGCTTTTTATCCAAAAATGTGTATTAGCAGTGTTAGGAAAATATATGCTATAGCAATCTATTGGTGATACAATAACTATATTTTTATTATAATTATTATTTGGTAAATTTGTTCGTTTTCTAATAAAGAACTCATTTGGTGTCTTGAATTTTTTCCAACATGATAATGGATCTATATTTTTGCATTTTTCGATGGAATCTGGTTTAATTTTATATTTATCTGCAAATTGGCTAATTATTTGTGTTACGTTATTTGTGTCATGATATTTATTGCAATAGTTAGTAGCTAATCGTGCAATATGATCGCCAATGAAAGAATTTTGTAAATAAATGCTGTAATCAAGAAATTTATCTTTTGGTGGATTAATTATATTATTATCAATATCTCTAATTTTGTTCATTATTATTTATTATTTATTATTATTTATTTTAGATAATTTATAAATTATATCTCCAATATTATTATGTAAATTTAAATTATTATGTATTGGAATTATATTACTACTATTAAATAATCCAAAATAATTGCTGTCAGTAAATATTACATAGGAATTCTTACTAAAATATTTCTTTTCTAAATATTCATTGACAGATTTTACTATTATTATTGCATAATCAAAAATAGGTAATATTTTTGTTTTATTAGTGATAATAAATTTATAATTGCAATTATTGATATCTATGGATTTATCAATAATAATGTTAAAATTATGAGGATTTATTATTATAATATATTTGGTAGATTTAATTTTTAATATAGCTGGTTCATCTATTATAGAAGTATCACTATCTGATTTTTCTATAATAATATTTTCTTGTAAATCTTCTTTTACATAGACAAAATCTTTGCTTCTTTTAATAGTATCATCTGGATATATTGCATCGGAACTTGTATATATTTTATGTGTTGGCTTTTTCCGGAAAAAAAACATATTAACTCTATTTATAAATACATATAGATATTTTATTATGTAATTTATATTAGGTCTATAATGAGTCATACTTATACACAAGATTATAGATTACATGCATGTATAATTTTTTTATAATAATAATTTTTTATAAGTAGTTTATAATATGAAAAATATAAAAGACATATTTCTAGTTCGTCACGGACAAACAGAATGGAATAGATTGCAAATAAATCAAGGATGTCGTAATGACACAATGATAAATAATACTGGTATTGAGCAAGCAATATATACTGGTAAATATTTTGCAGATTATAAACTGACAGATAGTCCATTTGATTTAGTATTATGTTCACCGCTGAAAAGAACTCGCCAAACAGCTAATATTATATGTAAAATAATAGGATATGATACCAATAAAATTGTGTATATGCCAGAATTAATAGAACGCGACAAAGGGTTAATATCGATGGGTAAATCTAAAAAAGAATTACGAAAAGATAAATTTTATGACGATTATTTTAAATATCACAATATAGCAAAAACTACCAATGCTTTAGATGATTTGCTTTATAATAAATATAAGTACGAACCAACTAGTGAGATGAAAAAAAGATTAGCAAGAGTAATAGAATTTTTAAAGAATACTGATAACAAAAAAATATTGGTAATATCACATGGTGGTACTATTCGGACTTTAACTTATATGATGACTGGATATACCGGAAAGCCTGATTTGAGATACGGCAAAAATTGTAGTGTTACCTATTTAGAACATACTAATAAATTCAATTTGATTTCTCCTACAAATACCCGCCATTTCGGTATTTATGGTAAAAATTATTTGTGAAAATAATTCGTAAAAAATATCTATAGTTTATATAATGGCAGAAAAAATTGTGAAGTGTATAATTATTGGAGACTGTGGTGTTGGTAAATCTTCTTTAGTTCGCAAATATACGATGGATAGCTTTGCTTGTATATATAGTAGTACTATTGGATTAGATTATTCCAAAAAAATAATTGATATATCGGGACAAACTATAAAAATTGAATTATGGGATACATCCGGACAGGAACGCTTTCGATCGCTATGTTCACATTATTATAGAAAAGCTAAAATCATAGTCATGTGTTTTGATATCACTGATAAGTTAACATTTGAAAATTTACGCTTTTGGTATCGTGAAGCAATGGCACATAAAGAAGAAGATTGTGTTATAATTGTATGTGGAACTAAATGTGATTTAGAAGACAAGCGCCAAGTTAGTAATTTTGAAGCTACTGAATATTCTAAAGAAAAAAATATTCAATATATAGAAGTATCGGCTAAAAATGATTGTGCAATGTTAGAAGAATTCTTTATAAAATATGCCAGCACAAATATAGATAAGTTGCCAATAAGTATTCCATTAGTTTTAGGACAGGAAAATAATAAAAGTTATTGTTGTTATTGATTTTTTATAGCATTTAGGCATTTTAATTTATATTTAATGTATTTTTTGTGGTATTTCCCGCCAAAAATAGTTGACTTGCCAGTGTAATTTACTATTTCAGCGATATTCAATATAATGTCTTTGTTGTAGTTATAATATTGGTTCCATGTATCAAATTCTTTTTGGTCAATATTGTTTTGTTGTATGAGTTGATTAATATCCGGTATAGTCGGCCCATATTCTTGTAAGTTATTATTAAGCATATTTAATAAAGCTAGCTTTTGTGCATTATATGTTGGTTCGATAAAATATTTTTTAGTGATTTTTCCACCGTCTTGGGGTAGGCCATTTGCATTACCCACCTTCATACATGTGGCAGCATTTGCAAAAGACCAATATGGTTTATCTGTATTTATGACCTGACCTATTACAATGTATGCAAATCTATTTTCCAGCTCTAGTTGTTTAATTACTTCTGAATTATCAGTTATTTTTTCTATTTTAATCAATTCTAAATTATTAGTTATTACAATATCACCAATATTTATTACAATATTATTATTTGGTATTGAGTTATATTTGGGCATGTTTGTACCGTTAAACACACTTAACAATTCTTTATATAGTTCTTGAGTGTATGACAACTTTTTATGTGGCTCGTTAGCGATGTCATCATAATAATATCCAAATCCATCCCTATATAAATCTTTTTTGACAGAGTCGCTATCAAACGTGCCAATATAATGAAAAACTGTACATTCCGGTACAGTTATTATTTTTGTGGATTCCTTATCTAGCTCAACGTCGGTAAATTGTTTATTATTCTCTTCTCTATCATCGGTATTATATATTTCTTCAAAAAGGCATGCATCGCCATCTATATATGTGTGTTTTTCTTTACCATATCCAATATTTTTACCAGTTATATGATATTTACCATCTTTTTTTTC
>Ga0194128_10011449_pt1 | contig 10285 bp, 10 predicted proteins | sample TA2KigCa65mmetaG_FD_148650 | JGI IMG/M metagenome (GOLD analysis project Ga0194128, IMG submission 148650) | Freshwater microbial communities from Lake Tanganyika, Tanzania - TA2015037 Kigoma Deep Cast 65m | ecosystem: Environmental > Aquatic > Freshwater > Lake | place: Tanzania: Lake...
CCCCGGCCGAGGGCGCCGCCACGGGAGCGGCCGCGCCGCGCTGCGTGATCGCCTTCGGCCGCGCCGTCGGTGCGCTCGCCGTGCCGCCCGACGGCTCGCCCGCCGTGGTCTCGCTGATCCACTCGGCGACCGGGACCTGGACGCTGCCGGCGATGGACCACGCGGTCGCCTTCGAGCCGCTGCCGGCGGAGCAGGAGGCGCGCGCCGTCCTCGCCAGCGCGCAGCGTGACGCCGCCGTGTTCGCCGTCGGCCCGGATCTGGTCGGCTACAGGGTGTCCACCGGCAAGGTCGCGGACCGCGCGCCCGGACCCGGCGGCACGATCGCCGACCTCGCCTGGACCGGCGATGGGGCATGGATCGTCGCCGCCGCCGGCGGCAAGGCGTTCGTGCTCGACGCGCGCGGCAAGGTGGTCCGTCCGCTGCCGGTCGACGGCGCGGCGCGGCTCGTCGCGGTGACGCCCGACGGCGCGCACACCGCGGTCGCGAACGACGTCGGCGCGATCACGCTGCTCGGCGACGGGGGCGCCCCGCCGCGCACGCTCGTGCCGTCGCTGCAGCCGGTCGAGGGGCTCGCGTTCGCGGGCGAGCTGCTGTGGGTCGCGGGCGCCGACGGGACGCTGCGCGCCTTCGACGTCGCGCGCGGCGACGAGCGCGCGAAGATCGACGCGGGCGCGCCACTGACGCGCCTCGCGCTGTCCGCCGACGGCCGTCGCGCCGCCGTCGCCGGCCGCGACCGCACGATCCGCGTCTACGCGCTTCCCGACGGGAAGCCGCTCGCCACGCTCGCGTGGCACCAGGCGAACGTGACGGCGCTCGCGTGGGGCGCGGGCCCGACGCTGCTCTCGGGCGACGGCGACGGCAAGCTCGCCGTGTGGGAGATCATCGCGGCGCCGTAGTGCACTGACCCGCGAGCCCGCCGGCACGGGGCCGCGCGACGTCCGTCGCCGGCGCGCGCCCGAGACGCGGACGGCTTTCCGATCAGCCGACCCAGGCGCGGACCAGCTGGTGCGCGATCGCCAGCGGCGGCGGCAACGCCAGGTCCCGGTTCTTGCCGGCGAGCGCCGCGCGCGCATCGTCGCGCGTGAACCAGCGCGCGTCCTCGAGCTCGTGCGCGTCGACGCGGATCTCCTCGGTCGACGCTTCCGCCATGCAGCCCATCATCAGCGACGCCGGGAAGGGCCACGGCTGCGACGAGTGGTAGCGGACCTCGGCGACGCGCACGCCCGCCTCCTCGAAGACCTCGCGCCGCACGGCTTCCTCGAGCGTCTCGCCCGGCTCGACGAAGCCGGCGAGTGCGCTGAAGAACGGGTGCGGCCACTTCGGCTGACGTCCGAGGAGACAGCAGTCGCCGCGCGTGACCAGCATGATCACGACGGGATCCGTGCGCGGGAAGTGCTCGGCGGCGCACTCGCTCGCGCTGCAGCGCCGCACGTGGCCCGCATCGCCGACCTTGCTCGGCTGGCCGCACACCGAGCAGAAGCGGTGCCGCGCGTGCCAGTCGACGAGGTGGCGCGCCTGTGCCGCGATCGCGGCGTCGCCGGCGACGAGGCGCGACGCCACCGCGCGCAGGTCGGGGTACGTCGTGCCCGCGAGGCCGAGCTCCGCGACCGGGTCCGCGATCGCGGAGACGTCGAGCGCGAAGTGCGCGCGATCGTCGCGCACGCCGAGCAGGATCGGGTCGGGACCCTGCTCCGGCCGGCGGTCGCAGCCGATCCACGTCAGCTCGGGTGCCGCGCCCTCGCGCACCGGCACGGCGAGGCGCCAGACCGGCAGCAGCCGCGAGGCCGGGTCGGCGAGGCGCGCTGCGATCCATTCGGCGTCGCGACGCCGGAAGTCGACCCGCTCGAGCAGGCCGCCTGCGAAGACGTAGGATTCGCTCACGGGGCGCACCATAGCCGTTCGGCGGTGCGCGTCACCACCGCGGCTTCTGTTTACGTAGCACACGTGCTACGTGGTCGACATGGCTCGAACGATCACCCAGAGGGAGCTGCGCAACGACAGCGGCGAGATCATGCGCTCCGTCGACGCAGGAGAGACGTTCGTCGTGACGCGCAACGGCGTTCCGGCCGCGGAGCTGCGCCCCATCGAGCGACGACGCTTCGTCGCGACGGCGATCGCCCAGGCCACCGCCGCGAAGCTCGCGCACGTCGACGGGAAGAGGTTCCTCACCGACCTGGACCGCCGGCTCGATCAGGTCGCAATCCGTGGCTGAACCTCGCGACCGGGGGCTGCTCGACACGTCCGTGGTGATCGATCTCGCGACGATCGCCGCGGACGACCTGCCGCGGGAGCTGGCCATCTCGACGCTCACGCTCGCCGAACTCGCCGCCGGCCCGCACGCCACGACGGACTCCGACGAGCGTGCCCGTCGGCAGCAGCGCCTGCAGTGGGCCGAGGCGACGTTCGACCCGTTACCGTTCGATCTCGACGCCGCCCGGACCTTCGGATTGATCTTCGCGGCGACGCAGAAGGCCGGGCGCAAGGGCCGGCGTCGCGTCGTCGACATCATGACCGCGGCCGTGGCCGCCGCGAACCAGCTTCCGCTCTACACCCGCAACGCGGACGACTTCCGCGGCCTCGGCAAGCTCGTGAAGATCGTCGCCTGCGGCTGAAGGCGCCTGTACGCTCAGCCCGCGAACGCGCGCGTGTACGGCAGCTTCGCCGCGGTCTCCTTCACCTGCGGCAGCGCGTCGACGAGGATGCGCGTCGCGTCCCAGGTGCCCTTCAGGAGCTGTGTGCGCGCGCCCTCGGGCAGCGTCGCGGGGACCGTGAGCCCGTTGAAGCTCACGGTGCGCGCGTCGACGTCGACCGTCATGTCGTGCGCCGGGTCCTGCTCGACCGCGGCCATCAGCTTCGCGGCATCCGCCTCGCTCACGATCAGGCACGGGATGCCCATCGCGACGCAGTTGCCGAAGAAGATGTCGGCGAACGACTCGCCGACCAGGGCCTTGATGCCCCAGCGGTGGAGCGCCTGCGGCGCGTGCTCGCGCGACGAGCCACAGCCGAAGTTCTTGTTCACGATCGCGACCCGCGGGCCCTTCGCCTGGAAGCGGGGATCGTTCATCGGGTGCTCGAGCGACTTGCCGTCCTGCGCGAAGCGCGCGTCGCGGAACGCGAGCTCACCGAGCCCGTCGAAGGTGATCGCGGTCATGAAGCGCGCCGGGATGATGCGGTCGGTGTCGACGTCGTTGCCGGGCAGCGGGATCGGGCGTCCGGCGATCCTCGGCACGGGGATCAGGGCCGACTCGTTCTTCGCAGGGCTCATGCGCTCCCCTTCGCGAGCAGGTCGCGGACGTCGGTCACGCTGCCCGTGATCGCCGCCGCGGCGACCATCGCCGGACTCATCAGCAGCGTGCGGCCCGACGGGCTGCCCTGCCGTCCCTTGAAGTTGCGGTTGCTCGACGACGCACATACTTGACGACCGACGAGCTTGTCGGGGTTCATCGCGAGGCACATCGAGCAGCCCGCGAGGCGCCACTCGAAGCCGTGCTCGCGGAAGACCTCGTCGAGCCCTTCCGCCTCGGCCTGGCGCGCGACCTCCTGCGAGCCCGGCACGACGAGCGCCTTGACGCCCGGCTGCACGTGGCCGAGCTTCGCGACCTTCGCGGCCTCGCGCAGATCCGACAGACGCCCGTTGGTGCACGAGCCGATGAACGCGACGTCGATCTTCGTGCCGGCGACCGGCTCGCCGCCCTTCCAGTCCATGTACTGGTAGGCGTCCTCGACGGTGCCGCGCTCGTCGGCCGAGTACGAAGCCGCGAGCGGGATCGACTCGCGCACGCCGATCGCCTGGCCGGGGTTGATGCCCCAGGTGACCGTCGGCGCGATCTCGGCGGCGTCGATCTTCACCACGTCGTGGTACTTCGCGTCGGCATCCGACGCGATCGACAGCCACCAGCGCGTGGCTTGGTCGAACGCCGCACCCTTGGGCGCGAGCTCGCGGCCGCGCAGGTACTCGATCGTGGTCTTGTCGGGATTGACGTAGCCGAGCCGCGCGCCGCCCTCGATCGACATGTTGCAGAGGGTCATGCGCTCTTCCATCGTCATCGCGTCGACGACGGTGCCGGCGTACTCGTAGGCGTAGCCCACGCCGCCCTGCACGCCGAGCGTGCGGATGATGTGCAGGGTCACGTCCTTCGCGTACACGCCCGGCGCGAGCTTGCCGTTGACCTCGATGCGCCGCACCTTCGGGCGCGCGATCGCCAGGCACTGGCTCGCGAGCACGTCGCGCACCTGGCTCGTGCCGATGCCGAACGCGACCGCGCCGAACGCGCCGTGCGTGCTCGTGTGGCTGTCGCCGCAGGCGATCGTCATGCCGGGCTGCGTGAGACCCAGCTCGGGTCCGATCACGTGCACGATGCCCTGGTGGCCGGTGTCGGGGCTGTAGAAGCGGATGCCGAACTCGCGGCAGTTCTTCTCGATCGCGCTCATCATCTGCTCGGCCTGGCCGTCCTTCAGCGGACGCGCCTGCGAGTCGGTGGGGATGATGTGGTCGACCGTGGCGAACGTCCGGTCGGGGAACGGCACCCCGAGGCCGGCTTCGCGGATCATCGAGAAGGCTTGCGGGCTCGTCACCTCGTGCACGAGGTGGAGTCCGATGAAGAGCTGGGTCTGTCCGGACTCGAGCTCGCGCACCGAGTGGAGATCCCAGACCTTGTCGAGCAGGCTCTTACCCATCCGGATTGGGTAGTGTTCCCCGGGCGGGGGTGCAAAACGCGGCATTCGACGGGTGTCGATGGGAGCGCGATCGTGATCGGCGTACGCGACCTCGCCCGGACCCGCATGCGCATGGCCGACCGGGCAACGGCTGCGGACCGTCCGACGGCACGATACGTCGTCGGCTCCGTGCGGTGGCGCAACCCGACCACAGCGCGGCCGCGCTGCAAACCTTCGCAAGAACGCGAACGGCTTTACAGAAAGTGTCCCCAGTGACACCTTGGCGAGATGAAGACCATCTCCATCAAGGAGCTGCACGAGAGGACCGGCGAATGGCTCCGCCGCGTTCGGGTCGAGGGCGAAGTCGTCGTCACGGAACGCGGCACGCCCGTCGCACGGATGCTGCCACCGGCGAAGGCGCCCGCGGCGAGCCCGTTCGCCAGGCGCAAGCTGCTGCGTGGCGTTGCACGCGTGATCGAGCGCCCGCTCGGCGGCCCGGACAGCGCCGAGGTCATCGCGTCCATGCGCGACGGTCGATGACCTACTTCGACTCGTGCTACCTCGCGAAGCTCTACTTGATGGAGCCCGATAGCCGCCGCGTTCGCGCCCGGGCCGAGGACGCGGACGGGCTCGTCTGCTGTGCCATCGGCCGCGGCGAGGTGGTGGCGACGTTCCACCGGCACTTTCGCGAGAAGCGGCTCACGCAGCGCGAGTTCCGGCTCCTCGCCGCGCAGGTCGAAGCCGATCTCGATGGCGGGGTGTGGACAACCTTGCCGGTGACGTCCGCGTTGATCGAGGCTCAGGTGCACCGCATGGCGACGCTGCCCGCAACGGTCCTCCTGCGCGCCGCCGATGCGCTGCACCTCGCGTGCGCCGCCGAGGCCGGCCTGCGCGAGGTGTACAGCAGCGACCGCCATCTCGTCGCGGCGGCGCCCCACTTCGGGCTGCGCGCGGTGACGCTCTGAGAGATGCAGGCTAGCGGAACCTCGGCGGCCTCCTCGCGAGAAACGCCGCGACGGCCTCCTCGTGCTCCGGCGACTTCCAGCACTCGCGCAGCATCTCCGACTCGAGGCGCTGCACGCGGCCGAGGTCGGTCTCGCTGCCGTTGCGCGACAGCAGGTCCTTGATCATGCGCAGCTGCGGATCGGGATTCGCCGCGATCTCCTCGGCGAGCGCGATCGCCTGCGGCAGCAGCTCGTCGGGGGCGGTGACGCGGTCGGCAAGTCCCCACGCATGCGCCTCGACGCCGGAGTAGAGCCTTCCCGAGAGGCACATCTCGCTCGCGCGCCCGAAGCCGACGCGCTGCACGAGGAAGTGCGTGCTGGCGAGCTCCGGCACGAGCCCGACCTTGATGAACAGCATGCCGAACTTCGCCTTCTCGGACGCGACGATGACGTCGCACGGCAGCACCATCGTCATGCCGATGCCGACCGCGGCGCCGTTCACCGCCGCGACGATCGGCTTCGATCGGCGCAGCAACCCGACCCAGTCGAGCGTCGCCGGCATGCCGCCCGAGCCGCCCGCGGTGTCGTCACCGGGGTCCTTGCCGTCGAGGCGCGCCTTGAAGGTGCCCTCCATGTCGGCACCGGCGCAGAACCCGCGTCCCGCACCGGTCATCACCAGCGCACCGACCTGCGGATCCGCGTTCGCCGTCTCGATCGCGTCGGCCTGCTCGACGGCCATCGCCGGCGTCCACGCGTTCAGCTTGTCGGGGCGGTCCAGCGTGAGGATGCCGACCGTGCCGCGACGCTCGTAGGTGATGAGGTCGTAGGCCATGCGCGACCTATCCTCCGTTCCCGACGCGCCATCAAGACGGCACCCCGCTCTCGCCCGCCGGGCGGCAGCGGTGTCGTCGAGCGCTCGCCAGAAGTTCGGGAACCCGTCGGGCAAGGCCAGCGAGCGCTGGTGGGTCCACACCCGGCGCGGATTCCGCGCGAGAAGCCGCGCGGCCGCCCGCCGGGTGCTGCCGCACGCCCTTCGGCCTTCCCCGCGCCGACGGCTACGTGCCGGATCTCACCCTCCCGTGGCGCCGATGCGGACGACCAGCGCCGCAGCGAGCCGGTCGTGGAGCTCCGGCGTGGGGTGGGTGTCGCGCGGGATGATCAGCGGCCCACGATCCATGCCCGGTAGCGGCTCCGAGACCCGTCACACCTCGAGGCCGCGCGCGGCCAGTCGCCCGGCGAGGTCTGCGTCTTGCGGCGTATCGTCCCAGAAGACGACGGTGAAATGCCCGCCCGCCGCGCGCACCTGCTCCGCCACGCGCACGACGATGCGTACGAACCGCGCGCGCTCGTCCTCGTCTACCTCGTAGCCGAAGACGCGGGTCGGCAGGATTCCCTTGCGCACCAGCTGTGCTGCGAATCGGCGCAGCGGGCGCACGAGCGGAGCGTGCAGCGGGCCCACCCAGCGGACGGCGGACCCGTCGACCTCGTAGCGCGGCCCTGCGTCGTCCCACGGCGTCTTGCCGGCGACGCGTCGCACGTGGTCGTCGAGCGCCCAGTAGAACACGCGCGCACCCGGCGGAATCGGCGCGCGACCGGTCTCGAGCGCGCGCAGCCTCTGGTGCGGTCCGGATCCGCCCACCGCGCGATTGACGACGTGGGCGCGCCCGGCGAGCCGTGCCGACACGCGCGCCGGCAGCGTCGCGTCGTCGCCGACCCCCTCGCCGAAGGTGTAGGAGCACCCCATGAAGACGATCGGCGGACCAGCGGGATCACCGGGCGTGACGCGCATCCCGTCCGCACCGATGGTGTAGACGACGTCGTAGATCACGCCCGCATCGTCGCTTCGCACCGCGCGCACGCGCGCGCCCGGGCGAAGCGCGAAGCCCAGGTCGGCGTCCGGCACGGTGAGGTTGCCGGGCTCTGCCCCGTCGAGCGCCGTCTACCGCACCGACGTGGGCTGGCGCAGCACGGCCGCGGCGGCCAGCAGGTAGAGCGCGACGGAGCCTGCCACACCGAGCACCACCAGCGCCGTCCGTCGCGCACGCGACGAGCGCACGCGCCGGGCCACGACCGCCGACGCCGCGGCGATCACCAGCGCGCCCAGCGCGGCGGTCAGCGCCACGCCGCAGCCTCGGCGGGGCCCGTGCCCGAGAGCCGCGTCGCACGAGGGGCGCCGGGCGACCCCTCTCTCGTGCCGCCGGTATGCAGGATCAAGGGACAGATCCTGCAGCGCGCGACACCGGTGCGTCAAGCGCGCACGGGCGTCGCGCACGGGCGTCGCCACTCGTCAGGGCGGCGCAGTCTCCGGGGCATCGTCGCGGTCGAGGAGGCGCCGTCGGTCGAAGCGACGCGTCGAGGCGTTCCGCAGAAGCGCCATCCTCGCGTCTTGAAGGACCCACCGGCATCTGTCACAGCAAAGAACGCATGTCGCACGCTCGTCACTATTCGTCCGCAGCCTGGCAGATCATCGCGATCGTCAGCGCCGCACTCGTTCTGGGTGGTTGCTCGGAGCACGTCTCTTTCGCGAGCAGACCGATCGGGGCCAAGGTTTACGTCGACGACATGTATGTGGGCGACACACCGACGACCTACTCGACGCGGAACGTCGTGTCTCGCTCCTACAGGGTGGAGAAGCCAGGGTACCCGGAGGCGGTGGGCACTTTGCAGGCGCGCGTCGCACCGGGCCGAATCGTCGGAGCGGTCTTCACCCTGGGAATTCTGGCCGCGGCGAGACCGATGATGTATTACGATCCGAGCTCCGTGGACGTCGAGCTCGACCGCAATGCCGACGGCTCGGTGGTCTCGATGGCCGCCGATGCGAAGCTCTACAACCTGAAGTCGAACGAAGTGGCCATGGGTGGATGCGACGCTCGTGGCAACTGCAGTGTGGTGTTTCCGTCCGGCGTCGAGTGCACCGGCGAGAGCGTCCGCGAAAACCAGGGCACCACGCGCACCGCCGCGGGAAGCGGCTCGGTTTCCGGATACGCCTACAGCGGCGGGTACGGCGCCGCCTACACCGGCGGCTCGGCTGTCGCGTCGACTGGGCGCGAAATACAGAACTCGCAGCGCGGCGTGACGATGTTCCGCTGCCCGAACACCCTGATCGATTGCACGACGGTGCTCGACGCGTTCGGCGCAGGCGGGCACGGCGAGTGCAAGGATGGCCGCGGCACCGAGTATCGCCTGATGCTCGTTCCGAGATGACCCGGGTACGGAGCCTCCGGCGTCGAGCCACCGTCTCCCGCAGCCGTCGGCGTTCCCGTAGGCGTTCCACTGCCGGCCCGTAGGATCGGCCGACCGCGACGGTCGCCACGACGGAGTCGTCGCCGGTGCGGATGGCCGACACCGTGCCGTCCGCTGGATCGACGACCCGGGCCTGCCGCCCGCTCCGCGACACCGCGATCGGACTCGCCGTCGCGGGCTCGCCGGGCTCCACCGCATCCGCGGCGCGCGGCAGCGGGCACGCCGTCAGAACCGCTGCGATCCGCACGCGGCCCGGACTCGTCCGGCGAAGCCTGGCTGCGCAGCTCCCCACCTCGACCGCCCCGCGCGTCGCGCGCATGCGTGCCCGGCGCGGCATCGCTTGCTACCGCGTGGGCGATGGCTTGCACGTCCGCACGCGAGCAACCCGGACAAGCGCTGTTCGCGGGCTTCGAGGGCACGTCCGCCCCTCGCCGGCTGCTCGATCTCGTCGCTGCGGGCCGGGTCGGCGGCGTCGTCCTCTTCGCGCGCAACGTGGAGAGCCCGCGTCAAGTACGTCGCCTGGTGCTCGCGCTGCGGGAGCACGAGCCCGCGGACGCGCCGCTCGTCATCGCGATCGACCAGGAAGGCGGCCGCGTGCAACGACTGCGCACGCCGTGGACGGAGTGGCCGCCGATGCGCCGGCTCGGCGAGCTCGACGCCGAGCACGCCGCCGTGTCCACTGGCGCCACGCCCGCGGCGCTCGCCGCCACGGCGGCGGTCGCGCGCGCCCTCGCGGTCGAGCTGCGCGACAGCGGCATCGACCTCGACTTCGCGCCCGTGGTCGACGTCGACAGCAACCCGGCGAACCCCGTCATCGGCGACCGGAGCTTCGGCAACGAACCGGCGCTCGTCGCGGCGCACGCGGCCGCGTTCATCGGCGCCATGCAGTCGGCAGGCGTCGCGTGCTGCGCAAAGCACTTCCCGGGACACGGCGACACCACGCTCGACAGCCACCTGGCGCTACCGAAGGTCGCGCACGACCTCGACCGCCTGCTCGCGGTCGAGGTCCCGCCGTTCGCCGCGGCGATCGCGGCGGGGGTCGCGAGCATCATGAGCGCGCACGTCGTGTTCGAGGCGATCGACCCGGAGCGTCCGGCCACGTTCTCGCCCGACGTGATCGCGTTGCTGCGCGAACGCCTGCGCTTCGACGGCGTGCTGTTCTCCGACGACCTCGAGATGAAAGCGGTCGCCGATCGCTGGCAGCCCCGCGAGATGGTCGACCTGGCGCTCGGCGCCGGCGTCGACGTGCTGCTCGCGTGCCGGCGCTTCGAGCTGGTGACCGAGTTGCTCGAGCGTCTCGAGTCGCTGCCCGACGCACGCCTCGAAGCGCCGCTCAGGCGCGTCACCGCGCTGAAGCAGCGCCTCGCTTCGCCGCCTCCGGCCGCGGCCGGGCCGCCCTACCCGGAGCACCTCGCGCTCGCGGCGCGGCTCGCGCGACCGGC
>Ga0194128_10011452_pt1 | contig 10283 bp, 8 predicted proteins | sample TA2KigCa65mmetaG_FD_148650 | JGI IMG/M metagenome (GOLD analysis project Ga0194128, IMG submission 148650) | Freshwater microbial communities from Lake Tanganyika, Tanzania - TA2015037 Kigoma Deep Cast 65m | ecosystem: Environmental > Aquatic > Freshwater > Lake | place: Tanzania: Lake...
CCGATAAATACTCTGGTGGTTAGGCGATAGTCCATAGATGGGCGCCGTTGCCAGCGCTCAGGTTTGAAAGGCGACTCCAGCCCCAGACGCACAAAGGCCTCATGCCGGGCGATCAGGCTGGCGCGAGACCACACCACATAATACAGTTTCTGGGGCTGCCACGGTGCTCCTAACTCCGGATGATAGCTGGGATCGCCGGCCACCGCGTAAGCCGGGATGGAGGCCTCGTGCACCCGTAGATGATCCGGGTGTTGATAGCCACGCTGGTCATCGGAATAGGTTACCACCACGTGTGGTCGCTCTCGACGCATAAGACGTACTAATGCCTGCACGGTTTCCTCCAACGGTGCCGCGGCAAAGGTCCCGGGCTCTCCGCTCGCCGGCATGTTGGAGTCCCGATATCCTAACATCCAGACGCGTTGATAGCCTAGATGGGTAGTGGCGGTCTGGAGCTCAGTACGGCGTACTTCCGGTAGACGGGTTTTGATATCCGGTTGATCGAGGGCTGGATTCAGGATGCTACCAGCCTCTCCACCTGTGCAACAGACGAGCACCGTGCCCACGCCCGCCGCCGCATAGCGGGCGACGCTGCCGCCCCCCTTGGTGGTTTCGTCATCAGGATGGGCATGTATCGTTAACAGTCGACGCGGAGACAAACAGGGATCACCAGCGCTCCGCAGGACCTCGGGTTGCGGAAGCGCCCACATTGGTTGCTGTGCCACTCCTCTCGCTCCTTTTACTGGCCCTGCCACTGCGGGGATCGCTTCTCGCGGAACGCCGTACGGCCTTCCGTCGCATCCACTGTGGCACTGGTCACCAGACGCATCGTCTCGCCAAAACGTACCGCTTCAATCCAGGGCATGGTGCGGGTGCGTACTGCGACTTCCTTGGTAGTGCGTACTGCCAGGGGGGCCGATTGGCATAGCCGTGCTGCCAGGTGCCGTGCCTCCTGTAGGAGGGCATCATGCGGCACCACTTTCCACACCAACCCCATCTCGCGTGCTCGCTCCGCGTTAACCGGTTCACCAATCAGCAACAATTCCATCGCATCGGCCCAGTTGAGGCGCTGCGGCATACGAATGGCTCCGACAATGGTGGGCACGCCCAAACGCACTTCCGGAAAACCAAAGGTGGCCCGCTCGGATGCCAGCACAAAGTCGCAGAAGGAGACGGCCGTGACAGCATAGCCAAGGCATGGGCCGTTGACTGCAGCGATGGTGGGCTTGAAGAGCTCAAGACCACTTTCAAAGGAGTTGATGGTTGGCTTCTCCCAGAAGGTACCAGCGAAGGTCCCTGCCGCGCCTCCGTCCCGCACGTCTGCCCCGGCACAAAAGGCTCTCCCGCTGCCAGTCAGGATAGCAACCCAGGCCGTGGTATCATCTCGAAAGCGCAACCAGGCAGCATTCAAGGCTTCGCGCATGGCGCCGTTGATGGCGTTCATGCGCTCTGGTCGGTTGTACGTAATGGTTACGACATGACCATCCTGGTCATAGAGCACTGTGTCTGACACAGACATTCCCTTTCCTGCTGTGAAGCCCAGCCCCCTCGCCAGCGCTGGGCGTGTTGTCAGCGTTGCGTATGAGGATACCATGTCTGATATGCGAACCCCACTACCCAGCGGTTCGTCTGGGGAGTATGCTTACGCCACAGGCTATGCGATGCACACCGCATGGTACCAGACCACCCGAGTTGCCACGAGGATACCAACATGCCGGAACGCACTACGCCATGGAGCGGCCACGATCTGCTCAAAGACCAACTACGCACGGCGGTGTGGACACGCCTCAGCACTGAGGGCGCCAGTGTGGGAGAGCCGGTTGGGCACATCCCCCGTTTTGTCGGCAGTGAGCAGGCCGCGGCCCAGTTAGCCCTGTTACCTGCGTGGCAACAAGCGAGCATCATCAAGTGCAACCCGGATCAAGCGCAGGCCCCCGTGCGTCTCCGCGCCTTGCAGGAGGGCAAGCTGTTGTATATGGCGGTGCCACGCCTCACGGAAACCCGCTGTTTCGTCGCCTTGACGGCTGCGACCCTCCATGCTCAGGGCGTAGCACTGGAAACGGCGGCCACCTCACGCGGGGCGATGCAGCACGGTCGGCTCGTGGGGTTGGATGAGATGCAGCCTATTGACCTGGTGATGGTGGGTTGCGTCGCAGTGGCACGAGACGGTGGGCGCACTGGCAAAGGCGCTGGTTTTGCGGACCTGGAATTGGGAATGTTACGGCAAAGCGGTTTGATTCACGCGGAGACGCCCATTGTTACGACCGTGCATGCGCTGCAAATCGTGCCAGACGCCGCACTCCCGATGCGGGAGCATGACTGGCGCCTCACCTGGATTATCACTCCAGAAGCCATCATCGCCACTGGCAGCACGCATGCGCAACCCACAGGCGTGCTGTGGGAGCACGTGCGCGCTGAACAGTTGGCGACGATTCCCGTCCTGCAGGCACTCTGTCCGCCGGACCGCCGCGAACAGAGCGTTTACCACCCCATCGCATCGGCCAGGCGGCGGCGATGATAGCGGGCATCGCCGAGCAGGTGATACAGCGTGCGGGAGCGTTGTGTATGGAGTGTCAGCCCGTACTCGCGGATGACGCCCACACCGGCATGCACCTCATGACCACTGTCGCACACTTTTAAGTAGGCTTCGCTGGTCACCGCTTTGGCCAGATGGACGCTGGCTGCTGCTGGCCGACCAGCGTCCAGCTTCCACAGCGCTTCATAGGTCGTCCAGCGCGCGGCATCGAGGTTATTGACGATGTTGACAATATGGTCCTGCACCCGCTGGAAGCGTCCGATTGGCTGGCCAAACTGCACGCGCGTACGGCTGTAGGCGACTGAGATATCAAACACTGTCTGGCAGGACCCCACCTGGTAGGCACACAGAATGGGAATCGCCTGCATCGCCGCGGCTTCCAGGGCTTCCCAGCCCTGTCCTTCCGTCTCACCGAGAACGTCCGCGGCCGGCACGCGCACATTGTGCAAGCGCACTTCGTCGACCTGGGCCATCCAGCCGGGTAACGTACGTATCGTGACGCCTGGGGCTTTGGCATCGACCAGGAGCAGGGTAATACCACTGCTGGCACCATTGTTCGGTGGGGACGTGCGCACTGCGCACAGCAGATGGGTAGCGGCCTGCGCATCATGCACGAACAGTTTGACGCCGTTCAAAGTATAGGTATCGCCCTGCCGGCTGGCGCGGAGCTGTACGGTCTCTGGCCGCCAGCCATAGTGTGGCTCGGTCACGGCGACGCTGATCACGCGCTCACCGCTGGCTACCTGCGGTAGGATGGTACGTTTTTGCGCTTCGGTCCCGCTGTGCAGGACGGTCAAGGCCCCTAAAATGCCCGACGAGAAATAGGGACCAGCCACCGGACCACGCCCCAGCTCTTCAAACAGCACTGCGGCATCGGTATAGGAACGCCCCTCACCCCCGTACTCTTCAGGGATGAGAATGCCCAGCCAGCCCAGCTCGGCGACCTTGCGGAAGAGCTCCGGCGTCACCCCGGTCGGCGTGGACTCCAGGGCGATAATGGTCTCTTTTGGATACTCTTGCTGAAGAAAACTTGCCGCAGTGGTTTTGAGAATCTCCTGCGCCTCGGTCAATCCCAGATCCATCGTCCACTCCTTCCTGCCGTGCGCAGCGCTAGCGGAGCCGTCCGGCCTGTTCTCGGGTGGTGCGGCCAATGCCAATACGCCGCGCCATAATGACTTTTTGAATGTCCGTGGTCCCGCCCGGATGTAAACCCACTACGGCAGAACGTTGATAGTGTTCGAGCAGGCCATGGAGCGGCCCCCAGTCCGGGTCATTCGTCATCGCATAGGGGCCTACGGCGCGCAGGATGGTTTCGGCAATCTCCAAGGCATAGGTTTTGCGACAGTAGGACAGCTGTGGTCCTTCGTACGAGCGCGGTTTATGGGCATGGCTCAGCCAGTAGGTCCGCAGGCCCATGAGGCGTACGATTTCGCTCTTGATATAGGCTTCAACCATATCTTCGCGCACATCGGGATCTTTACTGAGACTCTCACCATCCCGCTTGGTGGTAATGCAGTATTCCAGGAACTGATCCACCACGCGGTTGCGCCGAATCATTCCACCGCCACCGTGTTCCAGTTCCAGGTGTGTGGTGGCCACGCGCCAGCCGTTATTTTCTCCACCGACCAGATTAAACGCCGGCACGCGCACATTGTCGAAGAATACCGTATGCTTCAGGCCGGGTGAGGCACCGCCTTCGCCACCGGCCGTTAACAACTCCATGGGGCGCACCTCAATCCCTGGAAGTCCATAGGGAATCATCAGCCAGCCGAGATTCTCGTGCCGAGGTTTGTCGGGATCCGTCACCACAATGGTCCACATCATTTCGCAGCCGTGCAGGCTCCCGATATAGATCTTCTGGCCATTGACGATATAGGAATCGCCATCGCGTACGGCGCGGGTCTGCACCCCGGCCAGATCGGAGCCAGCATTGGGCTCACTGAGGAGCTGCCAGGTCCGCCATTCGCCCCGGAAGATCGGAGTTAAAAACTGCTTTTTCTGCTCTTCCGTGCCCCAGACAAAAATACTGGCGCCACCTAAACGGCCGCCCGAATCGTAGTACGGTGGCAGGTGTAGCCCATAGCGGTCCAGCTCTTCTTCCAGGATCATCACGAAATCGACATTCAGGTCACCGCCGCCATATTCTTTGGGATACGTGGGATAGAGCCAGCCTCTGGAACCTAGCCGTCGGCCGAGCTCGCGCAATTTCTGATATTGCTCCAGCGTCAGGTCGCCTGGATCGACGGGTTGCTCCAGGCCCTCGGGGATATTCATGGCTAACCACGCCCGCACCTCGGTACGGAACGCTTCCTGTTCCGGAGTATACGTCACTTCAAAATCCATACAACCCATCTCCTTCGTGTCCAGAAGTCTGTGCGTCTGGCGCCATCATAGCAACTTTACAGCGCCCGAATCCAGCGGGTCTCAGTTGCCAACGCTGCCCGCGGCCAACCGTGCGGTCTGTTGCTCCTTGGCACGGAAGTGCGGGATCACTTGCTCCCCAAAGAGCCGAATGGTATGCAACACTTCATGATGCTCCGCCGGGCCAATGGCACAGAGCGGAAAAATCTCTTCAATGCCCAGGGCCTCATACGCTTCGCAAAAAGCAATGCATTGATCTGGTGTGCCAATACAGAATGACCTGCCCCCTCGCACGACGTCAGCCGGGGTGGGCTCCCCAGCATGCGGACCACGGGCCAGCTTTTGATCACGCTCATAATACCCTTGATAATCCGGTGGGACATTGGCCGGGTCAAAATCACGCCAGACCAGGCGGGCGCGTTCTCGCTGCTGCTCGATATACCACTCGGCGAGCTCTGTACCACGCTCGGCAACCAGGCGCGGATCTTCATGACAGTATCCGGTGGTCATCAGGGCTGTGCGACGATTCACGCTCGCCGTGTTGGGAGCGTCCTGCAGGGCCTCCTGGTAGAGCCCCATCAAGCGTTCGACGCCCTGCGGACCACCCTCACTGCCAAATAGCGCGCCAAAGCCTAAACTCCCAGTCAGACGCGCGGTCTCCGCACTACTACACGCGGACCACAATGGCGGATGCGGTTTTTGGACCGGCTTGGGCAAGACTTCACGCCTGGGAATCTGGTAATACGTGCCGTTATACGTGAACTCCTCTTCCGTCCACATGCGTGGCAAGACCGCGGCAAATTCGTTCCACATGCCGCGCGTGTCCTCAAGCTGCGTACCATACGGGGTCAGCTGATACGGATAGCCGGTGCGACCAATGCCGACATCCACCCGGCCATGGCTCAAAATATCCAGCGTCGCCATCCGCGCCGCTACATGGAGTGGATGGTGAATAGGAGCCAGCACTACGCCTACCCCTAAACGCAGGCGTTTGGTGCGCTGACTCACCGCTGCCAGGGTCAGGTCAGGGGCGCTGTTGTGGGACCACACAGGACGAAAATGGTGTTCGGAAAACCACACGCTATCAAAGCCCATTTCTTCGGCGTAGACAATCTGGTCGAGCGCTTCATGAATCCGCTTTGACTCACTGTCGGTAGTCCACGGCTTGGGCACTTGAATCTGATAAAACAGACCAAATTTCATGGGAGACTCCTTACCGGGTCCGTATACGTGCTCTGTTGATCGCGCAGGGCCATACCCAGCCAGTACCATGCACTCTCCGCCATCATGCTCTCCTGGTATGCGCGCACAGCTTGCAGTGGAGTGTGAGGATAGGGCATACAGAGCACATTGCCACACCACAGCCGGTAACGCAAGTCTCGACCAGGACGAGAGGTCTGTACGCAGGCTTCCCACGCCGTGTTTGTGAGTTGACACGGTGTCGTGAGCCTGCTACTGTCCTGCGCACCCGCAGCGGGGATGGTGCTTTCTCGCTCATAGAACGACTTTCTCGCGCTCCTCCTGGCATGTGCTCCTCCTGCTCCCCTGCGGCCGAGTAACACCTTTGTCTATCCATGGCCTGTTGTCACTGCACCAGCCGTCGTTCCAGAGAGGAGAATACCATATGCGCCCATCGCGCTGGTTTGGGTTATGCCTTGGGGTCATCCTAAGTCATCTTGTCGTGCTGGGCTCTGTGACCGCACAGCCAGCAGGGGAACTGCGTGTTGCGGTCGCCACCTTTGGCAATGAGCGCTGGCTTCCGCACCTGTATGTTGGGGCTGAAGACATTGCTCTCAAACCCATGTACGAGAACTTGTTAACCCGCGACCCCAAGACTGGCGAGCTGGCGCCGATGCTGGCCGAGCGCTGGGAAGTGCTGGATGGCGGGAAAGCCTGGCGCTTCCATCTGCGCCAGGGGGTGGCCTTTCATCATGGTCAGGGCACTCTCACCGCGGAAGATGTCAAGTTCACCTTCGCAACCCTCATGAAAGAGGGTTCCGCCAATTCCCTTGCCCCGGAGTTTCGCCTTATCAAAGAGATGGTGGTCGAGGGACCCCAGACGCTGACGATACATTTTGAGCAACCGTTTGTCGCATTTGGCAATAAAGTCACCCAGGGGTTGTTCTCCTCTGTGGCTTTTATTCACCCCCAAAAATATCTGGAGACTGCCGGAGAGGAGGGGGCAGAACGGCGCCCTGTCGGTACCGGACCCTGGCAGTTTGTTGAGCATGTGCGCGGTGATCGTATCACGTACGAGGCCGTTGACAAACACTGGCGCGCCACACCGCATTTCAAACGGCTCGTGCTGTTAAAAGTGCCGGAGCCGGCAACGCGCATGGCCATGCTGCGGGCTGGTAGCGTGGATGTCATTGAAATTGGCGGGGAATACGCCGAAGAGCTGCAAAAAGTGGGGGTCCGGACGTTATTGATGCCTAATGTCGCCTGGCTGTACATCATCCTGGGGGGACAGTGGCCGGGCAAAGCCACGTATGATGCGAATGTCCCCTGGGCTCTTCCTGATGCCGAACGCGCCAAAAAGGTGCGGCTGGCGCTCAACCTGGCGGTTGATAAAAAGGCCATTATGGAGCGCATCCTGGGGAATCTAGGCACAGTGACCGGTGCCTGGCTGAGTTATCCGCATGATCCGTGGTCGACCGAAGCGTCTGCCAAAGCCTTACCGTACGATCCGGCGAAAGCCAAGGCCTTGCTTGCCGAAGCGGGCTATCCGAAAGGGTTTGAGCTGACGATGAATCTGACCGCCTGGCCAGGCCGAGGCTATTTGCCAGATGTCGGGGAAGCCGTGGCGACTTACTGGGAGAAAATCGGCCTCAAGATCAAACGTCGTCCATTGGATCGGGCCGTCTTTGCCGCGGATTTCCGGGCGCGGGCCTATCCGGGTGTGGCGCTTGCCTATTCTTGGCCTCTGGTCGGGCCAGAACCCTGGGAATTACTGATTCGTGGTGGCTATAGCAAGGCTGGCCTGTGCCTGTTTATGGAGCATGAGAAGCTCGACAGCTTTATTGAGCGGCTGGTGGTGCAGCCGGATACGGCAGAACGCAGCCGCATTATGCGTGAAGAGATGGTGCCCTGGCTGGTCGAGTATATGCCTGGGGTACCGATTGGTGCCATGCACACCATCGCTGGTGTTGGGCCACGTGTGGGGGAATGGCCCCTGATTCAGGGACATATGGGGTTTCATAATTGGGAATATGTGACGCAGAAACGCTAACCTCACGATGAGGAAGACACGATGCTCCGCTATCTGGTTGGGCGCCTTTTGCAGGCGCTGCTGAGCATGCTGGTAGTGATTAGTATTGTGTTTGTGCTGACGCGGCTGTCTGGCAACCCGGTGCATCTCCTCCTCGACCTCAGCGCCACGCAGCGCGATGTCGAGGCGCTGACGCGCCAGTTGGGCCTCGACAAGCCACTGCTGGTGCAATACGGCCTTTACGTGGGGCATATCGTGCAGGGGGATTTTGGGGCGTCGGTCCTGACGCGCCGTCCGGTGACTGAGCATATTCGTGAACGCCTCGTGGCGACGATAGAGCTGGGCCTGGTGGCGATGCTGTTGAGCGTCGCCATGGGGATTCCGCTCGGTATGTATTCTGCCGTCTACCGTGGTAGCATGCTGGACAAGTATGCACGGGTGTTTGCCGTGCTTGGCCAGTCTATGCCGCCGTTCTGGCTCGGGCTCATGCTGATCCTGGTGTTTGCCGTGCTCCTGGGGATTCTGCCAGCTGGTGGACGCGGTGGTGTGCAGCATATCCTGCTGCCCGCCTTTACCCTGGGCTATTTTACCTCAGCGGCCATCATGCGCCTGACGCGTTCGAGTATGCTGGAGGTACTGGGAGCCGATTACATCAAGTTTGCTCGTCTCAAAGGGCTGCATGAACATATCGTGCTCTGGAAACATGGCCTCAAGAACGCCCTGCTACCAGTGATTACCTTTGCGGTGATGCTCTTTGTGCAGTTTCTCGGTGGGGCGGTCGTCACAGAAACCGTGTTTGCCTGGCCGGGCTTAGGTCGGCTCATTCTGGAGAGCATCACCACGCGGGACTATCCGATTGTGCAGGCTGGGGTACTGGTGTTGAGCGCCCTGTATCTGCTGGGCAATCTCCTGGTGGACATTCTCTATAGCTGGCTCAATCCCAAAATCCGCTATCAGGGTGCCGCGGGTTAAGCTGAGGAGCACGTCGTTATGGCCATCGCCTATCCTCTCGACAACCAGATTCCCACCCGGCGCTGGTGGGATGCGCTTCGCCACTTACCCTGGTTCCCGAGCACTATACTCGCCGGACTGGTGATCATGGCGATAGGGGCGGCATGGTTGGCGCCACACGATCCCACTGACGGTGACATCACCCGTAAGCTTGTACCACCGGCGTGGACGGCGCGTGGCACCTGGGAGCATCCCCTGGGCACGGACCGCTTTGGACGCGATGTGCTGAGCCGGGTGATCTATGGTTCGCGCCTCTCGCTCGTGGTGTCACTCCTGGCTATTGGCGTGGCTGGTACCCTGGGGACGGGCCTCGGGCTGGTGGCCGGTTACCGTGGTGGCGTCACCGATGCCGTCCTCATGCGCCTCACCGACATTGGGCTGTCGTTGCCGACTATTCTCATTGCGGTGGTACTTGTCGCGGTGTCTGAGCCGAGCTTTCGCAATGTGGTACTCGTCATCTCACTGCTCTTATGGCCGCGCTTTGCCCGGCAAATCCGTGGCGAAACGCTGGCCTTGAAAGAACAGGATTTTGTTGCGCTGGCCATTGTCGCGGGCAAGTCCAGCACCTGGATTATGACGCGGCATATTTTCCCCAATGTCGTTCCCACCTTGCTGGTGGTGTGTACACTGCAGGTAGGTTATGTCATCCTCTTGGAAGGCTCTTTAAGTTTCCTGGGGGTGGGCGTACCACCGCCGAATCCTGCCTGGGGCTTGATGATCGCCGAGGGGCGGGGGTTTTTAGCCACGGCCTGGTGGATTTCGCTGTTTCCAGGGCTGGCCATGTTGCTCACTGTGCTAGCCGTCAACCTGCTGGGCGATTGGTTGCGCGACCGGCTTGACCCCAAGTTACGTCAGGTGTGAGGAACCAGCATGCCGGACACAGCCCCCTTACTGGTCGTAGAAGACCTGCGTACCCATTTTTATACTCGACGCGGGGTGGTGAAAGCAGTCGATGGCGTGAGCTTTACCCTGCAGGCTGGCGAAACCCTGGCGCTGGTAGGTGAATCGGGTTCAGGGAAGTCCATGACCTGCCTGTCGCTGGTGCGCCTGGTGCCCGAACCCGCCGGGCGTATCGTGGGAGGGACCGTGTTGTGGCAGGGCGAAGATCTGCTGCAAAAAAGTGCCGCGGAGATGCGGCGCATCCGGGGGAAGCAGATCGCTATGGTGCTG
>Ga0194128_10011453_pt1 | contig 10282 bp, 10 predicted proteins | sample TA2KigCa65mmetaG_FD_148650 | JGI IMG/M metagenome (GOLD analysis project Ga0194128, IMG submission 148650) | Freshwater microbial communities from Lake Tanganyika, Tanzania - TA2015037 Kigoma Deep Cast 65m | ecosystem: Environmental > Aquatic > Freshwater > Lake | place: Tanzania: Lake...
TATGCGAACCGCCAGTATGTCGAAACAAAAACGCCCACAGCAGCAAAAGCTATGCAATGGTCAAATTCAACCCCAAGAAAGGACCACGATGATAAAGAACTATCTAACTGTCGAAGAGATAACAGAAATTCTCGACGAATTAGAAGTCGAATACGAAGTCGAAATAGATGAGGACAACGACCCGTGCATCAACTGCACCATGTCGGAAGAACCGTTCTGCATCCGCCCACTCGGACAAGGGCCCTTTTACGAAGAATTCCTGCTACGAGCAGTGTTCTTCCCCGACCTGGACCCGGGCGAAATGTGCAACCAGTTCAACCGCACATACCACTACTGCAGCTCATACCCTGCGACGATTTACACGGAGTCAACCGACGAAGACGAAAGAACCATTGTCGCAGTCGAACGAGCTGTGATGCTTTGTGGTGGAGTTGCACGCGACCACATAGTCATAACAATCGAAATGTGGGAAGAAATCATGCTGCTTGCGGCGAGCTTCTTTAACGGAGAGAACAATTTGGGCGATGAAATGGAGTAAAGCTCGCTGAACCTAAGCTCGGATAGGGTCATTACATGGCTAATCTCGGGCGCCTAGAAAAAGTCGATTTAAGAAAAGTCTGGGAGCACGAGCAAAAAGACTTTAGCGACTGGTTAATTGATGACGGAAATCTTGAATTGCTCTCCGAGGAAATAGGAATCGAGATTGAAGCTGTAGGCGCTGAAGAAAGTTCCGGTCGATTCCGAGTAGATATTTTGGCAAAAGAAGCAAACTCAGGTGACTACGTAATAATCGAAAACCAACTCGAGGCAACAAACCACGACCACCTTGGCAAAGTAATCACCTATGCGGCAGGCTACGACGCAAAATACATCATTTGGATTGTTCGAGAAGTTCTCGACGAACATCAAAAAGCTATCGAATGGCTTAACGAGCATCTTGATGACAGCATCAGTTGCTTTCTTGTCAAAATCGAGGTCTGGCAAATTGGTGACTCCAAACCAGCGCCGCGATTCGAAGTTATTTCACTTAAAAATAGTTGGGCTGCAACACTCAAGCGCGCAATTAGCTCTGACGAACTCAGCCCGAACAAACTTAAACAACAAGAATTCTGGGGGGCACTTAGAGAGAACTTTAAGTCACGTGATACCAATATGCGGGTCCAATCACCACTACCTCAACATTGGCTCAATTTCAGCTTGGGTAGCTCGTTTTGCCATCCTTACTTGACAATCAACTCGAAAGAAAATTTTGTCAGTTGCGACCTATGGACCAACAACAAAGAATTCTTAGTATTTTTGCAAGAACGAGAGGAAAAAATACAAGAAGACCTTGGTGCCAGTTTTAACTGGTGGGAGGCGAACAAAACTGGTGGACTAAGAACAAAACTGAACGTTGAAGACGTTTATGACCAAACACAATTTTTAAAATCATTTGATTGGCTGTATTCAAGCGTCAAACTATTCCAAAGAGTCTTTAAGACCTATGTTGATGAGTTCAAGCAGCTATAGACTCAGGTGTTGTGAGCAAAAAGAGCATTTTTCCTAAATTAATCATTTCTTTGGGTGCGCTTGGTGCGCTTATCGGTGCGTGGTTTTGGCAGAAAGAAAACGCTTATGCTGCCGAAACAGGTGGTGAGCTCGCGTCGATACTCCAATGGGTTGGTGTCGGTTTGATTCTTGTTGGGGTGGCTGTTGTTTTGATTGGAGCCGAACTCAAAAAATAGTCAAGGCAATCAACTCACGTGCAAGATTGCAAAGCGGGCCACCTAAAATTTTTTGAATGCTTCTATCTGCGATGAAAAAATGTGGGATTTATCAAAACTCAGTTGTCGTCGAGCTCCTGCTGAATCGCCCTGATTACAGCGTCGTTTGATTTCTGCACAGGGTGCGCCGCCATGTCCTGGCTAGCAATTTCAGCCCAGTCCACTTGATTCGGGGTTGCGCTGGCAGGCGGAGAATCTGTATCTAAACCTTGTCCCTGAATTGCTGTTGGGCTGCTCGGCTGTCCGCCACTTGCCAGAGAGCCCCTCTTCGACTTTGACCATCGTCGATTGCCGCCGTCATCCAAGTAGCGGAAGAATCGAAAGCCCAAGATGTTGAAGTATCCCCACCAACGACCATTGGGGCTTTGACCGACTCGAAAGAGTCTGCTTCCCCAACTTACGCCCCATCTTGGCATCTATCCCCCTTTCTTGTTTCTTAGACCTGATGATAACTCAGCCAAAGAATAAGTCCCATAACCCTTGAAAAAATCCTTTTCGCTGTTTTTTCACATTCTGTGTTCGAAGCCCTGTCGGCGGAGAATAGCTTGGTGTAGGAACTAGTACCGCTTTTTTTGCCGCTGCCGCAATCTGACTGTTCTTGTTCATCACCGCACTTGGCGGACTTTGCACAAAATTCTTGTTTTTGGAAGCAGTGTTGTTGGAAGCCAAACGATATTTTGCTTCCTGTTCAGTTATTACTGAAATCATGTTTGCCTCCGCAACAGTGATGCCGGTTCGTTGCCAAGTCGGGTAGCTGAATGTTGCGTCGACGAAGCCAGTGACACTTACCCATTTCCCAACGAGAGTCGAATCGACACGAAATCCTGCGGCTGACAACTTTGCGAGTCCCTCTTTCCACACGGGGATATAAACAGCTTTGCCTTCTTTAGGGCCAAAAAGAATATGTACGAATGGCTTTCCGTATTTCGTTTTGCGCGGGTCTGCCGATAACACTTTTCCGATGATTTCAACATGCTGCCCAGCATTTTGGAGCACCAAAGAATAGTTATCCCCTGGCAAAACTTTCGAGGCGCGAGATTGGTAAGCCGTGGTGAAAACCTGGCTAATTGTTGGTTGTCGAACGAAGGATGAAATCGGCCTCAAATTAAGCGCTGACGGCCCTTTGCCAGCAAGGAATTCACCGAGTGTCGGGACGTCCTGATATTTGCCCTCACATATTGCGGCCAACCTTTTATATGTTGTGCCTACTTGTGGGTCTAATGCCAACGTATGGAACGCAACCGACGCATGTGGGGCGGCAAAGTCTGATGCTCTAACGAGCAAACATTGCGGGTCGGCTCCCACCTTTTCCCAAAGACTTGGATTTACTAGCAGCGTATGAAGAGCACTATCAATCACTAGAAATGAAAACCTGTCAAGCTTTTCGTCGTAAGGCCGAAGTTTTTCGCGTTCCGGATGTTGAAAACTTGGATACCCGACTTCAATAGCTCCCAGATTTTTTATCTCGGGAGCGTAAAAGGCGTCGTAGTCCACAAATTTCAATGACCCGCCGCTAGAAACCAAGAGATTATCTGTCTGTAGGTCCCCGTGCGCCAAACCTGCCCTGTTCATATCCGCCGACAGCTTTTGAATGCTCTGCCTTAACTTTTGAAGCATCTCTTTGTCGCGTCGGTTCTTTTCGATATATGTCCCGAGTACAACTCCCTCAGCCCATCCCATCTTGACGCAGGAATATGTCTGTGCTTGTATCGAAATGCCTGCTGGCAGGAAAGAAAATTCCACGAAGTAAGGAAGCGCCGAGTTTCGTATCGCGCGTGAGATTGCCCCGTACCGTTCACCTAGTTTGTCTCCGTCACGATTTTTCTGAAATAAACGCAATGCCCAAGACTTGTTTTGACCAATCAACTTAAATGTGACTGCGAAACCGCCAGTTCTCGCAAATGGCAGGCCCATTCCTGTTGTCTCAACTTTCGCCGCGGCAAGCTCCGGGTCCTTAAGCACCTTGCTCGGGAATTGAAGCGCGTCGACATATTGCTCGAAGGTAGGAAATGGCATCAGTCAAGCCCCAACAAAACAATTGTGCTGTCATCAATTTTCATAGCATTCGTCTTTCGTTCCTCGATTACCAGTTGACGAAATTCATTGGATGTCTTACAGCTGAGAAGCTGATGCAATCTTTGAAGATGAAGCAAAATGTCGTCGGACAGCAACCAACAAGAGACTGCATCGGTTGCGAGCAAGACCATGCGCCCCCCTTTTGCATCGACGAAGGGGCATTTGCGTCGACCTGAGTGAAGAGAATCTCTATTTTGCCGACCAAAGTCTTCTCGTGATGAAAGAGCGGTAGGCGCACTGGTGAATTGAGACTCAGACTGAAAAGGATAGGACGCCTTCAAACCCCACGAGTCAATGAAAAATATCGAGGAATCTCCGACGATGCACAAATCCAGTATCCTGTCTCGCACTTCGACTGATGCGATTGTTGAAAAACTTCCGCGTTCCATTGCGGCCTCTTGAGCCCAAGACAAATTGAGCCCACTTAGTTGCTCCTTGTAACGAAGTTGCGCGTTCTCAAGCCAAATTGGACTTACTTCGCTGCCACGACCCCATTCGTCGGCGAGGATTCGAGACCATTTTCGGGCCGCAAAGGACTCCGACGCTCCGTCAAACACTGCGGCTCGTTGGACGTCGCCGCGAAGTCTAAGTACTACAGAATCTTCATTCGAGCCCTCTATCGAAGGGTCTTTAGAAATGGTCGCCTTCAAAATCTTGGTGAGGCGCACCCCTTCTACCTCATTGCTGCAGGACGTGACCCAATGTCGAGGAATTTAACCAACTCTTCAGCCTCCGCATTGAAAACCATTCCGCGACTCTCCGCGACAAGAGTTATCCCATGGGCGTCAGCCGCGTATTTGCGCACATGCTCCGGAAAGAGGCTCGACATTCTAAAAAGCAACTTTGCGTGCTCGTTCGGAAGAGCAGAATCACTCACGGGATACCGAACTGGTTCGCCACCTGCACTGCTGACATGCAAGTTAAACAGCAGGACACCGCCATCATTGGTGGAAATCTGCTGCAGCATTGATGCGATGTTTTCTGGGTCACCATCGGTCGATTCACCATCGGTTATGTGAATGACCGTTGGAGGAAAGCTGTTTGGGTTAGTGTTACACCAATCGGCAAGCACCTCGGATGCCTTTGCGAGAGCGCCGCACATTGGTGTGCCACCATCCGCTACCGGGTCAAACCAAACTTGAAACTTGACAGCTTGCGGAGCCACTCCCCCCGCTCCGTCGTCAATCATTTTCTGACGCTCTTCAACGCGCAAAGTTCCTTTCTCCACCTGGCTGATTGGGTTAAGCCATTGATTTGACAGCGCACCTGTTAAGCCGTTCGTCGCGCCACCTTCCCCGCCGTAACCAATTACGCCAACATCGAAATAATCCCGAACACCCTCATCACGGGTACACCTAACTACAAGCTCCCACAAAGTTTTATTCAACACATCGGCAACATATTGGGCTTTAGACTTTTTCGAACCGGTCATCATGTCAGCCATGCTTCCCGATTGGTCAACCAAAAACAAATACACGGTTGGCTGTTTTCTTCTTATTTCTGCTGAATACACCTTGCCCCCAATCGCCTCGCAAAACTGTTTAGTTCACCTCAAGATACGACACTTTCTGAACGATTTGCAACTCTTTTTTGTGGCTCGTCAACTAGACGCCAAAACTCAAAAAGAGCTACTTGACCCATTCTGTAGATATTCGTATCAGCTGCGTCTAAGGCTCAGAACTGCAATAGCTACACCAACTAGAACCATCCCTAAACCTGCTAACCAACCTGGAAGAACGCCACTGGAATCTGCGAAACATTGCGCGATTACGACTCGACTCCCTTGCCCGTCAAAGGAAACTGTCTCACAATCCTCGGCTACAAGTAGCGCAAACCCATTGAACGCAGCAACACCACCAAGAATCAAACCAATTGGCTTTCTTATGGCGACACTGTAACCCATGCCAAGTTTGGTGCAAAATAGCACTTCGTCTTGTAAAAACTACCAAAGCCTCCTAATGTCCTCCGAAGGAGATGGGGACTTCACTTTTAACGGCTGAAAACTGTCCGCACTTAGTAATTGGCGCACCCTCAAACGTCAAGCCCGAGGACGCTGTCGCAGCATTTGCGCGCGCATCAAAACGCGTCAAATCTAACCCTGACGCACCTTTTCAAATCGAGGACCTTACGAGCGCACTCGCAACAGTTCAAGCGACCAGCAGGTCAGATGAATCCGGTTTGAAGTACTCGATACCCGCAAACCCTGATGCTCTGATAAAAAAAAGATTCTTCGAATTTGGCGGTTCAAAGTTCACGGCCGAAAGCGACCTTTCTCAGATTGATGTCTCAAAAATCGAAGCGCTCAGCAAAACACCAGCAGGGCAGGTTTTTCTTGGTGCATCAATACACAAAATTCTTCAGTGGGATTGGTCGAAGGCAGCCGAATACGCGCGAAATTGTCTGAGACTTTCAGAGATAGAAGAAGAACGCGACGAAGCTCTGAACGTTCTCGCCGCTGCTCTAGCTGCTCAAGGTGACGGCCAACGTGCACTTGACGCATTAAGAAAAGCGGTTGAGGGCAAGTGGAATCTAGCTTTGCAAGCAAACCTTGCACTGCTTGCGGTCGATATAAACCCATCGTTAGCTATCGAACACATGTCATTTCTCGTCGATGGAGCAAAAACCTTCAACGAAAAGGTCAGAGCTTTCAGTACAGCAATAGACGTCTGGAAAAGAAGCCAAAGTGAGGAAACAGGTTCAGAGAACCAAGACGATTTTGAACCACTACCACGAAATTTTCTAAATTCGATTCAATCAATTATTGCTAGCCCAGAAATATCGGAAGAGACTTTCTACTATTACGGCAAATTTCTTGCGCGTGTAGACCCAATCGAGTTTCGGAATTCTGACGTGTACAAAAATAATCAATACCGAAATTCATCTTCAATGCGACTAATAAAAGAAAGGTGCGCTGGTTATACCGAATGGCTTAATGAACTGGTCCCAGTTGCCGTTAGATGCGGCGATAAATGTCCATGGATTCAAGAAGACGTGGACAATTTTGTTTTAGTGCTGAACCGTCAGCTGATTAGTGACCAGACTGAAAATTGGGCGATAAATCTAGGGTTCTCGTTTCTCAATAAAGGGCTTGATTGTTCAAACCGTGACCGTGTATTGCTGCGAGGCTTTGTGATTATGAGTCTTTCCCAAATTCTTGAGGAGGATGCTCAGCCATCTGACAAGTTCATTCACTGGCTCGGAGAAGCTCAAAGACTTTGTCGGTGGAACCAGCTTTCTCTCGACGCAGAGGAACTGCAATTTGTTTTAGGCGTTCTCCATAGAGCTGGGAATATGCTTTGTGCTCTTTCAGTCAAACCGATAGAGACGACAATGAAATCTATGATACCGCACGCATTGCAAATCAAGCAATGTATGAGCACCTTCTTTGGTCGAATGAACGCACCGAAACAGGAGATATCTCAAATGTCAAGAGCAATTGTTCAGTTTTGTACAGAATCCATTACCACTATCACAAACACGAGACTGTTGGCAGACGACGCAGAACTCATTGATTATGTCGGCAAACTCTCAAACGATTTAGCGTCAATGAAAAGAACTGTCATTAATTATCAGTAGGAGGAAAACCATGTCTAAACGCTCACAGCTCGCTCGAATCGAAAAATTGCTTGAACGCCTCGACGCAGCAGTGGTTGTGCGCGACCCAGGTTCTGCTCGTGCCGCCGAAATGTATGAGGGTTTAAGAAAACAGATTATTCAATCTGGAAAAAATCATCGCATGCACATATCACATCTCATTGCTCTGAAAGAGAGCATCGAGCGCGGAGCCGAAATTGAGTTAATTCGAGACAGAGTTAACGATTATCTAGCTGAGCTCGGTATCCAAAAAACTACAGACACTTCGCATATCGATTCGTTTGAAGTCGTCGAAGGAGAAGGCTCAAGCTTTGAATGTGTAGAGCCTGCAATCATCGAAGTATTAGAGGACGGGTCTATACGCACCTATCAACTGGGGAAAGCGCGTCGTGTGCCAGGACCAATCATCGAACCTTCCGAGCAAATCCAGACTGAACCATCAGCGAACCTTGGACCGGGAGAAAGGTCCTTCAACTTTCCTTCCATGTTTAGAAAGATTCTCCTATTACTAATTGTCCTACTTGGTGGCATCAAACTCGGAATGACTCTTTTTGATAAAAGCGACGCACCCGAGAACAAAGTAAGTACCACCACAACCACGACTCCAACCACAACAACAGGATAAGCACATGACTGCAATTGGAATTGACTTTGGCACAACAAACTCCGTTGTCGCCGCACAAACACCATCCGGAGTGGAAGTTGTCCCAGTCGACACTGCCCCAACCAATTGGCAGCCTTATGGTTTCGACAACGTCCTGCCATCAGTAATGGCACGAGATGAAAATTCTCGGCTGTGTTTCGGTTGGGAGGCAAAGCTGAGCTCCACTGGGCGATTCGCTGCTGTAAAACGAATGTTTGCAACCCAACTGGACTTTGCTATCGATGATGCCGGTGATGCGCTCGCAGTCGAAGAGGTCGCAACAATGCTTTTCGCCGAACTTCGACGCAGAACAATTCTTGCTGGCTTACCCGCCGAGCAAGCTGTCATCACTGTACCCGCGAACTCCAAGGGGCGAGCCAGACATCGCACAAAACTTTGCGCGGGAATGGCCGGGCTCGAAGTACTGGCTCTCATAAATGAACCAACAGCAGCGGCAATGTCGTTTGCGCAACGCCACCCCGAAAGTAGACAAATGCTTGTCTTCGATTGGGGCGGCGGAACCCTAGATGTAACCGTGCTGCAGTCTGTCGACGGAATTTTCATCGAACAGACTTCAAGTGGTCTACCCCACTCTGGCGGAATTGATTTTGACTCACGGCTCGAAAAAATAGTTAGAGATTCAATACCAGGCTTAGAAAACCTCGGCACTAAAGAGCGTCATGCGCTTCGAATCGAAGTTGAACTTGCCAAAGTTCGACTATCAACTGCCGATGCGACAAGTATTCAACTACCTGATGGTAAACCGTTCCGTGTTACCCGCAGTAGGTTCGAACAAGAAATCGAAGGACTTCTAAACGAATCCCGTATCCCGATTGAACGCTGCCTTGGCGAACTCCAAATCGGACCAGGCTCAATAGATGCTCTTGTACTGGTTGGCGGAACCTGTCGCGTCCCAGCTGTCAGAAAGTTTGTTCAGGAAATTCTTCGAACCGATGCTGACCCAGACATCAACCCGATGACTGCGATAGCAGAAGGTGCTGCAATTGCTGCAGGCATTCTCACAGGACAAAACACGTCAAGCGACTTCTTTGTATGTCTAGAGCATGCGCTTGGAACCTTCATTTTCGACGAGCAGACCGGTGGTCAAGACTTCTCTACTCTCATTCGCAAAGGCACAAAACTTCCAGCACGCTCTTCCGGCAACTACTTTCCAGTAGTGCCAACGACTGAGTCAGTAACGGTGACAGTGGTGGAAGGCGACCCAGATTCATCTATTCCCGACTACACCATCTTGAAATCGTGGGATGTTCCACTAAAAACCCCGTACACCGAAGGCTCAAGCCGAAGTTTCGACCTCGAATACCATTACGACGTTGATGGAATCATTCAGGTCACCGCCACCGACAACGACTCTGGTGAAGTAATCCTGCAAGACGATGTCTCATATGGAATTGCAACAAACAAACGCGAACTTAAACAGATGTCCGACCGTGCGAAAACAGCGGTCAATGATGGCATCGTTTCTAACGCTGCATCAGTAAAACTCGCAGACCCAGAAGCCACACAACTGATTGGGCAAGCCAAAGTAAAAGTCATACCATTCCTGGATGCAGGAGAAGCCGCAGCGATATCTGCGGCCGTAGACGCCCTTGAAAAATCTGACGGAAAAGACACGTCAGCACTGAAAGCTGAACTTAAACGTCTTTTGGCACCATATTCATATCTGTTCTAAACAGCTACCCCCAACGGGGTAAACGGGTTTTTAACTGTCGCGAAGACGCTTCTTGTGTTTCGCTCGGTTTATTGCGTTTGATGCAAGATAAAAAGGGTTCATCAAAGCCGAATGGGGACTTGTCCAACCTTGGATAGCAGTCTTCGACTGATACTCAGATGTGGCGGCAGCAGCACATACATCACAAAGAACTGCATCCGCTGTATAGATTCTCCGCGCTAAAACCAATCCAACCCCTCGCCGTAACTTGATTCGCGCCGCAGGGTAATTCCCACATACCTCGCACACTGCTGATGTATCCATATGACCCCTTTTGAAACTGGCAAATACCTCAACTAAAACGAAACAAAACCAAGCAATTTCGACTGCGATAGGATTTTCATGACGAAGAATCAATTCTTCTTAGTAAAAAACAGATTTTGTCGAAATCCTTCTTTTCTGGCCCTGCGTCTCTTTTCGTATTCGACCAAAACAAGAAAGATGGCGACAGGCCATGACAACACAATCAATAGC
>Ga0194128_10011457_pt1 | contig 10282 bp, 9 predicted proteins | sample TA2KigCa65mmetaG_FD_148650 | JGI IMG/M metagenome (GOLD analysis project Ga0194128, IMG submission 148650) | Freshwater microbial communities from Lake Tanganyika, Tanzania - TA2015037 Kigoma Deep Cast 65m | ecosystem: Environmental > Aquatic > Freshwater > Lake | place: Tanzania: Lake...
CAGTTCTCGCCGAAGATCGTCGAGGGGTTCATCCGCGCGACCCGAACCTCACCCATCCGCACCGCATCCACCGAGTCCGCTGTCGCCCGGGCGTTCAGCCGCCGCTGATCTCCGGGCGGCACCGCGTACGCGAGCGCGGACGCGTCAATTCGCCCGTGCGGCGATCGCGAGCGGACCGCGCAGACTCACCGCCAGGGGGGCGATGAGCAGCGTCGCCGCGGCGAGCACCATCATCGCGAGGGAGAGTCCGCCAAGATCCGCGACGACTCCGTAGGCGATCGGCGCCAGCGCCGAGGCGAGCAGGGTGCACGTGAAGTAGAGCCCGTAGCCGCGGGCGCGACGACGCACATCGACGAAGCGCGAGACGCTCGCATAGAGGACCGACGAAGTCCCGTTCAGCGCGAAACCGAGCGGAAGAAGCGCCACGATCGCGAGGTCCGGCGGTGCGAACAGCGTCGCGACAATGCCCGCGGCGGTCAGCACCTCGGTGACGACGATCGCGCCCACGCTCCCGAACCGATCCGCGATCGGCCCGCAGAGGAACTTCCCGGCCGCGCCCGCCGCGAACAGGGCGGTGAAGGCGGCCGCAATGTCCGCGGTCGTGAAATCCTTGGCCGTCAGCACGAACGGGATGAGCGTCAGGGAGGTACCTCGGGCAGCGGAGTCCAGCACGCCGATCGTGACGAGGAGCATGAATCCGCCACGATGCGTGATGCCCCAGCCGATCCCCCCATCGTCCGCCGTGCGGATCGCGCGGGCCGCGCCGGGCGGCTCCGGAACCGCGACCAGATGCAGCAGCGCATACGCCACGCCGATCGCCCCGACGACCACCAGAGCGCCGCGCCACCCGTACACGACTGCGATTCCGCCGGCAATGAGAGGCGCGAGGACCTTGCCCAGATCGCCGGTGAAGTTGAGTGTCCCGATTGCGGTCGTGCGCCCGCGGCCTTCGTACAGCCGGGAGATGATCGCCGTGGCGATCGGGTGCTGGAAGTTGCCGCCCAGGCCGCCGATGGCCGCGGCGACAAGGAGGAGCCAGAAGGCCGGCGCCGCCGCGACAGCGAGAATGCCGAGACCGACCCACCCGGTGCCGAGCGCGAGGAGCACCTGCTCGCCGAAACGCTCCGCGGCGATCCCCGCCGGCACCTGGAAGGCTGACGAGGCGCCCGAGAACGCTGCCTTGATCGCGCCGACCTGCGCGTAGGAGAGGCTGAGGTCGGCGGCCATGAGCGGCAGGAGCGGTGTGAACGCGACGAAGAGCAGGTCGTTGACAACGTGCATCCCGCTTTGCGTCGCGAGATGACCGCCCCGCGAGAGTGCGTGCAGACCGGCGCGGCGTGCGAGCAGGGGCGACTCCGGGCGTCCTGACGCCGCGGCGCAGTATAGCCTCGCACCCTGCGCGAACCCCCTGCGGATGGCCCCGTTCGCCGATCCCCCGGGAAATTTTCACATCGATGTCCGCACGTGCCTGCGCAGCACGGGTGTCCGCGCCCGGGACGGCGGCGCCCGCGGAAGGAGCCCCCCGATCCCGGGGATGCTCTATTTCAGGTGGAGGAACGGGGCGGGATAGCGGGCGAAATCACTGTCGAGAGCGACTATTCGGCATCCGCTCGCCACCGCGTGGTTCTACCCGGCGAAACTCCGCCGGCGGCTCACCGGGCGAGCGCGACCTCCCGTACCAGCGGAAGTCTTACGGGCTGGCCGGTCTCGGCGGACCGATAGATGCTCAGCACCAGTTCCAGCGCGTCTCGTCCGTCGGCACCGGTCATGACCAGCGGCTCATCATCGAGGACGGCACTTACGAGGTGATCGAGTTTGCGGTAGTGCTGTTCGGAGTTCTGCAGTTCGACGAGCGGCAGTTGGCGCCACCCGCGCAGGTAGTCTGGTTCGTCCCAGCGGATCGTGAAGACACTCGGGCCATCGCCGCTGCCGCCTCGCATCAGGATCGAGCCAACCGATCCATCGATCGACGTATAGCCGTGACGGGCCGTTGCGGCCCAGGTGGTGTACCACGTGCCCACCGCTCCGCTCGCGAACTGGAGAGTCGCCGCGACCGTGTCCTCGACATCCGCGTCGGGCACAAGCTGGCCGCCGGCGAAGTTTTGCTCGCGGAAGCGTCGGTATGTCCCGAACACGGATTCGACTGGGCCGAGGAACCAGTTGATCATGAAGGCGGTGTAGATGCCCCAGTCCATCAGCACGCCGCCGCCGGCCTGGGACTTGCGCAGGAACCACGCGGTGCGATGCGCCGAGGGGGCACAACTGACGATGTTTAGCGCCTGGATCGTCCCAATTGTCCCCTCGTCGAGCAGCCGCTTGACGGTATTCCAGAGATGGGAGAAGCGGGGCTGGTACCCCATCGTGAATTTGACACCGGCGCGCTGGGCCGCTGCGACCATCCTGTCCGCGTCGGCCAGATCGATCGCGATCGGCTTCTCGCAGAGGATGTGCTTTCCGGCCTCGGCCGCGGCGATCACCGGATCGGCGTGGGCACCGGCCCAGGTGGTGACCGAAACCGCCTCGACCTCAGGGTTCCTGAGGAGTTCACGGTAGTCGGTATAAACGTGGGGGATGTCCCAGCGTTCTGCGGCCGCGCGGGCCACATCCAGGGAGATGTCGGCGACCGCCACCAGGCGGGCCCGGGGATTCCGTACGTAGTTCGGAAAGTGGGCGCCGTTGGCGATTCCGCCCGCGCCGATCACGCCGATGCCGAGCTTACGGTGCGGCTGAGACACAGTTGCAGTACTCCTGTTCGTTGACCATGAGTTCGAAAGCGGCTACCGGGTCCGGAGTCGGTATGGCCGTAGTCGCCGCAGCGATCGTGGCGCTGGCGGTTGGGGCGAATTGCAGCGGGGCGGCCCCCGATGCCGCCATCGCGGCCGCTGCCGCAAACGCGAGCGCAAGCGCGAGGACAATGGCGATCCCGGAACCGATCAAGCGCCGAGCACGGCCCGGCGGCGGTGGGTTCGATGATCCTGCTGTGCTACTCAGTGTGTCACCGCCGCGTCGCGCGATTCTTCGTGAGAGGCGGCCCCGTAGAGGTAGCAGGCCGCGACATGCCCGGTCCGGACGTCCATCATCGCCGGTCGCGTCTTCCAGCAGCGTTCCTTGACGTGGGGGCAACGCTCGGCGAAGAGGCATCGGTCGCGACTGGCCGATTTCACCTCGGCCGTCTGCTCGCTGACCTCGATGCGGTCGGTCCAGCGTGCGTCGGGGTCGGGCTCCGGGACCGAGGCGATGAGTTGCTGCGTGTAGGGGTGCGCTGGCCTGGTGATAACGTCCTCGGCCCGGCCACGCTCGACGATGCGCCCCTGCGAGATCACCATTGTCTCGCCGCCCAGGTAATAAGCGGTCGACAGATCGTGGGTGATGAAGAGCGTGGTCATTCCGTACTTCTCGCGGAAATCGAGCTGGACGTTCAGGAACATGACCCGGATGGCGGCGTCGAGCATCGAGACCGGCTCGTCGGCGATGATGAACGCCGGCCGCAGCATGTGGACCCGGGCAAGCATCACGCGCTGGCGCTGGCCGCCGGAGAGCTGGTGCGGGTACCGGCCTAGCACGTCGGCGGGCCGGAGGTCGACGGCCTCGAACGACTCTTCGATCAGGCGGAGCCCACGCGCCTTCCCGGTGGCCAGCCCGAACTTCTCAATCGGACGCCAGAAGATGCGGTCGACCCGGTAGAACGGATTGAAAATACCGTAGGGATCCTGGAAGACGGGTTGTACGTCCCGCCGATAGGTGTCGTAGTCGCGGCCCTCGAGACAAAAGATGTCCTTACCGTTGTACGTTACGGTACCGCCAGTGGGTCGCTGCAGGCCGAGGATGATGCGGGCGATGGTGCTCTTGCCGGATCCGCTTTCGCCCACGAGGCTGGTGATCCTGGACGGGTCGGAGGAGAGCGTGAACGAGACACGATCGACGGCGACGAGTTCTCCACCGATCGCGGAGAGGGCACCTCCGCGGAAGGTCTGCGTGACGTCGCGGAGGGCGATCTCCTTCGGTTGGTTCATTGTGGGACCGGGGTCAAAGCGGTGGTCACGCGTGAGCCGTCCTGTTCCGGGTACAGGTGACAGGCGACGATGGGGCTTGGGCCAGAACCGTTCGCGGTGGTGTCGAGGGGCAGCAGGCGTGGCGTATCGGCGAAACAGCGGGCCATCACCTGAGAGCAGCGCGGATGGAATCGACAGCCCTGCGGCCAGGCCAGCGGGCTTGGCGCGTTGCCGCCGATTCCGCCCAGGCGCGTGCGCACGCCGCCAACCTTCGGGATCGAGTGGATCAGCGCCCGAGTGTACGGGTGGCGCGGCTCCTTGAAGATCTGGCGCACATCACCGACCTCAACGATGTCGCCGGCGTACATGACCGCGACACGGTCGCACAACTCGGCGTGGACAGCCATGTCGTGGGTCACAATGATCAGCGTCATCCCCATCTGATCACGCAGATCGGCGAGCGTCTGGATGATCAGACGCTGGACGTTGACATCGAGCGCGGTGGTCGGCTCGTCTGCGATCACGAGGTCGGGCTTCAGGGCGATGGCTATCGCGATGCAGACCCGCTGTTTCATTCCGCCGGAGAGTTCGTGGGGATACATGCGCGCCACGTGTGCTCCCAGGCCAACCTGCCTGAGCAGTTCGGGGACCATTCGCCTGGCGTCTCGTTTCGAGAAGTTGCTGTGGGCGGTGATGGCGTCGGTGAACTGGTCTTCGATGCGCATGACCGGATTGAGCGAGTTCATCGAACCCTGGGGGACGTAGGAGAGGCGGCGCCAGCGCACCCTTCGCACATCGCTCTCCTCGGCGGAGAGCAGATCGATCGACGTGCCGTCGCGCGGGTGCAGGCGCACCACGCCACCTCCGATGTAGCCGGGGGGTTTCACGAGCCGCAACACCGCCGCCGCGAGGGTGCTCTTGCCGCAGCCAGATTCGCCGGATATGCCGAGGATCTCGCCCCGATAGACGGTCAGGTTGACGCCGTCAACGGCGCGTGATTTGCCGCGAACCGTGTCGTAGTGGACGTGGAGGTCGGCGATCTCGAGAAGGGTCTCAGGCACCCGCAACCCTGCGCAGCCGCGGATTATAGGTCTCCTCCAGCCCGACGTTCATCAAGTTCACGGCCAGGAAGAGGAGCGAGAGGACCGTCACAGGTGCGACGAAGAGCGGCCATGCGCCCAGACTCATCGAACCCCAGGTGACGGCCCAGTTGATCATCAGCCCGAGATCTATCGCGCCGGACGGCCCGAGTCCGATCACCTCCAGCCCGACGAGCGCGAAGATCGCCCCGAGCGAGGCGTTCGCCAAGCCGACGCCCAGGTACGGAAGCATGTTCGGGACAAGTTCCTGGAAGATGATCTCCATATCGGTCATCTTGTTCGCACGTGCGAGGTCGATGTACGGCCGGCTGCGCAGGCTGAGCACCTGGGCTCGGATCGTTCGCGCCGCGAACGGCCATGAGAAGATGGTCAGCATGAGGGCGACCTGCCAAAGCGAGACGTTGCGGGCGTATGCTGAGAGCGTGATCAGCAATGGCAGGCTCGGCACGACGAGAAACATGTCGGTCGTGGTCGCCAGGAACGAGTCGACCTTGCCTCCCTTGAAGCCGGCGGTGAACCCGACAACGACGCCGATGAATGTCGCGAACAGGCCGGCCATCACCCCGACCTGGAGCGAGGACCAGAGGCCCGTCACCGTCATCGCGAGCAGGTCACGCCCGTATCGGTCGGTGCCAAGCGGGTGCGCTCCGCTCGGCATAAGCCAGGCGGGGTACGCGCCGATCTCGAGCGGATTCTTGCCCCGCCCGATCAGATCGACAATCAGCGGGTGCACGAAGGCGACGAGGAAGAAGAACGCCAGGATGCCGAAGCCGACCTGGAGTTTTGCGCTGGTGCGCCAGAGCGCCGCGAGCCTCATCGCCAGAACTTCACCCGGGGATCGAGGAGGGGGAGACAGAGGTCGATGATCAGGTTCGCCAGGAGTACGACGATGATCGTCATCGCGACGATCCCCTGAACGGTATTGAAGTCGTAGATCTGGATCGCCTGGACGAGCAAACTGCCAAGCCCGGGGTAGTTGAAAAGCTGCTCGACCAGCACGTTCCCGTTGAAGATGCCGCCGAGAGAGATCCCGAACGCGGTGACCTGCGGCAGATACACGTTTCTGAGCGCGTAGGTCGTGAGGATGCGGCGCGGGCTCAGGCCCTTGGCTTCGCCATAGGTCAGGTAGTCCTCGCCCAGCGTCGGCACGATCAGCATGCGCGTCGAGATCAGCCAGTTCATCACGCCGATGAGCACGATCGAGAGTGCCGGCAGAGTCCCGTGGTGGATCACGCTCGCGAAGAAGTTGAGATCGAACCCCGGATCATGAACCGGGTTGTACGCCGCGCTCGAGGGAAACCAGCTCAGTTTGTAGGCGAGCAGGAAGACGATCATGAGCCCGACGAAGTAGAAGGGCACGTGCGAGAGCGCGATCGAGACGTTGGTCAACCACTCGGCGTACCACCTGCCGCGCAGCCAGCCTACGATGGCGCCGAGCACGATGCCGAGCGCGAACGCGAAGACAGCCGAAAGCCCCAGGAGCCCGATGGTCCATGGCAAAGCTCGCAGAATGCCCACCTGCGCCGACGTGGGGAAGTTGATCAGGGCGGGTCCGAGGTCCCGCTCGATGAACAACTGGTTGAGATAGAAGAGGTACTGCTGAAACAGGTTCCCATCGAGACCGAAGACACGTCGATAGTGAGCGATGACCTCCTGGTTGGCCTGCACGTTGTACACGCCGACCTGCTCCAGGCTGGCCACATACGCCTGGATAGGGTCGCCCGGCATCATCCGAAAGAACATGAACGTAACTGTCAGCGCGCCCCAGAGCGTCACGAAGAAAAGTAGCGTCCGCCGAATCGCGTACGCCACGTAGAGATGTTTCGCCAGCCAGACCCGCAGGCCGGGCATCTCGCGATGCCTGGCCTGTGAGGGTGGGAGGGTCGTCGCGCTGCTGGCCAACCGCTACTTTTTCCCGGACGGTTTGAGCGCTCCGATCACACGGCCGTACTGGCCCCACCAGGCCAGCGGCACCTGATACAGGTTGTCATCAGTCGGCCAGCCTGTCCAGTACTCGTCGCTGGTGATGACGGGGTACGTCGTCTGAATGATCGGGAACGTCGGGAGATGCTTGTAGAACATGGCCAGCCCCTGGTCGAACAGCGCCTTGTTCGAGGCGTTGGCCGGATCGGAGACGTCGATCTTGGAGACGACCGCATCGAACTCAGCACTCTTTAGGCGAACCTGGTTGGTCGTGGTCGTGAGCTGCCCGATCGCCATTGCGCGGTTGCTGAGGAACTGAGCGTATAGCTGGCCCGGATCGAACGACACGCCGCAGAGCCAGTGCGATGAGATGTCGAAGTCACCCGTCGAGTACTTCTGCGTCCAGATCGGGTTGGTATAGGAGCGGATCGTCGCGTCGATCCCGAGCTTCTTCAGTTCGTCGGCAACGGACTGACCGATCAGGTACTCCGGGTTCCCCACGATCGCCGGGGTCATGATCTCAATTTGGATCGGCTTACCCTGGAACATCCGCTGGGTGCCCTGCACGACCGTTCCCATCTCGTTCAGGAGTGTCTCGGCCCGCTTCGGGTCGTAGACGAGCCGGTTTTGGTCCGCAATCTCCCGGTTGGTCCACTGATCGTTCGACTTGTAGTCGGCCCACGGATATTGAGCCGGGGGCGTCTGGATGATCCAGATGGTGTCGCCGATCTTCTTGCGGTCGGTCAGGTAAGAGAGTGCCCACCGGAACCGTGGATCGGCGAGCACACCCTTCGAGGGATCGGTGTTGATCCAGAAGGCACGCGGGCACGGATCACGGAATGAGGTGAGAATCCGAGTCGGTTTGTACTCCTCCTGAACCCGCTTCATATGCGCGTACGTCAGGCCGCCAGGCATATCGGTCTGTGCGCGCTTGAACTCTTCGATCGCTGAGTCGACGACCGGAGCCGAGCGGTAGACGACGTACTCGGGTGCTGGGTCCATCGCACCCTTGTTCCAGTAGTTCGGATCCTTCTTCCAGATGAACATCAACTGGTCCGGAATCACGCGATCGAGCTTGTATGGGCCCGTGCGCGTCGGCGGATTGTCCTTATGGGTCTTCGGATCGACCCTGCTCCAGACGTGCTGTGGGAGGACTTCGAAGCCGTTCACGATGCCGCAGATGAAGATGTAGTGGAATCGCGGGTTAGCAGCCTTGAGCTTGATCAGGACCGACTGCTCGTCCGGTGTCGTCACCGTATCCACGTAGCTTCTGATTTCGGCGGCGCCGGTACCCAGCAGCGCAGCGTCGTTCTTGAGCATCTCGATCGAGAACTTGACGTCGGCCGCGGTCATCGGCCTTCCGTCGTTGAACCGGACGCGCGGATTCAGACGCAGAAGCAACTCATCGAAGCTTGCGTTGTACCGCCACGACTGGCCGAGCCACGGCTCGATCTTGCCGGCCGCGTAGTTCGCGTAGAACAGGTACTCCTTGCAGGATTGCTGAAACCCGCCCTGGTACTGCTGGCCATTCGGAATGAGGTGGCTGAAGCTATCGAAGACGAAGAACGTCGACGTATCGAAGATGACTGTCTGGTTGCGCGGAGTTGGTACGACCGCACCCTTCTGCGGTGGCCCGGACGGGGCCGCAGCGGCCGCCGCTGCCGGAGTCGCCGTCGGAGCAGCCGCGGTGGGCTGGGCCGGGACCGGAGTATTCGTGGGTGCGGCAGCCGGAGCGGCGGTATTCGTGGGTGCGGCAGCCGGAGCGGCGGTATTCGTGGGCGCGGCAGCCGGAGCGGCGGTGGGCGGGGCGGCGGGCTTGGCCGGTGCAGGCGTGCTCGTTGGCGCGGCAGCCGGAGTGCACGCCTGTAGCGCGCCGGCCGCGATGGATGCTGCCGCAGCGATGCCAACGCCGCGAAGGAACCGCCGGCGGGTGACTGGGCTGACAGTGCTGGTTCTCAATTCTCTCTCCTTACTTGGCTGACTGACCTGAACGCGCTACTTCGTCGGCACCGGCGTCACGGTTGGCGTCGGTGTGACGGTCGGCGTCACTTCGGCCGCGGCACTCGCTGGGGCGAGGACTGCGCCGGCGCTGATCCCTGAGGTGTTGCCACGGCCGGACACATTAGTCGGCACGGCTTCGATCTTGCTGCTGGCAAAGCTGCGCTGCTCGCCGTCGCCGCAGGCGACACCCAACAACATGCACAGGCCCAGCGCCAGGCACAGAACCGTCGGGTAGCTGGCCAACACTATTTCCCTCATCGCGCGGTCGACCGATGACGGAGCAGGTCGGATGTCTATCCTACGTTCCTTCACGCTGTCCGAGGCACGGGCTATTATGCCTTAACCGTGGACCCGCGCAAACAACCCGGACAGACTCCGCTGACCATCCATCGTGATCCGCACGGAGTAGCCCTCCTGTACCCAGCCTGGTGGCAGGCGTACACCATGCCGCAGAGCGGCATGCTCTTCTCGCCAGGGAACCTCGATACGTTCATCTCGGTCGACGTGACGCCGCTCGGCACGCGGGTCGTCCCGGAGGACATGGTCGAACTGGAGAGAGGGTTCCTGACCGCGCTGCGGGGAATGCCGAACTCGGATGTCCTGGAGCACCGGAGGATCGACACCGGACCACTGCTCGGTATGGAGGCACAGCAGCGCTTCGACGGCAAGAAGCGCTGGATCAGGCTGCTGTATCGCGGCGAACTGCAGGTGCGACTGATCGCGCAGGGCGCGACGGAGCAGGAGTTCGATTTCTGGCTTCCCTCCTTCGAACCTGCGATGACAGGCTATGTTTTCGACGCCGCTGCGATGCCGTTGGAGTCGTACTGACCGGGACGACGCGCCAACGCCATTCGCGATTCATGCGCGGAGCGCGGCGTGCCCCTCCCGTCCGGATCCGGGTGAACCTCGAAGCGCGGTTCTGGCGATCGATGCCCCGCCGCCGCCTGTCGCGATCCTTCACCGCCGGGAAGGGAGATGAGGCGGCTGGTCGCCAGGGCTCGCCGAACCGGTTGCGCGGGCGGTGGGGGCGGGTCGGCTAACCTGGTTGAGACCGGCCAGCTATGTCACGCGTATGGAGGCAGCGGAAGGACGACCTCGCGCCCCGCCCTCATCGCAAGCATGCCGGCCTCGAGTATCTCCTGGGCATCTCGTGAGACCTCGGGAGCGACCATCCCCTCGAAGGGGCGATCCGCGAGCAGACAGTGCGTGAAGTAATCCGGCGCGGCGCGGTATTGATCCGGAAGCGGATCGACGGTGATCGCCTCG
>Ga0194128_10011460_pt1 | contig 10280 bp, 8 predicted proteins | sample TA2KigCa65mmetaG_FD_148650 | JGI IMG/M metagenome (GOLD analysis project Ga0194128, IMG submission 148650) | Freshwater microbial communities from Lake Tanganyika, Tanzania - TA2015037 Kigoma Deep Cast 65m | ecosystem: Environmental > Aquatic > Freshwater > Lake | place: Tanzania: Lake...
TAGTTTTTATTTTCATGATATACTCCTATAAAATTTTTGGATTATTTGCGAATATTGCATTGTTTTTTAACGTAGTAATTCTTTTATCATTATTATCTCTTCTTGGTGCAACATTAACACTTCCTGGAATAGCAGGAGTAATTCTTACAGTTGGAATGGCAATTGATGCCAATGTAATAATTTATGAAAAAATTAAAGATGAATTTAAGTTAGAAAAAAATGTAATAATTGCGTTTGATAATGCTTTTAAAAAATCATATTTAACAATTATAGACTCTAACTTAACGACGTTAATTGCTGGCATAATTCTATTTTTCTTGGGCAGTGGACCAGTTAAAGGTTTTGCGGTTACTTTATGCCTTGGAATAATAACATCTTTTTTTACAGCTTTTACTATAAGCAGACTTATAGTTTCAAAATTTATACTTACAAAAAAAAATGAGATTTTTTCTTTAAAATGGAATTAAATTTTTTTAGATATAAAAATATATTTATTATTTTATCATCCGTACTTTTTATAACATCAATAATTTTCATTATATTTAAAGGTTTTAATTTTGGTGTTGATTTTAAAGGTGGAACAGTAATTGAAATAAAAACTGAAAAAGTAGTCAAAATAGAAAATATAAGAATCTCCTTAAATAAAAATCATTTTGAAAATTACTCAGTTAAAGAATTTGGTTCAAATGATAATTTTGTTATTTACTTAGATATAAAAGAAAATAAACCAACTATAGCCCAAGACTTAAAAAATAATTTAGAAAAAGATTTAAAAGAAAAAATAACTATAAGACGAGTAGAAAATGTTGGTCCAAAAATTGGTGATGAATTAATTAAAGCTGGTTTTTTATCTTTAATACTTTGTATTTTAGCCATTTACGCTTATTTATGGCTAAGATTTGAATGGCAGTTTAGCCTTGGTGGAATAATTGCTTTAATTCATGATATTACAATTACAGCTGGAGTTTTTTCACTATTTGGTCTTCAATTTGATATTTCAATAGTAGCGGCATTACTAACTATTCTTGGTTATTCAATTAATGACACAGTTATCATTTATGACAGAATTAGAGAAAACTTAAAAAGAGATAGTAAATCTGATTTGCAAATTTTAATTAATGAGTCTTTAAACAATACATTATCTCGAACAATTAAAACTTCTTTAACAACCTTGCTTACTATACTTGCAATTCTTTTTTTTGGTGGAGAAGTTTTACGCGGATTTGCATTTGCTGTAAGTTTTGGAATAATTATTGGAACCTATTCTTCAATTTATATTGCATCACCAATTTTAATTTATTTTAAAGTTAAGAGAGATTGGACTAAAAAAATAGATACAACGCCCTAAGCTTTAATATAGGTTTTGAGCAATTACCATCGTAAGTAGCATAGGAATTGACAAGAAAGTATTTAGTCTTGAAACCAACATTGCAGTTCTTGCAGATTTAGATTTGGTTTCAGGATCAGTTTCAACAATACCAAGTGCTCTTTTTTGATTTGGCCAAATTATAAACCAAACATTAAATGCCATTATAAGTCCTAACCACATTCCAATTCCAATAGTTATATTTTTTGGAACACCTTTTAACAATAAGGCTTCATGAACATAGCCGTTAAGGTATGCAGTAATAAGACCAGTTACTATCGTTGAAAGGGCAGCCCATCTAAACCAAAACAAAGCAGTAGGTGCAATTACTTTACTTACTGCAGGTTTTTGTTCATCAGGAATTTTAGGCATACTAGGAATTTGGACAAAATTAAAATACCAAAGTAAACCAATCCACATTATCCCTGATAACACATGTAAATATCTAAAAAATGCACTCCAAAAATATGTATCGCTAGCCCAACCTCCATTTAGGTAAAAAAAAACTCCAAAAATAATTAAAGTTAGAATTACGGAACTAAGTATGGTTTTACCTAAAGACTGAAGAATACTAGCGAATCCCATAATAAAAATAATATCATAGTAAAATTATTTTAAGCTATTTTTTTAATTCTATTTTTATCAAGAATTTTCATCAAATATTGACCTGTAAAGCTATGTTCCATTAGCGAAACTTCTTCCGGAGTACCTTCTGCAATTATTTTTCCTCCCTTAGCTCCACCTTCAGGTCCCATATCGACAATCCAATCTGCTGTTTTAATTACATCTAGATTGTGTTCAATTACAACAACCGTGTTTCCCTTATTTACAAAGGTATGCAAAACCTCCAAGAGTTTTTTAACGTCATGTACATGAAGTCCCGTCGTTGGTTCATCCAAGATGTAAATTGTTCTACCAGTAGATCTTTTTGTAAGTTCTTTCGCGAGCTTAATTCTTTGTGCTTCTCCGCCTGATAATGTTGTGGCCTGTTGTCCGATTTTTATATAGCCAAGACCTACTTTTTGAAGGGTTAATAACTTTTCTCGTATCGACGATATATTCTCAAAAAAACTAACCCCTTCATCTACAGTCATATTTAAAACATCTGCAATATTTTTATCTTTATATCTAACTTCTAGGGTTTCACGGTTATATCTATTGCCTTTGCAAACATCGCATTCCACATAGACATCCGGAAGAAAATGCATTTCATAAGTTATAACTCCATCACCCTCACATGCTTCACAGCGTCCTCCTTTTACATTGAATGAGAAACGTCCTGGTTTGTAGCCTCGCGCTTTAGCTTCAGGTAAATTTACAAACCATTCTCGTATTACAGTAAAAGCTCCTGAATACGTTGCTGGATTTGATCTTGGTGTTCTGCCAATGGGAGATTGATCAATATCAATTATCTTATCTATGTATTGATGACCTTGAATACCTTTAAAAGGTTTTGGAATTTCTTTAGATATGGTTTTATTAACCATCATATTTAATGCCTTAAACAATGTATGAAGTATTAGTGTAGATTTTCCGCTTCCTGAAACTCCCGTTATAGCAGTGAAAGTTCCAAGAGGAATTTTAATATTTGTGTTTTGCAAATTATTTCCGGTTGCTCCAGTAAGCGATAAGAATCTACCATCTTTAGCTTGTTTTCTTTGTGCAGGTATTGAAATAAATTTTTTGTATGAAAGATATTGCCCAGTTAGACTCTCAGGTGAATTTTTAATTTGATTAATATTTCCTTCTGCTATGATTTTGCCACCATTCATCCCAGCACCAGGACCTAAATCAATAATATGATCGGCATTAAGCATTGCCTCTTCATCATGTTCTACTACAATTACAGTGTTTGATAAATCTCTTAATCTTTTTAGAGCATTGAGTAATTTAATATTATCTTTTTGATGCAATCCTATAGATGGTTCATCCAAAACATATAAAACACCTGTAAGTCCAGATCCAATCTGAGAAGCCAACCTGATACGTTGTGACTCTCCGCCTGACAATGTGCCAGAGCCTCTTGATAAATTTAGATAATCCAAACCTACATTGATCAAAAAACTTAATCTTTCATTAATTTCTTTTAAAATATGAAATGCAATTTTATTTTCTTTTTCTGTTAAAGATTTTGAAAGATTTAAAAACCAATCATGAGCCGTCTGAATAGACATTCTACAGACTTCACTAATATTAAGTTCATTTATTTTAACACATAGCGCTTCTTCTTTTAGTCGAAGACCTTTGCATCTTTCACATTCAGTTTCATTTTGAAACTGTTCAATTTCCTCTCTCTTCCAATCAGAGTCTGTTTCTAAATAACGTCTTTCAAGGTTATTTATTACACCTTCAAAAGGTTTTTTATTTGAATATTTTTCAAAACCATCATCGTATGAAAATTTAATTTCTTCATCACCTGAGCCATAAAGAATAATATCTTGTATTTTTTTTGATAAATTTTTCCACGAGGTTTCTAAAGAAAAATCATAATGTTTTGCCAGAGAAGCTAAGGTTTGGGCGTAATAAAGGGTTGAAGATGAGTTCCAAGGAAGGATAGCTCCATCAATTAAAGACTTGCTTTGATCTGGTATTACAAGTTTTGGATCTACATATAAATCAACACCTATACCCTCGCATTCCTGGCACGCTCCGTAAGGACTATTAAAAGAAAAAAGTCTAGGCTCAATCTCTTCAATTGTGAAACCACTTTCTGGACAGGCAAACTTTGATGAGAATATTAATTTACCACCTTTTCTTAACTCTTTTGGAATGTTTTCATTAATAGTTTCTGCGTAAACTAATCCATCAGATAATGATAAACTTAGCTCAATACTTTCTGCTATTCTTTGTTTTTCTTTATTTTCATTTGCAAAAACATCAATTTGTATTTCAATATCGTGCTTAATATTTTTATTTAATGTTGGAATTTCATCTAGCGAATAAATTTTTCCATCAATTTTAGCATTAGAGAAGCCTCTTTTTTTGTAGCTCTGCAATTCTTTTTTGTATTCACCTTTTCTACCTCTAACTACAGGAGAAAATATTGTAACTTTTGTTTGCTTTGGAAGAGCTAAAATTTTGTCAACTATTTCAGAAACAGTTTGAGATGTTATTGGTTTTCCAGTAAATGGCGAGTAAGGAATTCCAACTCTTGCATACAGCACTCTCATATAATCATAAATTTCAGTAACAGTTGCAACAATTGATCTAGGATTTTTAGATGTAGTTTTTTGTTCTATAGAGATAGCGGGAGACAGACCCTCTATTAAATCAACATCGGGTTTTTTCATTCGGTCTAAAAATTGTCGTGCATAAGCTGATAGACTTTCAACATAACGTCTTTGACCTTCAGCATATATCGTATCAAATGCTAAAGAGGATTTTCCTGAGCCAGAAAGTCCAGTTACTACAATTAATTTATCTCTTGGTATTTCAAGAGATATATTTTTTAAATTATGCTCTCGAGCGCCTTTAATAACAATTTTTTTTTGACCAATGCTGATCATTTTTTAAATTTTTTTGTTCTTTTAAACCTGAGGGTCTGATATACTAAAATTATAGTAACAAATCTAAATTATTTCAAATATGGCTGGTAGTCTAAATAAGGTTTTATTGATTGGTAGGTTAGGAAACGATCCTGAAATTAAACAAACACAAAATGGAAAAAATATCGCACGCTTAAGTGTTGCAACGAGTGAATCGTGGAAAGATAAAAATACTGGTGAAAAAAAAGAAAAAACTGAATGGCACAGAGTAGTAGTTTTTAACGAAGGCTTAGTAAATGTAATACAAAAATATCTTAAAAAAGGAGCGCAAGTTTATATTGAAGGACAATTAAACACTAATAAGTACACCGATGCAAATGGAGAGGAAAAATATTCTACTCAAATAGTACTTCAAGGATATAATTCTTCATTAACTATACTGAGCAATAAAAACTCTTCAGATTCTACTAGAATTGAAAATAATCAAGTTTCCCAGAATAACGCTGAGGACATATCTCAAGATAGTGAAGAAAAAGTTCCTTTCTAGAATACTTAATGCAATCAAATAAAGAAGAAAACCAAGAAAGTATTATAAATAATAGTTCGATACAGATCGTAGATGAGATGAAAAAATCTTATCTATCGTACGCTATGAGCGTAATAATAAGCAGAGCTTTGCCCGATGCTAGAGACGGACTTAAGCCGGTTCACAGAAGAATTATATATGCAATGTATAAGGGGGGTTATGATTGGTCTAAACAATATCGAAAATCTGCAAGAGTTGTTGGTGATGTAATTGGTAAGTACCATCCTCATGGTGATCAAGCTGTATACGACGCTTTAGTTCGACTAGCACAAGATTTTTCTATGAGTGTAAAGCTTTTAGATGGACAAGGAAATTTTGGAAGTATGGATGGAGATCGTGCAGCAGCAATGCGTTATACAGAAATTAAGTTAGCTAAAGTTGCAGAATACCTTGTTTCTGATCTTGAAAAAAACACTGTAGATTATCAGAATAATTATGATGATACAGAAATAGAACCAACTGTTTTGCCATCTCAATTTCCAAATTTATTAGTGAATGGTGCTGGAGGTATAGCTGTTGGAATGGCAACAAATATTCCTCCCCACAACCTTGGAGAAATTATAGATGGAACTTTGGCATTTATTGATAATAACCAAATATCAATTGAAGAACTTATAAAACTTATTCCTGGACCAGATTTTCCTACAGGAGGTCAAATTATTGGAAAAGATTTAATTAAAACTGCATACAAAACTGGAAGAGGATCAATTAAAATAAGAGGGGAAATAACTATTGAAGAAAATAAAAAGGATAGGGATTTAATTGTGATTAAATCTATACCTTATCAACTTAATAAATCGGTTTTAATTGAAAAAATAGCTGATTTGGTTAAAGAAAAAAAAATTGAAGGAATTTCTGACATAAGAGATGAGTCAAATAAAGAAGGTGTGCGAGTTGTAATTGAATTACGAAGAGGTGTTTCTGCTGAACTTATTCAAAATCAAATTTATAAATTTTCGCCTTTAGAATCTTCTTTTGGATTTAATACGTTAGCTATTTTAAATGGAAAACCAGAATTACTAAATTTAAAAGATTTCATAAAAGTTTTTGTAGAGTTTAGAGAAAAAGTTTTAATAAAAAGATCTTTATATGATCTAAAAAAAGCAAAAGATAGAGTGCATATTTTAATTGGACTGTTTGTTGCAATTGAAAATATAGATGAAATAATTTCAAGTATTAGAAAATCAAAAAACCCTGACTTAGCTAAACAAAGTTTACAAGAAAAACAATGGAGTTTTAAAAAATCAAAAATCGATCCAAGGTTTTTGGATATCACTGATTTGGCTGACAAAGAAAAATATTATTTAAGTGACTTTCAAGTAAAAGCAATTTTAGATTTGCGATTACAAAAATTAACAGCAATTGGATATGAAGAAATTAGTAAAGAAATTGAAGAATTGTATAACCAAATTATTTATCTAAAAAAAATTCTTAATAACAAAATTGAACTTTATAATGAAATAAAAAAAGAATTAAAATTAATCAAAAACACTTACGCAACAGCTCGTAAAACCAAAATTATAGATAAAGTTACGAATGTTGAAGTAGAAGATGTTGTTCCAAGAGAAGATGTAATTATAACCATTACAAATCAAGGTTATATTAAAAGGAAACCTCTTGATGTTTTTAAAACACAAAAAAGGGGAGGGAAAGGAAAAACAGGAATTGTTACAAGAGATGAGGATTTCGTAACTCAAATATTTACCGCAAACACTTTAACGCCAATACTTTTTTTTACGTCTAAAGGCTTGGTTTTTAAGGTTAAAACTTGGAAAATCCCAGAGGGTACCACTACTTCAAAAGGAAAATCACTTCAAAGCATCCTTACTCTTAAGGAAAATCAGCAAGTAACCTCAATTATGCCTTTACCAGATGATGAAAATCTTTGGAATAAATTGTTTATTATTTTTGTAACAGCCAAAGGAAAAATTAGAAAAAATAATTTGTCCGACTTTTCATCAATTCAATCCACTGGAAAAATTGCAATGAAATTAGAAGCGGATGATGAAATTATTAGTGTAAAACTTATAAAAGAAAATGAAGATTTTCTAATTTCTACAAAAGAGGGAAAAGCATTAAGAGTTCAGTCAAAAAAACTTAGAGTTTTTAAAGGACGATCATCAAAAGGTATTAGAGGAATTAGACTATCTACAAAAGATAAAGTCGTTTGTCTTTCGATTCTAAAAACTGTTGCAATTAGTAGTGAACAATCAAAAGCATATTTAAAAACTCAAAAATCTACAGAGGACTTAGAAGAAAATAATTCTAAAAATATCTCTTTAAGTAAAAAATTAATTGATGAATTTAAAATAAAAGAAGAGTTTGTATTAACTATTACAAAAAATGGATACGGAAAAAGGTCTTCAGCATATGAATATAGAGAAAGTGGGAGAGGCGGAAGTGGAATTATTAATATAATTACATCTGAAAGAAATGGAGATGTTGCAACATCGTTTCCTGTATATCATGAAGATCAGATCATGTTAGTAACTAATAAAGGCCAGATGCTAAGATGTAATGTTAAAGATATTCGTATCACCGGAAGAAACACTCAAGGAGTTAAAATTTTCAATATTGAAGATAATGAACAGGTTGTATCTGCTACAAAAATCGAGGACTCAACTGAAAGTGAATAATATGAATTTAAAAGCGAAAATTTACCAACCAAGCAAAACTGCAATGCAATCTGGCAAAGCAAAAACTAAACAATGGATCTTAGAATATGAACGACAACCAGTTGGTAGTGATTTTGTAATGGGATGGATTTCTAGTGCTAACACTCTTGAACAAATTCAACTAAAATTTAATACTTTAGATCAAGCGATTAATTATGCAAAAAACAATAATATTTCTTACGAAGTTTTTGAACCAAAAAAAGCTAAAGTCATAATTAAATCTTACGCAGATAATTTTTTAAAATAAATAATGTTTCGCAGTTTTTTTTTAAATAAAAAATGGCTGCTTTGGGCGTGGGGTGGTGGATTATTGTTACTTTTATCTCTTCTTATTCAAGTATCCATAACTGTAAAAATTAACGAATGGTATAAAGGTTTTTACGATTTACTTCAGAACGCTAAACAAAATAAGATCGAGGAGTTTTGGCAAAAGATAATACAATTTTGTTATTTAGCTTTTCCATATGTAGTTCTAGCAACATTTACTGGTTTTTTTACTAGACTTTTTGCTCTTAGATGGAGGGAAGCAATGACTTTCGATTATTTGCCATTTTGGAGAAATAGTACATCAAAAATTGAAGGATCCGCTCAAAGAATTCAAGAAGACATTAGTAGGTTTGCAAAAATAGTAGAGTCTCTTGGTCTACAAGTTGTAAGAGCAATTATGACGTTGATTGCATTTATTCCAATATTATGGGGATTATCTAATTCAATTGAAATCGATTTTTTTAAAAAGATTCCAGGAGCTCTGGTCTGGGTATCTTTAATAGTAAGTTTAGGTGGATTACTAATTAGTTGGTTTGTTGGAGTAAAACTTCCGGGACTTGAGTATAATAATCAAAAAATTGAAGCAAAATTCAGAAAAGAATTAGTGTATGGTGAAGATGATAGAATTTCTTATGCAAAACCAGATACTATTTTTGAACTTTTTACAGGAATAAAATTTAATTATCATAGGTTATTTCTACACTACGGTTACTTTGACATTTGGGTGAATTTATACGATCAATTTATGGTCATTGTTCCTTATCTGATTATGGCTCCAGGATTGTTTATTGGTACAATTACTTTAGGAGTTATAGTTCAGGTCTCCAATGCTTTTGCAAGAGTACACAATAGTTTTTCACTATTTATTCATCAGTGGACAACTATAACTGAACTAAGATCTATACATAGAAGACTAAACGAGTTTGAGATGGGTATAGGTTATAAAAAACTAGCCTGAACTGATGATGTTATGAATTTTATCTTTTTTAAAAAATTTTAATAACATTTCAAACTTTTTAAAAGATAGATTGTTTTTTTCATAATACTCAATTTCTTTTTGAGCAATATTAAAAAGATGTGAGTGATAAACTGGATCTGCAATTATAAAGTCTTTTTCTCCACTTTGTTTAAAGCCAATTATGTCTCCAAATCCTCTAAGCTTTAAATCTTCTTCAGCTATAAAAAAAAAAAAGATGTGAGTGATAAACTGGATCTGCAATTATAAAGTCTTTTTCTCCACTTTGTTTAAAGCCAATTATGTCTCCAAATCCCCTAAGCTTTAAATCTTCTTCAGCTATAAAAAAACCATCATACGATTCTTTCATAATTTTAAGTCTTTTTTTACCATTTTCTGAAATTCCATCTGAATAAACTAGGATACAATTACCATCCACCGTTCCTCTACCAACTCTTCCTCTTAATTGATGGAGTTGTGATAATCCAAAACGTTCAGCATTTTCAATAACAATAGTATTTGCGTTAGGATTATCTATACCAACCTCAACAACAGTAGTTGCCACCAGGACATCAATTTTTTTATTTAGAAAATCATTCATTATAATTTTTTTTTCTTCATTAGATAATTGACCATGTAAAAAATGTATTTTTTCAAAATGTTTTTTTAAGAAATTATATCTAGTCTGGACATTTGAAAGAATTAGCTTTTTACTTTCATCTATTAATGGGCATACCCAAAAAATTTGGTCATTTTTTTTAATTTTTTCTTTTAAAAAATATATTACTTCATTAATTTTTTTATTAGAGATTGCGTCCGTAGTTGTTTTTGTTTTTGTAAATGGCTTATTTTTTAGGCTTGAAACATCCATATCACCATAGGTTGATAAAATTAACGTTCTGGGTATAGGTGTTGCAGTCATTAATAATAGATCACAGTTATCACC